>Ga0209039_10000324_pt1 | contig 46019 bp, 31 predicted proteins | sample BogFormECP12_OM1_FD_188238 | JGI IMG/M metagenome (GOLD analysis project Ga0209039, IMG submission 188238) | Bog forest soil microbial communities from Calvert Island, British Columbia, Canada - ECP12_OM1 (SPAdes) (version 2) | ecosystem: Environmental > Aquatic > Freshwater > Wetlands > Bog ...
GGGGCCGGGGGCCGGGGGCCGGGGGGCGCGCCTGTCCGGTTACTTTCGTGGCTCGTCTTCCTCGTATTCCTGGGTGTGCTGGGCCTTGAAGTGTACGGATTTTGCACGGGACAGTTATTCTCCCAGCACATCTGGGAGCCCATCGGATTGCAAAGGCTGGCTAAACTCGGCGGAGTGTTTCTGGCGATCGCCGTGCCGCTTCTTCTGGTGGCGCCGTGGACATTCACCGGGCTGGTCTTCGGGCTGATGATCCTCGGCACGGCGATGGCAGTTGGTCCGCAAGCTGTTCTGGCCACCGCCTTCTTTCTGATCGCCTGTTGCGCGCTGGGATCGAAACTTCTGGGCCGTACCGACGAAGATTCGGTAGAGACGCATCTCTGCGCCACTCTTCTGGGAATGGGCGTCTGCATTTTTCTGATGACCTTCCTGGCCCGGCTGCCGGTCAACTATTCGGCCTTCTGGGGCGTGTTGCTGGCGGTCCCGGTGGTATGGGACCTGCGCGGCGTCTGGCGCCGCCTGGCGTATTGGGGCACGCGGATCTCCTCCGCAGAGTTGCGCCCCGTGGGCGAGCGTGCGGCCTTCGCGCTGCTGGTCTTCGTGCTCCTGATGCATTGGCTGGTGGTGCTCAAGCCGGAAGCCAGCGCGGATGGCTTGGCCATGCACCTGGCCATCCCCGCCAACATCGCCGCCAACCACGCCATGACCTTCGAGCCTGGCCGGTTCCTTTGGTCGGTGATGCCCATGGGCGCGGATTGGTCGTACTCCATCGTTTATCTGTTCGGCGGCGAGTATGCGGCGCGTTTGCTGAACTTTGCCCTGCTGCTAATGGTGGAGGCCCTGCTGTATTGCGCGGTTCGCCGCTGGGTGGCGCCATCCACGGGCTTCCTGATCCTGGCTTTGTTCGCGGCCACGCCCATGGTGCAACTGGTCACCGGAGAGCTTTTTGTCGAGAACCTGGTGGCGGCCATGGTGCTGGGGATGATGACCGCCATCTGGCGCTTCGGCGAGCGTGGCGACAAGCGATTCCTCTACCTGGCGGCGGTGTTCGCCGGAACGGCCATCGCCACCAAAGTCGGGGGCCTGGCATTCCTGGCGGTGGCCTTGCCATTTGCGGCGGTGGAGGCGGGCCGGCACTGGAAATCGCTGGGGAAGAGGCCGGCGGCCGCGTGCGCGCTGGCGCTCCTGCTCCTGCTGCTGGCGGCGCTGCCGACCTACGCCATCGCCTATGCCAAAACCGGAAACCCCATCTTCCCCTTCATGAACCAGAAGTTTCCATCGCCTCTGCTGGACCGGGCGGCGGACCTAAGTTTCGACCAAAATCGCAAGCCCCTGAGCTGGCGCCTTCCGTTCGATCTGACGTTTCACACCAGCCAGAGTTGGGAAGGGCAGGACGGCTCCTTCGGTTTTCAATACCTGCTGCTGGCGCCGCTGGGAGTGTTGGCGCTGGTGGTCGTCCGGCGCCGGCCGGCGGTGAGCGCCGCGGTGGTGGCGCTGGGGGCGGCCATCGTCGTCATGCGATCCGAACCCAACGCGCGCTACATCTACGCGGCGCTGCCTCTTCTGTCGGTTTCGTTCGCGGCGCTGCTTGGATGGCTGGAGGGCCGCCAGCGCTGGGTGGCGCGGGTGCTGGTCTGCTACGTCATCGCGTGCACGGCTTTGAACGCGTACTTTCTTCCGTCATCGAGTTACTACCACAAAGACCTCAGCACGAAATCGCCGTTCTCTAGCGCCGAGCGGGAACGATACGTGGCCTACACCGCTCCCGTCCGGCTGGTGATCGGCTACTGCAATCGGGCGCACCCGCGCGCCACGGTGCTGCTCACCGAGGGCAGCGACATCGCCGGCCTCACGGGCGAAGTGTACGAGAATCATTGGCATCAATACACGACCCTCGACCAGATTCGCAAGACGCCCGACATGGACTCAATGCTCAAGCTGGTGGAAGGCTGGGGAGTCCGGTACTTCATCGCCCGCAAGCCCTCCGCCGGCGACTTCGCGCACCCACCCCCCCTGCGGGAACTGCTCGACACCTGCACCACGCCCGAGTACGAGGCTGGCGATTTCTATTTGGCCCGACTGGAACCGGACTGTGCCGAGCGAGTCAAAGGCGCGGCCGCGCGCGATGCCAGCCGGCCCGAGATCGTGGTTCCGCCAGGGTACTACGACGACTTCGATCCGGCCATCCGTTATCGCGGCAACTGGACCCACAGCGACAAATTCGATGGCCCGTTCCAGCATACCGTCAGCTTCAGCGATATCCCGGGAGCCGAAGCCGCCCTCGCGTTTGCGGGAGATTCGTTGGTCTACATGTACACCAAAGCGCCCAATCGCGGTCTGGCGGCGATCACCATCGATGGGGTAAGCCAGGGGACCATCGACCTGTATGCTCCGACAGTCGAATGGCAAGCCTCGTCCCGTTTTTCCCCCCTGGGACCCGGCAAACACCTGCTGGTGATCCGCGTGCCAGGCCAGAACAACCCTGCTTCCACGGGCCAGTTTGTGGACCTGGATGGGTTCCGGGTGGAATGAGGTTATACTAGACAGTTCCGATTCTCACAAGGAGGAGTCGCAGTGAACTCATCGTCTCGCCGTAGCTTTTTAGGAACCAGCCTCGCGCTTCCGGCACTTGCCACCGTGCCTTCGGAGACCGGCTCGCCCGCCCAGGCGCCCGCCGCGCAAGGCCGCTCGCCGCAAGCCGCCCCCAAGTTTACCTATGGAACCCTGGGGAAGACGGGCATGAAGGTCACGCGCTGCGCCTTCGGTTGCATGATCACTTCGGATCAGAGCGTGGTGGAGCGCGCCGCCGATATGGGCATCAACTATTTCGACACCGCGCGTGTCTACCAGGGCGGCAACAACGAGCGCATGGTGGGGGCGGCCCTAAAGAAGTATCGCGACAAGGTCTACATCAGCAGCAAGACGCCGGCTAAGGACCGCAAGTCGGCTCTGGATAGCCTGGAAACCAGCCTGAAAGAGTTGCAGACCGATCACCTGGATGTCTGGCACCTTCACAGCCGCAGCACCCCGGCCGAGGTCAACGACGAAGTGCTCGACGCGCAGCGCCTCGCCAAGCGGGACGGGAAGATCCGTTTCGCCGGCGTCAGCTTCCACGCCGGGCACGCGGAGATGATCCCGGCCATGCTCAAGCTGAATCACTTCGACGTTTTCCTGATGAGCTACAACTACACCATGGACCCCTCCATCGAGCCGCTGCTGGTGGCGGCGAAGAAGGCCGGCGTGGGATTGGTCGCCATGAAAGTGCTGGCCGGCGGCGTGAAGCCCTCGCCGTTCTACAAGGTGGACCCGGACAAGCTCAGCAAGCTGTCGCGCGAAGGCGCGCCGCTGGCGGCCCTGAAGTGGGTGCTGAAGAACCCCAACATCGACACCATGATTCCGAGCATCGTGGACAACGAACAGCTCGACGAGAACCTCACGGCCATGGGCGCCCCGTTCAGCGCCGCCGACGGCAAGCTGCTGGCCCGCCGGCTGGAAGAAATCAGACCCCTCTACTGCCGTATGTGCGGCCATTGCGAAGGCCAGTGCTCGCAGGGCCTGCCGGTGGCCGACGTGCTGCGCTTCCTGATGTACGCCGAAGGTTACGGCCAATTCGCCCTGGGCCGCGAGCACTTCAAAGCCCTGCCGACGGATCTAGCCGGGGTGCGTTGCGGCTCGTGCGCCAAGTGTACCGTCGAGTGCCCCAACGGGGTGCAGGTGGCCGCGCGGCTGCATAGAGCACAGCAGCTTTTCGCCTGATGCGTTGGCCCCGCGATTGAGCGGGGACGTCACGGCGGCCATTCTTGCGGACGTTCTATAATCGAATTTGCCAAGGGCTCAATTGCCGGATGCGCCACTTGCGTTCATCAAGGAGTGCGTTTCCAGCGGACGCGTCCGCAGGACATATCACGTGACCATGCGCCTCCAGCAACGCGCGCTGACGGCCGAGATGGTTCGCAACGCGATTGCAACGCTGGAAGTCATAGAAGTGTACCCGCAGGACAAGTATTTGCCGAGTTTTCTCGTGAGAGGCGAGTCCGAAGAATTTGTTTTCCATGCCCAGATTGCAACGGATGTAGAGGGTAAGAACATCCGAATCGTTACCATGTACACACCCGACCCCGACGAGTGGGACGAGGGGTTGCGTCTTAGGAGAACCAAATGAGATGCCGAATTTGCGGGGGTCTGCTGGAGTCGCGAGTCACGGATCTACCGTTCAAGACCGGAGATTCCTCCATCGTGATCCTCAGATCGCTCCCGGTACTTCAATGCCGGCAGTGCGGTGATACGGAATTGGAACAGGTAACAATGTCACGGGTCGATCAGTTCCTCGCCGCCGTGGATGAATCCGCCGAATTGAAGGTCATCCGATACGCTGCCTGACCGGAATGCCGCCTGTCGCCCTTACCATCGCCGGCTCCGACCCCAGCGGCGGAGCCGGCATTCAGGCCGACCTTAAGACTTTTCATCAGTTCGGCGTCTACGGCGAAGCCGTGGTGACTTTGCTGACGGTGCAGAATAGCGTGCGGGTGTCGCGCGTGGAAGTGATGCCGGTCTCGCTGGTGCTGGAACAGATTGAAGCCGTGCTGGAGGATATCCCGCCCGCCGCCGCCAAGACCGGGGCGCTCGGATCGGCGGAGATGGTGCGCGCCGTGGCCCGCGCGGCCGCCGGGTTCCGGTTTCCCCTGGTGGTAGACCCCGTCATGGTCAGCAAACACGGCCTGCCGCTGCTGCCGGAGACGGCCGCCGCCGCCATCCGCGAGGAACTGCTGCCGCGCGGGACGCTCATCACGCCCAACGTGCCCGAGGCGGAAGCGCTCACCGGCATGACCATCCGCACGCTCGACGATATGCGCCGCGCGGCGGAGCGCATTTGCGAAATGGGCGCGCGCGCGGTGTTGATTAAGGGCGGGCACCTGGACGCCGATGCCACCGACATCCTCTACGATGGCGCGGAATGGCGCGAGTTTCCCGCCGCGCGGCTGGCCACGCGCCACACCCATGGGACCGGATGCACGTATTCGGCCGCCATCACGGCCGGCCTGGCGAGCGGGCTCGACCTTCCCGCCGCCGTGGAGCGCGCCAAGCGGTTTATCCACGAGGCGATCCGCACCAACCCCGGGCTGGGCCACGGCTGCGGCCCGGTCAACTTTCACGCGCAGGTGTAGCGCGGGCACTCGTGCCTGCCGCGTCCCGACTCCTCGGGACGCTCTTTGGCGCAGGTTCAGCGAGCGTCCCGATGAGTCGGGACGCAGCAGACTGAGAGTCTGCGCCCCCTACTCGTACCTGAGTGCGTCCAGCGGGTTCACGCGCGACGCCCGCCGGGCGGGCAGGTATCCCGCCGCAACGGCCGTCGCCGCCAGCGCCAGCATGGCGCCCGCCACCACCACGGGGTCGTAAGCTTTCACCCCGTAGAGCTGGCTTTCGGTGTAGCGCGCCAGCATCAGCGCCGCGGGGACGCCGACGGCCAGGCCGATGCCCAGAATCCACAGCATCTCGCGCATCACCATCGCGCGGATTCCGCCCGGCTCCGCGCCCAGCGCCATGCGGATGCCGATTTCCCGCGTGCGCCGTGCGACGCTGTGGGCCATCACGCCATACAGGCCGAGCATGGCCAGCGCCGTCGCCAGAATGGCGAACGCCGCGGCAAGCTGCAGCACGATCCGGTCCGACTGGATGTTGAGCTGGATGGTATCGTCCAGCGTGCGCAGATTCTCCGCCGGCAGATCGCGGTCGAGCGATGCCATCACGCGCCGGATCTGCGGAATCATTTGTTTGGTGGGCAGCACCGAACGCACGTAGAACCCCAGCGAGCCGATCTGCTTGTCCTGGCGCCACGGTGTGTAGAACACCGGGTACGGATCCTCCTTCACCCGAGCATAGTGGCTGTCCTTCACCACCCCGATAATCTCGGTATCCGGCTTCCCCATCCCGAACCTGTGGCCGATGGCATTTTGCCCTTCGAAGAATCGCTTGGCGAACACCTGGTTGACCACCGCTACCTTGGGCCCCGCCAGGTTGTCGGCCTCGGTGAACTCCCGCCCCGCGATGAGCGGAATTCCCATCTTCCCGAAGTATCCCGGCCCCAGCTCGTTGTAGAGACAGTGGTTGTTGGCGGGCGCCACTCCATCGGTAGTCACGTCGCTTCCCCAGCGGCTCCCCGCGATGAGCGGCACCTTGGCGGCGGCCACGCTGCCCACCCCCGGGATGGCCGCCATTTCGCTCTCCACGCGTTCGAACAGCGCATGGCTCTGCGCCGGTTGGTAGGCGTTCAACTCCGGCGAAATGGAGAAGCCGACGACGTTCTCGGTGCGAATTCCCAGGTCCACGTGCAGCAGGTTGACCAGGCTTTTCAAGAACAGCCCGGTGGGAATCAGCAGCACCGCCGAGATCATCACTTGGGCGCACACCAGCGCCTTGCGCACGTGCGCCGTGCCGCGGGTCCCGGAGGACTGTCCGGATTCGTCTTTGAGCGTGGTTGCCGGTGAAACCTGGGCCGCCTCCCACGCCGGGTATAGCCCGAGCAACAACCCGGTAACCAGGGAAAGCCCCAGGCCGAACAGCAGCAGCGGCTGGTCGAGTTGCGAAGTCAAGAAGTAGATGGGCGTATCGCTCTCCGTCAAGAGGTGGATCAGCAGGCGGAGCGTAGCCACACCGAACAAGAGGCCCGCCAGGCCGCCCGCAAAAGCCAGCAACAGGGCTTCGGTGAGCAGTTGCGCCATCAGCTCGCCGCGCCCGGCGCCCATGGCCGCGCGGATGGCAAGCTCCCTTCGGCGCTGCGCCGACCGCGCCAGCAGAAGATTGGCGGCGTTGGCCATGGCAATCAGCAGCACCAGCGCCGTGGCCGTCATCAGGATCATCGCTGGAATGCGGCTTTCGTCCCGCATGCTGCTGTGGCCGCGGCTGCCGTTCTCAAGGGTCAGGCGCGACTTCAGAAAACGGTCGAGCTGCTTCTGGTAATAGAACTGCGGCCCCTTGGACTGCTGCTCCAACAAAGCGCCGTATGGGCCATTGAGCGCCGCCGCAGCCTGAGCCGGGACGACCCCGGGTTTCAGCCGGGCGAACAGGTACAGCCAGTAGTCGGACCAGCGCTGGGTGTCGGTCCAGTTGGGCGTCAGCCGCGGCTTGAAGCACAGAGGAACGTAGGCCGCCGGCTCGTCTCCAAGGGTGGTGCCGGTGAACCCCTTGGGCGCCACGCCGACCACCGTGAAAACCTGCCCGTTGATGCGGATCGGCTGGTTCAGCACGCTGGTCTCGCCGCCCAGCTTGTCGTGCCAGTAGCCATATCCCAACACGGTCACCGCGTTGCCGGCGCCGTTGACATCGTCCTCGGGCAAGATGGTGCGCCCCAACAGCGGCTTCACTCCCAGCACTGGGAAATAACCGCCCGAAACCACCAGGACCCCCTCCGGCACCGTCTGCTTGCCAAATGCCAGGTTGGCGCCCATATCGCGGAATGCGGCCAGGCCGGTGACGCCTTCGGCCCGCTTCTCCAACTCCCGGAACATACGGTAACTGAAGATGTAATCCACGCCGCCGGAATCATCCGTGGAGTTGCGTCCGCCTTTGAACTCGCCGGGCGAGGTCACCAGCACCAGTTCTTCCGGCTTCTCCACCGGCAGAGATCTCAAGACGATCTGGTGCAAGAGGGAGAAAATCGCGGTATTGGCGCCGATGCCCAGGCCCAACGAAATAACCACCACCAGGCTCAGGAGCGGCGCCTTGGCCAGGCTGCGCAACGCGAACCGGATGCGGGAAGAAGCCATCAGCTATCAGCTTACAGCTATCAGCTAAAACAGCACCACCGCCGCGCTTGGTTTAGCTGAAAGCTGATAGCTGATGGCTGATAGCTTCATTTTTTGATGAACAGCGAAACCGCCATGCCGAATCCGATGGCGATCACGATTCGCCGCACGGCTGTGCGCCCGATCTTGCGCGCCACCCCCGCGCCCCCGTATCCACCCGTCACTGCCGCCACGGCCATAATTACGACATACGGCCAATAGACCATGCGCGCCCAGATGAAGTAGGCCGCCGCAATCCCATTCACACTGCCTCCGAAGACCACTTTGAGGCTGTTCATCTCATGGATATCCTGAAGCCCCATGATGCTCAGCGCCGCCAGCATGAGGATCCCTATGCCGGCGCCGAAATAGCCGCCATACAGGCCCACCAACAACTGGAACACCATGACCCCGGCGAACCAATTGGCCGACCGGTGCGCTGGACGCCCATCGGTCTTCAAGAGCCGCTGAACGGGTTCCTGGGCCATGAAGAGCAGGGTGGCAAACAGGATCAAAAAAGGCACCATGCGGTCGAAGACGGCCGGCGGCGTCCAGCGCAGCAACAGCGCGCCGGTCAATCCGCCCACCAGGCTGGGGACAATCAGCCAGCGGAAGCGCGGCTCGGCGTCGCGCAATTCCCGCCGGTACCCCCAGATGCTCCCCACCGTCCCCGGCCAGATGGCCACCGTGCTGGTGGCATTGGCCGTCACCGACCCGAGGCCCAGCCAGATGAGGGCCGGGAAGGAGACCAGCGTCCCGCCGCCGGCCACGGAATTGATGGCCCCAGCGAGGAAAGCCGCCCCAAAAGCCACCGCCGCGCGTCCAAAGTCCAGTCCCAGCACAGATTTCCAGCTTACCATTCACCGCCCGATATTCCCCTTACGACCTTTAGGATTCACACTTTAGCGCCTTATTCTGGTCTTCCCGGCGGGGCGCCCTTATGATGACAGATCATGGCGCAATTTCAGGTATTACAACCGGAAACTACCTACACCGGCTCGCGCATCGACGCACTGAAGAAGGGTCTGCCCAAAAGCACTCAGTCGCTCTGCCCCGAGTGCACGCAACTCATTGACGCCAGGATATTTGAAGAAGGCGGCAAGGTGGTCATGGAGAAGCGCTGCCCGGACCACGGCGACTTCCGGGATATCGTCTTTTCCGACGCCAGGCTGTACCTGAAGATGGAGGAGTGGTCCTTCGGCGACAACCGCGGCCTGCACAACCCCGTGGTGGCCGACGCCACCCGCTGCCCGGACGATTGCGGCGTGTGCAACCTGCACACCAGCCACACGGTCCTGGCCAATGTCGACCTGACGAACCGCTGCAACCTGACCTGCCCGGTCTGCTTCGCCAATGCCAATGCCGCCGGCTACCTCTACGAACCGGATTTCGAAACCGTTCGCAAGATGCTCCAGGCGCTGCGCGACGAGCGCCCGGCCCCCTGTCGAATCGTACAGTTTTCGGGCGGCGAACCGACCATCTATCCGCGCTTCCTGGACGTTCTGCGGATGGCCAAAGACTTGGGCTTCACGCACTTGCAGGCGGCCACCAACGGGATTAAGTTCACCAGCCTGGAATTCGCGGAGCAGTGCAAGGAAGCCGGACTGCACACGCTCTACCTGCAGTTCGACGGCGTGTGCGACGACGTCTACCGCCGCACGCGCGGCGAGTCGCTCTGGGAAAAGAAGTTGCAGTGCATCGAAAACGTCAAAAAGGCCGGCCTGAAGATCGTGTTCGTCCCCACCATCGTGAAGGGCTTGAACGACCACCAGATCGGCGACATCATCCGGCTCTCGCTCGAATACATCGAGTGCACCAGCGGCATCAGCTTCCAGCCGGTGGCCTTTACCGGCCGGATCGCGCGCCACGAGTTGGAGGCCAAGCGATTCACGCTCTCCGATTTCGCTCACGCCGTAAAGGAACAGACCGGGATTGCCGATCCCTACGAGGACTGGTTTCCGCTATCCTTTGTGGCGCCGTTTTCGAAGCTGCTGGGGGCGCTCCGCGGCGAGGAAGTCACCACCCTGAGCTGCCACCCGCACTGCTCGCTGGGCACCTACCTGTTCGTGGACCAGAACCGCAAGGCCACGCCGGTGACGCATTTCGTCGATGTCGGTCCCATGATGCAGCAAATAGACCTGTTGGCGCGCAAGGCCGGCAAGCGCAGTATCCAGTTCTTCACCAAGCTGGAAGCCTGGAACAGCCTGCGCAAGTTCTTCCATGAAGACAAAGCGCCCGAGGGCCTGAACTTCAACAAGTTCCTGCAAACCCTCCAGGGCTTTACCGACAAGCGCCTGGGCCGCGGCGAAAGCGAGAAGAAGGGCTTCACCTACCGCACCCTGATGCTGGCCGGCATGCACTTCATGGACTCGTACAACTACGATGTGGAGCGCGTGAAGCGCTGCGTGATTCACTACGCCGCGCCCAACGGCAAGGTGTATCCGTTCTGCGCCTACAATTCCGGTCCGGTCTTCCGCGAGCGCATCGAGAAGGAATTCTCCGTGCCGTTCGAGGAGCAGGCGGAGATGCAACGCCTCACGTTGAAGGCGAAGAAGGGCTGCGGGACCTGCGTGAACGAGCCGGAACTGGTGGGGTAAGGGTCCGGGCTTCCATCTCCGCCTTGAGTCGCGCGTGGATCTCATCGCTGCGGGCGATGGACTCGGCTGACATCCCTGCTTCGAGTTCCTGGAACTTCCGACACATCGTTCAGCCTCCCTGGGTCGGGCCGCCAAACACAGCCGCGACTTGTTGGGAGCCAATTTCGCGGTGGTAAAGCTTAATGAGCGCGTTGGAATCGAAGAAGTAGTTCACCGCTGTCAGAATCGCTCCTCGCGCTCCGCGATGATTGCCTCAGACCAGGAACTGGCGTCTCGTGCCGTCATTCTGCGTACCTCCTCGTGAGTGGGGATGTAGCCTGCGGCCGCGACTTCTTTGCGCGCCAGTTCCAAGAAACTCCGATCAACCAGGGCCGCCAAGGAATCGGCTGAAGTCACGTAGTTGATCATAATGCCTCTATTCTACGCTGGTTTCGCACACGTCGCGGAAGCACTCCGGCGTGCTTCGACAGCGCACAATTCATCTGGCCCGTCGTGTGCATGTATTCTTTGCATGACGCGGCACCCCATTTCCGTCTTCCTCGTGGCCATCCTCTGTCTGGCTTGGCCTGTTGCCGCCGCACCCCAGGTTCGCACCAGGCCGGGCCGGCGCGCGGCACGAATCGACCTCGCGCAGGGCTGGGCGATTCAATCCTCTTCGAAGGCGCCGCAGAAGGGCGATGAAATCTCGACCGTTGGGTTCGATGTCCACGGCTGGTACCCGGCCAGCGTGCCATCCACGGTGATTGGCGCGCTGGTGAGTCAGAAGGTGTATCCCGATCCCTACTTTGGGATGAATCTGCGGTCCTTTCCCGGTATGATGGGCGACATCGGCGACAATCTCACCAACCTTCCCATGCCGCCGGACAGCCCGTTTGCGGTTTCGTGGTGGTATCGAACCGAGTTCAATCTTTCGCCCGCTGTCAGGGGCCAACGGCTGTGGCTCAACTTCGATTCCATCAACTGCCGCGCCAACATCTGGGTTAACGGCCAAAAAATCGCCGGCTCGGACCAGGTGCGCGGCATGTACCGCATGTTCGAGTTCGACGCTACGGGCGTCGCCGGTCCGGGCGCCAATGCGCTGGCGGTGGAAGTGTTTGCGCCCGCGTTAAACGACTTCACCATCACCTACGTGGATTGGAACCCGTTGCCGCCCGACAAGGACATGGGTCTGGTGCGCGAGGTGTATATCCTGACCAGCGGCCCGGTGTCCCTGCGCAACACGCAGGTGGTGACGCAGGTCGATACCAGCCTGGATCAGGCCCACCTGACGCTGTTCGCGGACCTGAAGAATGGCGGCAGCCGGACGGTCGCGGGCACGCTCGAAGGTGACATCGGGGCGATCACGGTATCGAAACAGGTGCGCCTGGCGCCGGGAGAGTCCGCCAGGGTCGGCATCGGCCCGCAGGACGACGCGCAGCTCAATATCGGCCATCCGGATTTGTGGTGGCCGTATGGGTTGGGGGCGCAGGACCTGCAAACGCTGCACATGGAATTCCGCACGGGCGCGGTGGTCTCGGATTCGCAAGACGTGCAGTTCGGAATCCGCCAGTTCACTTCGGAGCTGGATGCGCAGCAGCATCGCGTCTTCAGGATCAACGGCAAGAGAATCCTGATCCGCGGTGGCGGGTGGACGCATGACATGATGCTGCGCGTGGACCAGGAGCGCGAGGAAGACGAGATTCGCTACGCGCGCGACATGCACTTGAATGCCCTCCGGCTGGAAGGCAAGATGCTCGACGACCACTTCTACGACCTCGCGGATCGGTACGGCTTAATGATCATGCCGGGATGGTGCTGTTGCGCGTATTGGGAATGGGCGGACGAGTGGCAACCGGAGGATTACACGGTGGCGGCGGAATCGCTGCGGGACCAGGTTCGCCGGCTCCGCAACCACCCCAGCGTTTTTGTGTTCCTGTACGGCAGCGACGCGGCGGTGAACCCGCGGGCCGAGCAGGGGTACCTCAATGTGCTTCAGCAGGAGAATTGGCCGAACCCGTACCTGGCCGCCGCCACCGGCACGGTAACGCCGGGCGCAGGCCCGACCGGTGTGAAGATGAGGGGTCCATATGCTTACGTGGCGCCCAATTACTGGCTGCTGGACACGGACCGCGGTGGCGCCTGGGGCTTCGCCACCGAAATCAGCCCCGGCCATGCGATTCCGCTGGTGGCCAGCCTCCAGCAGATGCTGCCCCCGGACCACCTCTGGCCGATCGATCAGTTCTGGGTGTATCACGAGGCGACCCCCACCTATCCCAACCTCGATGAGTACACCGCCGCGCTCGAAGCCCGCTACGGCAAAGCCAAGGGGCTGGATGACTATGTCATGAAAAGTCAAGTGATGGCTTACGACGGCGAGCGAGCCATGTTTGAAGCCTACGGACGGAATAAGTACGTCTCCACCGGAGTCATTCAGTGGATGATGAACAACGCCTGGCCCTCGATTGTCTGGCATCTGTATGACTGGTGCCTGCGGCCGGGCGGCGGCTATTTCGGGACCAAGAAAGCCAATGAGCCGCTGCACGTGCAGTATTCTTACGACGATGGTTCGATTGTGGTGGTGAATTCGCTCTACCAGGCGTTTCCGGGTTACCGCGTCACGGCGCAAGTCCTCAACCTCGATTTGACGGAGAAGTTTTCACAAACGGCGAGCGTCGACATCGCCGAGGATAGCTCCACGCGCGTCTTGGTGGTGCCACAGATCGCGGGCCTGTCGACGACCTACTTTGTCAGGCTGGCGCTCAACGATCCGGCCGGCAACCTGGTCAGTTCCAACTTCTACTGGCTTTCCACGCAACCGGACGCGTACGACTGGGCGTCGTCGGATTCCTGGCACACGCCGATGACGTCGTCCGGGGATCTGACGGCGCTCCAGAACCTGGCGCCGGCAAAGGTCACGGCGACCTGGGATTCGGAAGACGCGGACACGGACGAGGTGGACCACGTGACCGTCGAGAACGCATCGTCGCAGCTTGCCTTCTTTGTTCACCTCACCGTGCTGAGGGGGCAAAACGGCGGCGATATCGCGCCGGTTTATTGGGAAGACAACTACTTCGAACTGATGCCCGGCGAGAAGCGCGAGGTCGCCGCGACTTATCCACGCAAGCTGCTCGCTGGCGCGCAGCCCTATATCCAGGTTGACGGGTGGAACCTGGCGCCCCGGTAGAGACGGTCTGGTAGAATAGTCGCTCGCCGCTGGTTATTTCCAGTGTTCGAAGCCACACTCATGGAATCGTCTGCGCCACAGAGTTCCGATCTTGCGGAGATCGTTCAACGGACGCGCCGCCTTTACACGGCGCACCTTGCGGGCACACCTTCTTCCTTACACTGGTGGACGGCTGTGGTGGTCACCGCCAGCTCCAGGCAGCAGGCGGACAGATACGAGTCCGAAATCCGCCGGAGGCTGGCAAATGGCCGGATTCCGCCAAATACCAGGTACCTGGTGGTCCCGGACGTTGGGGATCGGCGGATGGGCAGCGGCGGAGCGACTTTGAACGCTCTGCGCGAACTGGCGGCGAGTGTCCTCTGCGGAGCCGGCGATCCGCCGCGGCCGATGGATCTGACGGAATGGTGGTCCAGGCAACGGGTGCTGCTGATTCATTCCGGGGGCGATTCGCGCCGGTTGCCGCAGTATTCCCTTTGCGGAAAGCTGTTCAGCGCGGTGCCGGTGACAGCGCCATGGGGAGAGGTAAGCACCGTTTTCGACGAGATGCTGGCGCTTTCCACCGCCTGGGTCGGGCGTCTCGATTCGGGGCTGGTCGTCGGATCCGGCGACGTGATTCTCACCTTCGATGCCCAGTCGCTGAACTGGGAGCGTCCCGGCGTGAGCGGGGTTGCCATGTGGCAGCCGGCGGGCGCCGCTACCCGGCACGGCGTGTACGTGATGGACGATCAAGGGTGCGTCTATGCATTCCTGCAGAAACCGTCGCTCTCCGATTTGACTGCCGCCGGCGGCCTGGTGGAACACGATCGAGTCGCCCTCGATACCGGCCTGCTCCGGTTCGCGCCAGAGGTGGCGGCCCGCCTCACGCGGTTGTCCGGCGTGAATGAAGCCGGTGGAAAGCCGGTGTTGAGGAACCCAGAGCCGCCGGTAATCGATCTCTACGAACACTTCACGATGGCGCTGACCGGTCAATGGAAACCGCGCGCCGGCGACCACCCGGGACTGCACGCGCTCGCCGATGCGCTCAGAGGAACGCCGTTCTGGTGTTCGGTGGTTTCCGGCAATTTCACGCATATCGGAAGCACTGCTTTGTTTCGCCGGTTGATGATCGGGGAAACGGAATTCTCACGGTTGTATGCGGTGCGGCGCCAGTTGGGAGCGGCGGGGCTGCCAGGGGTGCGCTCGGCCGGCGTGGTGATCGACAGCGTCCTCTCGGGCGGAGGGGACTTGGGGGCCGACACGGTGGTGATCGAATGCCATCTCGAGGGCCTCGTGCGCGCGGCGCAGGGTTCGGTTCTGCATGGGCTCGAGGGTATTTCGGGACCAGTCGAGGTCCCGGAGGACACGGTGGTCCATCAACTTCCCGTCGCGATGCCGGATGGCGAGCGGCGCGTCGTGATTCGGGTGTACGGGGTGGAGGACGATCCGAAGGCGCCCGTCGCACGAGGCGAGGCTACCTGGTTCGGACGTCCGATGCTGGAGGAGTTGCGTGCGCTCGAGATAGACGCCGGCCAGGTGTGGCCGGGGCTGCCGCAACCGGAGTGGACCTTGTGGAATGCCCAGCTATTTCCAGCCGCCACGGTGGAGGAGGCTTGGGCTTGCGCACGATGGATGCAGAGGCTCTCGACCGACTATTCGGCATCGCGCTGGGGCGCTCTCACACGGCTCTCTCTGGCAAGCAGCGCGCAGTTGGCGGATGGGGCCGCGCTCGAAGCGGCGCGCATCTGGAGGCTCAACGCGAACTGGAGGATTTCGGCTCTGTCGCTGGTCGAAAGCGGCGCCGACATCCGTCCGCTGCTGGCGAATTCGCCGGGAACCGGGCCTCTGGCGCAGGTCGGCGACGGCCTCGCCTTGCGCGCCAGGCAGTTGGAGGAAGCCGCTCCCACCGAGGCGGCCAGCCGCTACTACACGGCGGGCCTGTTTTTCACCCAGGCGGGCTTGGCCAGCGAAGCGGGCGAAGCTCAATCGGCGGCCTTTCGAATGGTCGAGAAAGCCGTGGAGATGAGCACTTCGAGCGACGACCGGCAGCCCAACGGCGCCTGGAAACAGGGAGAGGTGATGGTCCAGGCGCCGGCGCGCATCGATCTGGGCGGGGGCTGGTCCGATACGCCGCCCTTCTGTTTCGATTGGGGAGGCACCGTGCTGAACATTGCGGTGCTCATGAACGACTGCTATCCGATTCGGGCCGCCATTCGAAAGCTGCGCGAACCGGTGGTGCGGTGTGTTTCGTTGCAGGATGGCGCGCAGGCCGAGTACCGGACGTGCGCCGATATTCTGCGGCCGCCCTCTCCTGGCGATCCCCTGTCGATACCAAGCACGGCCTTGAAGATGACCGGTCTGTTCCGTGAGCGGGAACCGATGACCGGGATTCTGGAAGGAATGGGTGGAGGGATCGAAATCCAGACAGGCGTGGATTTGCCGATCGGCTCTGGGCTCGGAACCAGCAGCATTTTGGCCGCCACCGTTCTGCGCGCACTGGATGAAATGATGGGCGCTACCTGCAACGACCAGGTTCTCAGCCGGCGTGTCATGCGCCTGGAGCAGCTCATGACGACGGGCGGCGGCTGGCAGGATCAGGCTGGAGCCATATTCCCCGGCGCAAAACTGGTGGCGACGGGTCCGGGCCTGGCGCAGCGGTTGAGGGTTCAGCCGGTTCCATGGAGCGACCGTCGAGCGGCGGAATTCGAGCGCATCCTGGTTCTGTACTACACCGGGATTCGCCGCGTGGCGCGCGATCTGCTCCGGCAGGTGGTGGGAAGGTACCTCGCACGGGAGACGACCTGTCTGCAGGTGCTCCACAGCATCAAAACGCTCGCCATGGAGATGGCCTATGCGATGCAGGAAGGCGATTGGGACCATCTGGGCAGCCTCCTCGACCGGCACTGGCGGCTGAACCAGCTTCTCGATCCGAACACCACCAACGCTCCCATCAATGCGCTGCTCGATTCGGTCCGGCCTTTGGTCCGGGGAGCGAAACTGGCCGGCGCCGGCGGTGGTGGGTTCCTCATCTTGCTCGCACGCGGTCCGGAGGCAGCCGAAGAATTGCGGACGCGTCTGCGTGCGGACCACCAGGCCAGTAGTGGCGGCGCGGTTTACGATTGGCGGATTGCGCGGGAAGGATTGCACGCCGGGCCTCGTCCCGGGCATCGGGCGCCGTAGGGCAGCGGGGCGTGCCAGGCGCTACAATCACTTCAGACTGAAACTTCCTGCTATGCCGAGGCGTCTCGCGCGGAAGCTGATGCTCTCGATCACGTTGATCGTCGTCATTGTGGCGGCGGCTTCCGTATGGGTCAACGTCAGTACCGAGGAGCAGCAGCTCCTGAGAACCATGACTTTGGGAGCGGACCAGCTTTCCAAGGCCATCACCAGCGCCACCTGGCACGCCATGCTCGACGACCATCGCGCGGCGGCGTACGAGGTGATGCAGACCATTGCGCTTCAACAGGGGATCGACCGCATCCGCATGTTCAACCGCGTGGGCCAGGTGATGTTCTCGACCAACATGGAGGACCTGCAGAGCACCGTCGACCTGAAAGCGCACACCTGCGCGATGTGCCACGCACCCGGCGCTCCCCGGTACCAGCTTGACCTGGTTTCGCGCGTGCGCATCTTTAGAGCAAGCGACGGGCAGCGCAGGCTGGAGATGGTCACCCCCATCTACAACGAGGCCTCGTGCAGCCAGGCGGAGTGCCACGCTCACTCGGCCGGAGTGAAAGTGCTCGGGGTGCTGGACGTGGCGTTGAACCTGGAGAACGTGGACCGGGAAGTGGCCCGTTTCAGGCTTCGCGTGCTGCTGAGGGCGGCGGTCGAAATCGTGCTCATGAGCCTGTTCATCGTTTACTTCACGCGCCGGTTCCTCGGCCGTCCTATCCAGCAACTCATCGAAGGCACCCAAGCGATCAGCCAGATGGAGCTGGACAAGCCGCTCGACATCGCCGGCAGCAGCGAGGAGCTGGACGAGCTGGCGCACTCGTTCGACGTGATGCGCGACCGGCTGCGCGCGGCGCGGGCGGAGATCAACCAGTTCACGCAGAACCTGGAGAGCAAGGTGGACGAGCGCACCCGGCAGCTCAAGACGGCGCAAAAGAAGCTGCTGCAAAGCGACCGCATGGCCTCGCTCGGCCAGCTCGCGGCGAGCGTGGCGCACGAGATCAACAACCCCATCTCGGGCGTGCTGAATCTCTCGATGCTCCTGCAGCGGATGCTGAAGGACGACGGCGTTCCCGTTAACCGGATCGAGGAATTCCGCAAGTATCTTTCGCAGGTGACCAGCGAGACCACCCGCGTGGGGCGCATCGTCTCCGACCTTCTGGCTTTTTCGAGGCGCTCGAAACCGCACCGCGCGCCCACCGATCTGAACCAGATCGTGAAGATGACGCTTTCGCTGGTCGAGCACAAGATGAAGCTGAGCGACGTGGCGGTGGAGACCAGCCTGCGCGACGACCTTCCCGCGGCGCCGTGCGATCCGTCGCAGATCCAACAGGTGGTGCTGAACCTGGTGCTGAACGCCGCGGAAGCCGCGCAATCCAAGACCGACAGGCGCGTGACCATCTCGACGGCGGCGGGCGACGGCGTGGTCTTGCTCACGGTGTCGGACAACGGCGAGGGAATTCCGCCGGAGAACCTGGCCAGGATTTTCGACCCGTTTTTCACGACAAAATCGGACGGAAAGGGCGTGGGGCTGGGGCTGGCGGTGTCGTTTGGGATCATCGAAGCCCACGAAGGCGACATCGAAGTAAAGAGCACGGTGGGCGAAGGGACCACTTTCACCGTGTCGCTGCCGCTGGTACTGCCTGCGCCACCGGGCGAGTCGCCGATCGTGGAGGTGGCCCGCAAGGAATGAAGTACCTGTACGTGGGCGCGACGCCAGAGGCCGATCCCGAAGCGCTCACGGCGGTTCGCGCGCGAGTGGGCAGCGAGTTTGGGGCGCCGGTGCGGGAAGTCCAGCTTCCCGGCGTGGAATTCGCTTACGACGCGGGCCGCAACCAGTATGGGTCGATCCCCGTGCTCGAAATGCTCAGCCGTCGCTGCCCGGCGGATGCGCTGAAACTGGTGGCGGTAACCGAGCGGGACCTGTTCATCCCGGTGCTGACTTTTGTATTCGGGCACGCGCAACTGGGAGGCCGCGTGGCGGTGATCTCGCTGGCGCGCCTGCGGCAGGAGTTTTACGGACTGGCGCCGGATCGCGAGGTTTTTCTCGAGCGCGCTTCCAAGGAGGCGCTCCACGAAACCGGCCACACCTTCGGGCTGGTGCACTGCCCGGCGGAGCGTTGCGCGATGTCGCTGGCAACCGGTATCCGGCACATTGATTTGAAGATCGCCGCATTTTGTCCGTCATGCGCGGCGCGACTGAAGAGAGGTTCAAGGGAGTCATAACCATGAAGACCCACTGGCAGATTCTGGTGGTGGACGACGAAGAAGTGATGTGCGAATCGCTGGCGGCGTGGCTGCGCGAGGATGGATACGCCGTGGATACCGCCGCCTCGGGGCGCGAGGCCGTCGAGAAGGCGCGCCAGAAGGACTACGCCATCTATTTCGTGGACCTGAAGATGCCCGGCGGCATGGACGGCATCGAGACCATGATGCAGATCCGGCGCGTGCACCCGGAAGCCTCGATCATCATCATTACGGCCTACGCCACCGTCGATACGGCCATTACGGCCATGAAGGAGGGGGCCCAGGAGTACATCGTCAAGCCGTGCAACCCCGAAGAGATTTCGCTGCTGGTGAACCGCATCATCAAGGTCAAGAACCTGCAGCGCGAGAACACCATTCTGCGCAAGAAGCTGTCGCGGCAATACCACTTTCAGGACGTGATCAGCAAAAACGCGCGCATGCGGGAGATCCTGGATCTGGCGACCGAAGTGGCCAGCCTGCGGAGCACCGTGCTCATCCAGGGCGAAAGCGGCACGGGCAAGGAACTGGTGGCGCGCGCCATTCACAATTCGGGGGACCGCGCATCCAAGCCGTTCGTGGCGGTCTCTTGCGCCGCGCTGGCGGAGACGCTGCTGGAATCGGAGCTGTTCGGGCACGAGAAGGGCGCCTTCACCGGCGCCGCTCAGCAAAAGGCCGGCAAATTCGAAATGGCCGACGGCGGCACTATCTTCCTGGATGAGATCGGCGACATCTCCCCCAAGCTCCAGGTGGACCTGCTGCGCGTGTTGCAGGACCGCAGCTTTTACCGCGTGGGCGGATCGGAGGAGGTGCGCGTGGACGTCAGGGTGGTAGCGGCCACGCACGTGAACTTACAGCAGGCCGTGGCCGAAAGCAAGTTTCGCGACGACTTGTTCTACCGCCTGAACGTGATTGAAATCCGCATTCCTCCGCTGCGCGAGCGCCGGGAAGACATTCCCTTGCTGGCGCGCCACTTCATCGAGCGGCTCTCGCACGAGCTGGGCAAGGACATCGGCGAGATCTCCGAAGGCGGGATCAAAATCCTGATGGATTACAACTGGCCAGGCAACGTGCGCGAGCTGGAGAACGCCGTGGAGCGGGCCATGGTGACCTGCCGCGGCCACGAACTGACCGAGGACGACTTCTCATTCCTCGCTCAGAACCAGACTGCCAGCAAAGCCTGGGTGGTGCCGGCCGGCATGACGCTGCAGGAGATGGAGAAACTACTGATCGCCTCGACCGTCGAGCGCGTGGGCGGCAACATCAAAGAGGCCGCGGCGCTGCTGGGGATCGACCGCTCGACGCTGTACGAGAAGATCAAGAGGTACGAGATAGCGAGGTAAGCAGGGCGGTACAATGCCCGTAGGCGAGCGAGCTCATATGACCGGCGATCCAACGCCCGAGAAACAGCAACTGCACGAGTTGGTTGACCGTCTTGCGCCCGGACAGGTGCATGCCGTGCGAGGCCTGCTTCAGGCGATGTTAGATCCCGTCTCGCGCGCCATCGCCAGCGCGCCGGTGGATGACGAGCCGCTCACCACGGGAGAGGCGCAGGCTCTCGTCGAAGCCCGCGAGTGGCTCAAGCACAACCGACCAATTCCGCATGAGCAGGTGCTAGCCGAACTCGGCATCACGCAGGAAGAAATCGAGAACTTCAGGGAACCGGCGTGAAGCGGATCGCCTGGACCGAGCAGGCCAAGGCTGACGTTCGCGGGCTCGACAAGCCATCGGCCATGCGAATTCTCTCGGCGCTGCATCGTTTTACGGAATCGGGCACGGGAGATGTCAAGGCGCTTCAGGGCGACGCAGAGGAACTGCGTCTGCGCGTTGGCGACTGCCGGCTCTTCTTCGTCTCAACCGCCGAGGACGTCATCGAAGTTCGGAGGGTTCGCCATCGCCGCGAAGCGTACCGTTAGAGTCAACCGACTTGTTCGGACGGCCGCGGTCTAGTGATCGGGCGCCCACTTTTGGCAACTGACTCAACGCGGTGCTTCGCACCGCCAAGCTTCCGATCCCTGATCCGAATTACCAGGCTCTTACCGAGCACCCTCGCCGCCCGCGCCATGGTATCCAACGAGACGGACACATTCCGTGGGTCCAGCAAGCGATCCAATTGCGACCGGCTGGTCTGAAGGTCGCGCGCCATCGCCTGTTTGGTCTTCCTTTGCTGTTGCATTTCCTGCGAGAGCTGCCACGCCAGCACTCGTTTTATCGCGACAGCCTCCACTTCCTCCCGAATGCCTTCCTCTTCGAGAAAACCATCGAAGCTCGATCCGCTATGGTCGAAGGCGATCTTTTCCCCATTCTTCTTCACGGCAGTCCCCTTTCATGCTTCTTCTTGTTGCCGCGCGCCAGACTCAAATCTTGGGCGGGAGTCCGCCGGGTTTTCTTGATGAATCCGTGCAAAAGCACCATCCGCCCGAACTTGTCGATGTAGAACAAAACCCGCGCGATCCGATTCCGCGAGAGGTTCGTCCGAACCTCGTGGACTCCACCTTCCAGATGCCGGCACGTCGGCATCCCGAGCGGCCAGCCGTACTCGACAGTCATAATGTCATGCCCGACACGCTTGCGATCCTCCGCCGAAAGACCCATCTTGAGCCAGTCCCGCACCGGCTCGCCCCCGCTTTCCGTTCGAAAGAAGATCGCCGGCACGCGCTTCGTCGGTTTTTCGGACACGATAACAGTGTACCACGGATGGTACGATGTCGGGCGCGAATATCCAACCCAACCGAACTGCGGTCAAGCGCATAGCCAAGGAGAATCCTTCTTGAGGCGTGCCGATGACCCAATTCGCACATGACCCAATTCGAACCCTTGCCTCCCGCATCACAAAATCGTACAATCCGATCCTATGGGACTGTTTGGTTTCACGTCTGATTGCGGGCGTAGATACGCATGGAAAGGAGTGGAGGTGCGATATGGGCTTTCGAGACGACTTCATCAACGGGTACTTGATGACCCCCGTAGGACCCCGGCAGAGGAACTTCGCTCAGTGGTCCCTTGAGAATACGATAGACTCGGGGTTTCGAACCAATAACAAGCAGGCGCAAGCAGCCAGCCAACACCTAGCGTCCGCTTTCCAATCTGGAATCCAGCACCTCGCGGACTCCCAGATGCAGGCCGCCAAGCTCCTTCAGCGCGAATTGCAGTATCAGATGGACGGTTTGGTCGGTACGACGGAACGGGGCTTCGCCGATGTCGTGTCCGCCATACAGAGTACGTGTGATTACTTGGGTGGACAACTTTGCGAAGTCCGGTGGGCTATTGAAAGCCAGACAAAGATATCGCAGCACCTTCTCCAAGTGATGTTGGCCTCTCTGGATAATACTTCGAGGCAGTATTACGAGCAGGGTGTGAAATGGTATGAGGATTCGGAGTATGATCTCGCCAAAGAGCGACTACAACTCGCCCTGAAGGACAATTCGAGAAACTACTTCGCATATCAGTACCTCGGATTTATCGCGGTCAATCGCGAAGAATCACAGGGGGCCTTGAGGAACTTTGAGCTTGCGAGAAAGGCGGCTGAAAACGAGTACCACAAGGCGCTTGCGCTTTCGCATCTTGCCCGAAGCTACAACGCTGTCGGGGAATTGCCGAAAGCCCTTCAATGTTCAACGGCTGCAACCCAAGCCGCACCAGATCACGCGAAATTCTGGTACGAATGCGCAATCTACTACGTCCGTTCCGGGAATGCCGCCGAAGCGGTCAAATGTTTACGGCGCGCTATAAGCACGGATTGGATGTATTGGTCCATCTCCGTCACGGACAGCAATCTTGAACCAATCCGACGACCCGCACAAGAACTGCTAGAAGCTATGCGGGAGGAGCAGCGCACAGTCGCCCGCAAGGGCCTTGACCAGTTCAAGCAGACGTTGACGACACTGGGCGGAATGCAAGTCAGCAGCGAAGTTGAAGAGCAGGCGAGAATGCTCAGCCAGTGCGAAACGCAGTACCGCGAGGGTACGGTCTTCGCCTACCGTGCAGCCGTACCTATCGCCCTGGAGGCACAAAAAAAGGCGCTTGAAACTGCAATTAAAGTGCTAGACCAACGGGTCGCTGCAAACCGGCAAACGCTGGCGAGCATCGGCCCAGACCTCCGCCGGGATCTGGGCACGATTCAGTCCCAGATCTCGTCTTTGGAAAGAGAGGCAGACAGGATCGCCGAATCTTTCCATCTCGGTTGTGTGGGGTGGGGCATCGTCATCTTCATATCTATGTCGATGTTCGCTAGCTTGGCAAATCAAGGCAGAAACGTCGGCGGAGGCGTGGCAGTTCTCATCGGCATTCCAGCATTGATTGGCTTGGGTGGGAAGTTGCTCATTGCAACCCTTCCCGCTGGAGCCAAGCGGAGCGAAGCAGCGCGGAAGCGGGAATACCTCCAGCGGAGACAAACAGAAATCGACGGCAGGATAGCCGAGGAAACGGCCAAACTGAACAGCGGGTTGGATATCCTCAACAATCACAAGCGCGTCTGTCAAGAGCGACTGCAGGGACTCCAGCGCTCTGTATAGATGAAGACGGCTTGCCGCAGTAGTACCGATGTCTCGCCGGGGATTCTGCCTCAAGCCGTTCGGTCCCAGAGCCGAGAAATCGGAAAAACTATCGAATCTACCCGACACTCGAAAAGGACCGGCGGCAAGACCGCCATCCCGCCACCCCTACGGCTCCAAAAACATCTCTCCGCAGACCGCGTCCCAGTCGGCTTCGGGGTAGCTCTGGGCGATGTCCGCCACCGGCACGCCGCCATCGGCCAGCGTGGGGGCGGCGCCCTCGGCGGATAGCGCCAGTTGCAGCCGTTCCATCTCGCGCATCAGCCAGGGCTTGATTTCGGCGCCGCACAGCAGGTGGCGCATGTCCATTTGGCCGTTGAGCGGCTTTACTTTGAGATACCAGCCGCGGCCTGTGCCGCCGGTCTCGACTACTTCGCCGTCTACCGGCGAGAGAACGCGCACGTCGGCTTCGCGCTTGTGAATGTGGAACGCCGTTCCATTGGCGTGAACGACGGCGCCTGGCTGCGGAAGATCCACGGCGTCCGGGGCGCCTACCAGGCGGCCGCCCAGCTCATCGAGGCCCACCGTCACGGTGCCATCGGCCTCCGGCCGCGCCCAGGCGTGACCGCGGTGGTAGAGACGGTCCAGCGGGAAGGACATGCCGAAGATCTCTTCTTCCGGCTCATCGGGCTGCTCCGGCGGGTGCGCCGCGATCAGCCTGGCGTGTGTCTCGCAGAGGCGGCAATCGAATGCGTTGGGGCATTCGCGCCTCGCGAACTCGCCGGCGAGCACGTGGCGGCAGACGCGGTCGCGCGCGGGCAGATCGTGGAAATCGGAATGCCAGCGGATCTCCTCGGTTTCGTGCGCGCGCAGGTCGCGGCGGGAGCGGAGGACAGCGGAAATCACCGTCGCCGCCACCACCAGCAGAACCGTGTAGAACGCGCCCAGGAAGATGTAGCTGGCGGCGCTCCAATGAAAACCGTAGTTCCAGGGAAACATGATCAATACCTCCCGGCCATGACGCGCAGCTCCTCTTGTTCCTGCTGCACCTCGGCCTTGAGTTCGCGCTCCTCGGGGAAAAGTTGGAGGTAGCGGAACGAGACTGAATAAACCAGGACGCCGTAGGCCACCACTGCCAGAAACGTTCCGGTCTCTTGCCAGCTCGGCCAGTAGGAGAGGAACTTGTCGAAGGCCAGTGTGGGAAGCGCCAAAGTCTGCACGGTAAGAACGAATCGATTGAGCGCCACGCCGAGACAGGCCATGGCGGCGGCGGAGACCAGCCAGCCGGTTCGGCGGCGCAACCGCGGCGTCAACATGACCAGTGCGGGAATCATCCCGAAAAGCACGATTTCCGCGAACAGGATCCAAGTGCCGAACGGTTTCCACGCGTAATATTGCGCCGCCGGGAAGCCGGCGTCGGGTGACGTTCGATTGATCCAGATGAGCGTGTCCACGGTTTTGGCGAGCACATAGACCGCGAGCAGCAGGCCGGAGATGCGGCCCAGCAACTGCAACACTTCGGGCCGGACGAGGCGTTTCCTCGATATCTTCTCCACCAGCCAGGTGGTGAGCAGGATGAAACTCGGCCCCACGGCGGCGGCGGAGATTATGAACAGGAAGAACGTGGACGGCCAGACCAGGAAGCCTTCGCGGAAGGCGAACGGCCGGCCGCGCAGTACGCCGTACAGGCCGCCCAGCGAGCCCTGGTGGAAGAACGAAAGGAACGTGCCCACGCCCGCCAGCACGTAGACCAGCTTGTGCAACTCGTGCTCGAACACCAGGAAGGAGGGCACCTGGCGCAATTTGCGGTTCCTCAACAGAATCGGAAGGTATTCGATGGCCAGCACCGTCAGGTAGCAACTGATGCAGAAGGTGACCTCGGTCAGCATCGAGTGTACGTTGGGGTACCAGAAGGTGAACCAGAAGCGCAGGGGCTGGCCGACGTCTACCGCCAGCACCGCTATCGCCCCGCTGTAGCAGACCAGGCCGATGACCACCGCGCTATTGATGACGGCGCTCAGCTCTTTGAGCTTGAGGATGTAGAGCAGGAAGCCGGTGAAGAAGGCGCCCGCGCCCAGGGCGATCACGGTCAGGTCGAGGAAGATCCAGAGACCGAAGGCGAAGCGGTTGTCCATGTTGGTCTGGTTCAGACCTTTCACCAGGCACAGGCCCGCGGAGTAGAGTCCGAAGGCCAGCAGCGCCAGCCACGGCGCAATCCACAGCAGGAACCGAGCGGTCGAGCAGCGCTTCACGCCGCGCGCGATGTACTGCTTATCCACGGGAGGTCTCCTTGCCGGCGAGCTTGGGGGCGATCTGGCCCGGCTTGGGCGCGCTGGCAATCTGGCGCACCCAGTCCTTCTTGGAACGGTAGTAGATCTTGGGCTCGGTGCCGATTTTCTCGAGCAGCCGGAAGCAGTTGCCGTTCTTGGCGGCCTGGGCGGGAGCGCTTTCCGGCTGGTTCAAATCGCCGAACCGGATGGCCCCCGTGGGGCACGCCTCCACGCACGCGGGCACATAATCGACGGCCTCGATGGCGTGCCCGTCGGCGGCGGCAAGCTGTTTGGCGGCATGCCAGCGGCCGTGGCAGAAGTTGCACTTCTCCACCACGCCGCGCATGCGAGGCGCCACGTCGGGGTTCAAAGTCTTTTCCATGCCGGCGGGCCATGCCGGGTCCCACCAGTTGAAGTAGCGCGCGTGGTAAGGGCAAGCCGCCATGCAGTAGCGGCAGCCCAGGCAGCGCTCGGGCATCTGGCCCACAATCCCGGTGGCCGGGTCGACTTGGACGGCCTGCTGCGGGCAGACGGCGACGCAGGGTGCATCCTTGCCGCACTGCTGGCACAGGACGGGCACGAAGGCCGACCGCCGGTTCGGGTAGTCTTGGCCGTTATCCACCTGGAACACGCGGATCCAGGTGATGCCATTGCGATCGTCGGCGCCATCGTGGGCCGGCGGAATGTTGTTTTCGACGGCGCAGGCCACCATACAGGCGCCGCAGCCCGTGCAGCGGTCGACGTCGATCATCATGCCGTAGCGTGCCGTTTTGCCGGGTTTCTTTTCCGAGGTCATGCCACCACCACCTTGGCGCGCGTGGGGTGCCCTCCGGGCCCGCCGCACAGGTCTATCATTCCGGCCCCCGCGGCCACCTTCACCACGCCGGGAGGGACGCCGGAATCGAGCGAGATTTCGATCTGCGCGCTGCCGCAGCGGGTCTGCAGGATGGCGCGCGCGCCTTCCGCCACCCCGCACGCGCGGGCGGTGACGGGGTTGAGCACCGCGTGGTTCGCGGCCAGGCGCAGGTTAGACTCTTGATAGAGCTTGGACATCAGCGGCGAGAGCGGAGCCGCGGCGGCGCGTGTCTCGCAGGTAATCGCCACCAGCGGCAGGTCCTCAGGTGGCGCGGACGATCGTTTTTCGTCGTCTGCGTTGGCAGGCCACGAAAAACGATGGCTTGCCCCACTCTCATCCACGGCGTCCAGCCAGCAGCCGCCTTCGTTCAGAGCCTTCCAGAAATCGTCGGGATTCATGTCTCTTACAGCCGTCGATTGGGCGCCGGCATAGGTGAACAGCGTCCCGCGGCCGGCTTTGTGGATGGCATCGGCGCGCTCGCGCAGGGCATCCTTGGCCGGGAGTCCCGCAAGACCGCCGATGAACTCGGATGGATTGACCATCCCGGCCGGGGGCGCCACCAGCGGAGCAGCGATGCGAAACGCAGCCGCCACGGAATCGATGGCCGGTGGAATGTCGTCGAAAACTTCCGGGTACACCGCCGTCGGCAGGACGTATTGGGCGTAGCGGCCGTAGCCCTGGCGCGACCAGGCGAACGTCACCACCAGGGGGTTATCGCGAACCAGTTTCCTCTCGATCGTGCCCCAGGGGAGATACCCGTCCACGGCCGATTCGTCGATCAGCAGGACGCGGATAGAACCGTCCGGCACGGAGGCCAGGTTGGTGACCGGAGCCGCCTTCTTCCAAGCTTCGGGAACCGGAGTTTCGCGGCGCGCCACGATGGTGCGGCCCAGGCTGCCAAGCAGTCGGTTCAACTCCATCGCGGCCGGAGCCTGGCCGCCATCCAGAACCAGCGCCGGGCCGTTGTGCGCCAGTTCCTCCGCCACCGATGTGATTTGCTGCTCCGTCAGACCCGTCACAGCGGCGAGGTTCCCCTGGCCCCGACCCGCAGAATCGGCGGGTGCCCCGCCCAGCCCCTGGCCCCTGCGGTCCGCCAGCACGTTCGCGATGGCCTGTGCGAGGGCCTCTTCCGAACCGGGCCGGATGGGCAGCCACAGATCCGCGAGGCTGGCGGTGCGGCTTTCCAGAGGCTCGGCCTGGATGAGGCGGAAATTCTCGCGGGCGGCGATCACGTTGCCGGGCGTGCCCCAGCCATCCAGCAGCGGCGCGCCGAAGCTCAAGACCGTCTTCGCTTCTTGAAGGTCAAACGCCGCCGAGCCGCCAAGAGGCGACGGCGGAGCAAGGTACAAGCCGTTTTTCACGGAAGCCATGGCGCGGCGATAGGTCCACGAAGCGGTGCGGCCAGGCCGAAGATCGAGCACTGCCACTTGTTCCGAAGGACCGCACTTCGAGATGGCAGCCGAAACCGTTTCGGCCGCTTCCTTCGCCGGACCCTGCTTCAACCGCGAGGGAAGGTAGGGCAGATGGTGCGCCGTCAATCCGAACGGGCACAGCGCGCCATGGCTCAAAGGATGCCCGGGAACACCCATCAGGGCCACTGGCTGATCGCCGACGCATCGCGCGCGAACCGCACATCCGGCGGGGCAGAGCGCGCAGTTGGTGAACCTCGTACGGACCTCACCGCGCGCCGGCCGCGGAATCCCGGGCCAGTTTTCCGACCACAGCGCGGAATCCGCGATCAGCCGCCACGGAGCCGGTGTAAAGAAGGCGCCCACTACCGAGCCGCCCACGAGTTTAAACAGATCTCTGCGTGTGCTATTCATTTGTGGCAATCCAGGCAACTGTGCTCGAGGCCATGCTGGCGGTGGCAGGCCACACAATCGTCCATCTTCATGTCCCGCCAGACGTCGCGCGAGTAGCCGCTGATGCGGTCCTGCTGGTAGGGGCGCAGGGTATCGGTGGAACCCTCGTCGCCGTGGCAGCGCTCGCATTTGACCTGGGCCAGCTTGACGTGAGTGATGTGCGAAAAGTAGACATTCTCGGGCTGACGCGCGTAGGACGCCCACGGCGGCTCGCGCTGCGGCGTCACGTATTGATCGATGAAGTTCTTTTCCGCTACGGTTGCCCCCATGGCCGCGGCGTGGCATCCCGCGCACTTATCCAGGCTGGGGATGCCGGCGAAGGTTCCGTCTTCGCGGAACGCATGGCAGTCTTCGCATTTCGTGCCGGCCTTGTCGGCGTGAACTTTATGACTGAAGTTGACCGGCTGGGGCCGGCTCTGGTAGATGGCGCGGGGAAAGCCGAGCCAGCCCGCGCCCATGGCGATCAGCACTCCGGCCAGAAAGACGATTTTTCCGCGGTGTTTCACGGTTCTCTCTTTCCACTCGCATAGGGCGAGAAAAACTCATGGAACAGAGCCAGCAGTTGGCCGCGATCGAGAACTCGAGCGAGGCCAGCGACAAACTGGCCGCCATCGGCCGCTGTGGGCAGGCTGTGTTGCTGTTGCAGAAACTCGTTGATGCCGCGTTGCTCCCGCTCCATCCAGGCGCGGGCGCCGGCGCCTTCGAGCAGGTTGTCCAGTACTCCAGGCTCCGGAACTCCCTCGAACAGCCACCCGCCGGTATACGGCTGGGAGATGAGGCGCGATGGATCGGCGCGAAGGTAGAGGTTGCAATTGGTCAGCAGGAACGGATTGGGGAAGACCACTTCGAGATTGAGGCCTTCGACAGTCAGGACGGCGGTGGGCCGGTGGCGCCCCTTGAGCCACACGTAGCAGATGCGGTCGATTTTGCCCAGCGCGCGGCTCAGGAACGCGTCGATGCCGGCGTGGCAGACGCCGTCAGCGGTCACATCGAGCCACATGTGATTGGTGGAATACTTGAGCCAGCCGGGCAGCGGAGTGCCGTCCACCTCTTCCGCCTCCACATTCGGATGCGCCATGGCGAGGTACAGTTGGCAGTACCGGAAGCCATCGTTCCCGCAGCGCGAAAGCAGCGACTCGCTGTAGGGGATGAGCTTGGCGACGGGCGCCGCACCGCAGTACTGCATCAGCGATTCGCCCAGATACGGGCACGGTCCGGAAGCCGGCCGTTTCCGGGGTTGCGTGCGGTAAACCGGGCAGGAAGCGTGGTCCGCGGAGGAGCACTTCTCGTCTGCCCGCCCGGTCTGCGCCAGTGGAATCAGTTTCCGGACGGCCGACGTCTGGCAATACCTGACCTGCATTTCTTTCAGGAAGGGGCAGGTCATGGGGATTACCGTTCCTCTTTCTTCCTCAGATCCTCGCCGCCATCGGCCATGGTGACGCCGAGCCCGGGAAGGTTGAATGCATGCCCATCGTGGAATGAACCGACCAGGTCGGCCACCTCGGTATCCAGTTTGGACAGCGCCGCATGTTTCTTGCGTTTTGCGGCCAGTTCCTGCACGACGCCGATACCGACGGCGATGCAGCAGATCAGGACCACCACACCCAATGCGATGTTGGTGACGTTTAACCAGTACGTTGATGGATCGCTCACGGAGATTTCTCCTTCGGAAAGGCTAATGCACGGGGGTGGCCATGCGGAAACGAAAGGGGTTAACAGGGCGGGGAAGCGCCGGTGTGTTGGAAAACCAGACTAAAACGTCTGGAATTCCGGCTATGGGGCAGGCCTCGGAAGCTCCCCCGGCGGCTACGCAGCGAATCGCAGGATTTCCACTTCGGCGCCGCTCTTGACCGCGCGTTCGGCGCGCTCCAATACTTGCCCGGCCACGTCGTCGGACAAGTAGTATTCGCCACAGTTTTCACAGATCGCGGCCGGCACTCCCTTGAGGATGATCGTAGTCGCCCCGCGCTGGAGGGTCACAGTCGCCTGTCCCGGGTGTGTCTCACCGTGCTTGCATAATACGCACTTCATTCTGCCCTCCGTGTCCGAAAATCATTCATCCACCAATCCGGTTGCGGTTGGTAAACGGTTATCACGATGCAGGCGGCGGTCGCTCGGTCCACGGCAACCACCACGTGGATCGGCTTGCCGTTCACCCATCCCAGAATCAGGCGGCTTGGGTAGGGACTGTCCTCCGGATACTCCGCTATCGCCTCTCCGCGAGCGACGGCCTCCCTTACGTTGTCTCTCCCGATGGCGCGCTCAAACATCCGCTGGATTGCATGGCCGCTGAAAACTAGCCGCGCACAGTTCAAAGGGTCAGCCTCTCGACAATTCCGTCCTGCTGACTGCTATTACAGCACACCGGCGCCCCTGGACGGTTCACGGCTGCGTGAGTGAGAGCACGCCCGCGCGCCCCGCGCGCCGCTCGCTACAATCGGAGAAGTGCCGGGCGTCTACATTGCCTATCCTTTTTGCGCGCAGAAGTGCACCTACTGCAACTTCGCGTCGGGCGTCTACCCGCGCGCCGTGGAGGCGCGCTATCTGGACGCGCTCTGCGCGGAGATCCGCGCCCACCAGTGGGAATGGACGCCCGAGACCCTGTACCTGGGCGGCGGCACTCCCAGCGGCATGGCGCCGGAAGACCTGCACCGGCTGCTCGAACTTATCCCCGGCCGGCCTTGGGGGGAAGCCACCATCGAAGCCGCGCCCGGCGCCATCACCGCCGAAAAAGCACGCGCCTGGGCGGAGTGCGGCATTGACCGCGTGAGCCTCGGAGTCCAGTCGTTCGTGGAGAAAGAAATCCGGCGCACCGGGCGCAAGCACACGGCCCAGACCGTTGCCGATGAGATTGGCACGCTGCGCGATGCGGGCATATGCAATGTGAACATCGACCTCATCGCCGGATTGAGCGGCCAGACCGAGGCGAGCTGGCGCGAATCGTTCGACTGGATCGAGCGGCTGGCGCCCGCGCACGTCTCCGTGTACATGCTGGAAGTGGATGAGGACAGCCGCCTGGGCAAGGAGATCCTGCGCGGCGGCGCGCGGTACGGGGCGGGGGAGACGCCCGGCGACGACCGCACCGCCGCGCTCTATGAGAGGGCCGTCGAGCGCCTGGCGGCGCTGGGCATTGCGCGCTATGAGATCTCGAATTTCGCGCGGCCCGGATTTGAATCGCGGCACAATTTGAAGTATTGGAAGCTGGAGCCGTATGCGGGCTTCGGCGCCGACGCGCATTCCTTCGACGGGCGCGCGCGCAGGCAGAATGCGGAATCGGTGGAGGAGTATCTCAACGGTACTGGGCAGGTGTTGGATCTGTCCCACGCCGACGAGCGCTTCTTCGTCGGGTTGCGGCTGATGGCGGGGATTCGTCCCGCGCCCGAGGAATGGCGGCGGTTCGAGCAGCCCATCCGCCGCTTTGTGGATGCCGGCCTGCTCGAAACCGACGGCGGCGTGCTGCGGCTGACCGGCCGCGGCGTGCTACTCTCGAACGAAGTTTTCCAGGAGTTTCTCACCTCATGATCGATTTGCGAAGCGATACCGTGACCAAGCCGACGCCGGCCATGCGGCGCGCCATGATGGAGGCGGAAGTCGGCGACGACGTCTACGGCGAGGACCCCACCGTAAACCGTCTCGAGCAGCGTGCCGCCGAGATTGCCGGCAAGGAGGCCGCGCTATTCGTGCCCACCGGCACCATGGGGAACACCATCGCGGTCAAGCTGCACACCGAGCACGGCCAGGAAGTGATCTGCGATTCCCGCTCCCACGTGCTGGATTATGAGCTGGCCATGATGGCGTGGTTCTCGGGGTGCGTGGCGCGCGCCATCCCCACCGGGGAGGGAATCCTCGCCTGGGACCAGGTGCGGCGCCACATACGGCCGCTCCATCCGCACTATGCGCCCACCGGCCTCATCGAAATCGAAAACACGCACAACATGGCGGGCGGAACCGTCTACCCGCTGAGCGTCATTCGGGAAATCTGCGATGGCGCGCACGAGCGCGGTTTGAAGGTCCACATGGATGGCGCGCGGGTCTTCAACGCGGCCGCGGCAATGAACGTGCAAGTGCGAGAGATCGTGGCTCCCGTCGATACCGTCATGTTCTGTCTCTCGAAAGCGCTGGGCGCGCCCGTGGGTTCCATGCTGGCCGGGCCGGCCGGCCTGATCGCCAGGGGCCGGCTCTACCGCAAGCGGCTGGGCGGCGGAATGCGACAGGCGGGGGTTCTGGCCGCCGCGGGGTTGATTGCGCTCGAAGATACGCCCCGGCGGCTCCCCGAGGATCACGCCAACGCGCGGTTCCTGGCCGAAGGGCTGGCGCGCATTCCCGGCATTCAGATCGATGCGCGGAAGGTGGCCACCAATATCGTGGTTTTCGATGTCGGCGGCACGGGCCGCGCCAGCGCCGAAATCAGCGCGCGTCTGAAAGCGCGCGGGGTGCTGATCAACGGCATCAACGAGCGCCTGATGCGCGCGGTGACGCACTACGACGCCACCCGTGCCGATTGCGCACAGGCCCTGGAGTCGCTAGCCGGCGCGGTGGCAAACTGAGCCTGTGAACACGGTATCATGGAGAGAAACGTAATCATGTGCTTCACGACCCGGACTTTCGCATGTTGAGATTTATTTCTCTGTTGGCGGGCGCCTCGCTGGCGCTGGCGCAGCAGTATTCCATATCGACGGTGGCCGGAGGCGCGCCGCCGGCCACGCCGGCCGCGGCCGGGAGTATCTCCATGGGGCAGCCGGCCCGCGTGGCCCTGGATGCCTCGGGCAATCTCTATTTCAGCGCCTCGAATTGCGTCTTCAAGATCGACGCCCATGGAACCGTGACGCTGGTCGCGGGAACCTCGCGGGCGGGCTTTTCGGGCGACGGCGGCCCGGCCGTCAATGCGCAGTTGAACTCCCCGCAAGGCATCGCTTTCGACCCAAACGGCAACATCTATATCGCGGATTCCAGGAACAATCGCGTCCGCCAGATAATCGGCGGCATCATTACCACTTTCGCGGGCAATGGCACCGTCAGCCCCGGCGGCGGCCCCAGCGCGTTCGGCGATGGCGGCCCGGCTACCAGCGCGCAACTGCACCTGCCGATGGGCGTGGCCGTCGACACCAACTTCAACGTGTACATTGCCGACACCGGCGATAACACCATCCGCAAAGTCACCGCCGATGGCAACATCGCCACCATTGCCGGCGACAGCTTTCCCAGTTACCAGGGCGATGCCGGCCTGGCCATCAAAGCGGAATTGCACGGCCCCGAAGACGTCGCGGTGGATTCCTCCGGCAACGTCTACATCGCGGATACCCAAAACGCGTACGTCCGCAAGGTCACCAGCGATGGCAACATCAACTACATCGCCGGCGACGGAAGCATCGGCTTCACCGGCGATGGCGGGTACGCCACCAGCGCCGACTTGATCGCTCCCTTCGCGCTGGCGGTGGATTCCTCCGGCAATGTCTATTTCGCCGAGAACGGCGACAGCCGGATCCGCAAGATCGATGCCAAGAGCCTCGATATCAGCACCGTGGCCGGAAACGGCACCCCCGGATTCGCGGGCGATGGTTCGGACCCCACCAAAGCGCAGTTGAATTCCCCCACCGGCCTGGCCGTGGATTCGTCTGGGAACCTGTACATCGCGGATTCGCTGAACTGCCGCATCCGCAAGGTGGCTTCGGGGAACATCTCCACGTTTGCCGGCAACGGCACGTTCAGCTACTCAGGCGACGGCGGCGCGGCCGTCCAGTCGCAACTCAACACGCCTCAGGGTGTGGTTGCGGACGCCGCCGGCAACTGGTATATCGCGGACACGCTCAACAACGTGGTCCGCAAAGTCTCGCCGAATGGGACCATTTCCAACTACGCCGGGAATGGCGGTGCGGGCAGTTCCGGCGACGGCAGCGCGGCCACCAGCGCCCAACTCCACGGCCCGCAGGGGCTGGCCGTCGATACATCCGGCAATCTCTTTATCGCCGACACCATGAATGCCAAGGTGCGCAAGGTGTCGGCCGGCGGTGTCATCACCACCGTGGCCGGAAGCGGCACTGCCGGCTTTGGCGGCGATGGCGGCGCGGCAGGCAGCGCGCAACTGAATCTGCCCATCGGCGTGGCAGTGGATTCTTCCGGCAACCTGTACATCGCGGATTTCGGCAACAGCCGGGTGCGCAAGGTTTCGGCCAGCGGCGGCGCCATCGCCACCGTGGCCGGGAACGGATCGGCCGGGTACTCCGGCGACGGCGGCGCGGCCGCCAAAGCGCAATTGAATGGCCCGCAGGGCGTGGCGGTGGATGCCGCCGGGAACCTGTACATCGCGGACACCGAGAACAATCGGGTTCGCGAGGTTACCGCCGCCGGCCAAATCGCGACGGTCGCTGGAAACGGCTTGGCGAGTGATTCGGGCGATGGCGGGCAGGCCACCAGCGCGCAATCCGGCAACCCCGTCGGCGTAGCCGTCGATTCCGTGGGCAACATATTTATTGTGGACGCCAGCACTCGCGTGCGGCAGGTCTACCCCAACGGTCTGATCGCGACCATTGCCGGCAACGGATATCGAGGCTACTCGGGAGACGGCGGTCCGGCCACCCAGGCGCAGCTCGATGGTCCCGCGGCCATAGCCTTGGGGAAGAACGGCAACCTGTTCGTGGCGGATATGGGCAACAATGCCGTCCGGCTGCTGCAATACGCGGGCAACGGCCTCGCCATCGGCGCGGTGACGAATGCCGCCAGCAACGGCATTGGACCGGTGGCGCCCGGCGAGGTGGTGGTGCTTTACGGCAACGGATTGGGCCCGGCCAAGTTGACGCAGGCCCAGCTTGACCCGGCCAGTGGCCTGATCGGCGCCAATCTCGCGGGCACGAGCGTCATCTTCAATGGCACGCCGGCGCCGGTGCTGTATACCTGGGCCACGCAAATCGCCGCCGTGGTGCCGAACTCCGTCGCGGGCGCGAACGTACAGGTCTTCGTACAATACCAGGGCCAGACCAGCGCCCCGGTGACAGTGCCGGTGGCGGCCGTGGCCCCGGCGTTGTTCACGCAGGACAGTTCCGGCAAGGGCCAGGCGGCGGCTACCAACCAGGACGGTACGTTGAACGGGGCGGCCCATCCGGCGAAGGTGGGAAGTGTCATCTCTTTGTGGATGACCGGCGCGGGCCTGACGAATCCAGCGAGCGTGGACGGCCAGCCCGGAGCCGCTCCCCTGCCGCAGCCGGTGGCGCCGATTACGGTGACGATTGGCGGCCAGCCCGCCGCGGTGCAGTACGCCGGCCAGGCGCCCGCTGCGGTAGCCGGAGTGATCCAGATCAACGCGCAGATCCCCAGCGGAACTCAGCCCGGCAACGCAGTCCCGGTGGTGGTGCAAGCAGGCAGTGTCCCCACCCAGGCCGGCGTCACCGTGGCTGTGGGGAATTAGGAGGCCAGCCACATGGAGCGCCACCCTTTGCGGGAACGGATGCGCCGTGCGATGGCCGCGCTCAAACGTCTCCTGAAGCGTAAGAAGCCGGAACCGCCCGATGATCCCTACGCCATGGTGACCGCCCCCAAGAAGCCGCGCCCGCCGCACCGCAGTGCCGCCGTAGCGGATGAGCCGGAGCGCTGAAACCTACTCCCACACGTCCCGCCGCCACCTCGCCTGCGCCTCCCTCGAACCGGACCGCCGCGTAGCCGACCAAGAATGACGTTGAAAAACTCTACAGTAGCTGCGGAATTGCGCTGCATGAGCGGGAAAATGTTGCAATACACGAGATATTAAGGTATGGTATTCTTTAACAGTAGAGGTAAAACATGAACAAGCACGCAGCAAGGGCTCTATTTGCCCTAGCTTTTGCAGTTTTATTCAACATCGCATCCGCCGCCGATCACCGCGTCAAACCACCTGTGGACTTTACCGCCAATCCCATGCTGAATGGCAGTACAACATCGCTGGGGAAGACCGGTGTTGTGGTGAAAATCCAAAGCGCCGCCATTGCCAAAGACGGCACAATAACCGCCCGTGCCACCATTGTGGACTCCGATGGTAATCCGCTCGACCGATTGGGCGTAGCCTCCAAGGGTCCGGTCTCGATGAGTTTCATCGCCGCCTACATTCCGGCGGGCCAGACCCAGTACGTGTCCTACACCACTAGCGTGGCCGCGGCCACGCTAAACAAGAACCCTTCGCAGACCCAGGCGGCCAACGATTCCGGCGGCACCTTCGTCACCAACGCCATCGGCGACTACACCTATACCTTTAAGACCAAGGCGCCAACCACCTTCGACCCCACCGTCACGCATTCCATCGGTGTCTCCGCGCAACGCAACCTGGCGGAGTTCGGCACCTTCGATGAATGGAGCGAGACCTCCAACGACGTCTTCAATTTCGTTCCCAACGGCTCGGCAGTGAAGGTGACGCGCTCGGTGGTCACCACCGACGCGTGCAATCAATGCCACGACCCGCTGATCGGCCATGGCGGATCGCGGCTCAAGGTGGAACTCTGCATCATCTGCCACACGCCGCAGACCATCAATCCGGATACGCAGCTTACACAGGATATGAAGGTCCTGATCCACAAGATCCACTCCGGAGCGACCCTGCCCAGCGTCAAGGCCGGCACTCCTTACCGGATCTGGCACCGCGGCGCATGGTCGGACTTCTCCACCGTCGTCTTCCCGCAGGACGTCCGGAACTGCACCACGTGTCACTCGGCGGCCGCCGGCCAACCCGACGCCTGGAGGACCAATCCCACCGCCGCGACGTGCGGCTCCTGCCACGACGATGTGAACTTCGCCTCCGGCAAGAACCATGTCAACCTGCCGCAGCCCGACGACAGCATGTGCAAGAACTGCCACACCTCGAACCTCGTCGACGATTTCGATGCCTCGATCCCCGGTGCGCACCTGCTCGCCTCGAACTCCACCACCCTCACCGGGCTGGTGACCAAGGTGCTGAAGGTCGATAACGCGACGCCGGGTAACGCGCCCACGGTCACGTTCAGCGTAATGGACAAATCCAACAACCCGCTGGACATCAGCAAAATCACGTCGTTCCGCGTGGTTCTGAGCGGCCCCAACGTCGACTACAACACCGGACCGGGCGCTATCCGTGTTTCCGAAACTGTCCCCGCTACGTTAAAGGGGACCAATGGTGTGTACGCTTACACCATGACCAATAAGATCCCGGCGGCTGGGGCTGGCTCCTACACGGTTTCCATCGAGGCCAGCAATACGGTTACGCTGCTTCCAAACACGGTGATCGCCACGCCGGCCGTCGATGCCGCCCTTCCCGTGGAGTTCTACTTCTCGGTGGATAAGAGCGCCACGGTAGCGCGGCGCCAGGTAGTATCCACCGCCAAGTGCTCGGCCTGCCATATGAACCTGGCCACGGGCTTCGCGAACTCGGCCGGGAGCCCCGTCCACGGCGGCACTCGCGGCAATACCCAGGAATGCGTCGTCTGCCACAACCCTGCGCTGACCGATGGCACCTCGGGTCAGAGCGTCGACCTCTCCGTGCAGATTCACAGCATCCACCGCGGCGAGAACCTGGCCAACCCATACGTGCTTGGGAGCACCAACTACCAGGAAGTGCGGTTCCCGGGCGACCTGCGGGATTGCACGGCCTGCCACGTCGATAGCACCTATCTCGTGGAGAACGTAGGGGCCAAGGCGGCCGTAGCCAGTCCGGGCGGCTTCACCAAGACTACGCCTCCGATCTCCGCTGCCTGCCAGGGCTGCCACGACGACATTGCGACCGCCTCCCACGCCTTGGCCAACACCACGATCCTGGGCGAGAGCTGCGCCGCCTGCCACAAAGCGGGCGAAGCAGCCTCCGTGGATCGCGTACATCAGCGGATCTTCTAAAGCTTTCAGCGGTCAGCTTTCAGCCACCCCGGCGCGGCTGAAAGCTGATCGCTGATAGCTTGCCGTTCTCTTTGCCCCGCTTGTCATCCCGTTGCCGGACGCACAGAATAGAGGAATGAGAATAAGGTCTCGCCTTCTCCGTGTGCTCGCCGTAGCCGCGGGGATGGCGCCGATGGCCGCCTGGGCCGAAGTGACGGTCGTGACACCCGGGCCGGTGGAACTGCGGTTCACGTTCCCCGGCGCGCGTGGCGCAGACAGTATCGCGCTCGACCGTTTCCTTCTGAATGGCCGGCCCGTCACCGCCGCCAGCCAGCTCCAGGTGCGCCAGCTTGCCGCCGGAGTGAATGAGATTACCGCGCAATCGCCCACCGCCGGCGATTGGGAATTCGACCTTGCCGACCAAAGCGGCTATTACGGATTTGGCGAGCGCTATGATCGCCTGAACCACGCCCACAGCATCGTCCTGAACGGTTCCCGCGATGCCTCCGATGCCAAGGGCCTCAGCACCTACCAGCCCGTGCCGTTCTTCATGAGCCTGCGCGGATACGGCCTCTGGGTGGATACCTTCAGTGAAGCCTCATTCGACCTCAACGTCACCGAACGCTACCGCGTCCGCGTCAAAGCCTGTGCGCAAGAGCTTCGCTTCGTGCTCTTCGAGGGGCCGCGATTCCCGCTCATCCTCGACCGCTTCACGGCTCTCGCCGGGCGCCAGCAGCTTCCCCCATATTGGGCGTTTGCACCCTGGAAGGCGCGCGACTACCACCGCAATCAGGCCGAGGTCATCGAGGATATCGACCGCTACCGCCAGCTTGGCCTGCCCGCCTCCATCATCCTCATCGACAGCCCCTGGGCAACCAACTACAACACTTACGATTTCAACCCGAAGCAGTTCGACGACCCCAAGCAGATGATCGCGCATCTGCACGACGAGGGCTACAAACTCATTCTGTGGCATACGGCGTGGATCGACCAGAAGACCAATCGTCCCGGCGAACAAGGCTTCGCGGACAAGATCCCCACCGGCGTTCCCGCCACCAACTACGCGGAAGCCGAGCGGAATGGCTACTTCCTGCACCGGCCGGACGGCTCGACCTATCTCGCCGAATGGTGGAAGGGCATGGGCTCGTTGATCGACTTCACCAATCCCGCGGCCAGGAAGTGGTGGCAGGGTCAGGTGGGGAAGGCCATCGCCATGGGCGCGGATGGCTTCAAGGACGACGACGCGGAAGGCAACTTCATTGTCGACGTGAAGTACGCGAGCGGCGAAGACCAGCGCCTAGTGCGCAACCGCTACGCCGTCGACTACAATCACGCCGTCGCCGAGGCGCTCACCGAGCGCAAGGGCAAGGACTGGGTGCTGTTCCAGCGCTGCGGCACGTCGGGCTCGAACGGACTGCCGCTTTTCTGGAGCGGCGATAACGACGCCAACTTCTCCACCCAGAACGGCCTGCCCACCGTGGTCACCGCCGGGCTGAATGCCGGTATGAGCGGCATGTCGCTGTGGATGAGCGACCTGGGCGGCTACAACAAAAGGAACCGCTACGACGGCGACAATGTGCTCTTTGACCGCTGGACGCAATACTCGGCGCTTTCGCCCGGCATGGAAGTGATGAGCCAAATGAACCTCGGGCCGTGGGACTACGGCGACGAAGCGCTGCGGATTTTCCGCCAGTATTCCGTGCTGCACATGAGCCTCTTCCCCTATCGCTACGCGGCCGCGCAGGAAAGCGCGCGCAACGGCCTGCCCATGATGCGGGCGCTGGTGCTGATCGACCAGGACGACGCCGACGCCCGCGAAGCGGAGACCGAGTACTACTTTGGTCCGGACCTTCTTGTCGCGCCCGTGCTGAGCCCCGTTACCCAGCGTGAGGTCTATCTTCCGGAAGGCAACTGGATCGACTACTGGAACGGCGCGCGCCTCACCGGCCGCCGCACGCTGGCCGCCGCCGCGCCCATCGACCGCATTCCGCTCTACGTGCGCGAAGGCGCCATCCTGCCGAAGATCCCCGACGACGTGATGACGCTGGTGCCGCCGGGCGACTACAAGGACCAGGCCGTGAAATCGCTCGACAATCGCCGCGTGTACGAAATTTACCCCGGCGCGCAACTACTCTCGATTACCGATTTTGAGGGCCGCACGGTCACGCCAGGGCCGCAGCCGCGCAGCCTGGTGGTGACTGGCGCGGCGGCACGCGTCACGCTGCGGTGGCGCTTCAACGGCCCCGCCGCGGTCTCCATCGACGATCGAAAGCTGAACACCGTGAAAGCCGTGGATGGCGCCGTGTCCGTCGATTTCGATCACCAGCAAACCAGCAGGCTGAGATGGGAATAAACCGCACGTTGCTGGGCGCCAACCGGGTGTTTGGGCCTTTAGTATTTGCAGCGCTTCGCCAGAAGCCCCGTTGCCTCAGCCAGGTCGAGGTCCGCGATGAGCAATCCCGGCTTGCCATAGGGCTGGTAGCAGAGCAGCGTCCCGTCGGGCCGCACCACCGCTGAAGTGGTCGGCGACCCATCGCTGGCGCAATTCACAGTCGCGAAAAAGCAGGTGTTCTCGGCGGCGCGGCACAAGGCTGCTTTCTCATGGAAAGTGTTCGCGGGATCGGCGAAACTCGACGGCCGGTAACCGCCGGGCTCGGCTTCGTGGACATGAGGGTGGAACACGATCTGCGCGCCGCGCCGCGCAGCCCATCGGACCGTTTCCGGATAGCGCCAGCCTTCATGGCAAATGGCGACGCCGAATGTCAACGGGCCGGTTTGAAAAACGCGCCTCTCGGAGCCGGGCGAATAGGTGCCGTCCTCGCTGGGGTCGAGTTGGACTTTGTCCTGGAAGCCGGCAATGGTTCCATCGCGATTGACGACCAGAGCCGTGATTCTGAGCGCGTCGTCGACCACGCGTTCGGTGCCGAGAACCACCGCGAGATTTGCCTTCGCAGCGGCCGCCGCGATGACGGACCACGCGCGTTCGAGGAAAACCGGATCGGGGGCCGGCACCGGCCTCCCGAAGCATCGGTAACCGGGAACGAAGCACTCCGGAAAGCAGATAAGGTCGGCGCGCTCCGTGGCGGCTTGCACGATGGCTTGTTCGGCCAACGCGATCGACTGCTCGGGAGTCGCCGGGAATGGGATGTTGGCAAGTGCGATTCGAAATGTGCTCATGCCCACCCCAATTCTATCGCCCGCCGTAGCGCAGGCACTCATGCCTGCCGCGTCCCGACTCCTCGGGACGCTCTGTGAGCGCACCCTGAAGGAGCGTCCCGACTCCTCGGGGGTGCCCTCTGGGCCCGGCAGAGTGAGACTCTGCGCCACGGCGGTGGGTGCACGCGGTGGTGAAGGGGTGTAGATTTATGGATGTCGCGAGCCTCTTATGAAACGCACACGCAACACCATCCTCCTGGCGGCGTTCGCATCCGGGCTGCTGGCCCTGGTCTGGGCACAGGCGCCGGGCGATCCGCTCGATCGAGGTTTCCAGAACCCGCCGGATTCGGCCAAGCCGCGGACCTGGTGGCACTGGACCGGCGGTAACGTCACGAAAGACGGCATCACCAAAGATCTGGAGTGGATGAAACGCGTGGGCATCGGCGGCATGCACCTGGCCGACGTTTCCTCCGGCAGCGGGCAGACGGTCGACAAAAAGCTCGCGTTCGGAACTCCGGAGTGGCTGGATGCGGTGCGCCATGCGGCGTCGGAGGCCGACCGGCTGGGCCTCGAGATGACCATCTTCAGCTCCGCCGGCTGGAGCGAAACCGGCGGGCCGTGGGTGAAGCCCGAGCAGGCCATGAAGAAATTCGTGTGGAGCGAGACCGTGGTAGAAGGCCCGCGGAGTTTTGCCGGGAAGCTGGCGCAGCCGCCCTCCAACAACGGCCCCATTCGCAACTTGAGGACCGGAGGCGGACGCGGAGGTCCCGGGGCGCCGCCGCCCGACCCCACTTACTACGGCGATAGCGCGGTATTGGCGTATCGCACGCCGGCGGACGAAATCAACATGGCGGACCTGCATCCCAAGGCCACCACCAACGCCGGCCCCATCGACGCCGCGGCGCTGCTGGATGACGATTTGAATACCGCGGTCACCATCGCCGCTCCGGCCGCCGGCGGTCCGGCGTGGTTGCAGTACGAGTTCGCGCAGCCGTTCCAGGCGCGCGCCATCTCACTCGCCGGCCGCGGCGGCATTCCGGTAGGCCGCGTTCTGGCCAGCGACGATGGCGCGAACTTCCGCACGCTGGTGACCATGCCCGGCCCGCAGGGCTACCGCGGGGGTTCGGTCCGCACGTTCGCCTTTCCCGAGGTGACGGCGCGCTTCTACCGTGTCGAATTGAGCGCCGCGCCCTTGACCCCCGCTGCCACCATGGCCGGCGGCCCGGTCCTGCCGGCCAAGGAATACAGCCTCACCGAGGCCGTCCTGCACTCGGGTGGGCGCGTGCATCGATGGGAAGACAAGGCTGCTTTCAGCCTCTTGTTCGAGTATGCAACGGTGCCCACGCCGGCGGTAGCTTCAGCCGCGGAAATCCGCCGCTCCGATATTGTCGATTTGACCTTCAGGATGTCCAAGGATGGCACTCTCAACTGGGAAGTTCCGCCGGGTAAGTGGACCATTCTGCGCATGGGCTACTCCCTTACTGGGTCGAAGAACCGCCCGGCGCCGCCGACGGGCCTCGGGTATGAGGCCGATAAGCTGAGCCGCAAGCACATGGAAGCCTACTTCCACGGCTACATCGACCCCATCGCCCAAGCGCTGGGGCCGCTGTTTGGCAAGAGTTTGCGCTATCTGATGATGGATAGCTGGGAAGCCGGCGCGCAGAACTGGACCGACGAGATGATCAACGAGTTCCGCGCGCGCCGCGGCTATGACCCGACTCCCTACCTTCCTGCCATGGCCGGCCGCGTCGTTGAGAGCGCCGAGGTGAGCGACCGGTTTCTGTGGGACTTCCGCCGCACCCTCGACGACCTGTTCGCCGAGAACACCTATGGCGCCATGGCGGAGCTGGCGCGCCAGCGGGGAATCGGAATCTATGGGGAAGCGGCGGGTGTCTCGCTCGAGATCCCCGAAGACACGCTGCTCAACAAGAGCCAGGTCGAAATTCCCATGGGCGAGTTCTGGGTGCACGCGCTGCACCCCGAACTTATGTACTACCAGGACGTCCGCGGGGCGGCCTCCGCGTCCCACGTGTACGGCAAGAAACTGGTCGCCACCGAGTCGTTCACCGGCGGCGGTTATGAGGCCCCGTACACCCTCAAGCGGATTGGCGACTACTGGTTCGCGCAGGGCGTCAACCGCATCGTCTTCCACACCTCGGCGCACCAGCCGCTGGATACCAAGCCGGGCAACACCATGGTGGGCACGCACATCAACCGCAACATCACCTGGGCGGAGCAAGCCAAGCCCTTCATGACCTACCTGGCGCGGAATTCGTTCATGCTGCAGCAGGGGCTTTTCGTGGCCGACCTCGCCTACCTGCTGCCCGAAGGCGCTCCCTCCACCATGCCAATCTGGGGCGCTGGATTGCAGCCCGCGCCGCCCGATGGCTACGACTACGATTACATCAATACCGACGTGCTGCTCAACCGTTTGTCGGTGAAGGAGGATGGCCGGCTGGCATTGCCGGACGGCATGAGCTACCGCGTGCTGGTGCTGCCTGAGATCGATCGCATGACGCCGCGGGTGCTGCGCAAGGTCCACGAACTGGTGGCGGGCGGCGCGACCGTGGTGGGGCCGAGGCCGGTGAAATCGCCGAGCCTGGCCGGCTATCCCAGCGCCGATGGCGAAGTGCAGGCGCTGGCCGCCGACCTGTGGGGCGACATCGACGGCCTCAGCGTCAGCCGCCACTCCTATGGGAAAGGCCGGGTGATGTGGGGCGTGCCGCTGGCCGATGTTCTGGCGTCGATGCACGTGGCCAAGGATTTCGATTACAGCCGGGCATTGGGAGCCGACATGCCGTGGATCCATCGCCAGGCCGGCGATACCGACATCTACTTTGTAGCCAACCGGACGGATAGCGCCCAGGACGTGGAGGCCCGCTTCCGTGTGAGCGGCAAGCAGGCGGAACTCTGGCATCCCGATACCGGAGCCATCGAGCCGGCCGGGTATGCCATCGCGGAGGGCCACACCACCGTGCCGCTGCACTTGGCGGAACGCGAGTCGGTGTTCGTGGTCTTCCGGCGCGCGGCTGCGTCGCCCTCGCGCACGCTGCCGCGCCCAACCACCACGATCATGACGACCGTGAACGGGCCATGGGATGTGAGTTTCCCGCCGAACTACGGGGCGCCGGCCAAGATCCAACTGGCAAAGCTGGAGCCGTGGACCGCGAACCCGGACGATGGCGTGAAGTATTTCTCGGGCACGGCCACCTACACCAAGAATGTCGAGGCGACGCAGACCTGGTTCCGTCCAGGCGCGAAACTGCTGCTCGACCTGGGGACGGTGAAAGACCTCGCCGAGGTCGCAGTGAATGGCAAGGCGCTGGGCACGTTGTGGAAGCCGCCGTACCAACTGGACGCGACCAGCGCGCTAAAGCCGGGAACGAACCAGTTGGAGATCAAGGTGACCAACCAGTGGTCGAACCGCCAGATGGGCGACCGCCTGGGCCCCGCGGAGAAGCGCGTGCTGCCCCCGGTGGCTGGTCTCATGATGATGGGCGGCGGACGCGGCGGACCGCAGACGCCGGCCGAATCGGGATTAATCGGACCGGTGACGGTGATTGCCCAGCAGTCGCGCCCAATGATCGCTGGTATTCCGGTCAACTACGACGAAGGGCTGGTGGGCACCTACACGCTTCCCGATCCGTTGGTGTTGGCCAACGGCCAGCAGGTGCGCGACCCCAAGACCTGGAACGAGAAGCGCCGCCCGGAAATCGTGCGCCTGTTCGAAGAAAACGAGTACGGCCGCGCTCCGGGGCGTCCGCCCGGGTTGAGCTTCGACGTATTCGACAAGGGCACGCCGGCGTTGGACGGGAAGGCCATCCGCCGCCAAGTGACGGTGTACTTTTCGGTGGACAAGGCCGGGCCGAAGATGGATCTGCTGATCTATTTACCGGCCGAAGCCAAGAAGCCCTCGCCGCTCCTGTTGAATATCAGTTTTTCGGCGAACTCGAGTGTTGTGAACGACCCCGGCGTCAAGCCTGGCGAAGTCTGGGGCCGCGGGAACAAGAGGGCGCCCGCGCCCACCGGAATGGCTTTCGGGAGAATCAATGTGGCGCGGTTGCTGGAGCGCGGCATCGGCTTTGCCACCGTTTATTACGGCGACATCGACCCGGATTTTCTGGGCGGTGTTCCGTTGGGAGTGCGGGCGCTCTACCTGAAGAAGGGCCAGACCGAGCCCGCGCCGGACGAGTGGGGCGCCATCGCGGCCTGGGCATGGGGCCTGAGCCGGGCCATGGATTACCTGGAAACCGACAAGGGCGTGGATGCCAAACGCGTGGCCATCACGGGCGCCTCGCGCTTGGGAAAGACGGTGATGTGGGCCGGCGCCCGCGACCCGCGCTTCGCCATGGTGATCGCCAGTTGTTCGGGTGAAGGCGGCGCCGCGTTGAGCCGGCGCGATTACGGCGAGACCATCGCACACCTGGTGGAACCGACACGATACCCCTATCAGTTCTGCGCCAACTACGCGAAATTCGCCAGGCACGTCGATCAACTTCCGGTGGACGCGCACATGCTGGTGGCTCTCATGGCGCCACGCCCGGTGCTATTACAGACTGGCGATCAGGACAATTGGTCCGATCCGAAAGGCGAGTTTCTGGCCGCGGTGGCGGCCGGCCCGGTGTTCCGCTTGCTGGGCAAGCAGGGCT
>Ga0209039_10000325_pt1 | contig 45994 bp, 43 predicted proteins | sample BogFormECP12_OM1_FD_188238 | JGI IMG/M metagenome (GOLD analysis project Ga0209039, IMG submission 188238) | Bog forest soil microbial communities from Calvert Island, British Columbia, Canada - ECP12_OM1 (SPAdes) (version 2) | ecosystem: Environmental > Aquatic > Freshwater > Wetlands > Bog ...
AACTTGGCATATGACTAAGTTCGTTCTGGGAAATTTATCCGTTTCGATGTCACCGACAAAAATCAATGTTTCCGTCGATGAAGTGGGTAAGTGCTTTAGTTTAACAAAGAGGATGAAGTTCACGTTCACGGCAAGACTATCAATGTTATTCCAGCATGGAAATGGTTCATGAATCGGGATTCCAATTCGAGATATGAGACCCAAAACATCGAGCTTGGAAAATCTTGGAAAACTTCTCTGTTAAAAGCGCCAGTATATCTTGTTTTTGTCCAGTACCCATGCGAGCAGCACGACCGGTACGACTAAACCTGTGCACAAGACGAGGCCAAGCCACGCCGTTTCGGGCGTGACGAAGTTGAACAACCCAAGATACATGTACAGCCACCAACCCAAGAAACCGATGATGTACAGGATCAACGCGTTCTTGCCGAGCGCGCTGAGATAAGGTATCTTGTACTTGAAAAATTGCTCCATGCAAAAGAACAGCGTGAGCATGAAAAATACCATTCCTAAGGCAAGCAAATCTTGTGTTACCGATGCATCCATCCACGAAAAAGGGATGAACCAGCACACGACGAAGCACGCGACCCAAGAATAGATCCCGACGGGGAGAATGCGTCGCTTGAAAGACGCGGTAACGTTGTCCTTGTCCAGCCAATCCCAGAAACACGTGCCCGCAATGGCGAGGGCGGAATAGCTGATGGCATCGAAGGGTATCATGTAGTAATCGAAAAACTTGCTATTGCCCATCCACGCTAACGGCTCCTTGTTCACCGCGTTATAATGAAATACCTGGAGGCCGGGCATGATGTAGAGCACGCCTTGCACGGCCATGATCCCGACCGCGAGCAAAAAACGGCGATCGACGTGTTTCACGAGCCACGCGGCGAGACCAGCAACCACCGTCCCGATGCCAAGACGTGTCATAAACCCTTCCGCTCCTTGTCCGAGCAAGACGGTCTGGTAGGACATCGGTGCTTTCATCATTGCATCCAGGAACAGTTGCAAGCCAATAAAAATGGGATATCGCAGGAAGAGCCGCAATAAAGCCATCCCCGTTCCATCTTTCTTGGCACGGCTCCGGAACGAGATGGGTACGGTCACGCCGACGATGATCATGAACAAGCTCGCGCCGAGATCGATCCACGTGTATGAGTAATTGTCCACTTGCAGCCAATTCCATGTCGTTGTTATCTCGTCATTATAAAACACGAAGCCGTGCGACAAGATGGCAGGCACGAGCTTGTTCCAGCCAAGTTGGATCGTGACCCAGGCAAATGTCAAGAACAACACACAAAGCCCGCGGAACTGGTCGATGAACTCGTATCGATCGTGTCGTGCCCGATGCGCTTTCTCCTTTCTGCCTTCCCACTCGTTCGGGGGCATTCCTTGAATTTTTATTTCTTCGTCACGAGACATGGGGTGCCTCATTCCATTCTTCGTTTAATAATACCGGAAATGCTCGTGAACCAGATAAACATGCTCCCGGCGAGCTCGGAAAACGCTACCGAAAATAATGGCGTGATGGAGTCGACACATCTGGATATGCATTGCGTTGATGGTCTCGCTTTCACGATCATGGCCTAAGATAATCCCTCTTCAGTGGCTTCTTCCGCAAATTCATGACAACGACAATCACGGCACCAGCGGATAAAAAGATGGTCAATCCAAACGTGATGTCCATCAATCCTTGCCGCGACAGTTGACAAGTGTATTAACGCCTTCGGTGGTTGAGGCAATGCCCTGGGTGTCGAGATGGACAACATCTTCACGATCGTGGAATTTAAGCCATACTCGTCGTGAACCAAGAGGGTTACATATCGAATAGCTGGATATTTGAAAGCGTTTCAACCGAATATGGTCAGATCATAACGTGTCCCTAACCCAGCTTTAACTAAATAACGAGCCTTGGATAAAGAGTTTAAATCAATAAGAGTTTAAATCAATAAAATTCGAATTTTAACCCCGTTAATTCAAATATTTTCTTGAAATCATGCTCGTCTCGCGTTATGACTTTATCAACGCCACGCTCCAATGTAATACCCGCAATCTGGCAATCTTTCTCCTTTATCGAAAGCCCTTTACCAAGTGATTGCGCGCGGATTTCCCCTGCACGTTCTGCAGCACCACGCGTGAAGCTGAGCATGTCGACCTTTTGCAAGAATTGCTTGTACGTGGCAAGTAATTCGGGAACCTTGGAGGGTCGTCCATCCTTCAGGTACAGGTTGGCCATGATACCAAGATAGATTTCATACACGGAAATGGCTGAAATGCATATCAGCTCCTTGTCATTCACGAATTTTTCGAAGATGGTAACGGCCGCTTCGTCATTTGTTAAAAATCCGATCATCACGTTAGAATCGATCAAGATGACCATGATCACCACCTCAAATCAAGGTGATTTCATCGCTTGATTCTTCATGTACTTGCTTCACGACCTTTTCGACAACAGCGAGCGCCTCATCGACATCCGGAATCTCGTTCCACTTTCCGGCCAAGTCCATGATATCAAGGCGTGATTCAATTAACCGTTGAATTGCCTCGGAAAAACTCTCGTTCTTCATTCGAAATTTATCCAGCATCTCGTAAGTATCAATCGTTATGGATATCGATTTTGATGGCATTGCAATCACTAGATCGATATATCGATCTGATTATTTATGGATATTATTTAAGCCACAAAAAAAAATAGGAGATTACCCATTACCAAAATAGTAAATAGATCATTACCATTCTATTCACTTTCATTTGTACCATCAAGGGCCGAGATATTCTCTCTTCAGCGGCTTTTTCCACTGAAGAAAGCCGCGCGTTCATCCGCGCTATTTAACGAGATGGTTTATCGCATGAATATCCTTGTTTTTGTGCTTGCAATGCAGAAATTTCATTCTCATGCTAGCGAAAAATCGGGAAGAAATTGGATTCTTTATTAAATGAAAGTGGATCGCTTGAAGAAAAACCATAAAATTTTGAAATCCTTTCGCATCCAACTCGCCAATAGCCGGTTTTAATGCGAAGCTATAAGCACCATAATTTCCAACATGATATGTCCAGAGTATTTGCCCCATACCTCCTGTTCCCGATGTGCGATTCGGACTGATATTCAACATCACGACGATTGCAATCACGACAACGATGACGCCCCTCATGGTCGCCGTTTCAGCACAGTTGCCTGATTGTCTCAGAGTATTACTCTATGTGATCCAATGAGCAACTAGATATTTAAGTGGAATTCAACCATACCTGGACAGTGTACCTTTACGTTTTCACGCTACTCGATGACAAGACCGTATAAACATAGCACTGAAACTCAGTAAAAAAATCGCTGGACACCTTCTCACAAAACAGGCTATACCTATAAAAAAAAGATTGAGTACAATTGTGCATTAATGAACCAAACACCACTCGAAGTTTATGCTTTACCGCTCTTCTTGGCTGGTTTCTCGGCAGCAGGCTTTGCTTCGGGAAGTTCGACGATAATGGTTCGTAAGGCTTCGCGATCGATCGAGACAGGCTCCGATCCAGGTATTTTTACATAAAGCTTTCCTTTTCCTCCGATGCCATTGTCGCCTGTGTACGTGTTAAAAGGACCAGGAATTTTCAGAGTGGGCATTTCATCTATTTCGTCGTCATCCTTGCTGAAACACGCCAATACATCTGTATTTCCGAGAATGATGACGTCGCCGCGGCCCATCTCGCTACCAAGCCGGCCTTCGGAATCACCTTCGATGATCATGAAGCCGCCGTGGTTGTGGTGTCCCGCATGCAAGGCAACATTGCCTTTCACGTGAATCATCGGCTCGCCATGCTCTTGGGAGGCCTTGGTGCCGCGCATCCATGCCCCGAGTTCGAAGCCCGCGTTGCCCTCGAGAAAGATCTTTCCACCTTTCATGCCGCGCCAATCACCACGGTAGGCACAGCCGAGATAATCGCCTGCATCACCTTCGATCCAGAGCTCGCCGCCTTCCATCTGGCCGCCAGCATAGTGATCGACGTTACCGTGAATGGTGATCAATCCTCCCTTCATTGCGTCGCCCACGTGCATGCCGGCATCGCCGAATATCTCGATCTCACCGCCGGTCATGCCTTCACCGATGCGCCGCAGCTTCTTGGTGGAATCTTGAATGATGATTTTCATGTCCTTGGCTTCCGCGGCCACGTTGCCCGAGATGTCAAAGATTTCCCCGAGCTCGTGCGTGGCCTTGCCCTCGTAAGCCAACATTTTTTCGATTTCCCCGAGCTCTTTGCCCGCCAGCTTGTCGGGACAAATCACTTCGACCTCGAGTGGGAGCTCTGTTTCTTGCTTTACCTTGAACGTGATGGTGTCGACCATTCTTGCATCTCCTCGAATTGTTTCCTCATGCCTTCCCGTGAAAATCGACGAGCTTTTTCACGATGTTGGGCCAAAATGGTTCGTTAAACTTGCCCTCATGATTGATTTTTTCCCGGAAAATCTTGATCCCGCCGGTTGGGCAGGAAAACGCGCATGCCCCACAATAGATGCACTTGTCACGATCGATCGCGAATAGTTCCTGGTCCCAGCCTTCCTTCTTTTCGAATGCCAGGGCGCCGGTCGGGCAGATGTCCACGCACGTGCGGCAACCGGATTCGCATCGTTCTTTCGTGTATTCGAGATGCCCGTCCATGTAATGCCTCCCGGTCTTGCCATCCTTGAGGGTGACTTCCTCGACCAGGAGGGTTGGCAAGGCTCCTTTCACGGCCAGCTGCATTTCTTTCCTGGGTACGACCTTACCATCGACGGCGAGATTCAGCGCATCATACGGGCACATGTACGCGCACACGCCACAATACGAGCACGTGCTCGGGTTTAACATCACACCTGCCATGGACTGATCCTTTCCTGGTTTCTTAACAGATGCACCAGGTGCACCAATCGTGATAATGTTGTTAGGGCATGAATTCAAGCAAACACCGCAGTTCCTGCAAGAACTCTTGTCAAGCTCGAGCCGCGCACTGCGCACGAGGAACTTTTTTTCCGCGAATTGCTTGTCTGCCGTGATTTGATGATCGAGGCGAGGGAACATGTCAATCATATCCAGTTCTTTATTTTATACGATATATTGCTGGTGTTTTTGTATCTTCTTTATTGAATTGATGATCGTGAAGCAAGGATGAGGAAACATTCACGCCTTGCGATGTTGTTGGTCCTTCTGCACGAATGCCCGGAAATCTAGGAGTTTTTGCTTGATTTTTGGCCAAAATGGCTCGTTATACTCATCGGAATGGTGTATTTCTGTACGTTCGATCTCGAACGAGGCCACCGGACAAACGAATGCACAGCCTCCGCAATAAATACACTTCGTTCGGTCAAATTCGAGAACTTCACCTTGTTCCCATGCTTTACCGCGCCGGAAGTAGAGTGCCTTCGTAGGGCACGTCACGACGCAAGTACGGCACCCGGTCTGGCAAATATCCTTGTCTTGTTTCAAGTGGCCATCCATGTAATGCTTGGCCATGATTTTTTTACCATCCTTCCCAGCTGGCTTGTTCGTGCACTCGACTTCCGGGCCTAGAAGCTCTGGAAGAGCCTTTTTTTGCACAAGAATAAGATCCTCGTTCTTGATAGGCTCGTCATCGATGAACAGCTGGAGCGCGCCGGTCGGGCAAAGATACTGGCACGTACCACAGTAACTGCACTTGTCGGGGTCAAGAGTAATGGACGTCGTGTGCCACGGAGCGCCCGCCTTGATCACGTCATTTGGGCAGCTGAGCATGCAAGTGCCACAATTCACGCAACGATCCCTATCCACGACAAGCTTCAACGATTTCACGAGAAATTTCTTTTCTGCGATCTGCACGTTTTCAGTTACGAGTCGTTGAAGTCTTGGGAACATGCTTAATCATTCTCCTTCATGATTATGTCAATGGCTTTAACGGGACATACCGGAATGCAGGTGCCGCAGCCTGTACACATGTTTTCGTTGAATACCTGCACGTTCGAGTTTTTTACGAGGATAACGGCATTTGACTCGTTGAGATAGCCCTTGATACGCCTGTTATCGAGGTTGACAGGGCATGCCGTAACGCAATCGTTGCACGCAATGCACTTGTAATAATTGATCTTGATCTTGTAGTTTTTCTGGTCCTGGGTTAACGTAGATGCCATCATCGACTTTCAACCTTTTGTAGTTATTCTTCTGCGGGAGAATTCATGTTTTTAAACGGGCTCGGCCCTATTTCCCGCAATTCTTCGACGAATTCCGTCACGATTTCTGTCAATTCTGCTCCTTCACTTGCTGAAACGTTGGTCAGGCGGAATCTCTTGGGGTTGACACCCATTTGTTCAAGGAATTTTGAGATAATTGGCGCTTTGCGAAAAGTTTTATAATTTCCTACAACATAGTGACAATCCCCGGCGTGGCACGTGCTCACGATGACGCCATCCGCACCGTTTTTCAATGCCCGGAAAATCATCTCGGGTTCGACACGGCCGCTGCACATGACTCGAACGATGCGCAACGATGCTGGTCGTTGCATGCGTGAAGTTCCCGCGCCGTCAGCGCCGGCGTACGAGCACCAATTGCAGAAAATACCGAGGATATACGGTGTCCATTCCTCTAGCGGTGCCATCGATCCGGCTTCATGTTCTGCTTCGTCTGCCATGATTTTTCATTCTTCCTCGTTATATTTTTCCATTAGCTGTCACGGGAATCGCTGTGTCGAGCATTGCAAAGATTTGCTTCTCGCGGAAATGATTTTGCGATATCGCGCCGCAAGGACATGCCGCTGCGCACGTGCCACAGCCTTTGCACAAGACTTCATTGATGCGCACGACATCCTCGTATTTATCAAAACTGATCGCGCCATACGGGCATAAATCAATGCAGCTCAAGCATTTTGAGCACATGGCCTCGTTGATCTTCGAGAAGTACGGCTCGATTTCAACCTCGCCCCTGGCCATCAGCGATGCCGCGGCACTAGCGGCGCCTTTTGCCTGCGCGACTGCGTCGGGGATATCTTTCGGGCCTTGCACAGCGCCAGCGATGAAGACACCATCGGATAACGTGTCCACCGGACGGAGTTTCGGGTGGGCTTCCATCAAGAATCCATCACCGGTCTGGGCGACACCAACCATGCGGCTTATGGTTTGCATGTCTTTCCTGGGCTCGAGCCCGACGGAGAGAACGACCATCTCGAATTCAAGCTCCACGGGCCGCTTGAGCAGGGTGTCCTCGGCACGGATGACGATGTTTTTGTTCTCGGGATTTTCATAAATCTCCGATGCCCGGCCACGAATAAAGTTGATGCCGTATTCCCTGGCCGCGATCTCGTAGAATTCCTCGTAGCCCTTGCCAAAAGCTCTTATGTCCATGTAGAAGATGGTAACGTCTGATTCAGGATGTTTTTCCTTGTATTGCCGTGCTTGTTTCATGGCATACATGCAGCACACGCGGCTGCAATACGGGTGCATGCCTACCTGGCAATTCCTGCTACCGACGCACTGGATAAAAGCGATGCTGTGCGGTGCCTTGTTATCCGACGGGCGCACGGGCTTTCCCGTGGTCGGCCCGAATGAGGAAAGCTCCCGTTCCATCTGCAAGCCGGTTATCACGTTCTCGAACCGGCCGAACCCGTAAGGCTTATAATCGGTCGGGTCATACGGATCGAATCCTGTAGCGACGACGATCGTCCCGACATCCAACTCGATTTTCTTAGGCTTGTCATCGAAATTGATCGCGTGCGGCTCGCAAACATCCTTGCATAACCCGCATTGTATGCAATGATCCATGTCAATCGTGTACTTGTTCGGGATGGCTTGCGGGAACGGGATGTAAATTGCCTTGCGATCCTTCATGCCCTCGTCAAATTCATTTTCCGTGATGACTGGACACACGTCAACGCAACCACCGCAAGAATTGCACAAGGACTGGTCGACATAATGCGGTTTCTTGTTGATCGTCACGTGAAAATTGCCCACGTATCCGGAAATATCGGTGACCTCGGCATAATTGATGGTGTTGATCTTGGGATGCTGGCCGATGTTGGACATTTCCGGGGTGATGATGCACGCGGAACAGTCCATGGTCGGAAATGTCTTGTCGAGCTGCGCCATGTGGCCGCCGATGGTCGGCGTTTTCTCCACGAGATGCACTTGAAAATTTTGATTGGCAAGATCCTTGGCAACATTAATGCCCGCGACGCCAGCACCGATGACCAATGCCACCGGCTTGACCTTCACTGTCATCACGTCGAGCGGTTCGAGATTGCGAGCTTTCGCCACCGCGATACGAACGATATCCTTCGCGACTTCGAGTGCCTTTTCCGGCTGTCGCATGTGCACCCACGTATTGTGCTCTCGGATGTTTGCTTGCTCGAACAGGAACTGGTTCATGCCAACCGATCGCAAGCATTTTCGGAACGTTGGCTCGTGCATTCGTGGCGAGCACGCGGCGACGATAACACGGTTGACCTCGCCTTTCTTGATGTCATCCTTGATGAGATTTTGGCCCGTATCCGAGCACATGAACTTATATTGGGTGACTTTCACGACGCCAGGAATGGTTTTAGTATAGGCTTCGAGCTCGTCCATGCTGATGACGCCCGCAATGTTCACGCCGCAATGGCACAAGTAAACACCAACCTTGGGCTCTTCCAAGCCGGTTATATTCACGGCGGTTGGTTCGGATGCTTTTTGGATTTCCTCACTCATGCTGTTTCGACCTCGGTAACGGGAGATTCGGACATGTTTGCCAATACCTTGTTCATGAATGGCTGTGTCGGGACGTAGGGTGGTGTTCCCGCCGGCTTGTCGGCCGTCGGAAGCAAGCCGAGATCGTATGGATTCAAGCCCCACGCGAGCCCGAGCAATTGCGTGTAATAAATGACTGGAATATTGAATTCTACGTTGAAGATTTGCTTGATCTCGACTTGGCCGAGATCAAACTGCAAGTGGCAGAAGGGGCAGCAGTCAACAAGGCAATCGACGCCGGCGTCCTTCATGTTCTGGAGTTTTTCTCGCGTGAAATCCAAGGAGATGTCCTTGACTGCCGTGCGCACACCACCTCCAGCACCGCAACACATGTACTTGTCCTTGTACTCCACGCTGTCGGCACCGGTCGCTTCGACAAGCTCGTCGAAGAATTTTGGTCGCTCATCCTTACCCCAAGGCCGAATTCCCGTGGGCTTGAGTAAATGGCAGCCGTAGTGAACCCCGACCTTGATGCCTCGCAAGGGATTCGTGACCATGTCCGCTATCGCTGGAACCCCGATATCATTGTAAAGAATATCGATGATGTGGCGAACCTTGGCCGTGCCCTTGAACTCTCGATTGACCTTGGCAAGCGTCTTGTTCGTGGCATCACGCTTGCCGGGCTCGGTTTTCATGATGTTATTCGCTTCGAGCAGCGTGCCAAAGCATCCGTTGCAAATGACCGCGACGTCGCGTTGGTCTTGCTCGGAAATCGATATGTTGCGCGCCGCGAGCGCGAGCCACGTTGGTATATCAAAGGATCTGAACACGCCTGGTGCGGGACAACAGCTCGCGCCATTCATGTCGTGAAGGTTAATGCCGAGCTTCTCGAACACGAGCATCGTGGCTGCTTCGATTTGCGGAAACCTGTTCGGGCCAACGCAACCGAGAAAAAGATCATAATCACGAACGATCTTAGATGAATCGGTCATTTTTTAGTGCCCTCCTTTGGACTTTTGCGATGATTGTTTCGATTTCTGCGATGTCTTGGCAGGCTTTTGCTGTGCCGCTGCAGGCTTTTGCGATGCCTTTGTTGGCTTTTGTTCCTTTACCGCCGGCTTCGCCGGTGCCGCTGCGGGTTTCGCTGGCGTCACACTTTCCTTCAGCTTGGCAAGCTGGTCTTCTAGTGCCTTGATCTTTAGCGGCGTCATCTCTGTATCTTTCTTGATCATTTCCTTCTGCATGGCCTCGCCATACGCGATCATTTCCTCGAAACCAGTCTCCTGCACGATGGCTTGCACTTCCTTCAATGCTTCAGGGAAAGAATGCGTGGTTGGTGGAAGGGGGCTGAGCTTGAGAGACTTGCGAAAATTGGACCATCGTTCGTTGTCGATTGGCACGCCATGACCCGTTGCGATCAAGTTCTTCGATACAGCAATGTGAGGCCCGCGCATCAAGCCTCTGTGGGCGGCAATGTTTCGTAATTTAAGAATGATATCGGTTGTCGGCACGTCGCGGGGGCATCGCTCTTCGCATGTGTAACACGTGGAGCATAACCAGAGTAAATCCGAGGTTAGCAATTCATCATCAAGGCCAGCAAGTGCTTGCCTGATTAGATCCCGCGTTCGCATCGCGGTGCGCCGTCCGCTTGGACATCCACCGCTGCACGTGCCGCATTGGTAACATGATTTAAAGCGTTCCAATAATTCGTCTTCGACGACTGCTTCGACCAGCTTGTGGTCGATTTTCTTGATGACTTCTCGCTTGATTGACATTTAGGTCATTCCCATGTCCTTTAGTTATAACTAGTCGCGGAAATTTTAATAATCCTCTTGTAAGAATTATAACCCCCTAAAGTTAGTTTTTCCATGCCCGGAACAATTTACTGGAAAGAAAATTTTCTTATTGCGAAGCGAGAAAACGCGCAATTTTATTCACATTCATAGTTGGAAACCGGCTAGCCATGACAATGATAATGTCGATTTTATAAAACACGACATATTTCAACTTATAAAGCACTTTATTTTCTATGCCCGTTTCTCCGACTCAACGGAATTTTCCCCGATGACACGATCGTCCATCGTGCCACGGTCATTCCGCCACGACGCGGGGTTTTTCGCGGCCGACATCGATTGAGCCCTTGTCGAATCGACCAAGAGCACGGGTAATAGCCATAGTGTACATTACCATTGCCCACTCCAGCGATCCGATCATTTTTCCTCGCTTATTCCAATACCAGTATGCATTTACGACGATAAACACCAGGGGAATGAAAAACGAGTAAAATACCAGCGCTTGAACATGAATCCACTGAAAAAGCCAAGACACGTGACTCATGAGGAAAAGCGTGAGCGACATGATGCCGACATTGTTGATCTTTTCTTCCCAAAGGATTCTTTTTTGTTGGATGAGCTGGCGTTCAGCAAGGATGCTAAAAATCACGCAGATGATGCCAAGATTGTAAAATATATATTGAGGCGTGTGTCGCACCAGGAACACGGGCACGCCAGCGAATGGATATGTGAAAAACTGTCCAGGCGTGCTTAATTCGGGCATGATGTCGCGAGTATACCCGGGAACCAGCCAGAAACCAAGAGCGATAGCCCCCGCGATGAAGATCAACCCAACATACCCGATCTTTCGCAATTCCGCCTGGATCGCGCCCGGCGCATTGCTTCTATATGCCTTGCAGAAGGGTTCAAAGATAATCGAGGTTATCAAAGGAACGAGCAGCCACGGGAAAAGCGGGCAAGTCATGGCTTGCTGGAAGAAGAGAAAATAGATGATCGTGGGTAGATCATTAATCTGAGCTGGGGTTGCCGCTCCCGGGTCCACGCCCGCTGCGTTGATGCTCGACATCGAGAAATTGAGGAGCGGATAATAGAGCATGACGATCAGGACGATCAGCACCATGCGCCAGCGCATTTTCATGCGCAAGATCAACGGCATCACCAGCGAGAAAATGGCGATCGCTGTGACGACATTCCACTCAAACACATGTAGAATCCCAATGCCACCGAGCGTGATCAAGTTGATGATCTCGCCCACGATGAGGAGATAGGTTATTTTTATCAATGAACGGCGGGGATACAAGGGCTCCCGCTTTGAAAGATCCTTTCCTCCTGCAGAGCCAAGCATGGTTCCGAGCATCGACATGGTAACGAACATCGCTGGACCAAAGAAATCCAAAAATAACCATTGAATTCGCGTGAATGCAGTCCAATCCGAAGTACGCAAAATGAATGCAAAATGGGCGTAAAAGATCATGATCATCGACATGCCTTTCATCGTGTCGATGGTCGTGATTCGCCGTTTTGTCGCTGGTTCAGCCTTCGCACTCTCGCCATTAACGAGTCCCTGCATCGAGCCATTTTCCACTGAAAAAAACACCCCTTGAAATTACTATAAATACATACCAACGTTTCGATAATAAACTTGATCCATGAAACTGCCTTCGCTATCTTCTTACCAGTGGTTGCCTTGATCGTAATCAGTTTTATCGTGCTCAGTCAATGTTATGGGCCAGAGTAATGGACCCCGATTCTTGGCGCTGGATTTGGTCTCATCATTATGGGTATCATCTTGCACTTCACTAAAGATCTTCGAAAAAGCACCTTCTCGTTTTAAAATCAGAACAAACGCACGCGAAAATACCTCCAAAAATCAAGATTCCGCTCATCATCGTTCCTATAGTGCCGGCGATCTTCATCATCGTCGGTTTAATCATCGCCATGCCTAATTTCGCGGATATTGGGATTTAAAGAAACCACATCTTGAAATTTCTTTATTCACGCTTTTTCCACGATAAAACGCCTTTTATCGATGGGATACACGCGAACACTCGTATTCTCTTGCAATTGCAAGAAATCGGCTAACTTCTTATTGATTCGAATGATCAAAGAATTGCCTGATAATGATACATTCGTGGTTTTTTCCATGCCGAAGAGGCCAAGTTCTTTTGTTCTTTCTTCCACTGATTTCATTGCTTCTTCGTCCAAGAAGGTCGAACCGCAGACTTTGCAAATCTCGCATTTGAATTGACCGATGATTCGGCCTAATACGTCCACATCCTTTTCTGCTTCTTCAAGTTCACCATTGCATTCTGGACACTTTGTTTTGTTCATCATGAATTTCACGTGAAATATGCTGTTATGAGCTCAAATTTTTTGTATTCTGGATATTGAACTGTTTTATAAATCACTTTGATACCGCCGAAAAAGGAATTTATTTTTCCATCTTTTCTTACATGTTTTAAACCTTTTACGACGGCTTCTTTTATGGCTTCGACACTAATACCTCTTTCTATCATTCTATCCCACGCGTGGTTGTAAAGCGTGCCATTTTGTCTATACCACTTGAAATTAAATTTTTGTAAAGTCATGTAGATTATTTCATATCTTTGTATTTAAAATCCTTTCTTTTCATATTTTTGTGTATTTATTTAATAATGATTCATTTTTGCAGAGAAAAAATCGTTTCGCAAAACTACGTTGCTTGATTTTTTTATGGATTTTAAGAGATTAGCAAAGATATTTTAGATGAATTTCAAAAAAGAAATAAAATTTTTAACAATTTCAATAAAGAAATAGAAAAGTGTTATTCCTGAATAGAATTTTTATGCAATTTTAATGATTTTTTGCTTCGGGACATAACTGTCGAAGACCGGGTAGTTGTTGTAACTCACCGTGTACCGGCCTAGCCACTCCTTTTTGACGTTTTCCACCAGTTCGTCATATTTTTCAAGCGGCGTTTCGATGTCGGTCCACAAGGTCGACCCATCAACGGATTCAACAACCTTGCCGTCCTTGACGACGATCTTACCTTCCTTGATCGTGTACGCGGCGCCACGGAAGGCATTGATGATGTCCTTGGCTTCATTGCCTTCTTGCTTGAGATCATAGATCGCGACCGAGCCCTCGGCGCCGATGCCCAGGTGTCCCTTGCTGGTCATCCCAAGACATTTTGCCGTCCCGGCACGCGTGATCGTTGCGATCTCGCTGAGATCGTACGTCCGGTCTAGCTCGCCGAGTTTCGTCTTCTCGACAGCACCCTTGTGCACGGCCGCCAACTGTTCGTCGCGGTATGACTTGTCCATGAGCAATGCGATGATCTCTGGATAGCGCGTGAAGGGTCCGGCGTTGGGGTGATCGGTTGTCAAAAACACTTGGAACGGATCTTTCACCATGAGGAACAATTCCAAGCCGATGGCCCATTGGATGGCGTTAACGCCAACCTTTGGGTCGAAGATGTACGGGACGATGCCGGCTCCGCATTCCGTCTCCGCGTGTGAATTAACCCATTTCACGCCCGGCTTGACACCCCACGCGGATTGCCCGCCAATTTGGTATAACGCGTGTTCCCACGGGCTGTCTGCCGTCATGGTCGTCGTGTTCTCGCCGAGGACCACCTGCCCCACGTCGATGGTGATGTTGTCGTGTTCATTCAAGTACTCGGCGATGGGTTCTGCACCCGACGCGAAATCGCTCCAGTTCGTGCCGGCGTACGAGTTGAACTGGCAATGCGTCACGTGCATGACGGTCTTGCGGCCGTTCTTTGGTTCAATATCCCGGACGCACTCGAACGTCTGTTTCATTATCTCGAAATTGCCGGGGTGACCCAAGCTGTTACCGTGCACGTGGATCGTGTGCGGGAGGTTTAATTTCTCGTTCACCTTGCACAAGTTCGTGATGATGTCACGAGGGCTCACGTCGAAGTAGAGCACCTTGTCATCGAGGTGACCGAATTCTGCTTTTCCCCAACTCCACATCTCAGATCCACCGGGATTCACGATTTTCACTGCATAACCCTTCGTCGTCTTGAGTAACCAAGAGACATAGGCCGCAAGGCCATCGAGATCTCCGTTCTTGATGAGCTCCATGACGAACCAATTGTTATCAAATAACGGGAACGCAGCCTTGTCGATGATCGGGATGTCGTGAAATTCCTCGTGGGTATGCCGTGCCATAATCGGCGGCATGGCAGGTTCGACCACGGTGGTATACCCCATCTGCCCGTACCTGTATCCTGTCATGAAAGTAGATGGCACCGAATAACCCGTGCCTGACCTCGTGACCATCGTGCGAGCTACTTGATCTTTCACGTGATCCTCGGGACGCAGTAACCGTCCCATGTTTACCTTAGGTCCTGCAATGTGGCTATGAATATCAACGCCACCAGGCATCACGATCTTGTCGCTGGCATCAATGATCTCGGCGTCATCTGGAACTTCGCTCGGGTCGACAATGATACCGTCCTTGATGCCGATGTCGAGCTTGTCACCTTTAATCCCGTTCAAGGGATCGTAGACGAAGCCGCCCTTGATCAATACGTTGTTTCCCATCGTGATCATGTTTCTTGATGAGTCTGATGATCTTGAATAGTATTTCAAGTTCATAAAAAGATTGATCTGCTTCCTTTTACATGAACCTCCTACAAAAATTAGCTAAAAACGAGCCAAGAGTGCCGAGAACCGCAATCTTTAATTATGATAATGCGGCTTCTTTGTTTCAGCCATGAATGAACGGAGGAATCCGAATGACGAGCGAAAAAACCATCATGGGAACGCTCCCACAAAAGGAACTTTTGAAAATGTATTCTGAATACGTGTCTAGCCCTAAAGCCGCATTTTTCAAGGATCTTGGCCTGGGATTCGTTCAAGGCGAGCGGCAAGGCATTTACATCAAGAGCTTGGAAGGCTTGCGCAAGAACCAGCCGCCTCTCGAGATGATCGATTGCCGGACGAGCGGCGGCGTCTTTAATCTGGGACACCGGCATCCAGCTATCATCCAAGCGCTGAAAGAAGGCATCGACGCCGGGCTCGATATTGGCGATCACCACGCCATCAGCGAGCAACGTGCATTGCTCGCGAAAAAGCTGGCAAATTTAATGCCACCAGGGATAACGAAAACCATGTTCTGCGTCGGCGGGGGAGAAGCCATCGATCTTGCCATCAAGCTGGCTCGCGGGATCACGGGACGTGCAAAAGTCATCTCGGCAACAGGTGCCTATCATGGCGTGACTGGTCTCGCGCTCGCCGCGGGAGACGAAAAGTTCAAGGCACCGTTTTCGTGGCATCCACCTGATTTCATTCAAGTGCCGTTCGACGACATCGACGTGCTGTCTCGCGTGATGGATGACCAGGTAGCTTGCGTTATTTTCGAAACGATTCCGGCGACGGCCGGCATCTTGATGGCGAGTCGCGGGTATTTCGTGCAAGTGCGCGAGCTGTGCGACAAGCACGGCACGATCATGATCGCCGACGAAGTTCAAGCTGGCCTTGGCAGGACCGGGCACATGTGGGGCATTTATGGCGGCCTTTACGATGACGAGGAAGTCATTCCCGACATAATCGTGCTCGCCAAGGGCATGAGCGCCGGGTATTATCCCATCGCGACATGCAGTTATAAGCCATTCATCGAAAAAGTATTCGACCAAGATCCGTTCTTGCACATCAGCACGACTGGCGGTGCCGAGCTCGGCTGTCACGTGTGCAGCACCATGCTAGACATCATCTCTGCACCGGAATTTCTCGATCACGTGAAGGAGGTTGGTAGCCAGATGGCGGGTGGCTTGAATAACTTGGCGAGCCAGTATTCATCCATCGTCACGGATGTCCGTGGCCGAGGCCTTATGTGGGGTGTTGAATTCATCAATGAAAAGTATGGCGCCGGGTACACGCTCAAGATGATCGAGAATGGTGTGTTCGCAGATTATTGCGGCAATCGCGAGAACACGATCAAGCTGATGCCCCCGTTGATCATTACCGCCGAAGAGATCGAGTTCTTGCTTTCACGCCTAGAGAAGGCCATGGCGGCGTTACCATTGCCAGCCGGCACGACGGGGGAGTAACATGAACTTCAACAAGGATTTGCTCGCGGAATTCGAGGCCACGCTGGATACGGTGCATCCGGAAAAAGGCAAGATACCGATCAAGATTCTAGGCTATGGCGAGATCAGTATCGTTTTTGAGATCGTGGACGACGAGAATACCAACGTCGCCTACAAGCGGTTACCTGTCTTCGATACCGAGGAACAAGTTACGAGCCACGTCGCCGCGTACATGGAATACAATCGAATGCTCAAGGAAGACCTTGGCATCGACGTTCCGCCCACTGACACGGCATGGTTTCCTTCGCGGGATGGCAAGGCGATCGTCTTGTATTGCGTCCAGGAGAAATTGCCACCTGCCACCATGGGCAACAAGGTCATTCACCAGATCGATGCTGCAGGTCTCGAACAGCTCGTCCGGCTAGTCATGAGCGCGTTGCAGCGGATCTGGGCGTTTAACAAGCAACAAGCAATCATCCAGGTGGGCATCGATGGTCAGGTGTCGAATTGGTCATTGGTGGGCTTCGATCCTGAAGCACCGAACGTCGCGATCGATGCGAACCTGATGTACATCGACACGACCACGCCAATGTATCGCGTGAACGGAAAGGAAGCAATGGATCCAAAGCTTTTTCTCAAGAGTGCCCCTGGCATCTTGCGCAAGTCGCTAATGGGCATGCTCAACGAGGTCGTCGACCGGTATTATGACTGGCGGCTCGTGGCAAATGATTTCATCGCGAATTTCTACAAGGAACAGATGCCCGACGTCGTGCCCGCTGTCATCGCCGTGGTCAATGCTTTTTTCTCGACCGACGCTGCCGAGTTCGGCATCAAGTCTTTCTCGATAGACGAGATCAAGGCATATTACAAGCATGACAAGCAGATCTGGACAGTCTTTCAAGCCTTGCGCCGTGCTGACCGGTTTGTAACGACAAAGCTACGTCGCAGGATGTACAACTTTTATTTACCAGGCAAGATCAAGCGTTAATCTCATTATTCCAGACTATTCTTACATTCTACTGACTTGAAAGATGCGTGACGATCATGGGAACCTATCAAGGTATCGAATTATTCGATTCAGAAAAATCGGTGTTAAATACCCTAGAACAGCATTTGCAAGAACCACTTCCGAATATCGATGAAGTCGCTGAATTTACATTTGGCTTCACTGCAATGGACGGGAATATCACTGGACTCGGGCTTTATCAAAAGCACATGACCTCCCTGCCTGAGTCAATCTGTGGTTTACAATCACTTATGTGGCTCAATCTTAGAATGAACGAGATTTCTGTTCTGCCCGTGACGATAGGCAAGCTGAAATCGCTGGTTACCCTTGATTTATGGGGTAACCGTCTAACGTCTCTACCAGAAACAATTGGCGACTTGAGATTGCTCAAGAAGCTCGAACTTAGTTTAAATAAAGTAACCTCAATACCAGATACGATAGGAGATCTATCATCGCTTGAAGTGCTCTGCACCCACGATAACCAGTTATCGTCGCTTCCAGATACTATTGGCAATTTGCATTCGCTTAAAAAATTAGATATATCCACCAATTATTGGATAAGAACCCTGCCCGAATCGATTATTGGCTTAGAATCCCTCGTGGAGCTAATTATTGGTGGCACCAACATCCGAGGAAGAATATCAAAAACCTCCAGGAAATTGCTGAAATGGATCCAGAGTCGTGGTCTTGTGTAGGATTTACTGGTATGAATAGGTTTCTCTACATGGAAAGCTTGCGCTTTAATCCAAATCCGGATTGCATGCGTTGTCTTTATTTTTATCTTGAATGTATTGAAACGCGGACCAGCACGCCTTGGCACCGTCAGCCGCGGCGGTGATGGCTTGCTTTAATACTCCGGTCGTGACATCGCCAGCAGCGAAAATTCCATCAACATTGGTTCTCATGTCATTGTTCACGATGATTTGTCCTTCCTTATCCAGCTCGACCCCTAAATCCTTCACGAGCTCGCTACGCGGGGTGAAGCCAACATCGATGAACACGCCATTCGTTGCTATTTCGTTGCCATCGTCCAGCACCACCTTGCAGACAATGCCACCATCGCCGGTGCCCACGATCTCCACCAGGTTCGTGTCGTGGATCACCTCGACATTTCCACATGAATACACGCGTTCCGTCAACAAGGGCTCGGATCGAAGCCGTCCCTTTCGATAAATGACATATACTTTTTTCGCGACCCGGCTGAGCACGAGAGCCTCCTTGGCAGCGCTGTCGCTGCCACCAATGACGCAAGCAATCTTGTTCTTGAAAAAAGCGGCATCGCACGTGGCACAATAGCTCACGCCTGACCCCAGGAATTCATCCTCGCCAGGCACGCCAAGTTTGCGACGCTCGGAACCCGTGGCAATAATAATCGATCGCGCGGTAAAGTGATGGGCTTCGGTAACTAAAGAAAAGCAATCATCATCTCTTTCAATGCTAGTGACCAGCTCTTGCACGATCATCGTGTTCAAGGACAAGGCATGTTCCTTGAACTTGTCCATGAGCTCCTTGCCACGGATGCTCGGGAACCCCGGGAAATTTTCAATGACATCGGCGGTGAGCATGAGACCACCCAGGTCGTCGGCGATCAAGGCATTCTTCAACATGTATCTTGCCGCATATATCGCCGCGGTGTATCCCGCGGGTCCAGCACCGATGATGGCCAAGTCAATTTTTTCGTCGCTCACGTGCTTTCACGTTCGCAATTTACATATGACGTGTAACATGTAATTTTGACGTTTTTTAAAACAGAGCATGCAATAAATGATTCAGAAAGAGGACATTGAAACAAAACTTCATCTTATCGAATTAACATATAGGAACCAACATGCAAGCTAACGCGTTCACGCTTGACGGATTTTACGACACAATCTTGATACGGTACGCCGGTGAGATTGGCATCAAGTCCTACAGAGTGCGGCGCCGGTTGCTTGAACGGCTCGCATCGAACATCGAGAACCAGCTGGAGCGCAAGCACGTTCAAGGTTGCAAGGTCATCGCCACGCACGCGCGGTTTTTCATCGAATTCACTGATGCCACGGACGTGTTCGCGATGCACGAATTCTTGCAGCAAATCCCGGGCATATTATCGTTTAGTTATTGCATCACGTTCGGTCTTGATATCGAAGAATTGTGCAATCACGTTTCAGGATTGGGTGATCACCTGCTAAGACAAGGTAGCACGTTTGCTGCCCGCGTCACGAGGGAAGGAACGCACCCTTTCTCATCGCATGACATCGCGGTGAGGGTTGGCGATCACGTCGCTAGTCATTTCGAGCATCTCGGGCTCAAGGTGAATCTCGACGAGCCAGACACGACATTTTTCATTGAGATCCGTGATGATGTCGTGAGCTTGTACCATGAAAAGTTTCCGGGCCTTGGTGGGATGCCGCGTGACGTGTCATCCCCCGTGTTTGGCTGCGTGGGCTTGCAAGAGCGGTCATGGGATACGTGCAGCCAGGTCTTCAAGCGAGGCGCCAACCTGCACGTGATCCTCTTGCGTGAAATTTTGCCGTCTGAAGAAAAAGTATTTCAAGGTAAAAATGCAGGTGTTGTTAACTTCCTGAACCAGGATGTAGACTTGGTGGATCATATCTTTCGTTTACTCGATTATCAAGAGAGCAACATCGCGCCCGTGCATTTCGTGCCGCTCACGAAGAATCTCTGGTCCTTCATAGCGTCAATACCATTACCTCGCCACAGCGATGTCTTTACCGCATACTTGCAGTTGCTCGTGCCAAACTTGATCAATGTATCGATTCGGGAGAAAAATATTCGTGATTCCCGTCAAGCGACCGAATATATTGCCGCCGTGTCAGATTACAATGCAGCTGGGCATGTTGCACCCGCGGGCCTGCGTTGGTTGCGTGCTATTAACGATGCGGTCGATGCCATGCTTCCAAGAGGGCAAGCTGGCCTTCCCATCTTGTTCCCTCGAGTCGGGGAGGGACTTTCCCGCGGAGGCAATAGCGGCGTGATCACCGGAGACTTCGTTCCGGCTTGCGAGACCGGTACATTCCTGGAATTTATCAAGGATAAACCATCGCGTGACCAATTGCTCGCCATTATTGCCCCATTGGTCGAGCAGCGAAGCCTTGTATTCTTCGACTTGATCGAGCATGGATTTGTGTCTCGTGAACGGTAATGAAAAGCGTCCAATTTTGGCGTTCATCTCGATGATTGGCAAATCTTCAAAAATCGGGCAATCTTGTCCTCCTTGGACACGTTTTTCTCATTCATAACTCGTGGCTCCTTGAACATGACCAGTATCACTGGGAAATCCACGTGCAAGCACGCTGGCGGGAATGATCCCGCGAACCTGCTCGAGCAAAAAGAGGCGTTGCGGCAAAAAGTCAAGGAACAACGCTACACTATGCCTATAGATACGTACCAATGGCTGTCCATGGCAATCGAGAGAAGGATGATGGCCACGAAAGAATACAAGGCCGCCCGCCGCGTGTGCGCTTATGTCCACAAGGAGGCTACCAGGGAGCCCGCGACGGATGCTATTTTGCTAGACGTGCTCGCTAATCCCGAAAAAGAACTCCTCGTTCCGATCACGAGGGTGGCAGACTGCAAGCTTGACATAACTCGCCTTGTTAATCTCGAGGATCTTCAACCATCAACATTCGACGTGCTCGAGCCAATAAACGAGGATCTCGTGGCCGTGGACACGATCGATATCGCGATCATCCCGTGCCTCGTGGTGGACACGTACGGGAACAGGCTCGGGTATGGAAAAGGGTATTATGACAAGCTTCTCTCCGAGTTACCAGCAAGCGTGCCAGTTTTTGCCCTTGCTTTCGAGTTCGAGATTGTTCCCAGTATCCCTGTCACTTCCCATGATAAGCCAGTCTCGGCCATCGTGACCGAAAAACGCATCATCCGATGTTTGCCATGAACTTGTGCGAGATTTTCCGCTCGATCCAAGGCGAATTGCAAGGTATCGGGCGACAAGCATTGTTCTTGAGGACTGCCGGTTGTAACCTAGGCAAGAAATGTCCTGTCGATTGTGACACGCGATACTCGTGGGATACAACAGTGGGTGGCACGTTTTTCGAGCGGGACACGGACACGCTCATGAACGAGATCTTGGAATCGGGAGTGGACGTGGTCGTCATAACCGGGGGTGAGCCATTGCTCCAGCAAGCAGAAATCGAATCCTTGATGGAAACCACGAATGCTTGCATCGAGATTGACTGGTTCATCGAAACAAATGGAACGATCCAGCCCTCCGACACCTTGATCAACGCGAGCAACGTGTATTTTAACGTGAGTCCAAAACTTTCCACGTTCGATTATGAAGCATTCCCGTTGGCGCGGAGCATATTCAAGCATGTAATCACGCCGGGCGCCAAGAACTTCACTGCGTGGCAAGAGAAGATGGCGTCTCTATCTATTGCCATCCAGCGAAAGATTTATTTCATGCCCGCGTCGAGAACTCGCGAGCAATACATGGCCAATGCTCCTGCCGTCGCGAACTGGTGCAACGAGCACGGTTTTAATTTTGGTCCCCGCGAGCATCTCGTCATCTGGGATGGAAAACGAGGTTTATAGAGAAAGACTATAAGGTAGATTCTAGCTACAATCTGTTTTCATGTCATATGGACAACGACTTTCTCGCCATAGCTTTGCACGAGCAACTTCACGATAATTACATGAGCTACCATATGCGGTATTCGCGTAAAAAATGGGATGTTGGAGCGCTTGTCCCATTGAGTCCGTTCGCCTGAGAAACTGATGTCCAATATCCGTCGTTTTTTTTACAAAAATAAACACAATCTCGGAATCCTTGTGTATAGCGAATTCAGATGACATTTACAGAAATTCAAAGATTATCTAGAAGAAAAAGATATTAAGTAGAAATTGCTACTAAGTAATATGAATGCAGTATCCAATGTGAAGATGACGAAGAAAAGGATTCTTGAAGAATTACAGGCTAGGCTCCTTCTTTTCCAACAAAGAATGACCCAACAAGAACTCTTGGATAAAATTGTGGAATATACCCAGCATCATTTTGATGATTTTCTTCAAGAACAGTTTCCGGAAAAAAAATTAACTGCTGAAAAAGTTCAGCGAATTAAAAGCTCTGTATATACTGGCGAAATCGATTTCCCGGATCTTTCCGACGATGAACTGTTATACGGGGAAAATTCTCAATGAAGATTCTCGTCGACACGAGTTACATTTATGGTCTGCTGGTGCAAAAATCCATCAACCATCGAGCTGCCCAAACTATTTTGGACAAGATATTGCTTTCAGGATCTGATGACCAATTTATAACCTTGAATTACGTGGTTCAAGAATCTTACTCTGTTTTCTCAATTCGGGTGCATGATGCTACTTATCTCGATGCACTTGATGATTTAATTTATGGAAAGAATTCATTCTTTGAAATTATCTATATGGACTCTAATTCGCACATCGATGGAGCCATTATTCAGATCATCAAGGATCATCTGCTTGAGAAACCAAGAAAGACATTGAGTTTCGTGGATGCATCGTTGATCTATTACGGAGAACAGAGCCAAATTGATGGAATTCTTGCTTTCGACAGCCACTTCGATACAATAATTCCTTCCTATCCATTTTCATCTTAAATATTATTATCTTCCCGTGCGTGATGTTCAACATGTGGGATATAATTCTCAATTCATCTCCAAGGAATGAAGCATTCCGTGACTACTTTGTGATGATTCGCCTGCCGTCGCGAACTGGTCAACGCGCACGGTTTTAATTTTGGTCCCCGCGAGCATCTTGTCATCTGGGATGGTAAACGCGGGTTATGATGGAAAAGATCTCCTTGCCGCTCGTTTTTCCTCGATAAAGGTCTCCGAGCCTTGTGTACACAAAACAAGGTAAATGCGGATATATTTTTGGCAACGCCTTTTTATCATCATTCCGTTTATAATCGTGGGAAAATTTTCGGGGTTTCTATTTCATGATCGAAGCATTTTATCTCGTAAAGGATAGCGGCTTGCCCATTTACACGTATCACCAAGGCGACAAAAACCCCAAAACATTTGATGACTTGATCGCGCCATTCCTGGCTGCCATCGACATTTTTTCCCGGGAAAACTTTCACGGCCGCATCAAGGCCATCGTGCTCGAGGATGGTCAAAAGCTGTATTTCCGCGCGTTCAAGCTCAACAGCAGCGACCGCACGATCCGATTTATTGCCATCACCTCAAGCGAATTTGATAACATAACTGCCCTCGATAGCAAGATGATCAATCTCAAGTGGTTGATGGAAAAACTTGGCCGATACCTGGATGACGGCGCCATGATTCCCCCTGCCATCGAAACCGAGTTGATTCAAAAAATCAAAGAACTGATCGAAATGCATACTGATAGCACAAGTGGCGGCGGTACAAGCGATTCCCGTTTAAGACCAGGATTAAGTCGAACATCGAAACGATTCTAATAAAGGAGAGAAATTTTATTCCCACATTTTTATATGAGATTCAACATGTTCTCGACCATGGTGGTTAACGTGCATCAGTCATCGTGTTTAACGAATTGAACACGGGATGTCGTGCTTTGGTATCGGTCCTATTAAGATCTCCACCACCTTTTCATAAACAATTCTTGAATCCTAGTAAATCTTTTTATTATCAAGATTTCATTTTATAACATAATTAAACTAACAATTCATTCCGCATCTTGGTTGTACGTGGGTGTTGTTTATGGCGATGGATACTAAAAATTTTGATGAAATTCTCAGCAAGATAATCAAGTCAGAATCCGGCATCAAGAAGGTCATTCTCGTAGACAGGACTGGATTGACTATTGCACACGTTTCTAAATTCTCCTATTATCCAGTGGACATAGACGGAATTGGAGCCATAGCAAGTGCAATTTTTTGCGCCGCGGAGACTCAAGGACAAAGTTTAGAACTTGGGGAACTCAGCATCGTGACTAGCGAATTCGACAAGGGCAAGATCTTCGCTGCATCATGTGGTCGAGGCGTGTTGTGCTTGATTTCGGACAGCGAGATCAATATCGGACTGGTTCGCCTCATCATGAAGCGCAGTGGCGAGCAGCTCAAGGCCATCCTCGATGAATTCTTGTCGGACGTGCCTGAGGACGCTAGCTCGAACATCGATTTGTCAGATCTGGATAAGATCGAACAATAGAATTTTCAATTCCTGCTTTTCTCTATAGAGTCAATTTATTTTAATTACTTGATTAAGTTTAATTATTGAAAATAAGAGGCAGGGAATATCGATAAAAGCCTTGAAAAACTCTTGAAGGTATCTTGAGATAACAAATAGATTAACCACTATTGGTTAATTTAACTTCATCTTTGCCCCGCACTTTTCACATTTCATACCAGCGGCCTTGAACGATGCAAACATGCTGATAGGCTTGATGATCACGTGATCACACTCTTCACAACGTGCCGTGAAATGTAAAGGCTCGCCGCACGTAGAACAAACCTCGCGCCCAGATATCGCGCGATAGTTCTCAATGGTGGTGTTAGTGTCACATAGTGGGCAATACAAGGTAGCGGGTCGCAAGGATTTCTCTTGCTCAGCTTGAGCATCATCGTTTTTCAACCGATAAATATAGACATAAGTCTTGAGAATTTTCTTGATTGTATCTTGAATATCAAGTGGTATCAAGTTAAAAGCTGTTGAAACGACGAGATACTCCCTGCCTTGCGCGGTGTTGATTGTAAGATTACTCGGTTTTAGCAACGCGCCCTTTCCCGAAGTTATTCCCCATAACTTTATATCAATAATATCCTCGAATTCAATGACGTGAAGCTTGATCTTTGTCCTGGAATCAAACCCATGTGAAATCGTGACGGTGCCCTTTTCATCGTTGAACGTGATGATGATCGGGCTTAGGATAAAGAGAATCACGATAATAGCCAAAATTATCGCAATGATCGAGCTTATAATTCCAATCTTCACTTCAGCATCATGGCGGACTGGATTGTACAAGTCATCGGTAAAGGCGTGAACTTGAGAAATTATTATAATTGCAACGGGTAGACTGATAATAAAAGACGACAAGAAAATATTAGAAAACGTCCATCTGCGACCGATTTTAATCTCCAGCGCTGAAGGATCATCATTTAACAGCCGCACGTCTTTCGAGGTAGCGAGGATTTCGATGTTTGTCTTTATATCTTCCTCGGCTTTGTTGATGGACGTGCTGCCGTCTCTAGGCAAGCTGCTCATATCTCTTTCACTACATTTTCAATGCGGCAATTCAGATTTAAGCATTTATTGGTGGGCGATCCCCGAGTGGAAAATTATTCTCTCACGTGCGAGGAATTTCCCACATGTCGGGCAAGAATATCGGCTGCCCGCCACGCTTGCTACTCTCGATGGCCGCCATGGAGATGGCAAACGTCTTGATGCAATTTTCGAAGCAACGCGTTGGCTTGATTTTCCCACCACTCTCGATGCACTGCTTGACTTCTTCGAGGATGAAACAGCCGCTCTGGTATTCATTTTCCGTGTTATCGCCTTTCCACTGCGCCGCGGGACCGCATTCCAGGTCCACTGGATACGGCTTAAGATCCGCCTCGGTCCAATTAATATCTTTCACGGGATATTTTACGTTAGGCCCCGTTTCATCGATGGGGTAGTCGTGCGTTATCATGCGGATGGTTTCCTGCTTTTGTCCTTGGGTGTCGTAGCCCTCGTTCATGAACTCCAAGGAACCCTTGTTGCCTTGAATCATCCAATGCTCGCCGTGGTCGAAAATGCCCATTTCCTCGGCGTGTCCGACGTATTGCCCGTGTACCCAGCCTTCCGGCGTTTTCCCGTTCTCGCACAACCGGCGGGCACGGTCTGTTTGCTCGTTGCACGAGAGCGGAACCTCTCCCTCATATTCCGAGGGGCTCGCCATCTTCATGCGGATGTTGATCGACGAGTCACCCGTGTTGCGCGACCAGCTCGGCCGCCACAAGTCCGCGGACACGACGACGGCGTCCATGGCCGTGAAATAGCGGAAAAGATCGATCGTGTGTACCGCCCAGTCCTCAAGAAAGCTGTGGTCAAGGAACCGTCGCCAATCGACCTTGTGTGGCGGGGTCAAGTTCCACCTGCTCCCGCCACGATTGAAATCGCACTGGATAGAGTCCAGCTTGCCCAATTTTCCCTCGCCTATGGCTTTCCGCATGGCCCAGTTGGCAAGTCGCCAGAAGGGATATTGGTGGCCAACGACCGTGGCTAATTCTGGATGATCGAGGGCGCATTTCGTCATCTCGAGGCCGGCTTGCATGGAAAGCGCCATGTTTTTCTCGCAAATCACGGACATCCCGTTTCGCATGGCTTCAACGGCAATGGTGTGGTGCGTGTTGATCGGCGTGCAGATCAACGCGATATCCGCCGTGATGCCCAGCTCCACCGCCTCGTCTATCGTGGTCGCCACGGCGTCATCGGGGACGCCCCAGATATTGCCCACCTTCGAGAGCAATTCCGTGTCGGTGTCGACCACGCCCACGACCTTGAATGCCTCGTGTATGTTTAACTGGCTGCGCCAGTGGTTCGTCGCGTGGCCCCCGGAACCGACCACGAGTACTTTGTACGTCATGAGTTATAGTAGGATTCTCGTGAAAAAATAGCATTCGTTCGAGGACATGATATTGATTGATGTGGTAGCTAATGGATAGCAATCAAGAATCTTGGTCTCCGGCATCGCATCCTTTTTTTTCCTACAATTCAGGTAATGGAATCGGCTTGACCTTCTCGAAAATATCATCAGGAAGTGAGAGGAGCAAATCTTCCAGGTTTTCGAGATTATTTTTTATTGATTCTATTTTTTCAGCCACTTCTTGTTGATGTGCCGCCCCGCCAGCCGCGAAAAGCCGACCTACATTTTCCTCCTTCCACGCATCGAGCGTTGCTGAAAATTCCGTTGGTTGTCTTGCATCATCCAATGCTATGAACTTTCGTGGCAAATAAACATCAAGTTCTTCCAATCGTAGCCCGATATCGACAAGTAGCATGAATATCGCATCCAATACCTTTAGATTAGCGGCGAGGCCCGTGATGGCGTCCCGCACGAGCGTGACCTCTGGCGAGTAATATACTTCCCGCGAAAGCGGCGTGTATTTCAACAATCGCGTCGCGGTGTCATGTACTTCGGTTGGAAGGGTTTTAGCTTCCACTTGGGCTTCGAGGCCATATGGATCGACCGCGTCGAAATTCTCCACGCCCATCGCGGCAACGAGTGCATCGAGTTGAGATGCATCCACGTTTTTCGCGGACACGAGCAATGACAGGTAATCGATCTCGTGAATGATTTTCCCGAGCAAGTCCAGCTCGGCATCTTGAACGAGGCTTGTCATGCACAAGAATCCACACCCCGCGTTGCCCTTCAAGCTCACTTCATGCTCCTTGATTATCTGGAGGAGCGCAGACATGATCCCGCTTTCCACGATAGGTTTTTCCTCGATCGCACGTTTTTCAAGCCTGCTCGTGATAGCCGTTATCAGCGCGTAGAGTTGTTCCCTGATTAGAAAGTAGGTGGAATTCATTTCATCCAGATCTGGAAATGGAGAATCTGACGTGACGAGGATACCATCTAGCTTGATGCCCGCTTGCTTTGCCATATTTAACTCGTCGTTCGACACGATCAACCCCCTGGTTCCCGTTTCATGAATGTGGAGGATGAGTTCGTTGAGTGCACGGACGATGTTGACATTCACGTGTTTTTCGAGTTTTTCAAGAGCATCGAATAGTTCGTCGCATTCCGGTGCTGCCTTGAATACCGTGAGAACGTGGTTGAGCTTCTTTCTTGTCGTCGCGATCTCGGAGGCGAGCCATTCCATCTGCTCTTCGAATTTTTCTTCGGACAACTGATCCTCATTGCTTATCATGAACATCCATGGCTTATCATGACGGGCTTGCAAAGTTTCTTGCTCATTTTCTGCATCCTTGATGCGTGTGGCCAGGTCATGAACGAGCCTCGTGGCTTTCATGACGCGACGAGTATGCACTTTTGCCTGGTCTCCCGAGAGCATGCTTAAAATGGTTTCCACATCGGCAGCAAAGCTTTCGCCCGGAATCGGCTCCTCGCTACCTTGCATTTTCTTGTCTGCTGCCTTGGCCACGTCGAATAATGGCAAGGATAACTTTATGATGGTGATGAGCTTATCAGATAACGCCTTGATGGAAAGATTTTTCTCGGCCAGGCAAATGTCGTCGAGAATTTCAATCTCCTTGAGGTAGACGTGCGGATCCCGAAAATCCAAGTCTTGGATGCCTGTTTTTTCGATCTTGCTGCCCGTGGTATCCTCCATTCCCTGCAAGTCTTGCGCGGGTTCGACTTGCGTGGAGAATTCAGAAAAAAATTGTTTCAATGGTTTCGTTACAGGGAGATCTTCGATAGTGTGCACGTTACTACTAACCAGCAATCGTGCAAACCCGAGCAACCGTTCAAGTTGTTTTAAACTTCTATCGAGATTCTTGCCGAAGTCACTGGAAATCTTGGTGACTTGATCGATAAAGAATGATTCGATAATCGTATCCGTGAATTCCGGTAAAATGGCGAGCAAGTCATCAAAAAAAACTTCGAATTCCTTGCGACGTTCCGGGACTTGTATCCTAACAGCCATGCTTGATTTTAAGGGCTTGAGACGAAATACCACGTTTATTTCTCCCCGCGAAAATCGATCATTTCAATATTCGATAATTCAACGTCCGAATTTTTAAAATTGCTGAGTTCAAAACGATTATCATGGGCGTGTTTTCCGAACGGTTCGAGGCTCTCGATCACGTCATTGACGAGCATCTCGATAAAAGTTCAATACCAGGCATAGCAATCGGCATAGTAAATCGCGACGGGATCATGCTTTACGAGAAATATCACGGGTTAATTGATATAAAGCAAGGCATAGCACCGGAACGGAATGCGATCTTCCGCCTCGCGTCTATTTCAAAAACTCTCACGACCGTCGGATTGTTGCAACAATGGGAGCTCGGAAAATTCCAGATCGATGATCCCGTCAACAATTACTTGCCTAAAGGAAAAATCGTCGTTAAACCGGGTTGGCCAGAGGTGAGCTTCGGGCACCTGCTCACCCACAGGAGTGGTATTGGTGAAATCATCCGCAAGCGCGATGCATTCAAGCCCGGGTTCGGCTTGCTCGTGACAGGCCGTGATACTCCTATTCCTTCGCTGAGCACCATTCATGATCGTGATTTAAGGCCGGAAGTACCTGCTGGTACGAAATATTCCTACTCGAACATCGGTTTCTCCATCCTCGGGTATGTCATCGAGCAGCTCAGCGGTGAATCGTTCCGAGATTACATGGTCAATCACGTGCTCGACCCGGCGGGCATGACCCATTCCGATTTCATTCCCAGCGATAGGTTGGGTAAAATCGAGGCGATCGGATACAAGAAATCTCTCGGGCGGCAAGTCCCGGCAAAATATTACCAAAACATAATCATGCCCGCCGGAAACTTATACTCGTGCATCGGTGACATGGCAAAGTACGCGGCGACGTTGCTCGACGGGGGACGACTACCTTCGGCCGAGCAATTGCTCAAACCAGAAACCCTCGAGATGGCATGGACGCCGCAATATTGGGCACACGATGCCCTCAAGGACGATGCGAGCATTGGCTTCTGCTTTCACTTGTATCGCATCAACGGCACTCGAGTCGTGGAGCATACCGGAGCGACGAGCGGGTTCACGAGTTGTATTTCTCTGGTTCCTTCCGAGCAATTTGCCGTGCTCGTTTTCAGTAATCACGACGAAATCTTTGGCAAGCGTCAAACACTGCGACTCAAGCGCGCCATCTTGACACGATTGTGTAGTGCAGGATTGCAGGAAACACGTGACACGACAAGCATTCAATTGAATCGGGATCTAGCGAAAAAAATTTTAGGCTATTATGGTCCTAATCCGGGAATCTTGACCAACACGCGAGTCATCGCATATCTTGGCGGGGATTTCAGGATCGGCGCCAAGAATGACAAGTTATTTTTATCAAGTCTTTATGGACGTAATCGCAAGGGACGTGAGTTAAAGCCTCTTCCATCTGGGGACGCTTTCCAGATCGAGGTTAAGGCAGATGAAGATGAAGAACCGGAGCATGTTGCATTCATGAATGATGAAAACTCGAATATCACCGGGATGGCGATCGATCTTCTCAAGTTCCGCAAGAATCCGCTCGTGAACACGCTGCGATTCAAGATATATCTCGCCGTTCTCATCGGATTCATCATCTTGTTTTCCTTCCTCTTCCTGGTAATTTTAAAGTCATGGTAACGAAGTCGATTGCAAACCCGATGCGAGGAATCAATCCTTGAGCCACGCCAGTGTCTTATTCCACGTCGATGCCAAGCGGCCTTTAAAAATGGCCAATTTTTTTAAAGGTTCAAGTTAAATAAATCACATCCAGCCGTGAATTTCTGGAAGACAAGCCTTCAATTATCTGTGGATCGAAGTAAATCAAAGCAAAGCGAATAATTATGGGCTGGCAATGCGGAAAATGCGGTAACGTGTTTGATGCCGACGTGGCTAATAGCCTTGACGATGATATTGATCTAAAATGCCCGAAATGTGGTAATACAGATGATTTTAAGCTGGTATAGATCGCGCAACTTTTTTTTGGTGAAAAAAAGAATTTTAGTCGAGTTTATCCGCGAACTTGAACTTAAAATTGAATTCAGATTCCTCGACCTTAGCCTCGATTTTGTAGTTAAGCGACCGGATGATATGGAGCATAGGTTTGTTCTCCATGAGAATGGTTCCGAAGAACCCGTCGATTCCCTGCTCTTGCGCTATGCGTATCAAGTAATCGAGGAATAACTTGGTAACGCCTTTGTTGCGATAATCATCGCTGACCGTGAACGCGATTTCGGCCATGTTAATGTTCGGATTGAGGAAGTAACCACCCGATCCCACGATTCGTTGCACATCAGTTTCCTCCGTGGCAACAAGGATGAAAGTAGTCTTGTAATCGATGTACACGAGAGGTTTTATCTTGTCACGGCGAAAAGTTTTCATGGGGCTAAAGAACCGGTAAAATCTATCTTGATCACTCAAGTTATAATAAAGTTCTTGCATGCCGCGCTCGTCAACTGGCTTGATGGGACGGAAAAATAATTGCGTGTTGTCTTTGCACAAGAAGTACCGTTCGTATTTTTGAGGGTAGAGAACCACGCGGCCATCAGAACCAACCGCAAGTTCTTGATCCTTGAAGACATAATTAATTTTCTTTGCTTCATCGAGCAGCATCTCCCTGAAATCAGGATGCGCGATGCTGATCATGTTCATCACCCGTTCGCGGATGCTCTTCCCGTGTAAATAGGCGATTCCCCATTCCGTCACCACGTAATGAACATCACCTCTCGGGACGGTAACACCAGCAAATGGTGACAAGTAAGGCACTATACGGGACTTGATCTCGCCATCGGCGGCCGTGTACGTGCTCGGGAGTGCAATGATTGGCTTTCCACCTTCTGATCGCGCCGCTCCCCTGATGAAGTCCATTTGACCTCCAATACCGCTGTAGATAGAGCTACCAATACTGTCTGAATTTACCTGGCCTGTGAAATCAACTGAAAGTGCAGCATTGATGGCGACTTGTTTTCTATTTCGTGCAATGATGAAAGTATCATTCACGTAATCGACGGGATAAAAATTCACGAATGGGTTATCGTGTATAAAATCATAAAGTTTTTTCGAGCCCATGGTGAAGCTACAAACGATTTTATTTGGATGGAGAGTTTTTTTCTCGCAGGTGATAACTCCCTTCTCGACGAGGTCTACGACACCATCTGAAAAAACCTCCGTGTGCACGCCAAGATGTTTCTTCTCTTCTAAATATTCAGAAACCGCGTTCGGGATAGCGCCAATACCCATTTGGAGGCATGACTCGTCCTCGATGAGCAGGCTGATATTCTTTGCAATATCCTTGGAAACATCATCTGGCGGGTCGTAATTAAATTCGAGCAAGTCATTTGCATCGTTATAGACGAAGTGATCGATCTTGTCCATGTTGATGAACGAATCGCCATGAGTCCGGGGAACGAACGGGTTGATCTCGGCGATCACGTTTTCGGCACATTCCGATATGGGCTTCACGATGTCCACGTTCGCGCCGAAGGAGCAATTTCCGTGAACGTCTGGCGGTGAAACAAGAATAATAGCAGTGTCGATCAACACGCGTTTTTGCCTGAACAATGCTGGCATGTCAGACAAGTTTACAGGCGTGTAATCGGCGCCTCCTTTTTTCACGGCATCACGCAGGGTATCAGCCCCGATAAAAAACGCGTTGTGTCGAAACACGTCTTGCGCCCCAACCGATTCATCGAAATATTGCTTATCATTCAAGCACAAGAATTGAATTATCTCGACATCTATCATGGCCTTGGCATTTTCGACCATTGCTTTTACGATGGCCTGGGGTTCGCTAACCCCGGAATCGATGTAAATTTGTTGCCCAGGTTGTATAAGGCGCAATGCGACATCTTCAGCCTTGATTTCCTTGCTCTTGTAGCGCTTCCGCCAATCGTGTGAAACAAATGAAAATGATCTTCCTACGTTGCTCATTGGCATGCCTCGAAAAAGCCTTTTACAAGATCGTAGAAGTTTTACCTAAATAAATGTGAACGTTTATCAATTAAATCAACATACCATGCTTAGAGAAATGAAGCTCGTCAGTGGCCGCTATGGAAGAAGAAAAGGGAAAAAATGAAAAAACCAGTTCGCTTGAAAAAATACTGGAGATCATTGGCATTAACAATCCTGGCGAAAAACTGGAAAAGATATTTCAAGTGATGAATGTCAAGGGCGGTGATGTGAGTCAGGGCTCTATGGATATCCAAGCCATGTATGACGAGCTGCAAAAAACATTGAAAAAGGTCGGGCTCTCGAAGATCTCGGATTCGACGAAAGATTTTCTGAAAAGCATCGCGTCACGCATCAAGCTTGAAAATCTCAAGTCTGTCATCGAAAGCCTCAAGATCAAGAACAACGTCGAGAAATTAGACAAGGCTGTCGATATATTGAACATCCACGCCCGGTACCAGTCAGCCAAGGATAACCTGGAAAAAATGGGGGTCAAGAATGCCGGTGCAAAGTTGAAGCAAATTCTTGAAGAATCCATCATCCAGGAACGAATCGAAAACTTCGAGAATTATCTGTCCAGCATCGGCGTGGAAGAACCAAGGAGAAAAATCGGTGAATTGCTCGACGCCATGGGCCTCAAGGGCGCCTATGATGATATCAAGGCTTTGATCGGTTGGGACACGGACGATACATTATGATTTTCTTTTTATCGTGATGCTAGAAACCGGCACGTCCACGAGGATCATGCCAAGATCGTTAACATTCGTGCCGGTTGGACCGGTGATGATTACATCTCCAAGGTTCGAAAAATAGGTATTGGAATCGTTATTTTCAAGATATCGGACAGGTTGCAATTCAAGATTTTGTGACCTCTCCATCGTCAAATCATCGATCACGGCTCCCGCGGCCGTGCTATTTCCTTCTATTCCATCCATGCCACAGCCTATCATGGCAAATCGCGTGTCATTCCCTGCTTCCAATTCGATCGATGTTGCGAGCAGCATTTCTTGATTGCGCCCACCCACGCCATTTCCCTTGATCGTGACCGTCGTTTCGCCAGTGAAAATCAAGAGTGCATCACTTCCGTTTTCGTCAGCCGTCCCATACTGTATATTCAGTACATTTTCCTTGAAAAATCCGCTGCTGGCATCGATCTTGATATTGGTTTTTCGTTGTTGCAAGGCCTTGATGAGATTTGCAAAATCCTTTCCAACAATAGATGCTTCGCCTTCCAATCGATCGGTCAAGATATGCACGCCGGTCGTTTCCTTACTGGCTATGACTTCCTTCTTGATCTCCTCAGCGGCAATTCTTGCGCTCCCGATGATGATGTTGTGGACGTTCTTGAAGGATTCATCCTCTGGCTTTGGCGTTTCCGGGACTTCCCCGTTTAGCCCTTGCAATACATGCTGCTTCACGCTCTCGGGGATCCTATCGATGATATTTCGTCGTTCGAAGATATCGATCACATCCGCAAAAGTTGTTGGATCCGGAACCGTTGGCCCAGAAGCGATTGTGGACATGTCATCGCCAACCACGTCGGAGAGGAGTAATCCGATGACGGTTGCGGGTTGAAAGTGCTTGGCAAGCCAACCTCCCTTGACCTTGGACACGTGCTTTCGCACTGTGTTCACTTCGTGAATCGTGGCCCCGCATTCGATGAGCACTCGATTGAGCTCTTGCTTTTCCTCGAGCGAGACGCCATCAACAGGTTGGGGCATGAGAGCGCTGCCACCACCGGAGAGCAAGCAAAACACGAGGTCCTTTTCTTGGATGTCTTCCGCGAGATCGAGCATGCGCCGCACGCCGTCCACGCCTGCTTGGTTTGGAATCGGGTGGCTCGACCCGGTAACCTTGATCACGTGAAGGCACGGGGGATCCTTGAGCAGTAACTTTTCCGGCATGTTGATGAAACCCGCAATGATCTTGTCCCCGAGGATGTCTTCCATTGCCATTGCCATTGCGGCCGTTGCCTTTCCGCCCCCGACAACAAGCACGCGTCCGATTCGATCCAATGGAAACGACATGGAATTGTCATCATTGCCAATAACGACTGCATCGTCCAACAGCTTGACTTGATGCTGGATTGCCATGTAAGGGTTGACGGCGTCTAAACCACGCTCGAATGATTCCAGGAGCAAGGTTCTTGCATCCGAATGCCACGGCGTCATGCCGTTGGCGATGATTTTATCCTTGTTTTGCACGATCGATGGCATTGCACGAGACCCCGTTGATCGCTTATCTTATTGTGCTTTATCTTGGTAAACATCCCAAAAATCTTTAGTATGGGCGCGCTGTGTCACACACCATGCTCGGGAAACGCATCATTCCTTGTCTCGACATGACTGGAGGCAAGGTTCGCAAGGGCATTCGATTCGATCTCATGGAATGGGAAGCCGATCCGCCGAGCCTTGCTGCGAAATACAGCGACGAGGGCGCTGACGAGATCACGTTCCTGGACATTACGGCATCGTCGGATGCTCGCGAAATCTTGATCGATGTCGTGAAGCGCACCGCGGAAAACGTGTTCATCCCGTTCTGCGTTGGGGGCGGAATTCGCAAGATCAGCGACATCCGTGAGATATTACTCGCGGGCGCGGACAAGGTCTCGATCAACACATCGGCGGTGAAAGAACCCGATTTCATCAACGAGGGATCGAGGGTGTTCGGTGCACAATGCATCGTGTGTGCAATCGATGTCAAGCGACGACCCGTGAGAAAAAATAACCCCGATGACAAGATCGTTATCGATACCAAGGATGGCAAGTGCTGGTACGAGGTCGTCATCGAGGGAGGGAGAACACCCACCGGCTTGGACGCGATCCAGTGGGGCATGGAAGCTGAATCTCGCGGGGCTGGGGAAATCTTGCTGACGTCAATGGACGAGGATGGCGTGAAGCAAGGTTATGATCTCGCCATCACCCGTGAATTTTCCGAGCGATTGTCCATCCCCGTGATTGCATCGGGTGGTTGTGGGAACCCCGATCACATCGTCGATGCGTTCAACATCGGAAAAGCAGATGCGGCACTCGCGGCGAGCATCTTTCACTTCAATGAATATTCTATCATGGACGTGAAAGACGCATGCAAAGCTGCTGGCATTCCAATAAGAACTTGATTTCCTCTTGTTTCAAAGCTTGTACTCGGGCAATGATTCTAGCGAGAAAATTTTTTCGTCTTTATCGTAAACGACTCGCCGATAATAGCACGATTGCATGCTTTTCCCGGACTTATCCAACACGTGACAAGCACCACCCTTGACAGGTTCGACAAGGTATAAGAGCGAGTTTTGCTCGCAGTTGACCCGAACGTCCTTGATCTTCAAGATATCCCCCGATGATTTGCCCTTGATCCAGAGCTCGTTCCGACTGGTGCTCCAAAACGTTGCCATTCCCGTTTCAAACGTTGTTTCGAGGGCTTGTTGATTTGCATACGCGACGATCAAGACGGCCTTGGTCTTCGCGTCTTGTACGACCACGGGCACCACCGGATTATCGGGATCGAGGCCCTGCGCAATTTTAAAGAGCTTGGTAAAATCGAACAGCCATGTTCCGGACCGTTCCAATTCATCGTTATCTCCCATGCATAGTCGACCTTGGTAGATGTGCAATTCAACGTGAAATTGAATGTTCCCGGCGTGTTAAAAACGATCACGGCATGCATCAAATCGCAAGCCCAAGCCGTTCCAAGAGCTCGTTCTTTTCCACCTTGATCTCGTCGATGAACTTGGTTGCATGATCGAGGGGGAGCAAGCCATCCTTGAACCTGGAATCGATATCGATTTCTTGTTTATCAAGGTCCATCAACATCCGGTACACGATGGGCTGGATGCGGATATATTTCTTGCAATTGCCCTTGAAAAAATCGTCCGGAATTTGTTGCTTGATGAAATCCGCTAAATCTTTGTCGATAAGAGTAAAAATCTTTGCCAATATGAGCAAGTGCATGCCCGTGATATGCAAGGTACTCGTGTCGATGTTGGTCCAACCACGATCTCCTTCAGGAACGAGACAGATGGACTTGCAATCCCCTCCAATGCCGCAACCCTTGGCGATCCGGAAATGCAAGCAATTGAGACATCGAAGTTTCAAGAAAAAAACGGTCGTTCCCTTCACGACGAAACAAGATTCTTTTTCTTTCGGGATGATGAAACAAGAACCCTTGAGATATCTTGCCAGCGATGGCACGATCTCGATGATTTCCTCCATCGTGACTTCGTTTGGACTCGCGATTCCGGCTTTCATTCCCGTTCCTCCTGGTTTTCGTGGCAGTAAATTATCGACCATGACACTAGTAAATATATTCTTATAAAAACTTAGGCGCCACATTTAAACTGAGTGCAAAAACTTCAACGGGATTTGAATTAAATTGACGGCAATAAAATTTGGCATCATCGGCTTCGGAATATTCGGAGAAAAACGGCTCATTCCAGGGTTTCAAGGTTCCCGGGGAATGATCGAGGCAATTACGAAGCGAAATATTGAAGAAGCCAAGCAGAAATCCGCACAATATGATATTCCCTTGTATTTCGACGATCCAGAAGCAATGCTAAATGATGCTAGTCTCGATGCCGTCTACATCGCATCGCCCAACAAGAATCATCTCGAGCATGTCAAGATTGCCGCGGAACACGGCAAAGATGTCATCTGCGAAAAGCCCATGGCCACCACCATCGATGATGCGATAGAAATGTCCCGGATTTGCAATAAACAGGGTGTTCGCTTCATGATTGCCCATTGCTACCGGTTCATGGGCTCTTGCTTGAAGATCAAGGAAATTATTAATTCGGGGGAACTCGGTGATGTAGAATTCATTACCACGCATTACAGTTTTCCTGCAGGATCATCACCACGAACCTGGGTTTTTAACAAGGAGCTCGCCGGCGGCGGGCCCATCTTCGATATCGGCGTGCATATGGTGGACGTGATCCGATTTTTATTGCAAGACCACGAATTATTGGCGTTTAAAGGTTATTCGAGGCCATTTGATATGGACAAATATCCTGAACGAGACGTTGAAGCATTCGGCTCCTTGTTGATGCAATTCAGCGATGGTGTTCAGGCATCAATCACGTGCTCGTTTGACATGCCGTATCTCACCGAGATAACGGTTCATGGAACGAAAAAAACCCTCAATTCCCGCTATTTCACGATCGTGGAAAAGGATGCAGACATTATCATTTATACAGATGCGGATTTCAAGAATCCCGAGCAAAATTTCACGGTAAATAATGGGAACTTTTACAGGAACATGATCGATGCGTTTATCGAAGCCGGGGAAACTGGTAGTCAGGTCAACAGCATTCCAGGACTCAAGGACGGTATTTTGAACCAGATCGTCTTAAATCGCTGGAATGACGGATCCTCAAAAGATTTAATCGATTCCTTAATTGAAAAAGCATGCGTGCCTTCAAGCGAGTGACCCCGATGTCCAGCGAAGATGCCTCGACCGTAGCCAAGGTTCTTGATCTGGTCCAGGAAAAACGTCCGGAAAGGATAGATGGTCTCGTGCAAGAGCTTTCGGAAAAACTTGGTTCACCAAAGAGCGAGATCATTTCCCTCTTGCGAGAAATGGTGAAATCCGGAAGTCTTCCCATACATCAAGCTGGAAGCTCATCCTGGCTCGATCATTTTTTAGCAGAGCACGCGTTCTTGAAGAAATTATTCATGGTGTATGCTAGCGAGACTTTAATCAAGGCATTGGCTTTTGTCATCGTCATGAACCTTTTATCATGGGTAATGGTGGAATATTTTCAAAATAGCGTGATCCTGGCGTGGCCAAGGATTGTGATTCTTGGCACCGCCTTTCTCTTCTTGCCCGGCTTTTCTCTCACCATCGAATGGTATCCTTTCCCGTCAACAATGTTGGATTTTGCTCGATTGAAGAACTCAGATGATTCCCTGTCAAGTAAAAGTGGTGATGTTGAGGATAAAAAAGGCCTAGATTTTTTAGCACGGGTAGGTTATTCCATTTGTTATTCATTGGCCTTGGTCGTTCTCCTTGGATTCTTGATAGGCTTGATGAATTATGGATTCAATACCGTGATATTGCATGGTTGTTTCACCGCGATCGAAGCTTTGGTAATCATCGACGTGCTCTTCAAGATCAAGAAAATTCATGACCCTTTTCTGACGATTTGATAGGCGACATTCATGGCAATAATAGAGATCGCTATTTCTTGCGATGGGTTTCCCCTCTATAAGCGCATTTTCGTTGACATCAAAGCAATCGATGATGATGATGCTATCGCGTCAGCATTATATGCTTTGTTTTACAGAATCGAGAAAAGCATAATTCCCGATGTGAAGTCCAATACCGTGCTCAAGCTTGACATGGATCGATATTACATGCACGCGTTAAAAACTGTACTTGACCCTGCTACCGATGGTGCTGCGCACGAGGTTTATATTTATATCATCGAGGATGGCAACCTCGATAAAAAAACAACGAGCATGTTCATGAAGAAAATGTTGAGCGCGTTTGTTAAATCATACAACGACAAAATCGTGTCGATGCTCAAGGAAAGCATCGATCTTCATGAATTTGATCCCGTCATTGACAAGATCCTGGGAGGGATGCTGAAAAAGCAGAAAAAATCAGCCCCCGCGATATAGGATGGGGAGCAAGGGATGGAACTTATAGCTGCTAGATCTTGAGACCTGCCTTGAACCCGTCATGGATCGAGTTCATGAGATCGGCTGTTTTCTTGGCATCCCCGATCGTGCGCACCTTGTAACCGGCTTCCTTGAGAGCCTTTTCCAGGGAATTTTCCGATTTAATGGCCGTCGCAACGTAGATCGTATCGATATCTTGCAAAGTGGATTCCACGTCGCCGACCGAGTATTGAATTTCAGCCTTGCCATTGTCTTGCTGGGTAATCTGCGAGATTTTCGCGGTCATGATGCTCTCGATGTCGTGTTTATCGAGATCCTGGAGCATCACCCACCTGGTTGATTTACCGAAGTTCATGCCGATTTTATCTAGTAGTTCCAAGATGATGACTTTCCGCTGCGTGCGCGTGGCTTTCCATGCTTCTTCGGCATCCATGATGCCGTAATAATTCAAGAACCCGGCCACATCGGGTCGCAATGCGCCGAATTCGGCCAATGCAAGCGCTGTTTCCACGCCCGTTGCACCGCCTCCAATGACGGCGCATTTATTGCCCGGGAAGATGCGCTTGGTCGGGTCGAGAAATTCCCACGCGTAATGGACCATTGGCAAGTCTATGCCCGGTATCGGTGGTTTCCCGGCCTTTGCCCCAGTCGCAATAACGACCACGTCCGGCGTCAAATTTATGACATCATCGACGATCATTTCCTGGTTCAGGTGAATCGGCACATGCAACCGTTCCATCTCGTCTTCATACCACGTGATCATGTCCGCAATGGCTTCCCTGCCAGGTGGCGCCCCAGCAAACAAGGCTTGACCACCGACCAAACCATTTTTTTCATAAATTGATACGGAATGGCCCCGCATTGCTGCGGTCCTGGCACATTCCAAGCCAGCGACGCCAGCGCCGATGATGACCACGTTCAATGGGGAATCGACTGGAATGATCGGGTATTTTCCTTCCCAGCCGGCAACAGGATTTCTAAGGCATCGCACGATGGTCTTATTGAACACAGCATCGAAACAGCCTTGATTGCAGCCGATGCACTTGCGAATCTCGCGGATTCTTCCTTCTCTCGCTTTCACGGCGAATTCGGGATCCGCAATGAGTCCACGACCAATACAGACTGCATCTGCATCATTCTCCTGCAAAATACGTTCCGCGATGAAGGGATCGTTGATCCGGTTACTCGCGAAAACGGGGATGTTAACCGCTTTCTTGATTTCCCTCGCGAAATAGGCAAAGGTACCTTGTGGTACGTTCATCGTGATCATCGGGACTTTAGCCTCGTGCCAGCCACCAGTAACGTTGATGGCATCAAGTCCCGCCGCTGCGAGATGAGGGGCAATTTCGACTTTATCCTTGAGAGTATTACTGCCCTCGACGAGATCACTTCCCGAGTAGCGCATGAGGATGGTCATGTCATCACCAACCGCGTTCTTGACTGCCTCTATGACCTGGATCGGGAATCGCATCCTGTTCTCGAGCGAGCCACCATACTCGTCCGTGCGATCATTGAGGAGTGGCGATAGAAATTGGTCGATGAGGTATCCTGCCGACCCGAGAATTTCGACAGCATCGAAATTTGCTTGCTTGGCACGTGCCGCAGCATCAGCGAATTTTTGCACGACGCCCGGGATCTCGTCCGTTTCAAGTGCCCGCGGTGTTTGTTTCGAGAAAGTCGAATATTTTTCTGCCGAAGAAACCGGCTTCATGCCTGTCAAGATTTCAAATGCGTACCGGCCAGCATGGTAGAGCTGGGCGGCTATCTTGGTCTTCGAGCACTCGTGCATCACGTCCGTGAACCACTTGAGTTTGTCAATGTACTTGTCGTCGTCAATCGCGATCATCATGGGAATGCCCATGCCGACCTTGTCGATGTAGCATCCGCCGATGATAATCAAACCGATCTCGCTGATCGCGCGTTCTTTGTAAAAATTAACAAGTTGGTCGTTGATCGAACCATCATCAGAATAAGAGAGATTCATCGCCGGCATCACGATCCGGTTCTGGATAGTCATGCGACCGATGTCAATCGGTGAAAAAAGTAAAGGGAATCTGTCCATTGTTCAAGCACTTTCATGTTGTCGTAATAGAAAACTGGACTCGCGAGATATAAAATAATTAAAAATGCGGTAATGGAATAGAAAAAGCCGGATCACGAAACTTGCACGAAGGATACTTGATACTTCGTGGGCTCGCTCCCATCTTCTGGCTTGGGAACGCCAAACGGCGTGAGCAAGACGTCCGTGCCAGGACCAATGCCAATATCTGCGAGTAATTTCGAACCGTCGCTCATGGTCGGGATGCTCGGGTGATAAATGATACCCTTGGTCGTGGCATTCGTGATCATGAATTTCTGGTCTTCCGTGATGGTACCGATCTTTTGCAACGAAAGGAGGATATCTTCGATCGTGCTATCGGGCATGATCGGGATAGAAACGTACTCGATGCCCTTTGTGGTCCCGCACACGACGCAATCCTCGCGTTTCAAGACGGGAAGGTGATCAAAAATGCCATACATGCCGTTGTAATTCACGTATGTCGGCTCCATGGCCTTGTAATCGACGGGCTTTTCTTCGGCATTCTGGATGCATGCCATTTTCATGGCTTCCATGGATTCAATGCTGGCGATGACTGCTGACACGGTCTGAATGGCAGGAATCTTGTTCTCGAGGATATTTTCCATGTCTTGCGGGACGAATGGATTGCCGTGATCCTTGGTCGAGTCTCGTTCCTTGAGCATCTCGAGTTCCTTGTTTGAGGCACCGGCGAGCAAGATCAAGTCATCCTTGTTCTTCAAGTCCGGCTCGCGCTCGAGCTTTTTACGGAAGATGAACTCCGCGCGGAGCACGCAATGCTCGCGAACCTGTGGAATGCCCTTCGGCGTGCATGCTGCAATGAGCCGCTTGTCTGGTGGCGGGATCGGCACGACGCAGCGATAACATGCAGTCTCGTCTAGGAATTTCGCTCCCTCGGGAACGATGACTTGCACGTGCCCCTCAAACCCGACCGTTCCACCCTCGATCATGGGGCGCTTTGCCCGCCGGGCGATCACGTTGAGATCAAACCGCGCTTGCACGTTATCCAGCGCCGCGATGATCACGTCGCATTTTTCATACAAGTCAAGGGGTAATTCCTGAATTTTCTGGAAATAAAACTCGACTTCGGTATCCGGATTCAGCTCCTTGACACGCGTGGCAGCGACTTCTGCTTTTGGTTTCCCGATGTCGTCCATGCGAAACAGCAATTGGCGGGACAGGTTCGATGTCTCGATCGTGTCGAGATCGACGAGAACGAGCTTTCCAACACCCGCCAGTGCAAGATCCTTGGTAATCTCGCAGCCAAGTGCTCCAACTCCCGCGATGAAGATCGTTGATTTCTTCAGCAGTTCGCTGTCAAGCGCGTATTTCTTGTCCTTCAACATGAGCAAATCCTTTCGATCGGGATTTGCGTCGAATAAGCCTTTCATCGCATCGTATTTCACGTAGCGTGGCTGCTGCACCTCGCCAATGTCGCCTTTTTGCAGCTTGAACGCGATCTTGATTATCTCCTGCCCTAGAATCCCTGCGAGTATTGATGCTGCCGCTTCGTTCGAGGTGCCGATGTCTTGATCAAGCTCATCAGCATACACGGGTGAAAATCCACCTTCGCTTGCATCACCATTCGTTGACTGGTCGACTTCGCCATCATCTTCCACCGGCGATTTGTTCTTTTCTCGAACCCCTTCATCCTCATCCCCCGGCATCCACGCTTGCACGAAACCTTCCAAGCCAAGAATCGCTCCTTCTGCATATGGAATGGCAAATCGCTTGCAAACCTCGTGTAAATAGGCCCTGGACTTGAAATTATTCATGCATCCGACGACGATTTCATTTTCCTTGAACACGCTCAATGGCAAATCCTCAGCCGACTTGTCGTATGTCTCTACTTTCATGAATTGGTTGAGGTAGATCAATTGTTCCTTGATCATGTCAACCTTGGCTTGCTTTCCTTCAAAAGGCGGGATCAAGAAGGAGCTTTTCATCGTGTTTTCTATGTATGATGGATCGACGAGCGTTATATTACCCACGCCGATGAGCGCCAGGTTCTTGACGAGTTCACGACCAAGGATACCTAAACCCGCGACGAGGATCCTTGATTTCTTCAAGACTTGCTGGTTCCATCCCTTGAGCAAGGCTTGCCGCGCGTAAATTTCACGTTCCTTGCTCGACACGATTTCCTCCTTGTCTTCCGCATACGAATCCTTGAAATCAATCGCAGCATTCCACGTGAGATTCTCCCGTTCCTCCTGGAAACTCTTCTCTTCTTCCTTGGATCTTTCTTCAGGAGTGCCGGGTTCTTCTTCCCCCGTCGTTTCACTTTCTTCCTGGTCCGATTCTTCGTTGCTTGTTTCGCCTTGTTCAGCGCGATTCAAGGGCTCTTCTTCATCGGATTTATCTGAATCCTCTGGTTCCTCGGTTAATCGAGCATCCTCGGCTTCTTGCATCTCCCGGGATTCTTCTTGCTCGGGTTCCTGTTCGTCGTGTTCCTCTTCATCTGGAGGAGGTTCCATGGACATTTGTCGCTCACCCGTGGATTAATTATGACTATATGGCATTTTGTCCATAAATACACATCAAGTGAACTTTGGTACAAACCAACAAGAATCCAGAAGGAAGGCATTTAGGAAAGCTTTATTTGAACGGGGCTCGACATTTTCTTATTGGTACGTGGTTCGTGCATCGTGCCGATCGTTTCCGGTCGCGTTTCGATGCGTGAACATCAAACATGGTGCAGAATCGATGGCATTTCGGAAATTCATAATCTTCGTATCTTCGTCAATTTATATCATTGCCGCGATATGGTTCATCGCCGGATTTGTATGGATGGCGACGTTGATCTTCGTTCCGTCCGCTTTTAACCAGCTCTTGCCAGCATTCTTCTTCACGATCGCGGGAAATCTTCTATTATGGCTGGGAAATCGCGTGTCTGCGAGGAAAGATAGGCCTGGTAAAATTGTCGAGATACCTTTCGAAGCACGAGAACCGGTCATTGCTGACGAACTCGAACAAAAACCTGACGCGTGATTTTTTGATCGTTGATGGCAAAAGCACTCAAATATTTCTTTTTCGTTGATTAACAAGCGAAATTTTATACGTTTTGATCAAATTATCGATAATCTAATCATGGCATGATGAACCATGGACGTCCTTCTCATTAGCGCAGGAGACTTGCTGGACGAGCAATATCATGATAAAGAATATGACAAAAATCAAGTGGCCATGCCACCACTTGGTTTGCTTTACCTGGGGCAAGTGCTCGTGAACAATAGTTATGATGTCAAGGTCTATGATCAAAATGTCACGGGAGTTCGGAATGCTGAATTGATGGAGACTTTAATTAAAAAATGGGATCCGCATATTATCGGTGTTTCTACCTGCATTCATAATTATTGGACGACGATCGACCTCGTGCGACGGATAAAAGAATGGAACCCAAACGCCATCATCGTTGCAGGAAATTACATCGCGACGTTCTTTCCGGATAAGCTGATGCAAGAGGAACCGGTTGATTATTGCATTCGTGGCGAGGCAGAATATTCTTTCCTCGATCTCGTGAACCGGCTCATGAGAGGTGAGCAAGTCAATGACGAGATCAAGGGATTGGTATACCGGGAGAGAGGTATCATAAAAACATCCCCGATTCCTGAACCAATCAAGGATATCGATTCCATTCCCATTCCCGATAGGCGCTTGATCGATTTTGGGTACCAATTGCAGCACAAGTCAACATCGATCATGACAAGCCGAGGATGCCCGAATAATTGTCGTTTTTGCTATTTTTCAAGCATCATGGGCAGGCGGTGGCGGGCACGTTCCGTGGATAATCTCATCGAGGAATTATCCATGCTAAAGTCCCAGGGATACAAGGATATCGTGCTTGGGGACAGTAATTTCAATCTCAATAAAAAACGTACGCTGCATCTCTGTGCCGAGATCAAGAAAAATGGGCTCGATTCGATCGCTTACTCTGGCGATATGCGGGTTGACGGCGTGAATTATGATGTGATGCGCTCGCTGCAAAAAGTCAATTTTGGTAAGATCCTGTTCGGTATCGAAAGCGGTAACCAGCGTATCCTGGACTATTACAACAAGGGAATCACTATCGCGCAAGTCCAACAGGCCGTCAAGACCGCAAACAAGGCAAGATTGGACGTTATCATGGCATCATTCATCATCGGGGCAACTGACGAAACCCTTAGCGAAGTCATCACCACTATCAAGTTCGCTAATAAACTGGATATTTCATTTGCTTCATTCCAGCTATTACTCACCATCCCGATCTCACCAATATATCAAGAGTTGGTTGAACG
>Ga0209039_10000326_pt1 | contig 45934 bp, 45 predicted proteins | sample BogFormECP12_OM1_FD_188238 | JGI IMG/M metagenome (GOLD analysis project Ga0209039, IMG submission 188238) | Bog forest soil microbial communities from Calvert Island, British Columbia, Canada - ECP12_OM1 (SPAdes) (version 2) | ecosystem: Environmental > Aquatic > Freshwater > Wetlands > Bog ...
ATCCGTTCACGCCCTCTATCGATTAGATGCCGGCGGGATTCAGCGGGAAGCTCGGCGATTACGTCGTTCCAATCCTGCACCAGCCGGGCGCCCTGTTTGATCAACAGGTTAGGCCCCCAACTGAGCTTGGAAGTGATGTTGCCGGGGACGGCGAAAACCTCGCGGCCCTGGTCCATGGCGAGCTTGGCGGTGATGGCCGAGCCGCTATACTGCGCGCCTTCCACCACCAGCACGCCGACGCTGATGCCGCTGATGATGCGGTTGCGGATGGGGAAATTCTGCGGAAAGGCCACCGTCCCCATGGGGAATTCCGAAACGATGAGACCCTTCACCGCCAGCTCCGCCGCCAGCTTGCGATTTTCCGAAGGGTAGACCACGTCGGCGCCGCAGCCGAGCACGGCGATGGTGTCGCCGCCCACCGCCAGCGCGCCTTTGTGGGCCGCGGAATCGACGCCGCGCGCCATGCCGCTGGCGATGGTCAGACCGGCGTGCGCCAGGTCGGCCGAAAGCCGCTCGGTGACCGCCAGCCCGTAGGGCGTGGGGCGGCGCGTCCCTACGACACCGAGGGTGATGGTCTGCAGGAGATCCACGCGGCCGCGCGCGAATAACAGAATGGGCGGATCGAAGATCTCGCGCAGCGGCTGCGGATAGCGCGCATCGCCGAGGGTCACCAACACGGTGCCGGTCTCCAACATCTTCTCCTGCTGGGCCACGGCGTCTTCGAAGGTGCACCCGCTGGCGATGGACTGCGCCACGGCGCCGCTCACCCCGGCGGCCTCCAGTTCGGTGCGCGAGGCGCGGAAGATGGCCTGCGGAGACCGGAAGCGGTCGAGCAATTTTCCCGACGTTCTGGCGCCCAAACCGGGGATCAGTTTCAGCGCCAGCCAGTGAAGTTCCTCTTCGCGGCTGAGGACAGGTGGAGGCATGAGGATGGGGAGGTAGCCGCTTCCGACTCTACCAGCAGCGCGGGCGCGGCGCAACCCGGTTACACTGAGGGGAGCGCGTATGAAGCAAGAACCATCGTTTTTCGAAGGCCAGGAGCCGGTACTGATCTACATCGCGAAGAGGCTGCGGGACGCCCTGCGCCTAGAATCCATATTCACGGCAGCCGGCGTAGATTACGGCGTGGAGGCCGACGAATATCGCGGCGGCGTGATCTTCCGGGCGGTGCGCGCGGGGGCGTTTTTCTACGTGCTTCCGAACGCGGTGTCCGCGGCGCGCGAGGTGATGGTGCGGAATGGGTACAAGCCGCTTGAGGGGGAGGCGGGGTAGAAGATGTGGGGCAGGATGGCATCCTGCGCGGCGGTTGGTTACCGCCGCCGTTCGGCGCGGCCCTGCCCGGTTCGCGGAGGAATTCCACGAGCAGGCGCGAGCAGCCAAGCGGATTAGCAGAACCTGAAGACTCCAAAGCGTGAGGCAAAAACGTTGACTGGTTTCGGGACAGACTTTCGGGACGGCCCCGACAGCAGGGCCGCCGCTCCGACGACCGCAATTTGGCCTCTATTCTGGGACTGGCTTTTGAGACGCTGGAGAACTTGATCTCAGCGCTTTCCCGAGTCGTCCCGAAACTTACCGTTTTTGAGAATATCACTTTCCCCATTGAACGGCGGAAGCCGGCACCCCTGGAGCCGGAATTCTCGTGTGCCTCATTCCGAAGGGTTGGTAATACCAAATGTCGCCGGTCCGCGGATCGAATAAAGTGAATGCATCGACGCTCCCGCTGAACTGCGTGCCGGCAAACGGCCCCTCGGCTTTGACGATGGTTGAAGGACTGACGTATTGGTGGCAACCGATCACGACGCTACAGCAGGTGGCGCAAAGCCTCCAGGTCTGTCATGACGCGAATCCCGCGTTCGGCGCAGAAGCTCCGGACCTCCGCTGTGGCGAAGTGTCGGATGTTCCGGGTGCAGAGGATGTCGGCCCTGCCATCCACCGCCGTGTATAGGACAGAATCGTCGGCGGGATCGGACAGGATAACCGGCCGGTCGATCACCGGCTCAACCAAATCTGCCGCATCGGCCAGATTCTCCGCAAAACGCGCCGCCTCGAGGGTCGTAATCCGGTACCGCGCCTGTATCCTCGGATAGAGCAGGACGCGCTCGACCTCCTCGGAAATGAATCGCGACACAACCAAAGTGTGAGCGCCGGGAATGATATCCAATAGCTGCAGCGCCGGTCCGCGCGGACTGGTCGCCGCCCGAACCAGAATGTTGGAATCCAGGGTGAATCTCACTCGCGCCGGCCGCGGATTTCGGCGAATGCCTCGTCCACCAAAGCATCGGCCTCGTCCTCGGAGACGTCTGGGCCGCGTGAGCCGATCTCGCGTGCTTGAGCGATGATGTTCCGCCGGAGAACTTCGCGCTCGGCGCCAGCCGGCGCGGCGTGGGGCCGGTAGGCATTGAGGGTGACGGTCTCATCCCTGAAGAGAGCGCGGCCCAGCCACCGCTCGACGAACATTCGCTCGTCCGGCGCGAGGTCGCTGGCTTTGTGGACCGAGTGGTTTGGCATACGATGGACCCTTCTATAGAATAGCGCGGCCCAGCTAGGTCGCGGTGCCACTCGAAGCCGGGGCGTTCTTCTACGTGCTTCCGAACGCGGTGGCCCGGGATCGGGGCCGCATCATAACGCTAGCGGTATAACGAAAACCGTTATACAATCAGAAAGGCGTGATCAAAAGCTTCGCGGACAAACAAACCAGGGCGCTCTTCGAGACCGGAATGAGCCGCCGCTGGAACTCGATCGCCCGCGTAGCGGTGCGCAAACTGGTCCAGATCGATTCGGTCGCTACACTCGATGAACTGAATGCACCCCCGGGGAACCGGTTGGAGTCTCTAAAGGGCGATCGGGCCGGGTCGCATAGTATTCGCATCAACGATCGATGGCGCATCTGTTTCCGATGGAAGAGCGATGGCGTCTACGATGTGGAAATTGTCGATTACCACTAAATGGAGGGTTTGAAGATATGAGCATCATGCGCCCTGAAGACGGCTGGAACATCACCCGTCCTCCGGTTCACCCAGGCGAAATGCTCCGTGAGGAGTTCATGAAGCCGCTGGGAATCTCGATCAACGGCCTCGCTCTGGAACTGCACGTACCGGTCACCCGCATCAGCCAGATCGTCAACGAGCGGCGCGGGATCACCGCCGATACGGCTTTGCGCCTGGCGCGGCACTTCGGCACGAGCGCCGATCTCTGGATGAATGTCCAGAAGGACTACGAATTGCTTCTGACCCGGAATAAGTCGCTGAAGACGATCGAGAGACAGGTGCGGCGGCGGGTTGCAGCATGACCCACGGGTCTTGACGGGGTGCGGCGGATCGCGGGGGAAGCGCACGGGAGCTATACTCCCAGTAGCCCGGCAAGATAAAATAGAAGCCCGGGCAAAGGGGGTTGAGCGATGAGGCTTCGCGCCTTTCTCTTTCTGTGTATCCCTGCCATCCTCGCCGGCCAGCAACGGTCGCGGCTGACCTTCGAAGTCGCATCCGTCAAGCCGCTGCCTTACACGGGCGTGGATACTACCGGACCGCGATCCACCGGCATGGCGCCGCCGCTGGAAGGAGATCCGGCGCAGATCAGTTACATCGACGTGAGCCTGGTGGGCGTGCTCTGCCGTGCCTATAACCTGCTGCCCGCCGGCATCCGTGCGCCCGAATGGATGAGCAGCCGGCGCTATAGCATCATGGCGAAGGTGCCGGCCGACGCGCCGAAGGGCCACCTCGGAGAGATGCTGCAGAATCTCCTGGCCGACCGCTTTCAGATGAAGCTGCACTGGGAGCAGAAAAAGGAATCCGGCTACTCGCTGACCGTTACCAAGGGCGGCCCGAAGCTGAAGGAGTCCGCGCCCGGCGCAGCCCGGACGCTCAGCATGCAATCGAACGGACACCTTCAATGGATGGCCCATACGATGGACGACTTCGCTGCGAGCTTGACCGTGGACATGGGCGCGCCGGTGGTGAACAGGACGGAATTGCCGGCCACCTACGACATCTCGCTCGACGCGGTGCCCAACTCCATGCCCGGCTTCCACTTCGGAGGTGGCCAGGATTCCTCCTTTCCGACGATCCTCGCCGCGCTCCGCGAGTTAGGGTTGAACCTGGCGGCGGGAAAGGTTACCGTGAAGTACCTTGTGGTCGACTCGGCGCTGAAGGTACCCACCGAAAACTGATCCTGTTTCGCCGACCCTGAGCCGGTGAGCCTCGCAGCCAGGAGGCGCGGTCTTCGCTCGAGCCCGCCGCTTGCCAACCAACCGTCGCCGGAACGGGTGAGGGCTACGAGATATTTTCCTCACGTACCTGTCGCCGGGGAGCTCGCTGACGGCGCGCCCGCGAAGTACCCCGCAAAACAGTCGACTGACGGCCCGGCCCGTCGCCGAGCCCATTTCCGACTAGTCCCACTATTTCCTGACTTACGCATGCCTGCCGGAAGCTCACGCTGAGTTGCCGTGGAGCGGTAGACCCGAGCCTACTTCGCGCGGGGAGTTCGGCGGTGGAGGGTTCGCAGGGGGAATTCCACGGGTAGGCGACCTTGACGCCCAATTGGTCGAATCCGCCAGAGCCGGTCATGAACGCAATGTGACTATCGGTTTAGCCAAGCGCGACGCAACCGGTCATTGAACTGGAACGACTCCGACGTCGGGAAGCGGACCCTGGAAAAATCTGGATGACGGGGATTCAAGATGTAGTTCTGCTCTCGTGAAATGATTGCGGAGGGAACCACGAGAACTACAGTTTCGAGCCTCGCTGCCCATTCTGTGCCGATATCGGCAGTCTCGGTAGTTGCTTGAGCGGCGTCCCAGTTCGACGGGAGGCTATCGATGGATAAGCTGGTGAAGGCAAGATCGTCCGGCAGTTCGATTGGCGTGGCCACACCATCGTCAGCCAACTCATTCGCGTTCGCAAGAACCTCAAGAGCACACAGAGCGCGGCTTGCTGCCGCGTAGATCACCGGTGTTCCCTTGTGGTTCCAACGGCCTCCGTAGAGGCTTGCACCCAGCCCGTCATTCGGGGGATAACGCCTGCTGCCGAGGCGGTAGATCAACATTTACCAGACGCCGTGTTCGACCCGACCGAGCGTGTCTTGAACCTGGGCCACACCTTCCGGAGTGTTGAGGAGGGAAAGAGGCGTCTGATCCCCAAGTGAACGCACGGGAGTATTAAGCCACCTTAACGCTTTTTCGCGGGCTCCGAAGACCTCCATTGCCCTCGCCGCGACCTCGACGATCGGTGTGGCTTCCGGCTTAACTTCGACGATTCTCGTTTCGCCAGTCTCTGGGTTGACGAATCTCAGGTCTGTGAATCCCTCGTTGACGATCAACTCGTGAAGTTGAGCGGCCATCTTCAGTAATCGCTCGAACTGCTCGATCTCATCCGCACGCTTGCGCTCTTCGTCCGAGGACACAGCCGACTTGGCGAGGAGCGTCTCGGCAATGATCCGTCTGATGTCTTCCTTGTCCTCCGTCGTGAGCATCGCGCCTTCCCTAACGAGTATAGATTGTTTCAGCCGTCGTTTGCATTCGATCTTGCAGTCTGCCAACCGCCATGAAATGAGAACCCGAACACACCGCGCCGCCTGCATGTCGAATTCGCCACGCGAGGGACGCCCTCGACCTCTTCCAGAATGAACCGCGACAGAACCAAAGTGTGAGCGCCGAGGATGATGTCCAATAACCGTAACGCCGGTCCGCGAGGGCTGGTCGCCGCCCGGACCGGAACGTTGGAATCCGAGTGAATCTCACTCGCGCCGGCCGCGGATTTCGGCGAATGCCTCATCCACCAGAGCATCGGCCTCATCTTCGGAGTCGTCTGAGCCGCGTGAGCCGATCTCGCTGGCCTGAGCGATGATGTTCCGCCGGAGAGCTTCGCGCTCGGCGCCGGCCGGCGCGGCGTGGGGCAGGTAGGCATTGAGGGTGACGGTCTCATCCCTGGAGAGAGCGCGGCCCAGCCACCGCTCGACGAACATTCGCTCATCGGGCGCGAGGTCGCTCGCTTTGTGGACCGAGTGGTTTGGCATACGATGGACCTCTCTATAGAATAGCGCGGCCGGGCTCGGGCGCGATGGATAGGTTAGGAGCCGGTCCTTATCTCGTGCATCCTTCGGGACTGCGACTGCGCCTTCAGGCGATTCGGCGCTTCCCGCGCCGGGGCGCGGTCGACTGGACCGCCAGGCGCAGGCCGCAAGCGTTCAGAACCGCCGCCAGGCTGTCCAACGACGGATTACCGGACTTGGAGAGCATTCTATAGAGGCTCTCTCTGTTCAAATGGGCGTCGCGCGACAGGGATCTGATGCCGCCACGGGCGTCGGCAACATCGCGAAGCGCCAGAAGGAACACACGGGCGTCCTCGTCCTCCAGGCAAGCGTTGAGGTACTGAGCCGCCTCCTCCGGATTCCTGAGAGACTCCAGCAGGCTCTCGCGGTACGATTCGGTCTTAACCGTTGTCCTTGGCATCCAAATACTCCTTCCACGGTCTCTGGGCAGTAACAATGTCCCTGGTCTGCGACCTCTTGCTTCCGCCGCAAAGCAGAACCACCACCAGCGCGCCTTCCCGTCCGTAGTAGACCCGGTGCCCAGGGCCGAAATCGATTCGCAGTTCCTCGACCCCGCCGCCGACGGACTTGCAGTCTCCGAAGTTGCCCAATCGGATCCTGTTGAGACGGGCGCGCACGACGCCGACCTCCCTGGCATCCCTCAACGAGGTCAACCACTCCGAGAATGGTATCGAATGGCCCTTGCGATAAAGCAGGATCTCGATGAGGGCCACGTTCTGACAGTAGCCTATAAGCTACCAGATGTCAACCCCGGTTCGTCCGAACCAGAACGTCGAATCCAGTGTGAGTCTCATTCGCGCCGGCCGCGGATTTCGGCGAATGCCTCGCCCACAAAGGCATTGGCCTCGACCTCGGAGAGTCCTTGGCCGCGTGAGCCGATCTCGCGTGCCTGATCGAGAGCTTCGCGCTCGGCGCCAGCCGGCGCGGCGTGGGGCCGGTAGGCATTGAGGGTAACGGTCTCATCCCTGGAGAGAGTGGGCGCAGCGCGCGAGGTGATGGTAAGGAATGGGTATAAGCCGCTTGAGGGGCCGCCGGATTAGAAGACGTGCGCCGGCGAATGCGCTCGCTGAGCATAGTGGAAAGGTATATAGGAAACAATCCCGCGCGATGTGCGGATCCACACAGTGAACGGGAGTTTGTTGGGGGGATCCCCCGGCCTGGAGCGCCTGGAGCATGGTAGACTGCACCAATGCGTATCGTGGGGCTGTTTCTCTGGGTAGGCGCTGTTTTCGCGCAGCAACCCGTCCTGACCAATCGCGGCGCCGTCAATGCGGCATCGCTGGCGCCCGCCGGTTTGCCTAACGGCCCCATCGCGCGGGGCGGCATTTTCACGGCATTCGGCGAGAACCTCGGGCCGGCCCAAAGCCCTGGCTTGTCGTTCCCTCTCTCCTCGACGCTAGGCGGAGTTTCCCTCAGCGTCACCCAAGAGGGCGTTGTTACCCAGGCCTTCCCCATCTACGTTTCGCCGACGCAGATCAACGCCGTGATGCCTTCTTCGGTCAAGGCCGGCCTGGCTACTTTGCGGTTGGTCTATCAGGGCAACAAGAGCAACGCCATCACCATCCAGATCGCCAACTCCGCCCCGGGAGTCTTCGCGGTCTCGAGCGGAGGCTACGGTCCCGGAGTGGTTCAGAACTACGTGAGCGCTGGCAATCAGCCCGTCAATTCCGCGGCAGCGCCAGCGGCCCCGGGTCAGGTCGTCACCATCTGGGGCACCGGGCTCGGTCCCGTCACGTTTCCCGATAACGTGGCTCCCACGGCGGGCAACGTGGCCGCGCGCGTCACCGTCACCATCGGTGGCCAGGCCGCCGCTGTGGGCTATTCCGGCCGTTCGCCTTGTTGTTCCGGCGTCGACCAGATCGTAGCTACGGTTCCCACCAGCGTCCCGCTCGGCTGCTGGGTGCCGGTGACCGTCAACGCTGGCGGGACGGTGTCGAACACCACCACCGTGGCCATCGCCGCCAGCGGCGCCACGTCGTGCGGCGATCCGGGCAACCCCCTTTCGGCCCTGGTTCGGACCCCCGGCACACAGGCCTACATCGACCTGGAGCGAATGGACACCGTCGAGAACGTAAATACCTCCCCTCCCATCCTCAAGACCATGGATAAGCTTTACACGCGGTTCTACACGCGCCCTAGCTCGCCTTTTAACTTCGACCCATATATGTCCTACCCACCGGCGGGCGCCTGCCTGGTTCATCAAACGTCGGGCGACGGCTACCTGGCCAAGAACCTGCGTGGAGCCCTGCCCGCGGGCGCCAGCCTCAGCCCGCAGCCAACGCAAACCTACAACAACGGTACACAGGCGCTCACCTTCTCCCCCAGCGGCTCGTACTTTTCGAGCACCATGGCCGCGGTCGTCAACTCTACCAGCATCGCGATGAACCCCTTAGGTCCTAACGCAACGCTCACGATCGATCCCGCGGGTCCCAACCGAATGGCGATTCCCCTCGTCATGCCGCCCCCGCCGGCATGGACCCGCCCGAATGCGATCATCGTTGTCCCGCGTAACGCCCCGCTCACGCTCGCGTTTACGCCCGGCGACCCAGCCGCGCCCACGGAGATCGTGCTGTATTCCTACTCGGCTTTCTACAACGCCACCGTCGAAGTCCAGTGTCTCGCTCCACCCGGAGCGAACACGTTCACCATTTCCGCGGACACTTTGTCTAACTTTCCGGCTACCTACGGGCTCCTCGACGGATCGTACGCCAACCTGTTCATCGGGACGGCCGGATGGAACACGGCGGCCTCATTTTCGAACGGCCTGGCCGCGAACGGAGTGGCGATGAGTTCCAATTGGCTGGCGCAATCGGTGGTGTTCCAATGAGAATCTGCCTTTTCCTGCTCCTGGCGTTTCGACTTTCCGCCCAGCCGTCGGAGGGCACCGATTTTATCGACATGGGCGGCGACTTAGTTCGTTATTATGAGAACTCCGTCCGCGGCCTTGTCCTCGCGTACAATATTCAGTACTCCTGGTCGATTACCAGAGCGTCGAATGGCGACAAGGTGTTTACCTTCAGCGCCCAAAAGTGCACTTACTTCACCAGCCCGCAAGTTCTTCCCGGCCTTTACCTTTGGATTGCGCTTCCAGTCCCGATGTGCGTTTCGCTCTCGCAGTCGGCCGCGCAAACGCTGGGGCCCATCGCGGCCGCCCTCACGGAGTTCTACAACTACCATCCAAGCGCGCCGCATCTGCCCCCGGTTTACAATTCATCCGCGGAACCGGGCCGCCTGGCATCGATGTCGGACAAACCGCTTCACCCGCAACTTACAACCGTTCAGCCGGCGTCCCAGCCCGATCCACAGATGATCTTCCTCGATGGTCTCAGTTACAACGCCATAAAGTTCGACCTGACGACGGACGCGATCGTAAGCCAGGTGGTGGTCCCGAGTACGTCCGGTCCCTTGGGAATCCGGCCGGTAGCCACGGGTCCGCAAAATGAGGTCTGGGTGGCGAACAGCGGCTCGGGGGTGACGGTGGCCGACTTCGCATCCCAAACGGTGGTCGCGAATATCCCGACTCCCTCGGTTCCGCAAGCCGCCGCGCCCGCAGGCATTGCCTTCACTAACGACGGCGCGACGGCGTTCGAGGCGATTGGGTTTTTCTCCGCGGATTCGGCGGGCAACAATGGAGCGCTGGTGGTGTTTGACGCCGTGAATCGAAAGGTCAAATCGACATTCCCGTTGAAATATGCGCCCACCGCCCTGTTGATGGCTCCCGACGGGGCGACGGCCTACCTGCTGAGCGCCAATGGGCAACTCACTTACTATGATGTTCTCAGCGGCACGGCCGACCTGAGCCTGTCGACTTATACGCCCGGGATCGCCGGCGGATATCCCGGACCGAGCAGCCAGGTGTTCATTCACCCGGACGGGACCCGGCTTTTTTGGAATGTGAACTACGTGCTGGTAGTCTTTGACCTGAACGCCCACAAGATCGTCTCCCAAGTTAACACCGGTCTGCCTTCCACATCTTCTTCGACCATGCAAATGTCGCAAGATGGTTCGACCCTTTGGTTAGCCAGTGCATTGGGGACAGTTGCCGCATACGACGTGCGGTCGGCGGCCGTTCTGGGAACCTTCACGACGTCGCCGCTCTCGGTCGTGTACCCCGGTCCGGTCAACTAACGCTTAAGGCTCGGGCGGGATCGCCCTCCGATCCCGCGGGCCGGTAGTCAGCGGGGTTGCGCGCGCCAAATGTTCCAAAGCGTGGCAGAGAGAATCAGTGCGCCGCCCGCCAGCGCCCAGGCCCCCGGCGTTTCCGCGTGCACCAGCCAGGTCCATACCGGGTTCAGGGCGGGCTCAGCCATCAGCAGCGTGGTGGTCTGCAAGGCCGGGACGTGGCGGATGCCGCGCGTGAGGCACAAGTATGCCAAGCCGATCTGAATCGTTCCGAGGTACAACAGGACGGCGACGTCTTTTCCCGAAATGGAGGTCGCGGGCAGGGCCCAGGGCAGCGCGGCGACACAGGCAACGAGGTTGCCTAGCGCCACAGTGGCAATCGTAGCGCCTCCCGTATCTTTGCGCGACAGCCAGCGCAGACCGACGAGCGTGAAGGCGTAGGCCAGTCCGCTCGCGACCGCAAAGAGATTGCCGTGCCGGGGGTCGGGCGCCGTGGCGCCGGCGTGCGTCGAGCCGATGAAGAAGCAGGCGATGCCGCAGACCACCGCCGCAACGAAACCCACGTCGCGCCGGCGGATCGATTCGTGCAGCAGAAGCGGTCCGAGGAGCAGCACATAGAGGGGCGCGGCCGATTGCAGGAAGATGGCGTTGGCAGCCGTAGTGAGGCGGTTGGCCAGAACGAAACAGACCAGCGTGGCTGCGTAAGATGCCGCCACCGGCAGCATGCACCAGCGCCAGTGACGGCGCGCTTCCGGGATGACGGCCAGAAGAAACAGGGCCGCGATGCCCGACCGGAAACTGGCGATTTGCCAGGCGCCGAGAGAGGCCGCCTTGATGGCCGCCCCGCCGGTGGAAAAGAGCACGGCGGCGGCGATTACCAGGAGACGATAGCCGGGAGAGGAGTTCGTCATCGAACTCACCATCTTAACGGGCCGCCGCCGGTTTGCCAGCGAACGCGGTCCACAACCGGCTGGCTACACTCAGACGGAGCTTCGCAAACAAGGTACAAGTTCGATTTTCACCTGGAGTATGCGCCGATCTATCGGATGAGCTTGCCGCGCCATCGGTCCTTTCCGCGCTCGGGCACGGGATTGCAGCTCAACGCGCAAACCGGCGAAATCTCCAGCACGCCCTCACAAGCCTCACCAGGCTCCGAGGTGGTGGTGGCCTTGAGCGATGCCGGCGGAAATACCGACGTGCGGCCTCTGAGTTTCTCGGTACGCGGGCTGACGATCGTCAGTTCCCACGTCCTGAGCGACGCCGCCGTAGGATCGCCGTACGAATTCCGATTGCAAGCCGTGGGAAACTCGTCGGCGGTCACCTGGAGCACGCAGCCGGATCCGCAGACACTCGGTCTGAAACTGGATGCACAGACCGGGGAGCTAACCAGCGTTCCCACGGCGCCCGGCATGTTTTCGATCTATGTGACCGCCGAGACCGACTCGGAGTCGGTTACACGCCAGCATACGCGTGCATGTCAACCGAAGCGCGCGATGCCTACCGGCGACCACGCCGTTCCCGACATGAGGTGCACCATTCGGACCATGGTATTGGACCATGGTACAAATGGAGTATGCGGGAAATCGCGATTTCCAAGTTCAAGGCGACGTGTTTGGCCGTCCTGGAGGACGTGCGACGGACTGGCGCGCCCGTACGGGTCACAAGATTCGGGCGCCCGGTAGCCGAGGTGGTTCCGACCAGGCCGGAAACGGCGTCCTCATGGCTGGGGTGTGCGAAAGACTCCGTCGAGATCTCCGGCGACATCACCGAGCCGGTCGGAGCATTTAGCCGCTGGACGGTTCGGAAATGAGGTTACTCCTCGATACGCACATCTGGATTTGGGCCCTCCATAGCCCTGAGAAACTGGGGCGAAGAGTTCGGCGCGAACTGGGGCGAGCCGGCAACGAGCTGTATCTATCGCCGGTGTCGATTTGGGAAGCGCACCACCTGATACAGCGGAAGCGCCTTCGGGTACGGCAGGGTTTTGCGCAATGCCTCGAAGAAGTGATGGCCCGGGTTCCACTCCGGGAGGCGCCGTTCACTTTTGCCGTCGCGGCGGACGCTGCGAGAATTGAGCTTCCCCAATCCGATCTCGGGGACATCTTTCTGGCCGCCACCGCCTTGGTGTTCGACCTTACGCTGGTGACCACCGACTCCCAACTGCTGGCGTGCTCCTGGCTGAAGACGCTTCCCAACCACTGATGTGCCGCACCATGACGTTGGTGGTATAACGGAGGACGATCGAGAGACAGGTGCGGCAGCGGACGGTCGCAGCATGACCAAATCCCGTGACTTCCGCCGCGGCCTTGCAAATCCCAAAACTATGTAGTATTCTACCGAATAGGGATGCCGATCGCGTGAACCTTACCTATGCCAGCGGCGCGATTTTGCAGACGATCGCGCTGGGGATCTCATACGGCTTCAACATTATCGATCGCACCGGTCTGCCCAGCGGGACGGTCTATCCGGCGCTGCGCCGGCTGGAATCCGAAGGACTCATCGAGTCGCGGTGGGATCACAAGGGCGCGGAGAAGTCGGGTGGTCCTCCGCGCAAACATTACCGCTTGACAACTTCGGGGCGGGACCGCCTGCGGCTGTTGCGCGACCGCTACCGCCTGCTGGAGAAGATGGCGAAGTAAATGCAGATTCAACCGGCTTCGCAAGGCGCGCCCGTCGAGATTCGCTGGCTGTTCGCGGCGGCCGGATCTTTGCTGCCCCCGGCGCTGCGATCCGACTGGCTTCGCGAGTGGTCCGCCGAGTTGTGGCACTTTTCCGGGTCCGGCCGCGGGTGTCGCCGGCAGATGTGGGCGCTGGCTTGCGGCGCCGTCCCGGATGCCTGGGTTCTCCTTCGCCAGGACTACGGAATCGCGAGGCGGATTCACGATGTCTCGCAATCCCGCTCCGCCCCGGCGATTCTGTTTGCCCTGCTGGCGACTGCCGCGACTCTGCTCACCGGCGGCTTCAGCCGGGGGAGGGACTTGCTGTTTCACGACGACTCGGCGGGCCTGGTCCTGATCGCCCAGCCGATCCCTTTCATGGGAGGAAGTTCGCGCGTACCCGCGGCGCAGGTTGAGGGGTGGTTAGAAGGAAGCCGGACGGTAGCCGAGTTGGGCAGGTGGCGAATGGAAGATCTACCGCCCGGCGGCCGGCGGTCCCAAGTGTGCATGGCCGACGCGACTGCGCTGGTGCTCTTGTCCGAAGCGCCCGTCAAGCCGCCATGCAAGCGGTTCGAGCGGTTGGGTTCGAATGCGCCGGCGTTCGCAGGGGTTGTGGCGCGGTTAAGAAACGGCGCCTCGCTGGGCGACGCGGAGCGGGAGTTGGAGCGGACCGCGACCCCGCGCAAAGGCTGGGTGCGTCCCGCCATTGTGCCCTTAGCCGCCATTCGGAAAGCCCCGTTGGCGCCGGTCGGATTAGCGCTCTTGGTCCTGATGCTGTTGAGCGCGTTGGCGGTCCGGGCCCTGGCCATGAGGGCGTGGATTTGGGCGGCTACGGAAATCACGCTCGCATTCGCGTGCATCGCCGGTGTCTGGATCGAGATGGCCGCACGGGCGCCGTTCACGGATACCGCCGGTGTCCCACCTGCCTGGAGCGCAGGGCTGTACCTCTTGCCGGTGCTCGCGGGATGCTGCGCGGTGTGGCGCCTCCGCCGGAGCGTGTGCCACCGCTGCCGCGTCTGTTATCGCCCGCTCACGATGCCGGTGTCCGTAGGCATGTCCGGAAGACGGCTGTTCGAGCCGGGCGGCACGGAGTATCTTTGCGGTGCGGGCCACCCAGCGCTGCTGGCCGATTCCCTGAACGAGCAGGTGACGGAAGAATTGTGGGCAACATGGTTGGACAGTTGGACTTGACACGGCGCGCTCTCTGTGGTCTGGCTGGCGCAAGCGTTGGGTGTCGTGCGGCTCAACCGGACTATGAGAGTCTCATCCGCCCGCTGGTTGCCAGCGGCGAATTCATGGGCGCTGCACTGGTGAGCGCGGGCGACCGCATCCTGTTTGAAAAGGCCTACGGCTCGGCCGATCTGGAATGGAACGTTCCCAACACACTCGACGCGAAGTTCCTCATCGGCTCCATCTCCAAACAATTCACGGCGGCCTGCGTCCTGGTACTGGCTCAAGAGAAGAAAGTAGAGTTGGACCGATCTGTCGCCGCCTATATTCCGGATGCCCCCGCAACCTGGCAACCTGTCACGCTGCAGCACCTTCTGACGCACACCTCGGGTATTCCGGATTTTCTGGGCTTCCCCGATTTCCAGTCCAGGAAGACGCTACCGTCGACGCCATCCGAGACGGTCCTTCGATTCCGCGATCGGCCATTGGAGTTTCCTCCCGGAAGCGAGGGCCGGTACAGCAACTCCGGTTACGTTCTGCTAGCCAGCGTCGTGGAACATGTATCCGGGGAAACCTTCGGCGGTTTTCTGCTCCAACACGTGCTGGAACCCCTCGGTCTTCACGACACCGGCGCCGATACGCATCGTGCGATTCTGTCGCATCGCGTCCGCGGCTACACGCGTTTCCGGCAGGGTCTGGGAAACGCCGATTACATCGATATGTCGATTGCCACGGGCGGAGGATCGCTGTTCTCGACGGTTTACGATCTTCGCCGGTGGACGCTGGCCCTCCACCAGGGCCGCGTGGTTTCCCCGGATCTCTACCGCCGCATGACAACTCCGACGTTCCACAATTATGGCTATGGTCTGGAAATTCGGAGCGAGCCCGGCGGCCGGATTATCGGTCACGGCGGCGGGATGGAAGGTTTCGACAGCTTTCTTCAGTTCCGCGAGAGAGATCGCCTGGTGGCGGTGGTTCTTTCGAATATGAGTTTCAACGTGACGGGCCGACTGGCGAATCAACTTGCGGACCTGGCCAGGCAAGGAGGGTAAACGAATGAGATATGCCGTGGGGTTGTTGCTGGTGTGCGCTTTGGGACGGGGGCAGAACCCGGCGCCGCAGGATCCGGTCCAGGGCATCGTGAAGCTATTTGAGACTTACCGCATCGTCATGCTGGGCGAGATCCATGAATGCCGGCAGGAGTACGACCTGCTGGGTAAGCTGATCGCGGCGCCCGGATTCGCCGAGCGGGTGAACGACATCGTGGTGGAATTCGGAAACGCGAAATACCAGGAACTGGTGGACCGCTATATGGAGGGCCAGAGCGTGCCTTTCGAGCAGGTGCAGGGCGCCTGGCGGGATACGGTGGGGGCCTTGGGGCCGGTGTCGCCGGTGTATGGCGAGTTCTACCGAGCGGTTCGCGATGTGAATCGGAAGTTGCCGAAGCCGCGGCGTCTCCGCGTGTTACTGGGCGACCCGCCAGTCGACTGGAGCCGGGTGCGGAGCCGCGAGGACCTCGCGTTCACTCTGCCCTTTCGCGATCAGTTTTACGCCAGCGTGGTGCGCTACCAGGTGCTGGCGAAAGGGCGCCGGGCGCTGCTCATCATGGGAGACGGCCATTTTCGCCGGTCTGGAGGGCGGCCCGGCGCCATCGAGAGCGAACTCCTGATGGCCTTGGTGAAACCGTACGTGATTGTGCCGGGGAGCAATATGGTTCGCGGCTATGACGATCTCGACGCCCGCTTCGAGGAGCTGACGGCGCCGGCTCTGGTCGAGATGAAAGGAAACTGGATTGGCAGCCTTTCGGCGCCCGGCCGCGGTGGAACCGTGGGGACGTGGGACCAGACGGCGGATGCGTACTTGTATCTCGGGCCAAGAGACAGGGTCACGGTGGTGAAGAATCGCCGGACCGACCTCGAGGGGACAGCCTATGGCAAGGAAATCCAGCGCCGGTTAACGATACTTTTCGATAAGGCCCCCGACTTCCTGCCGAAGCCGGATGCGGGCACGGAGCAGCCGGCTTTTTCGAAAACTTCGACGCCGCCGCCTCCTCTGCCTGTGATTCCGAAGCCGCGGCCGTGATGGGAACAACACCGGCGAACAAGATCGCCGGCGCTACGTCCGAAAAGCGTCCCGAGGAGTCGGGGGTGCCCCCTGGGCCCGGCAGACTGAGAGTCTGCGGCACTAATCCAGGTCGATGTCGCGTTTGCGCGGGGTCTTGTCGGGGTCTTCCTTGGCCCGCTTGAAGAGTTCGTCGAATTTCTTTTCGAGCACCTGGCCGTGGGTCTTCTCGGCTTCAAACTGCTTCTGGAAGAGTTGCTCGCGGCGCGCGCCTTCGCCTTTCAGCTTGGCGACCTCAGCCGCCAGGTCTTCAATCGGAGGCGGCTTCACCGGCACGGTGTGCGCGATCACCGCGCGCGTCTCGGGGTCGACCTTGAGAATCGCCTGGCAGCACGGACACTCGACGTCGAACATAGCTTTAGCCATGGAACCATGGTAATCGAGAAATGCGATCAGAACGCGAACGACAAGCTGGTGAATCCGGTGTTGGCCTGGTAGTTCAAGTTCGGATTCAGATTGAAATTCTGGTGGTAGCCGTAGTATTGATAGCCCGCGTTCCAGCGGATCCGCTGGTTGATCTTGAGCGAGACCCTGGCCGACGGCGATTGGAAAATCAGCGGGAACGTCTGCACCACCTGGAAGACGGAGCGCGACGAGCCGATAGCCGCGCCGGCCGCCGTGGCGCGGCCATCGCCGGTGTCCTGGACGCGCGTCAGGCCGGCGTAAATTTCGACGCGGTCCTTCACCAGGAAACGAATTCCCGTATACACCGTGTGCATGTTGCTGAAGAAGAGCGACTGCTCCCCGGTGATCAAAGTGCCGGGCGCGATTCTGTAGGCAATCCCGCCGGCCGTGTTCAGGTGCATCTTGGAATAGCCGGCGTCGAGGGAAAACCAGGAGCGCGGCGTCCACGATCCGTCGGCCGCGTAGCGGCGCGAGTGCGAAGCGAAGGTGGATACCAACACGTTATTGTTCTCGTAGTCGGTGTCGGCGGTGCCCAGGATCTGGAAATTGCGCTGGCGGTATTGCACGCGGCCATTCATGGTGTTGTAGTGGCGCGGCACCACCGGCGTGAAGGGCCGGTTGGAGCGGCCAATCTCAGCGTTCAATTGCACCGTCAACGCTTCGACGGGGCGCAGCCGCACGCCGAAACTGGTGGCGTTCAGGATGTCCGTCTGCTGGGCCGGAATCAATACGCCGTTGGCGTTTTCGGTGGAATCGATGTAGCGGTCCGAGTAGTGATAAGTGGCGAACAGGCCCACCATCTTGATCCATTGATAGTTCGCCGTGGTGTCGTTGGAAATGGTTCGGACGTCCAGGTAGTTGTAGGTGATCAGTTGCGTGGGGGCGCCGGGGCTCACCTGGGCAAACGTATCGTCGCCTTGAGTGCGCGCGTTGTAGAACGCGGTGCTGTTGACAATGTCCAACTTCGGGATGGGCGTGAACACCAGGTTCAAATTACCGGTGGCGACCGGGCGCTGCGCGTTTCCGAGATTGATGGCGCGCGTGGTGGTGGTGGCGCTGCCGGCGGCGGTCAAGAAGGTTTCGTCCAGGACAAATGCCCGCTGCCCCGCGGTATAGGTGAAGCGGCCGTTCCAGTTGAACCAGTCGCGGGTGTTCTGGAAGAGAGACACCCGCCAATATGGATTGGTCCCGTGGTTAGGATCGGCTTTGGTCACCGACAGCAGGCTGGGGGCGGCGGTCGAGGGGAAGCCCGGAACACCAGCCGGGGCGGCGCTGAAGGCGTTATCTTCCTGGTAGTCCTCCCACCCATGCATCCAATTCACGCGAATGCCAAAGACCTGGAACTCACTGCCCACGCGATACTCGTTCCAGCGGCGGCGCACGTTGAGCAACTGAATCCCCGTGCGTCCCTGCTCCGTGGTATACGCCGGCCCGGTCTGCGAGCTGCCGGTATAACCGAGGAAGAACTGGTACTTGGATTGAGGAAACAACGTGAAGTTGTGGTCCTGCATGTCGTAGGTGGTGTCCATCGAATGAAAACTGACGCCGCCGTCCGAGACGAGGCCCGGGTTGTAGTAGTCGTTCCTGCGCCAGTACAATTCGTAGCGGTAGAGCCGGTTGCGTTCGATGCGCAGCCGGGCGGATTCGTAGGGATCTCCCTCCAGGCCGAGGGTGGTCAGGCTGAGCAGGTCGAACAACGCGCCGTGGCCATCCTTGGAGGCGACCAGCATCGAACTGTTGAGCAAGCGGATGCCATCGCCGTAGTTGACAGTGCTGCGGTATTGATCTACGCTGCCGCCCACGGTATGGAACCGGTAGCCCATCTCAAAATTGTCGACTACGTTGAAGTCGCCGCTGTTTTCTCCCTGCACGGGGCCGGCGGGTGTGGGCGACGGAGCCACCGGCGGCTGCGCCAGGGCGAGCGACGCGAAAAACGAAAAGCAAGAAACGGAAATGAGTTTGCCTCTATTCATGTGCGTCACCTCGATTAGCGGAAGAACCTGAAATCGGCGTTGGAGCCATGAATCTTGTTGTGGCAGTTGACGCAGCCCTGGTAGACCGGACTGTTCATGTTGTGGGGCACGGGGAACTGCAGCCTCACCCCGTTGGCCTCGCGGCCCATGTTGCCGGCCCCGTTGTGGCATTCCAGGCAAAGAGTAAAGACCACGGGCCGCGTCAGCATCCGCGAGTTGGCGGTGCCGTGCGGGACATGGCAGGCCATGCAGCCATCCACGCGAAGCGGCGCATGCTCAAACACGAACGGCCCGCGCTTGTCGGCGTGGCAGTTGATGCAGGGCTCTTCGTTGGCTTTGACGGTCTCGACGTGCCGCGGCCGCGCGCCGTTGGTCCAGGTAGGTTGAAACGATCCGTGCGGATTGTGGCAATCCGTACAGTTCATGAAGCCTTCATGCACGCGATGCTTGAACGGCATGGAGAACTGGGCGCGGACGTTCATATGGCAGCCTTCGCACAAACTGGTCTGCGTCTTGGCCAGCAGTCTTTGCGGCGTGGCGGCGTGGTGAATGGAGTGGCAACTGGTGCAAACCACGTCATTCAAGGTGTGCGAGGAGCGGCGGATGTTGGCGCGCGAAAGCGTTTGGCTATGGCACTTCAGGCACGCGTCGAGCACTTGCCGCTTGGGAATTTTGGTAAAGGAAACGATGTTGCCCGCGGCGCCGAAGCTCTCGACGTGATTGTTGCCCGGACCGTGGCAGCCTTCGCAGCCGGTGTTTTCAGGCGCCTCTTTGCCCGAGGCGAGGCTCTTGAAGTGCGGGTTCTTGTAGAAATCGCTCCACAAATCGGGGTGGCACTTCTTGCAGGCCTCGCTGCCAACAAACTTGTCGGCGCCCGGCGTGCTCGCGGAAGTTTGCGCCTTGTCCTGCGCGCCGGCAATAGCGCCGTAGGACAGTAAAACGGCCCCTACAATAGAGAGATTTCGAAAAGGGACCCCCAGCACGTCTCCCATACCCCCTCTTTCGCCCCGGCCAAGACCCGGAGCGCCTTGGTTGAAGTCAGACCCTTGTGAACATAATACCGCGCACCAAGAGCGGTTCTCAAGTGGAAACCACGGGCGGATAGGCCGCCGGCGCTATTACGGGCGGGGGGAGGGGGGCGGCGTCGCCGGGATCGGCGTGGGCGGGCGCGACACCACTCCCTTGAAGGCTTCGTCCAGCGAGATGTTGTTGTTGTAGAGCGTCTGGCCCGTGGCGCGGTCCACCTCCACCTTGGCCTTGGCATAGGCGCTCATGGCGGCCACTTCGTTCGATTCGGCGGTCACCAGGTCGCGCTGGGTCAGGATGACGTTGTAAGTGGTGGAGGCGCCCACCGCCAGTTTCTTCTGCTCCGCATCCACCGTCTGCTGTTGCAGGACGCGCTGCTTGATGGCCGATTGGTATTGTGCCCGCGCTTGTTGCAAACCGATCTGCGCGTTCCGCACATCCACGCGCACCTGGTTCTCGAGACGCTGCAAACCGAGCTGCTGCTGGCGCAAAACCAGCTCGCCGTTGATCATGTCGGCTTGCGCCGCGCGATTCCGCAGGGGAACGTTCAAATTGAAAGCGATCGAGTAAGTGGGAAAGTTGCGCGCGAAAAGCTGCGACAGCACCGTGCCGTAGCCGCCTATGAAAAAAGCATTGCCGCCCGTCGTCGGACCCAGCTCACCAGCCAGCGCGTTATTGGAGAGCTGCCCCACCACATCCAGGGTCGGCAATAGCTCGCTCCTAGTCCCCTTGATGGCGATATCCTGGTTTTGCAGCAGGATGCGGAGCTGCGCCAGCTCCGGCCGCGACGATTCCGCCAGGGCCATCATGTCCTGGACGGGCGCGATGGCTTCCACTTCCGGAATCTGAATGCGGTCGGTGGGGATGATGGGAGCGCCGGCCATCACGGGACTCAGCGTGCTAGACCTGCGGAGCGCATTCTTGATGATGGTCTCCTGCTGGAGCACCTGGGTCTCAGCCACGGTCACGGCCTGCTGGCCGGCGGCGACCTCGGCTTCCGCCCGCACAATCTCGATGGGCGCCAGGGTGCCCACCGCCACCTGCTTCTTATTGTCTTCGAGCAGCCGTTCGGTGGCAGCCAGCGCATCGCGCTGCACGCGCACGTTCTCGTTGTAGCTCACCAGGTCCCAGTACAGATCCTTGACGGCGGAAACGGTGGTGATCACCTGCGCCTTGAAGACCAGGTCGGAAACTTCCCGGTTGTTCTTGGCGATGCGGATCTGGCGGTTGTTCACCGCTGGGCCGAACCCTTGCAGCAGGTGCTGGGTCACCGTGAGTGAAAGAGAGGAATTGGTGGCGGGGTTGAATTGAGATCGCGAACTGTTGCTATTCACGTTGCTGTTGGTGAGACCCAGGCCCACCAGTGTGCCGCTCAGCAGATTCTGCTGGACGCCGATAGACGATGTGTCCAGGTGCTGGATGAGCGCGGCGGTGCCGGTGACGAACGAACTGCTTTGGGGCGTGGTGTTGTGGGCAAAACCGAGAGCGCCGGTCAGTGTGGGATCGAAGTTCGGAGGGGCGTTCCCGATCTGGGTGGCGCCGGCAGTGACATACGCCTGGAGGCCGGCGGAAGGCGCAGCGCCGGTGACGCTGGCCACGGGGGCGAACACGCTGGTGGAGACGGGGGTGGCGTATCCGCCGGCTCGCGCGCGCGCCAGGTAGTTATCCGCCACTTGCAGCCCGTAGCGCTGGATTTCGAGATCCAGGTTGTTCTCCAGCGCCAGCGCCACGGTATCCTGCAACGAAAGGTACAGGTTGCCGCCGCGCAGTAACGATTCGAGCCGCGAGGAGTTGGTCACGTTGATGGGAGCCGGCAGCTTCGGCCGGTACGGTCCGGTGATCGAACCCAAAAAACCATGGCTCCCCGTGGACACGGGTTGCGGATGGTCGTTCTGGCCGGGCGCGGCGCCTGCTGCCGCCGGCTGATCGGCGGCCAGGCCGGCCGCGGGGGCCAGCATCAAAAGAGTGCACAGCAGAGCGAGATAAGATTTTGCACAGTCCATGAGTATTTCCTAGGGGCCCGGTCCTTCTTGAAATTCAATGGTATAGTAGGCGTCTGTGACGCCGCAAGCTGAGTCTGTCCTCGCGCTGTTCCGGTCCACCGGCGCATACCTGGAAGGCCACTTCCGCCTGACCAGCGGGCTGCACAGCGCCGAGTACCTGCAATGCGCGCTGGTGCTGCAACATCCGGCCGCCGCGGAAAGGCTGGGCCGGTCGCTGGCCCACGAACTCCGCCCGCTGGCGCCCGGAGAAATCGACCTGGTCGCCTCCCCCGCCCTGGGCGGCCTCATCATCGGACACGAGGTGGCGCGCGCGCTGGGAACGCGCTTCCTGTTCACCGAACGCGACGCCGCCACCGGAAGGATGACGCTGCGCCGGGGATTCACGGTGGCGCCCGGCGAGACGGCGGTGGTGGTGGAAGACGTGATCACCACTGGCGGCAGCACCGCCGACGTGATTGAGGTTCTGCGCGCGGCCGGGGGGCGGGTGGTGGCTGCCGGCTCGATTGTCGATCGCAGCGGCGGCCGCGCCGATGTGGGCGTGCCGCGCGTGGCGCTGGCCACGCTCAAGGTGGCGGCCCATCATATGGAGGAGTGCCCCTTGTGCGCGCGCGGCATTCCGCTGGCGAAGCCCGGTTCGCGCCCCACATGATGCGCCGCATCAAAATCAAGCTGGCCTACGACGGCGGCGGGTTTCATGGGTGGCAGGTGCAGCCGGGCCTGCCGACGATTCAAGGAAGCCTGGAACAGATTCTCTCGGACATGGAAGGCCAGCCGGTGCACGTAGCCGGCTCGGGCCGCACGGACGCCGGAGTACACGCCCTGGAACAGGTTGCCGCTTTCACCATCGCCAACCCGATCCCGCTCCCGAACCTGCGGCGCGCCGTCAACCGGCTTCTGCCGCCGGCCATACGGGTACTCTCGGCCGAAGAGGTTCACAGCGATTTCCATCCGCGCTTCGATGCCCAGGCCAAGACTTATGAGTACCGCATGTTGCGCGATGAGGTCTGTAGCCCTTTCGAGTGGCCCTACGTGCACCATTACCCTTATCCGCTGGATGAGGAGCGCATGATTCAGTTGGCCGCGGTTTTCAATGGCGAGCACGATTTCACGCTGTTCGCCGCGTCGGACGACCGGGGTGCCGAGGGAAAAACCAAGGTGCGGACGGTGTTCTCTTCCACGCTGGAGCGGCGCGGCGCGCGGCTGATCTATGCCATCCGAGGCAGCGGATTCCTGAAGCACATGGTGCGCAACATCGTGGGCACGCTGATCGAAGCGGGCAAGGGCAACATCGCGGATTTAAGCGTGCTGCCGGTGGAATCCGGGCCGACGGCGCCGGCCAAGGGACTGTTTTTGGTGAGCGTGGAGTATTGAGGGGCAAGCTTTCAGCAATCAGCTTTCAGCGATCAGCTAAACCGCCGCGCGTGCTGCTGTTGTCTAAGCTGAAAGCTGAAAGCTGAGCGCTGAAAGCTTCCGGAGAGACTATGCACGCGCGCGAGTTGCTATCGGTTCTGCGGGCGCACGCCAACCCGGCCAACGTCGCGGGGATGGCGCGCTATGGCATCAATTCGAAAGGGACGCTGGGCGTGCCCATCCCGGTGCTGCGGAAGCTGGCGAAGGAGGCTGGCCGGAGTCACGAAGTGGCCGCGGAGTTGTGGGCCTCGGGCATCCACGAAGCGCGCATTCTGGCGACCCTGATCGACGATCCGGCGCGGGCCACGGGGCGCCAGATGGAGCGGTGGGTGGGCGACCTGGATTCGTGGGACGTCTGCGATCAGGCCTGCCAGAACCTGTTCCGCTACACTGCGTGCGCCTTCGCCAAGGCTGAGAAATGGGCGCGCGCCCGCCGCGAGTTCGTGCGCCGCGCGGGGTTTTCGCTGATGGCGGGGCTGGCGGTGAAGGCGCGCACCGCTTCCGACGCGCAGTTCGAAGCATTCCTGCCGCTGATTGCGGAAGCCGCGGTGGATGAGCGGAACATGGTGAAGAAGGCCGTGAACTGGGCGCTGCGGGCGATCGGAAAGCGGAATTCCGCGCTGCGCGCCAAGGCCATCGCCACGGCCGAGGAGATTGGCAATCTGGATTCCCGCGCGGCGCGCTGGGTGGCCAGCGACGCGCTGCGCGAACTGCGGGGGAGATTCAGAGACGAGTCATGAAAACCCAAGCAACCAACTTCCCGGCCCTGTGGGTCAGCTTGCCGCTGGCGGGGCTGGTCGCCATCACCGGTTGCGCGGGGATCTGGTGGGCGCCTACCTACGCGCGGGAATCGGCTCTCTGGGCGGCCCAGGGAATGGGTGGGGATGTGGTCAACCTGGCAGTCATCGTGCCGGTGCTACTGCTCGGCGCCGGGCTGGCTCAGCGGGGTTCGATCGCCGCGCGGCTGGTCTGGATGGGGACCCTGGTTTTCCTGCTCTATAATTTCGCCATCTATGCCGTGGCCGTGCACTTCAACGCCTTGTTTCTGGCCTACTGCGGCATTCTGGGTGGTAGTTTTTATGCGCTGGTGGGGAGCCTGCCGTCGCTGGCGCCCGCGGATGTCGCCGCCGCGTACGGCCAGCGCGCCCCGGTGAAAACCATGGCGGCCGTGCTTGGCCTGATCGGCCTGGTCTTCGGGGCTATGTGGCTGCGCGAAATCGTCCCCGCCCTGATTTCGGGCCGAACGCCGATAAGCATCGCCGCGGCGGGCCTCATCACCAACCCGGTCCACGTCCTGGACTTATCCTTCGTGTTGCCGGGTCTGATCGTTACCGCCATCCAACTCTTGCGCCGAAGAGCGGTGGCCTTCGTTCTCGCGCCTGTCCTGATGGTCTTCTGCATCCTCATGACGGTTGCCATCGCGGGGATGATGGTGGCCATGCGCATGAGGAACTTTGCGGCGGATTACACCATAGCAGTGTTTTTCCTGGCGTCGGCGGCCGGATGCACGGTCCTGCTGCTGCGGTATCTACGCTACAATTAAATCAATGCGGTTTTGTCTGTGTCTCCTAGTGCTCGCCGCGGGGTGGGCGTCCGCCGCCGAGACGTTGCGCGGCAAGCTGGTGCTCGCCGATGGCAAGCCGCCGGTGGTGGAAACGGCGGAGCATAAGCTCATCACGCTCGATGGCGACGGGCCTACCCGCGAAGTGCTCGGCGACCGGCGGCTGAACGGCTTCGAGGTGGAGGCCAAGGGCCGCTTCACCGCCCCGGATCGCTTCCTGATCGACCCGATTCACACGCGCAGTATGCTGGTCCGGCAGAATGGTAAGCTCAGGATGGTTACGTATTGGTGCGATATATGTTCCATCCGCTCATTCACTCCCGGACCCTGCGTGTGCTGCCAACGGGAGACCACGCTGGATTTGCGCGACCCGGACGAACTCTGAGTCTCGCCGCGCTCGCTCTGCTCCTTCCCCTTACGATGCCAGCCGCCAACTACTCCGCCCGGAAAACGGTGGTGGATGGGGTCGACGTGGTACAACTCGCCGACGCCGAGCGCCACCTCGAAGTGTCGATCACCGTCTCGGTCGGCAACATGGCTTATGAGATGAACGCCGGCGGGAAGAACGTGTTCTATTCTCCCTACCACAGCCCGGCCGAATTAAAGGCGAAGCCCACGATGTTCGGTATTCCATTCCTGGCGCCGTGGGCCAACCGCGTCGAAACGGATGCGTATTGGCTGAATGGCAAGAAGTACCTGCTGAACCCGGACCTGGGCAATGTGCGCGCGGACAGAAATAAAATCGCCATGCACGGGTTTCTCACTTTTTCGCCGGCCTGGACCCTGGTCTCGACGGGCGCCGACAAGCGCTCGGCCTGGGCCACCAGCCGGCTGGATTTCTGGAAGCACCCGGAGATGATGGCGCAGTTCCCCTTCGCCCACACCATCACCATGACCTACCGGCTGGCGAACGGCGCGCTGGAAGTGGAAACCACGCTCGATAACCAGTCCGCCGAGCCGATGCCGGTGGCCATCGGATTTCACCCCTACTTCAACGTGCACGACGCCCCGCGCGATCAATGGAAGGTGCACCTGGCCGCGCGCGACCACCTGGTTCTTACCAACCTGCTGGTGCCTACCGGCGAGCGCAAGCCGGTGGAGTTTGCCGACCCGCTCCCCCTGCAGGGCGTGCAGCTTGACGACGTGTTCAGCAATCTGGTGCGCGACCCGGACGGGCGCGCCCGGTTCTGGGTGGAGGGCAAAAAGGAGAGGATCACGGTCACCTACGGGCCAAAGTACCAGGTAGCGGTGGTGTATGCTCCGCCGGGGCGCGAGTACATCTGCTTTGAGCCTATGGCGGCGATCACCAATGCCTTCAGCCTGACGCACGCCGGAACTTACAAGGAGTTGCAGAGCGTTCCCGCCGGCGGCCAGTGGAAAGAGAGCTTTTGGGTGACGCCGACGGGGTTCTAGGTGGCGCAGCACGAGTGCCCGCGCCACAGTGGCCGAAAAGTCATAGTACTCCGACAGTACAAATCGTCGCGATTGGGACTAGCTTGAAGTTGGGGGCCATGCGATAAATGACCCATGGGCTACCGCTATTTGGATCTGTGCTGCGGGTGTGGAGAGCCTCCGGATCGAATCGACGAGGTCGGGTTTACGGACCAACACGAACTGGTGATCCACTGGTGGTGTCTGCGATGTAGAAAGGTGGTTTACGTTTCCAAGCCCCTCAGCGACTGCTGGCGGGACTGCCCAAGGCCCGATTTTGGAGGGGAAGAGGCGGAAACCGCGGACGCGCGGTTCCTGCAGAGCATCGGCGTCAGATTCCTCGACGACAATCTGTAAAACGCGTTATCGGAAATTCTCCACCAGCATCAGGTTGGTCTGGCTCTGGTCCACGCGCGGATACAGGATGTACTTCGCGTCCGGCGAGATCGAATAGGACGTCACCTGAAAGAAGTCCGCATTTTTCATGCGGAACACCGCTTCGCTCCCGCGCGCCGCGAAATCGTAGAACGAAACCTGCATGGCACGCGCGCTGCGGACAAATTCCAGGTAGTAGATGCCTTTCTTAGTGGGCTGAATGACGACCCACAGCAAGTCGTGCTCGGGAATGACGACTTCCTCCTCCGCGCCGCCTTCAGCGGGCATGCGGCAGATGGCGCGCCGGTTGCGGTAGTACACGTACTTGCCGTCCACCGACTCCTCCGCGGCGCCGCTGCCCAGCACATTGGTGAGCTGCCGCGGATTGCCGCCGTTCGCATCCGCCTTCCAGATCTGGCCGCGCAATTGGTAGTAGATCGACTTGCCATCGTGCGACCAGGAAGCGCCGCCTCCGGCCAGCAATCGATGGGGCTTATCGGGTCTGCCACCCGCGGCCGGCACGGTGTAGACCTCGGAGCCGCGATCGGCGCGCGCCTCGAAGAGCAATAAGCGCCCATCCGGCGACCAGCGCAGGTGGCTCAAACGCGGCCCCTTGAGGCTGGTGAGCTGAAGGCGATTGCCGCCCTCGGCATCGCTTACCCAAATTTCATCGGCGCCGGTCTGATCGGAGACGTCGGCGATTCTCTTGCCATCGGGCGAGTACTCCGGCGCGGACTCGCGACCCAAGGAGCGAATGATGAGGCGCTCGGGGGAATCCGGCGCGCCCAGCGCGGCCCGCCAGATGGCCGATACCGATGGGCTGTCGGTGTACGCCAGGCGGCGGCCCTGGGGCGCGATGGCTGGAAAGTGCGCCTGTGCGCCGGCAACGGCGACCTCACGCGGGCTGCCGCCATACGCAGCCAGGCGCCACAGGCGCCAGCCGCCGCCGGAACGTTGGGCGGCGTAGACCATGTCCTGCCCGTCCGGCGTCCAGGCGATTCCACGGATGGCGCGGTCGTCGAAGGTGAGCCGGCGCAGGTTGCCGCCCGCCAAGTCGCACAGGTAGATGTCGGCGCCGTCTGGGCCGGTGCCGCGCACGAAGGCCAGCGTGTTGCCATCGGGAGAAACGGCGGGCGTGGAATCGCCCTCCGAGCCTTCCGGGGGCTGGGTGATCCGCCGGACCGCGCCGTCGGCCAGCGAGACCAGCGCGATGGCGGGCAGTTGTTTTTCGCCGGTCTCCACCACAACCAGCGATTTTCCGTCCCGGGTCCAGGAGACCGCGGGCGAGGGCTGACCGGCATCGGCGGGAGCGCCGCCAAACTCCGCGAGGGTGCGTTCCGCGCCTCCATCGGAGGGGATCGCGAGGTATTGCGTGCGCCCTTCGGCGATTCGCAGAAAGGCCAGCCGGGCGCCATCCGGCGACCATACCGGACCGATGTCGCTCGACTCGCCGTTGGTCAACTGCAAGGGGGCGCCCGCCGGTAAGGCGCGCACAAACAAGTGGAACGCTTCCCCCTTGGACGCGCCGCGCGCGCTGTATGCTACGCGTTTGCCGTCCGCCGAAAACGCCGGGTAGGCATTGGCGCCGGCATCGCTCACGAGCGCCACGCGCTTCTGCTCCGCCTGCGGCCCGCTGGCCAACCGTCCCAGCAAGGTCACCACCACGGCCACCGAGCAGAGGGCCAGCGCCAGCAGAACCGCTGGACGGCGAAAGAACGCGCGTGAGGACATAGATCTCCTGTATTATCCGATACGCGCGCGCCGCGGTAAACGTTCCGGCGTTGCGCCGGCCTCCGTTCATCTGCGAAACTGGCGTTTCATGCCTCTGAAGCCCCTGCTTGCGCTCCTGGTCTTCACCCCGCTCGCGTCACCGCAGAGCCTGCCTGCCAGGGAGACGCTGTACTACACCGTCGAGTGGCGGCTGATCACGGCCGGGAAGGCCAGGCTCGAGTGGGCCTCCGAGCAGCGGCCGCGCGCCGGAGCGCAAGTCAACCTGCGCCTGGAATCGGTCGGGCTGGTGTCCAAGTTCTTCAAGGTGGAGGACGATTACAGCGCCAACCTCAACGCGGCGTTCTGCGGGCAATCCTTGCAGATGACCACCAACGAGGGCAGCCGGCAGCGCGAAACCAAAGTCACCTTCGATTCCGCCAGGCGCAAGGCCAGTTACCTGGAGCGCGACCGCGCGAAGAATACGGTGCTCAACGCGCACGACATCGATATACCCCCGTGCGTGCACGATGTCATGGGAGGGCTGTACCTGCTGCGCACCATGAACCTCGAGCCCGGCCAGAGCACGCAAGTAGCGGTCAGCGACGGGAAGAAGAGCGCCATGGCGAAGGTGGAGGCGCAACAGCGCGAGGACGTCAAGACGCCCCAGGGCACGTTCAAAACCATCCGCTACGAAGTTTACGTCTTCAACGACGTTATCTACCGCCGCTCGGCGCATCTCTATGTCTGGCTCTCGGACGACCGGCGCAGACTGCCGGTGCGGGTGCAAGTGCGCATGCAGATCGCCATCGGAACGATCACGCTGTCGCTGGAAAAGGCGGAGTGAGGGGGTGGTGGCGCAGATGATCGCCCTTTGTCGTCTGCGTTGTTTGTGGGAAGGCAGGCCACAAGAACCGATGGCCCGCCCCACTCCTTTTCGCACCTACCGTCTGCTGGCGCCGCCGGTTGAGCCGCCGATGGCGAGGCAGTTGCCGGCTTCCCATGCGCTGCCGTTCTGCCCCCACTCGAAGCACGTCATTCCATGCGGGAGCAGGGTGCTGAAGTCGAACTGGATCCCGTTCAAGCTGATGGTGTTGCTGCCGATCAAGCTGGCCGAGAATACGAACGTGTCGCTGGTGAGGTTATCGCCGCTTCGGACAATCGACGGCTCGCGGATGAACGTGGCCACGGGTTCCCCCCAGGTGCTGCGCTTGGTGAGGTCGCTGAAGTTGCGCATATCCGGCCGGTTGGTGTAGTAGATGGTGCCTTGCCCGGCGGGGGCCAGCGCGAGGAAGTAACTGGGAACCGTCAGCGGAATGACGCTGAAGTCCGACACCCAGATGAGGTAGGAGTGTGCCCGATCCACGACCGGGGTGCCGGTGGAGTCCGCCGCGAACAGGGACCCCGAGTCGAGATTCCCAACCACCGGGAAGTACCAGATGCAGATACCCGTCGTGGCCGAGGTCCAGGTCGACCCGCCCGTGAAAGCCAGAGCCACTTGGGAAGCGCCAACGGATTCGGCGGCCGTCATCGAGGCGAACGACCCCAGCAGCAGAATTCCGAGCAGTGCGAATGTTGCGAGTTTCATTTCTATCTCCTTTTCGTTTACGCTAAAATTGGTATCGATCCAGATCCGTAAATCGGTTTTCGTTTCCGGACCAGTACGGAGCCAGTATCACCGGGGTGAGCACAGCAAGTCTTGATGGAAACTTGATCTTTTCTTGATGAAATCTCAAGTGGCGTCGCCGAGTTCGCCGAGTCGAATCGCCGTCCCTGGAGGCCCCCAGGTCCGTGACGGGGCGGCGGAGCCGCAAGCTTATGCCTTCGGCCCGTTCCAGCTTGTGCCCGGCGAACGCATTCTGCGCCGCGGCCACCAGGTTCTGCCCCTCCCGCCCAAAGCCTTCGAGACGCTGCTGCTGCTGGTGCGCAACTCCGGCCACCTGCTGAAGAAGGAAGATCTGATGGCGGCGTTGTGGCCCGACAGCTTCGTTGAAGAAGTCAGCCTGGCCAGCAAGATCTCGCTCCTGCGCAAGGTTCTGGAGGAGGCCGGGGCAGGCGGCGCTTATATTCAAACGGTTCCGAAACAGGGGTATCGTTTTCTTCCCGCGGTAACCCGGACGTGGGCTTCCAGCCCGGCGGCGGGCGCTCCCATCCAGGCCGGGGAGGAGGCGCCGGCGGAACGGCCGATTCGGTTTATCGCGCTTCCGTTTCCGATCGTGAATGGCGACCAGCGGATCGCGTTTCTGGGTCACAGCCTGCCAGAGGCGATCTCCGCGTCGCTGGCGTCGCTGCGCTCGCTCACGGTACGTTCCAGCCTGCTGGCGGCCCACCTGGCGGAGGGCCAACCGGACCCCAGGCGCATCGCGCAGGAAGCGGACGTAGATATGCTGCTGGCCGGCACCATTCTGTGCGACGGCGACGAACTGCGAGTTACCGCGGAAATCATACACGCACCCACCGGCACGCTGGTCGGGTCTTATGTGTGCCAGACCAGGCGCGACAACGTGGTCGAGGTTCAGAACAGCCTGGTGAGCGGCATCGTGGAACTGCTGATGTTGCGGTTGACCGAGCGCGAGCGGCGGGGTTTGGCGCACAATGTGCCGACTTCCGCGAGAGCCTACGAATTCTATTTGCGCGCCAACCACGTGCAGCGCCAGCGGACCCTTGAGAACGTGTCGATGGCCCGGGACCTATACCGCGAATGCCTGGACGAGGATCCGGACTACGCTCCGGCATGGGCGCGTCTGGGACGGTGCTACCGGTTCCTGGGGAAGTTCGGCCAGGAGGGACCCGACAGCCTGGAATTGGCGAAATGGGCTTTTCATCGCGCGTTTGCGCTGAGTCCCGACCTGCCCATCGCGCACAACCTTTATACCCAGATGGAGGCCGACTCGGGGCACGCCCAGGAGGCCATGGTGCGGCTTCTGGGGCAAGCCGGGAGACATCCCCACGATCCCGAACTGTTCGGGGGCCTGGTGCAGGCCTGCCGGTACTGCGGACTGCTGGACGAATCCGTCCGCGCGCACCACCACGCGCGGCGTCTGGATCCGAGGATCGTGACCAGTGTGGCCCACACGTTTTTCCTGTTGGGAGACTACCCGAGCACGCTTGCGTGGTACCCGCCGGGCGCTCTCTTCTATCTGGATCTGGCGGTTCTGGCGGTATCGGGGCGGGAGGCCGAAGCCGCCGAGTTGTCGAGCCGGCGCAGTTCTCCGGGCGGACAGTTTCCGGCCATGATCGAATCCCTGCGCTGCTCCCTCCAGGGCGACCACGCGCGGAGCCTGGAGATTGTCAGGCAGGCACTCGCGGAGCGGCCGGCATGGGACCCGGAAATGGCATTCTACCTGGCGCGGCAGTTGGCCCGGGATGGGGCGCACGCGGACGCTTTACGGACCATCGGCGACCTGGTGACGGAGGGGTTTTTCTGCTCGACGGCCTTGCGCTGCGATCCATGGCTGCGGCCGCTTGCCAAACTGCCGGACTATCGGGACGTGCTGGACTTGGTGCTCAGGCGCGAGGCGGAAGCCAGAGCGGCGTTCGAGGCGGCGGGAGGACATGAGGTGCTGGGGTGACCGCCGAAGAGCGAATTGACGGCTCCAGAGGACAAGCGTAGATTGGGTTCATAGGCTTATGGCGGTGCAAGCCCCTTCGATTACCCTCGACCAGCAGGCTCTGAAACGGTTCTGCCGCCGCCATCACATCGTCCGCCTGTCCCTGTTTGGCTCTGCCGTGCGAGGAGAATTGCGGACAGAGAGCGACCTCGACTTCCTGGTTGAGTATGAAGCGGGACACCGTCCGGGGCTAGTGGCGTTGCAGCATATCGAGGATGAGCTCTCCGAGTTATGCGGTGGACGTCAGCCGGACCTTGTCAATCCCAAATACCTGAATCCGCGTCTTCGGGATCGAATCCTGGCTGAAGCACAGCTACAGTATGCAGAAGGATGATCTGGTCTTTGTCGGGCATATGCTGGACACGGCCCGCAAGGCCCTTGAGCTTGTCAGGGGCAAGTCGCGGGACGACTTCGACCGGGATGAAGTTCTCGACCTGGCATTGACGCACCTGCTTCAAGTGATCGGTGAGGCAGCACGGAGGGTGAGCACGGGCTTCATGGAGCAGCACCCTGAGATTCCCTGGCGGGCAATTGTCGGCATGCGCCACAGGGTTGTTCACGACTACCTGCACGTGGATGAAGATGTCGTGTGGGACGTGGTCACAGGCGACCTTGAGCCGCTGGTAGCTGGCCTTTCGAAGCTCCTCGCCGAGTAGCGAAGAAGCCGCGCTTGGCCTTAGTCGCCGGCCAGTTGCTCACTGAGCACCCGGAACGACACGCTCAGCGCCGAATGAGGAAGTTCGCCGTGCGTGATGCGGTCGGCGATCACCTCAATGGCCAGCTTCTCGGTGTTGCTGATGGCATCCTCGCGCGTGGATCCGTAGGTCATCACACCCGGCAACTCAAGAGCTTCGGCGATCCACCTGCCGTCGTCTTCGCGGTCGAGTTCAATCGAAAGATCCACGCTCCTAGTATAGCCCGAACGGTCCGGCACGGCCCCCGTGTTCCGCCGCCGCGCCCCCGCGTCCCAAAAACGGACACCTTGGCCGCGCTAGCAGCCGCTTTTTCAATCAGTTGACCGTGGCCGCTTTCGTGCACACATCTCCGGGAGTACACATGAGCCTCTGGCAAGACCTCCGTTACGGCGTGCGCACGCTGCGCAACGCTCCCGGCTTCACTTTGACCGCCGTCTTCACCATGGCGCTGGGCATTGGCGCTACCACGGCCACTTTCAGCGTCTGCGACGCCATGCTGTGGAAGCCGCTACCACTGCCGCACCTGGATCAACTGGTGATCGTGCTGCAACGAGCCCCCAGCGATCCCAACGACTGGGTCAGTAATACCCCGGCCGACGCCGAGGACGTTCGCAGAGAGAATACCTCCTTCCAGGGGATGGCGTTTTGGGAGGGCGGGAGCGCCAACATCGTGGGAGCGGGGGGAGAACCCGAGCGCGTCAAGGGGTACCAGGTCTCCGCGAATTTCTTCGAGGTGCTGGGCATCAACGCGGCGCGCGGCCGCGGGTTCCAACCGGGCGAGGACCAGCCGGGGCGGCAGCACGAGGTGGTGATCGGCGACGGGCTTTGGCGCCGCCGCTTCGGCGCCGACCCCGAGATTCTCGGCAAAACGATCCGGCTGGATAACGAAGATTACACGGTGGTCGGGGTCATGCCCGAGAAATCGGAATTCCCCATCACCGCGGAGATGTGGACACCGCTGGCTTTGGACCCGGAGGATATGCACTCGCGCACCAAGCGGCGGCTCCAAGCCATGGGCCGGCTGAAACCGGGCCGTACGGCGGGGCAGGCCGCGGCGGAAATCGACGCCATCGCCGCGCGCCTCGCCCGGCAGTATCCGGATACCAACAAGAACCGGCGCTTTGTGGCCCTGCCGGTGCGCCAGTTTCTGATTGGCCCTTATACCGGACAGTACGTCCTCATGCTCTTCGGCGCGGTGCTGTTCGTGCTGCTGATCGCCTGCGCCAACGTGGCGAACCTGCAGTTCGCGCGCGCCACCGGCCGGACGCGCGAAGTGGCCGTGCGCACCGCGCTGGGCGCCGGCCGCCGGCGCCTGGTGGCGCAGTTCCTCACCGAGAGTGTTTTGCTTTCCCTGCTGGGCGCCGCCCTTGGCCTGCTGGTGGCGAGCTGGGGGCTCGACCTGAACCGCGCCGGCATGCCGCCCGAAGTGGAAAAGCACGTCCTGGGATTCAAAGACATCTCGCTCAACGGCCGCGCGCTGGCCTTCACGCTGGCGGCGGCGGTGCTGAGCGGAATCCTGGCGGGCCTGGCGCCGGCGTGGCACGGATCGCGCACCAACGTCAACGATGCGCTCAAGGAAGGCGGAGCGGGCGGCGGGGCCACGGGGCGCGCCAAGCACCGCCTGCGGGCCACGCTGGTGGCGGCGGAGATCGCGCTGGCCGTGGTGCTGCTGGTGGGGGCGGGCCTGATGGTCCGCGGCTTCCAGACGCTGGCCGCGAGCGGGGCGCGGTACGAACCCGCCACCATGCTCACGCTGGAGCTGGAGATCAGCGAGAACAAGTACCGCGAAGGCTACCAGCAGGCCGCATTCTATCGCCAGGTTCTGGAGCGCACCAGCGCCATTCCGGGGGTGCGTTCCGCCGTGGCGGCGAGCTCCATGCCTTATAACGGGCAGCCTCCGTGGCGGGTTTTCACCATCGAAGGCAAGCAACCGGAACCAGGCGACCTGCCAAGCGGCGGCTACCAGGCGGTGAGCGTGAACTATTTCGAGACCATGCACATTCCGCTCCTGGCGGGGCGTCTGTTGAGCGCGGCCGACGGCGATCGCAGTCCTCGCGCCGCGGTGATCAGCGAGCGCATGGCGCGGCGCTGGTGGCCGGGCGAACCGCTGCCGATCGGCCGGCGCATCCAGATCGGCGTACCGGAGGAGGCCGGGCGATGGCTCACCATCGTGGGCGTGGTCGGCAATGCGCCGCAAAGCGTTTTCGACAGGGAACCGCTTCCCATGGTCTATATCCCTTACGTGCAGGCGCCCAGGACCGGCATGGATATCGGCGTCCGCGCTGGGCCCGAAGGGCACCCCGATCCGCTTCGCCTGGTGTCGGCGGTGACGGCGGCCATCCGCTCGGTGGACCCCGAGCAGCCCATCACCCTGGTCGCCACCCTGGAAGCGCTGCGGCGCAATGAAGCCCTGGGAATAGACTACGTGGCCGTGTGGATGGGCGTCTTCGGACTGCTGGCGCTGGCGCTTTCCTCCATCGGGGTGTATGGCGTGATGGCCTACCTGGTTTCCGAGCAGACGCACGAGATCGGCATCCGCATGGCCCTGGGAGCGCCGCGCGAAAACGTGCTCGGCATAATTTTCCGCCGCGGGTTCGCGACCGCGGCCACGGGGCTGGCCGCGGGTCTGGCCGCGGCCTATGCGCTGGCCCGGCTGATGGCGTCGCTAGTTTGGGGCGTGACGGCCACCGACCCGGCCACGTTCGCCGGTATCGCCTTGGCGCTGGTTGCCGCGGCCACTTTGGCCATTTACATTCCGGCGCGCCGGGCGATGCAGATCGACCCCATCGTGGCTTTGCGCTATGAATAGAAGCTAGATGAAATCTTCCGACACGCATACGCCCGCCATCCTGATTGCCGACGATCAGGCCGATGTTCTGGAGGCGCTCCGCTTCCTCATCAAGGGCGAAGGTTATCAATCGGAGGCCGTGACTTCGCCCGCGGCCGCGTTGCACGCCGTCGAAGCGCGCGATTTCGACGCCGTGCTGATGGACCTCAACTATACGCGCGACACCACCTCGGGCCAGGAAGGGCTCGACCTGCTCAACCGCATTCAGAACCTGGACGCCAACCTGCCGGTGATCGTGATGACGGCCTGGGGGTCGGTGGAGCTGGCGGTGGAGGCCATGCGGCGCGGGGCCCGCGATTTTATTCAGAAGCCCTGGGACAACGCGCGGCTGTCGGCGATTCTCAAAACCCAGATCGAGCTGGGGCGCGCGCTGAGGAAAGGGCAGCGGCTGGAGGCGGAAAACCGGGCGTTGCGCGCCGAGCGGTTCCCGCAGTTGATCGCGCAATCGGCGGCCATGCGGCCGGTGCTGGACGTGATTTCGCGCGTCGGCCCGTCGGATGCCAACGTGCTGGTCACCGGCGAAAACGGCACCGGCAAGGGGCTGGTGGCGCAGACCCTGCACTCCGTTTCGCTGCGCTCCACGCGCCCGCTGCTGACGGTCAACACGGGCGGGCTGGCCGAAGGTGTTTTCGAAAGCGAGTTGTTCGGACATGTGAAGGGGGCTTTCACGGACGCCAAGGTGGATCGCGTGGGGCGCTTCGAAATGGCCGACGGCGGCACGCTGTTTCTGGACGAGATCGCCAACATCTCGCAGGGCCTGCAAGCCAAGCTGCTGCGCACCATCGAGGCGGGCGAGTTCGAGCGGGTGGGATCTTCGAAAACCCGCCGCGTGGACGTGCGCGTCTTCTCGGCCACCAACGCCGACCTGCATGCGGCGGTGGCCGAGGGGCGGTTCCGCCAGGACTTGCTCTTCCGGCTGAACACCATCGAGCTCCGGCTGCCGCCCCTGCGCGACCGCCGCGAAGACATTCCGGTGCTGGCGTCGCACTTCCTGCGGCAACACGCGGAACACTACCGCAAGCCGCTCACGGGCTTCGACGAAAGCGCCATCAAGGCGCTGCTGGCGCACCTTTGGCCGGGCAACGTAAGAGAACTGGACCACGCCGTGGAGCGGGCCGTGCTGATGGCGCAGGGCGAGACCGTCCGCGCCGCCGACCTGGGGCTGCGCGGCGGCAGAGAAGGACCGCCCCGCATCGAGGAGATGAGCCTCGAGGACGTCGAGGCGCTGCTCATCAAGAAGGCCCTGGCGCGCTTCAATGGAAACGTGAGCCATGCCGCCAATGCCCTGGGGCTGAGCCGCAGCGCTCTCTACCGGCGTCTGCAACGATACGGCTTGTGACCGCGGCAACGCCATGGCCCGTCACCGCAAATCCGCCAAGCTGAGCCATGAAGGACGGGTGGTGCTGCTGGCCCTGCTGGCGGGGTTGCCGGGTTCGGCCTGCGCGCTGACGATTCTGTGGACCGGCGACTACGCCGCCCGAACGCAATGGACCCTCACGCTGCTGATCTTGTGCGCCTGGCTGGGCTTCGCCATGGCGGTGCGGGAACGGGTGGTGTTTCCGCTGCAAACGCTGGCCAACCTGCTGGGCGCGCTGAGGGAAGGCGACTTTTCGGTGCGCGGCCGCTCGCCGAAGCCCGACGACGCTTTGGGGGAAGTGATGAGGGAGGTGAACACGCTGGGCAGCACGCTGCGCGAGCAGCGCCTGGGCGCCATGGAAGCCACCACGCTGCTGCGCACCGTGATGCGCGATATCGACGTGGCCATCTTCGCCTTCGACGAGCGCCAGCGGCTGCGGCTGGTGAACCGCGCGGGGGAGCGCCTGCTGGCCTCCACGGCCGAGCGCCTGCTGGGCCAGACGGCCGCGGAATTACGCCTGGAAACGTGTCTGGAAGGCCCGCCGCAGAGCACTTTGGAGGCCTCCTTCCCCGGCGGCGCGGGGCGCTGGGGCGTGCGCCGGAGCAGAATTCGCGAGCGCGGGCTGCCGCTGGAGCTGGTGGTGGTCTCAGACCTCACCCAGGCTTTGAGCGAGCAAGAGCTCGAAGCCTGGCAGCGCCTGGTGCGAGTGCTGGGCCACGAGCTGAACAACTCGCTGGCGCCCATCAAATCCATCGCCGGCAGCCTGGAGAGCATGATGGCGCGGGACCGCCTTCCCGAGGACTGGCGCGAGGACATGCGGCGCGGGCTCAACGTCATCACCTCGCGGTCGGATAGTCTCACCCGCTTCATCGGCGCCTATGCGCGCCTGGCCAAGCTGCCGCGCCCGCAATTGCAGCCGCTCAACGTGGCCGATTGCGTGGGGCGCGCCGTGGGCTCCGAAACGCGGCTGGCGGCCGAGGTGGAAGCGGGGCCTCCGCTGACCGTCCGGGGCGATCCGGATCAACTCGAGCAGGTGCTCATCAACCTGCTGCGCAATGCCACCGACGCGTCGCTGGCCACGGGCGGCGCGGTGCGCATCGGGTGGCGCCGCGACGGCACTATGACGGAAATTTGGGTGAAGGACGAAGGCCCCGGACTGTCGGGCACCGCCAATCTGTTCGTGCCCTTCTTCACCACCAAGCCGGGCGGTTCCGGAATCGGGCTGGTGCTCAGCCGGCAAATCGCCGAGAGCCATGGCGGAGCGCTGACGCTGGAGAACCGCACGGATGGGCCGGGATGCGTGGCGCGCCTGCGGCTGCCGGCGTGAGCGCGCGTTCCTACCGCGGCACGAAATTCAGCGAGATGCGGCTTTCCGACTCGACGGGTTTGCCGTCCAGAAGCGTGGGCTTGTAGGTCCACGTCTTCACCGCCGCCACGGCGGCATTCCGCAAGAGCGGATGGCCCGACACTACTTTGACGTCCTTGACCTTGCCATCCACGCCAACCGTGGCCAGGAGGATCACCTCACCCTGCGCGCGCGACTGCTTGGCGAGGGGTGGATACTCGGGGTCCTTGTGAGAAATCAATTGGGCCGGCTGGACCTTTCCGCCGTTGGCGTTGGGCCTGGCTGCAACCGGCTGGACGGGCGCACCCGGCGGCGCGGCCACCGGCGGCGGAGCGGACAGCGACATCGGCAGCGGCATGGCGGTCACACCGATTGGGACGGCCGCCGACACCGCCTCGCCTCCGCGGCCGCCCACGTCCGGCGCGTCTGGCATATCCGTGGGACGCACCGGGCGCAGTCTCTGCGAAAGCGATTCGGGGGGGTTGAACTGTTTTGCGGGCGTGGTGGGCCGCACCTCGGCCGCGGGCGCCGGCTCCTGGACGGACGCGGATTCGGGAGCGCTGGCCTCGCTCGGAGCAACCGTGGGCTTGGCCGGGACTTGCGCCGGCGCGCCCTTGGAAGCCTCCGCCGGCTGCTTGGGTTCCGGCATGGGCGACGGCCGGGTCCGCAGGATCCGAACCGATTCGCTGGTGGTTTTCGTCTGGTCGGCTCCCGTCACCTCCATCCTGAAAACGACGTCGGAGGTGGAGGGTGAATACTCGATACTGCCGCTGCGGAGCAGGGCGAGATCCATATTCACGTTCTCGTGCTGCGTGCCGTCGGAGATCTCCAGCACCGCGCGCGTCGCGCTCTTGATGGCACTGGACTCGCGGTTCCAAGTGAGCATGAGTTCCGCCCCCGAGCGCTCCACGCGCAAGGCCAGCGGGGAAGAATCCTGCTGCGCCGCGACCGGAGGCCGGCTGCTGTGGTGCAGGAATCCCGGGTAGATAAACAGCAGCACGATGGCCACAAACCCGGCCGCCGCGGCCAGCGCCAGGCGCGTCACTTTTACGTCGCGGCGAACGGCGGTTGGAGCGGCCGCCGGCGGCGCTTCCACTTCGGCGGCCGGCGCGCCCGCCATGGCATTCGAAGCGTTGTCCTCCTGGGCCGGGACCACGGCCGCCGCCGGCTCCGCGGGCTTCTCCGGGGCCGTTTCGGGAGCGGGCACTTCTATAAAAGGAGGCGGAGCCGGCACGCTGATTTCCCGCCGCGACGCGATGGGGACGATCTGCGCGCGCGCCGGCGGTTTGGGAGCCGCGGCATCGGAAGGCGCCGGCTGTGCAGCCTCCGGGAGGGCCTGGCTAGCGGCTTCCGCCGGCTTCGACGGGGTCAGCTCCGACGATCGGAACGGAAACTCCAGATGGCTCGCCTCTCCTTGCACCGCGCCGTTTTCCCAGATGAATATGCCCGCCGCGCTGGCCTTGGTGGCGAACGGCCGGATCAACAGCGCCACTTGGCGCGGATCTGCGAAACGCGTCTTAAAAAGCGCCAGGTCGTCGGCGTCCAGCGCCAGACCTTTGCGCGTGTGGCTGCGGAAAAAGCCAACCGCCATCAGGCCACCGGGCCCAGAGGGCGCCCCGCGCCGCTGCTCCATGGCGCGCTCTAAGCGCCCCATGTCGGCATCCGACAGCCGGTACAGCGGGCCGCGGCTGTAATCGCACTCGACCAGTTCGTAATCTTCCATCGAGACCGCCGCCGGATCTCCCGGCGAGACGTACCCCAACAGCAGCCCGCCGATTTCCGATCCGCGAGAATGCAGCGAGCGGAAGCTTTCCACCGCTTCGTGTTCCAGCCGGTCGATGAGGGCAAAGGGGATGCGCACCGACAGCGGTTTTTGTGGAACCGCCCAAATGTACGAAGGCGCCGCGGAAGACTGCGGATCGAAACGTTCAGCGCGCAAGGTGGACTCAGTCATGCGAAAACCTCCATCGGTTCCAGCCCTCCGGGGCGGAGCCGATCCATGATAATATTACAAGATTTTTTTTGCTTAAGGCGATCTTTTTTCGGTTAATTTACCAAAATTAGCATCGGGTCGTATTATTTATATGACCATTGCTAACATTGGTTAATAGTGAGGCGTAACCTTCAATACTACGTGGATACTCCCGCCATATATGCTAGTAATTTTCGAATTGACTGCCTATAATTAAACGGAAAATGAGCGCGAGAACCTGTTTATTGTGCGGCAAGCCGCTCAGCCGGATCTGGGTCGGCGCCGGCGACGATTTTTGTTCGCGCGAGCACGGCAACCAGTACCGCTTAAAACGCGGGATGGACCGCCTGACGGAAGCCAACAAGATCTCGAGCCTGATGCGCCGGCGCGAAAACCCGAGGCTGATTACGACCGCGAGCCAGCCGCTGGATTCCGCCTCCTCGCGCCGCGATTTCCCGGAAGTGAGCATCACGGCCGCCGGTGGAACGCGTCACCCGTCCTTGCGCCCGCTTTCCGCAACTACGACGCCGCGCATCTCGCCGGTCTCCGAGCGATATGTGGAGCTGCCTCTTCCGCGGCTGGCCGGATGTTCCGCGCGGCGGCAGCCGGATTGTTCGCTGCTGGGTTTCTCCGCGCGCAAGACCGTCCCCGTGGCGCCCGTGCGGAAGGCCGAGTTGCCGGTGCGAATCCCGCGGGCCCGGGCCGCGCTGCTCCACGATCGCATACTCGGGACGGGCGGAGAACACCGCGGCTTCGGCGCCCTGCGGCACGCCGCCATTCGCGCGCACGCCGGGTTTGGCGGCATGGCCCCCTTTCGCATCGAACCGCCGGGCGCAGCCTGCTTCCGGAAGATGCGGCCGCCGCGGCGGATCAAGGCGGCTCGAAGAACCAGCGCCGCGCAAGGGCTGTCCCGCGGCTTCGGATTCCGCCGGCCGGCACGCCGGGACGCGGTTTTGGTCTGGCCGCTCAAGGCGCGCGCGGCGGAGACCCCGCTGGTGCCGCCGGCGCGGCGGTTCCTGTACGTCCGAAAGACATTGAACGCCAGCGCCGCGCCTAGAGCAATGGGCCGGCGCATCTCGGTTCGCGAACTGGTGCGTCCGTCGTTTTTGACGCGCGCGAACGCAACCGGAATCAAGTGGCCCGTCGCGGCGCGGACCGGGAGGCGCATCCCCTGCAATGGACACGCGCCGGCCGTCCGCGAGTGGGGTCCGCTTTGGAACGTCTCCGGACCGGCCGGCTTTTCCTGTCCGAGGCGCTCCCTGCCCCCGTTCAACCGGGGCGTGCCCACGCCTTGCGTAGTGGCCTTGCCGCTGGCGCCGGTCCGCGCCAATGGCGCGCATCACGTGGCGGTGGCGCCCTTCAACCCGCAGAATTCACCGTTTGGCTATAAGGAGTACCAAGAGAAATGAGCACCACAGCAATCAGAAACCCTACCAAGGTAACGAGTCTTCGGCCCCCCCACGCGGAGAGCCCCGAAAAGAGCGGAGCTGGACCATCGTCCGGACCGGGCTATCTGGCCCGTGCGGTCGCGCTGCACCTGGCCGGCCAACGCGAGGAAGCTCTTAAGCAGTTGCAGCGCGCGGTGGCGGCCAACGAAAAATCGGCCGAGATCTACCGCGCCATGGGGCACATCCAGTTCGAGCTGGGCAATTTCGAAGAGTCCGCCAAGAGTTATCGCACGCTGGCGCAACTGAAGCCCCAGTACGCCATGGGCTGGTTCAACCTGGCGGTTTCTCTGGAACGCAGCGACGCGTGGGACGGCGCCTCGGAGGCCTTTCACAAGGCTTGCACGCTGGATCCCAGGCACCTCGAAGCGCAACTGGGACTGGGAGTCTGCCACCTGCGGATGGAAGACCCGAAGTCGGCCCTGGGGTCTTTCGAGCGTTGCCTGGAACTCTCGCCCGATCACGAGGACGCGCTCTTCGGCAAGGCCGTCGCCTTGCAGTCGCTGGGCCATCCGGATGAAGCGACCGAGATCTACCAGCGCATATTGGAACGCAATCCGGATTCCGAGGAATCGTTGTCGAACCTCATCCTGATCGGGATGTCGAAGCAGAATTACGATATAGTGCGCCAGCATTCCGAGCGCCTGCTGGAACTGCATCCGGAATCGACCGTGGCGCTGGAGGGCCTGGCCTCCTGGGCCAGCGCCGCCGGAGAGCACGGGCTCACCGCCAAGTTCTGCACGCTGCTGGTTTCCGCCGTTCCGGGACATTTCGAAGGCTGGTTCAACCTGGCGCTGGCGCACCAGAAATCCGACCGCTGGGAGCAGGCCGCGGAAGCCTACGAGGAAGCGCTCAAGCTGCGCCCGCAATCCTGCGAGGCCTATACCAACCTGGGAATCGTGCGCGAGCAACTTGGCGACGACGTCGGCGCCCGCGCCGCCTACGACCGCGCCATCAAGGCCAACCCCGAGGCGCTGGCCCCGGTCTGGAACGTGGCGCTGCTGCTGGAGCACTCGGACCAGATCGAGGAAGCCGAGCGCTGGTACAAGCAGGTGCTGGAGAAGGCGCCCAAAGAAGACGAGGCCCGCTTCCGCCTGGGCTATCTGCGGCTGCAGCGGGAAGACTACCGGGGCGCCGCCGAGGCCTTCGAGGGCTGCCTGAAATATCGCCCGCAGTGGCCGGAAGCCTACGCCAACCTGGCGCTGGCCTATAGCGGCATGGGCGATCGCGACCGCGCCGAGCGGCTGTACGAGAAGATGCTGGACAACGATCCGAAATCGATGGACGCCCTCCGCGGGCTGGCCGCACTGGCCATCCAGGCCTCCGATTTCGACACCGCGCTGGAGTTTCACGTGCGCCTGATCGACCTGGGCGAGCGTTCCGCCGAGGTGCTCTACAACACCGGCCTGATGTACGAAAAGGCGGCCCAGCTCGACAAGGCCGTCCGCCTGTACCGCGATGCGCTGGCGCAGCAGCCGGACATGCCCGAGGCGCTGCTGAACCTGGGCCGCATTCTGGAAGCCAACGGCAAATCCGAGGAAGCGCGCGCGTGCTGGAGCAAAGCGCTGGAAGTGGAGCCCGCGCTGGCGCAAGGGTACTTCGGGCCGTCGATGGACTAGGGGAGCGGGCGGGACACGTTTCTCCACGCGACTTTCAGAAGTGCAAGTATAATGAAGGTTGGCGTTGGAGTTCGATTGGGACCCGCAAAAAGCCGCGGCGAACTTGGCCAAGCACAAGGTCTCGTTCGAGGAAGCGGCGACGGTCTTTGGCGATCCGCTGGGTCGAATTGTTGCCGATCCGCGTCATTCGGCCGAGGAAGAGCGCTTGGCGCTGCTGGGCCTTTCACAGAGTATGGGGTTGCTTGCGGTCCTGTACGTGGACCGGGGCGAGGCCATTCGAATCATCAGCGCGCGACGTGCGACGCGGCGGGAACGAAGAAACTATGAAGGGGTCACCCACTAAGCGCAAGGCCACTGGCCGGGCTGATGTCGACGAGATTCTCCCGGAGTATGATTTCAGCCGCGCGTCGCCCAACAAATACGCGTCGCGGTATGCCGCGGGAAGCGCCGTAGTGGTGCTGGAACCCGATGTGGCCGCTGCGTTCCCGAGTTCAGGGGAGGCCAATGAGGCGTTGCGCGCCCTTGCCGGAATCATCCTGAAACATCGCTCCCGCCGCCCGGCGTTGCGCCGCGATTCTTAAACGGCGGCTTATCCATTGGAGGCCGTCGGTAGGAGTGCCGGCACGGCAGCCTGAAGGCCGCGCCACACGGTACCATCGACACATGATTCGTTTCATTTCGTGGGCGTGCGCTTTCGGCGCTATCGGGCTGGCCCAGGATGTCCTGGCGCCGCATTCGGCCTTCGAGCCTCCGGCTGCCAAGGCGGCGGCCTCTCTCGCCACCAGCACCAGGGACGCCCGGCGCGATCTGCTGACCACCGGCGAGAAATCGGATTGGAACGAGACGGCGCCGTATGCCGAGGCCGTCGAGCTGGCCCATCGCTTCGAGCGCGCCTCGCGGTTCGTCAAGGTGCTGGATATCGGCACGACGCCCGAGGGGCGCACCATGATCGCGATCGTGGTGTCCAAGGACCGCGCCTTCACACCCGCGGCGGCGGCCAAGACCGACAAAGCCATCGTCATGATCCAAAGCGGCATTCACGCCGGCGAAATCGAGGGCAAGGATACGGTGCTGATGCTGGTCCGCGACATGACCGCCGGCAAGCGTTACGCCGCGTGGCTGGAGCATGCCATCTTCATCGTCGTTCCGGTGTTCAACGTGGACGGGCACGAGGATCTCAGCCCCTATCACCGGCCGAGCCAGAACGGGCCGAAATCCACCGGGCTGCGGACCAACGCGCAACGGCTCAACCTGAATCGCGATTACATCAAGGCCGACACGCCCGAGATGCGTGCGTGGCTGCGGCTGTTCAACGCGTGGACGCCAGATTTCCTGATCGACAACCACGTCACCGACGGATCGGATTTCCAATACGACGTGACCTGGGATATGGCGCGCAACCAGGACCTGGCCGAGCCGGCGTGCGCCTGGGTGCGGGAGAAGTTCATTCCCGAGCTCGACCGGCGCATGGCCGCCGACGGCCACCTGGTGGCGCCCTACGGCGGCTTGCGTTCCATGGGGGCCCAGGGGGCACCCCGGCGCGAGTTCTTCATGGAAGTGTTCTCGCCGCGCTATTCGCACTTATACGCGGCGGCGCAGAACCGTCCCTCGCTGCTGGTGGAGACGCACAGCCTGAAGGCGGCGAAAACGCGCGCCTGGGCCAACTACGACATCATGCGGCACTCCATCGACATCATTACCGCCGATCCGCAAGCCTTGCGGCGCGCCGTGCGCGAGGCGGATAGCGAGATGGCGTCGCGTGCGGGCGTGCCCACGGCGCCACCCGTCTACCTGGCCGGCAAGGTGAGCGACAAGAGCCGGCCGCTGGTGTACCACGCGCTGAAGACCGGGCAGTTCCAAAGCGAGGTCACGGGCGCCAACGTCACCCGTTATCTGGGGGAACCCGACGATCTCGACACGCGCATTCACGACCAGATCGACACCACCGTCGAGGCGCGCGTGCCGCTGGGCTACCTGCTTCCGGCGGCGTGGAAGGAGACGGCCGACCTGCTGGCGCTGCACGGAGTGGAAATGGAGCGCACCGCGAAGCCCATCGAACAGGAGTTCGAAACCTACCGGTTCACGGGGACGAAGTTCGCGGGATCTCCGTTCGAAGGCCACGTGATGGTGGATTTCGAGGTGAAGCCGGTGCGGGAGAAGATCGCATTCCCGGCGGGGTCGTACTGGATTCCCATGAAACAGCGCCGCGCGCGTTTGATTCTGTCGATGCTGGAACCCCAGGCCCCAGATTCCCTGGCGCGCTGGGGATTGATGAACCAGGTGTTCGAGGGCGGCGGCGGACGAGGCGGCGTGGGCGAATACCTTTCGGAACCCATCGCGCGGCGCATGATGGCCGATTCGCCGGAGCTGCGGAAACAATTCGAGGAGCGGCTGGCGGCGGATGCGATGTTCGCGGCGGACCGGCAGGCGCGGCTGCAGTGGTGGCTTCAGCAATCCAAGTACGACGCCGGCGACGCGGGAAGGTATCCCATCGTGCGCGTGTGGGAGAAGGGGTGGTAGGGGCCGGGCGTTCTATCGACTGCCGGCGTTTTGGCGGTACTTGTGGGCGCGCTCGTCGCGCTCTTCCACCAGGCGCTCCCAGTCCATGATGTCGTTCAGCTCGTGCGGGCTGGCGGCGTCGCAGGAGACTGACAGGGAGTAGTCGCGCAAGGTCGCCCTGTACCGTTCCTCGTAGGCGTGGATGCGGCGGTCTATCGCAACGCCGGAGAGCGAAGAGTAGTCGATCTCGGTCCGCCCGTTTTCAGAGGTCTCGACAATGCTGCGCCGGCTCATGTTTCATCCTCCCCGTAGAGACGCCCGGAGATCTCAGCAATCAGCGGGAGTTCATCTTCTATGATCGTCCGAATCTCCGCAACCGCCCGGTCTGCATCCTTCTTGAATGCGCTCTTCACCTTGAGGTGAAGGTGAGGCGCAGTCCGCTAGCCTGTCTTTCGCAGTTGACGTCAGTTTTCCGCCATTTTAGGCCACTTTTCTCTCGTAACTCCTTGCGCTGCAATGACGGCGTCTCGCCACCGT
>Ga0209039_10000327_pt1 | contig 45923 bp, 44 predicted proteins | sample BogFormECP12_OM1_FD_188238 | JGI IMG/M metagenome (GOLD analysis project Ga0209039, IMG submission 188238) | Bog forest soil microbial communities from Calvert Island, British Columbia, Canada - ECP12_OM1 (SPAdes) (version 2) | ecosystem: Environmental > Aquatic > Freshwater > Wetlands > Bog ...
GGAAGACACCTCGAAGTCCCTGACAGGGATCCCGTATCTCAGTAAGATACCTATTGTCGGCTATCTCTTCGGCGGCCGGGAGAGTGATGTATCACGGACCGAGATCATCATGCTCCTCAAGCCCCATGTACTCCGTAACCAGGATGAAGCAAAGGGAGCGACTTCTGACTTCATCGACAACTTTACGGAGAGGGGCAGTGTAAAGAAGGAAGAGTTGCACTGGATGAACCCCCCGAAGGACAGCAAAGGTACGCAAGAGAAAGGGACGACAGAGCAGGGTAAGTAATACCGATTTGCAATCAAGCGTATGCCTTCGTTGTCGCTGCGTCGCTCTCCTCGACGTACTTCTGAGTACGTCTGCGTCGGCTCCTCGCTGCCGCCTCGGCCTTCATCTTGATTGCAAATCGGTATCAGGCCGCCGCGCGCCGGAGCACGTGAGCCGCGTTGCTAACGGCTTTCGTTGATCCCCATCCGAAAGCGATAACCCTGATAACTGAGCACCACACCTTCAGGAGTGATCTCTTCCAACTTCACCCCGGTAGTCAAGGCTTGTCCCTCCTTCAGGTTCAGGTCGTTGATTCTTGTGAATCGCGCCTGCGGCTCTGCGGTGTAATAATGAGCAGAGATTTTCAATTCGGGCAAGCTGCTCTTGATCGCAGGAGGGAGTTCCTTAAGCTCGAGCACTCTTGTATCTCCCGCTGCTCTGCTCACAGGACGGAGTTTGGGCGAGGCGTCCGCGGGTTTCGCTGTGGGAGCTTGCTCGGTCCGGGAAGTGCGCGGGACTTGTTGCTCGGTGACTGGTGTCCTGGATATGTTGGCAGTCTTGAGTTGCGGGGGCTCTTTCAAATCAGCAGGCCTGCCTTGTTCACCCGCTTCCTGACGGGTGGTTGAGACAGCTCTCGATAAATCCTCATGAGTAGCTGGCGATTTTGTGACCGCGACCTGTCTTTCCGGGACGCGCGTGTGGACCCACCAGAACATTACCCCCGCGTTCAGGAGCAAGAGCGCAGCAAGAACAGGAAAAGGCCAGAAGGGCCATCTCTTGCGCTCCGGAGCAGCCTCTCCCGTAACCATCAGCAAGCGAGAGCTTCTCTCCCGTTGGCGCTTCTGTTCAAGCTTTTTCAGGGCCTCAAAGATGTAAGACATGGCTAATTCGTACCCTGCCCGTGATCAAGGACGGGTTCATCACCATCCACCTCAGACAGGCGCATGATTGTCCACGAACCCACGACCCCATCGGGTCTCAGCCCGGCTGCGCGCTGAAACTCCTTCACCTGGTTCACCATTTTTTCGTCATACAATAATGTTCCTCCGGCCCGAGGCGGCCATCCCTGATCCTGTGCCAGGTGTCGGCCAACCCATGGCACGAGAGTGCTGCTGTCTCCGGGTTTGAGTTCTTTCCTGTATTCCTTGGGTGTGCGCCACAGAAGCAGATACTCCCCGGACCACCGCTTGGACAATTCCTTGACGCGGACACTCCCTCTCTCATCATTGATCAGCATGGTCACATCTTCCTCCCGGAGCGAGGTCAATGCTGCGTAGTATTCATTGCCCTTGACTCCAAGAAGTCTGAGCACAGCGGGTTTGTTCATCTGTCGGAGATCGCTGATACTGCCGGTCCCCTGCACACACTGCAACCCTTGCTGCCGGGCCTGCTCACAAACTGCCTTGCTCTGCTTTGAGCTGTAATTAATCTGCCATTCTTCGAAAAGCGCCTGATAGGCCGCGTCCCTCGTGTCCACGCTCGCGTCATCGAGTCGCTCAAGGAGACTGGCCGGTACGATGTCTGGCTTTCCACTTACAGCTGGCTCTTGCGTAACCTTATTGCTGACGGGTCTCCAGAAAGGCCCTGGCCCATATATGTAGTATGTCGTTCCCAAAGCCGTGAAGGAAGCCAAGAGCAGGCCGGCAGCTATCCCCTTATAGATTCTTTTTCTCTGTCGAGGGCCTCGGCCCGAGACCTCACGTGCTGCTCTCTTCAGCGTTTCCAGATCGACCCGGTCTTTTCCCTGAACGTAGGCTCCAAGCAGTGCCCTGTCGCATATCACATTAATGAGTCTCGGCACCCCTGCGGTGAGCCGAAACAATCTTTTCAGGATCGGCTGGGGAAAAAGCTCACCCCGGACCAATCCTGCAACCTTTAGACGGTAGTTCACGTATGCGGCAACATCTTTCTGCGACAAGGGTCCCAGGTGGTATCGGGCTGTGATCCGCTGCGAGAGTTGGCGTAGCTGCGGCTGCGACAGCTTTTCTGTTATCTCGGGCTGAGCCACCATAATGATCTGGAGCAGCTTGCGCTGATTGGTTTCTAAATTGGTCAATAATCGTATCTGCTCAAGCACGTCCACGCTGAGGTTCTGGGCCTCTTCGATAATGAGCACTGCTCTCCTGCCTCTCGTGTGCACGTCGAGCAGGTAGTCATTGATGCGAGAGACAAAGATTTTGACACTCGTGTTGCCGTCGGGGTAAGGGATTCCGAATTCATCACAGACAGTGGCGAGCAACTCCTCGGCCGTTAATTTCGGGTTGAGAATAAACGCAACATCGGTGGTTCCAGGCACCTCATCAAGGAGACACCGGCACACAGTTGTTTTGCCGGTTCCAACTTCTCCGGTCAGCAGGACAAAGCCGCCGTCTCTTTCGATTCCGTACAGCAGATGTGCCAGGGCTTCGCGGTGTCCCTGACTCATATACATGTAGTGGGGGTCGGGTGCGATAGAAAAAGGTTCTTCCCTCAGGCCAAAATATTCTTCGTACATACTATTCGAATTCTCCGTTTAAAGGGTAGTATAGAGACCCGAAAAAAACAATCTGTTTGGTTTTGCCAGAGAACATTTACTGCTGAGGTTGAGTTGTTGCCTGGCCGGCAGTTGTTCGCGGTGGCCGTGATGGCTGCCGGACGGGCTGGGAAGCGGCAGCAGGAGAAGCAGGCGGTTGCTGGGGCATTGCCTGGATCGGCGGCACAATGGCTCCTGCGCCGGGTCGCACGGTCGGCACCGTGCCCGGCTGCATACCTGTCGGTTGTGCTGGCGTCGCTGCCGACCTTGTTTTCTTTGTATCATTCAGATAGACAATTATCTGTTCCTCACCCCGCACCAAGACTATCCTGTCTGCTTCCACGCTCTTGAGAAGAAAGCCGCTGACCACGTCGCCTTGCTTCACAACGGTTTGCCTGTTCCCTCTTCCGGGCGAACTCTGCGGTGACTTTTTATCCTCTATGTACGCGAGGCGCATGTTGTCCGTCAGCAGGGTACCGTAAAGAAAGATTTCAGGCTTTGACATGGGTTTCTCGTCCGTGTTTTCGGGCGGGATTTTCCTCTCGGGATGGAAGATATTCTGCTCCGCAACCACCATGTAGTCCGACACCGGAGGGCTTTGACCGGTAGCGCGCTTTTCCTCCTGGGACGGTGGTGCCTGTTGGGCCAGTGTCGGCGCCTTATAGGTTACTTTACCGTTCAGAAGGGGATGGAGCAAGTAGACAGCAAGCGATGCCACGGCCGCGATGAGGACCAGGTTTAAGATGTTTATGCTCTTGAGGATATGAGTGAAGAGACGCATCTTACTTTCCTCTTGTTATGCCTGATACTTTGAGCCGTATCATAAGTTCCCGAGGCTGAGTAAAGTTTTTGACTCTCGCGTCGAGCTCCCTCACAGCAAGGTACGGCGTCTGTGTCTCCATGGCGTACAGTACGTCGCTCAACGCCCTCGGATCGGGTACTACCGCATCGATGCTGACGCTCACCACCTTGAACTTGCCGAGGTCTTCGGGCTTCTCAACCCGCTCACTCGATATAGTTCCACTTCTTGAAGTGATCATTCCTTTAACCGTAGTCTGCAAGGAGGCTGCGGCCAGAGAGAGTGTGTCTCCAGAAAGTAACTTGGGCTCGTCAGCCTTCGTGGTTTCCCTGAGCTGAATGAGTCTTTTTTCCAGCTCCTGTTTCTTCGAAACAAACGTCAGATACTTCTGGAGACTGTTTGCCTTCGCTGCCTCTGTCTCCCTGACAGAAGCAACCTCCGCTTTGATCTGAAGATACACATATTCATAAAAGGCCAGCCCTGCGAGGATAATCAGGAGGGGCAAGGCTACGAGTAGGCTCCTTCTTTTGTTCATTGCCCGATCTTTCCTTCCGCCTCTTTTCCGGGGACTTCGATCTCCATTTTAATGACGAACCGATCGCTGTTTAACCGCACGTCTCTGAACGTGGGAGAGGCAAACTCCACTTTCCTGAGATATGGGGAGGCTTCGAGCTTCGGCAAGAGCTCGGTAGCCGCAGCAGCGTAGCCTTCGATCTCCACCGTTGTGTCTGTGACCCGCACCCGAGTCAGCCAGGCGCTCTTGGGGAGGATAGCAGTGAGCTCCTTCAGTATTTGAAGCGTCATCGGTTTATCTTTCTTGAAGCCGTTTACGGTGGAGACTTCACTTTCCAAAGCGTCGACCTCTTTCTTAAGTGCCTCCACTTTCTTGACCTCGCCACGTATCGCGGCCACACGACGCTCGATCTCCTCAAGTCTCTTCTCCTCTACCCTAAGTGGAGCCACCACGTAAAGAATCCCGAGGGCTACAAGTGCGATTACGAGCACCAAGGTAAAAATCACAGGCGTTGCTGGTTCTTCCCGCCGGCCTTTCTGAAGCAGGTTGAATCCTTTCGCCTGCGGCCAGAGCGACTCGAGCATGCTTCCTGCTGCTACAGGTGAGATGCGCCCGAACTCTTGTGGAAGAGCAAACGTCGCATCGATGTCTTCAAACACGCCGACTGCCGAGGGCAGCATTCCTTTTAACTGTTTACCGAGGCCTTCTTCTCCAGTGCAGAGCATAAGTCGTGGTGTTCCGCCTCGCTTTGCGGTCGCGGCGCACCGGTTGATCTCCTCAACCACCGCATCCAGGCTTGAGCTCCCATCATTCGCGTCAATGCTACCTGCACAGAAAGAAGTAAGAAGGCTATCGACGACAAGCCCTACCTCATATCCGGCTGCGCCGACGTTCGCAAAGATGATATTCTGGTTGGTTTGGCCGCGGCTGCAAAGCGTTGCGATGGCAGAAGGGCTGGTGGTCACTCTATCGACCGTAATGCCTTTTTCCTTGATGGCTTCCAGGTATGGCTTGATAAGATCGGCCTTTGCGGCGATAAGCATGATGCTCAGCTTCCGGTCATCTTCACCGAGTATTCTGAAGTCGTAGAAGGCATTCTCCGAATTAAACGGGGTCAGTCTGTCCAACTCGTAAGAGATAACGTCCGTTAGATTCTCCTTAACCGTAATCGGTAACTCTGCCCATCTCGCCACTGCCCACGCCTTGGGAATGGAGAGCGTTATCTCAGAGCCAAGGGCTCTCAAGTCATTCCTGGCCAAGGTGAGAGCAGAGGCCACATTGGCAGGTGAGGGATACTTGCCCTCTTCGAAAGGCGAGGTCCGTGCGCCTTTCACCTTAATTCGTGAGAAGAACCTGGACCCGTAAATAATCGAAAGTTGCCCCGGTTCGATGGAAAGAGCGAGCGCCCGCTTGGGCAGAATTGTCTCGTCCGCTAAACTGAAAAAGAGTATCTTCCGGAGCGGTTTAGCAACTCGCTTCGCTCTGGCTATGGACTCGGAAGAAATGGTAACGAGCTTCTGCAGCGCCATTGCTCCTGTCATGGTTCCACCTGTGCTGGGCTCTTATAGTATACGTAACGGTATCCTGTATTTCCATCGAGAATCACTATCGCCCTTATACCGTAACGCTGTTGGCCTCCTTCCCTGTTGCCGGTCGCGTCTATGGCAAAAACGTTTGATTCGTTCGTGGTGAGAAAGGCAGCTGCCGCGGGATTTTTCTCACCGAGGATCGCAGCCAAATCCTGAACACCCTGGGTGCTCTGAACCCCCCCCTGAGTGCCCGTCGTGCCCGCGGTGGGCGTCACGGGTATGGCGTTTCTCTGAATCATCAACGTATCCACCTTAGCCGGATCCAGACCTGGGACGGCCATCAAGACCTCCTTCGGTGCGGCGTTCACGTTTATCGTGTTGGAGTTCGAAGTAACGGTGAGAAAGTTGATGATACCTTTTTTCTTGCCATCCCCGTAAAGCATGGCGGGGGTCACCCCTTTCACGAGCAGAAGCTCCTCAACCGTATCAAAGGGGCCATTTTTTGCTTTGTAAGGGTTTGGCAGCGTCATGTAGTACTCACTTTCGGCGCCGTGAAGCCGGCGGAGCTCGTCCTCATCCCTCCAGTCGAGGACGGAGTCGACCACCGTTTGGGCATCCTCCTCCTGGTATCCCATATTCGTCAACAGGTTCTTCAGAACGACGCCGGTGCTATCGGTAAGTGCGTTGAGCGGTATCTTCCCTGACTCATCCATAATCCGGAATGTATACTGACCATTCTCTATTTTTCCGGAATACGCAGTGCCATCGATTTGAACCGTTTCGCCGCCCTCGGGAACGGTTGTTTGCGGACCTTTGTTGCCATTCCTGTAAAGAATCTCCATAATGCCTCTCTCTATCCCTGCTTCGGCGAGAAGCCTGTTCGCAACTGTTGTTTTGAAGGATGCAGACGAATATGCCTCGGTGCGCGCCATCAGCGAAAAGGAAAGGACGATTGCGCTGAGGATGGTGAGGGCCCATAGGACCATGAGAAGCGCAACGCCATCCTGTGAACCCAGGACCGCACCAGAGATTGGGATAGATTGTTTATGTCGCATCACCCGTCAAGCCCCACCGGCAAGCGGCCTCGTCCTGATCGGGAGAATTATCAAGCGCTCCTTTGATCCGGACAGAAGATAGACCCTTATCTTTGAAGGAATAGCTGTGTCGGTTGTCCAATCCTGCACCCATGTGCCCGGTTCGCCAACCGTGAGCCCTTTCTGAAAATACTCAAAACCGATATCGTCGAAACCATCAAGGAGCTTCGTCTGTTTTGAAGCTTCTATGCCGACCATATGTTCGGTCGCATAGAGCGCTCTCTTGCCGGAAGGGTCCGTTTCGACCCGGTATGTGACAACCACGTAACCTTTCTGCCCGCCCCAGATTGAATAGTTGGTGGAGAGCTGCAAAGAGGTTCTGTTTCCCGTGAAATAGGTCTTCTGTGTAACCTGGACAGGCTGCGCACCCTGAGCACCTTGGACAGTGCCAGTACCTTGGGTAGGCTGTGCGCCTTGGATGGCCTGGGCACCCTGGGTGGCTTGCGTACCTTGGCCAGCCTGGGCATTTTGGACACCTTGGACACCTTGAGCACCTTGGACAGTACCAGTACCTTGGGTGGTCTTGGTACCCTGGGTAGCATGGTCACCCTGGTCACTGTACGTTAACGGTGTTGCGGATTGGATCTGTGCGTTCATGATAGAGAGGGACGTCCTAAGTCGTTCGAGCGCCTCTACCTTCTTTTCACCAGCAGCGATCGAGCGGGACGCGATGTTCATTGCGGCTGAAATGATGACGATGATGATAACGAGCATACTGATGGAGATGATGAGCTCCAAAAGCGTAAACCCACGGCAAGGCAGTGTCGAGCGGCGAGTAGCGAGTGGCGAGTGGCGGTTCATTGGCCTTGCACTCTGGGTGCGGCTGCAGCGGGCGTGGCCGTGCCGGTGGCTCCGGTCTTAGGCGCAGCCCCGCCAGGCGTGGAGGCAGCAGGCGCGAGTTTGTTGACGAGCTTCATGGTTCTGAGTGCCAGCATTTTCTCCTTCGTCCCCCTGAACCAGCGTGTTGTGAGATCGACCTGCATGAGCCTTACCTGAAGGTTCTTTGTCTTCTCCTTCAATACATCTGTGACGGAGGCGTCGATTCGGTAACCGTCGGGAGTTGCCTCGCTCCACGACGATTCCTGGAGATCGTCATTGTCGAGCACTTCCCGCATCTTGGTCTCGGCCTTCACCACGGCAGATGCGTAATCCTCTGATGCGGCGATTGCTCTCAGGTCTGCCGAAAAGAGCTGAAATACGACCACTGCTGCGATGGCGACGATTGAGAGTGAGACGAGGACCTCGAGCAACGTAAAGCCTTTGCAACCGCGGCGCAATTTCGAATTTCGAATTTCGAATTTCGAATTGATGGAGTTCATAAATTCAAGATTCATGCTGGCTCGTCATCGATAACTGATAACCGATCACTGATCACCGTTCACCGTCGCTGCTCACCCTCCGCTGCTTACTGGCCACTGGTCACTGCTTGAGGGTTACCGTTCCCAGTACCGGATCGGTGACTATGCGTAGTGACCGGTTTCTGTTCCATAGATCGATTGTGGCCCCTTCGATGCCGCCGGTGGCTTCAAAGAGAATCCGGTACGTTCCGCCCTGCACTTCTCCCAAAAGTGGATCCAGCAGTTTCATGCCGATCTCCGGCGGAATGCTTTTTGTGCTCCGACCTTCTATCCCGTACCTTCTCGTATCGAGGTTGACCAGGACCGTCTGTGAAGTGCCCTTGAGTTGCGCAAGGGATCGAGCTTGCCGGATCGTTGCCGATAGTTCTCTGCCTGTGGCGGTAAGCTTTGCCGAGGGCAGTGTGTTCCCAAAAAAGATTGCAGAGAGGCCGGCTATAAGCGCCATGAGAAAAAGCACCACGGCCAGTTCGATCAACGTGAAACCGGACGGAAGTTCCGAGTTCCGAGTGTCGAGTGTCGAGTTCAACACGTTTTTACTGTTCATTGGTGCTTTTGTTTCTCAGCCTTGCTAATTACCTAATCAACCACTCAACTAATCAACCAATCAACTTTCCCAATCAGACCGGTAGATCCATTATGCTGTAAACGCCCAGGAGCATCGAGATTACGATAAAGCCGATAATCAGGGCCATTATTAGAATCATCAAGGGCTCAAGAAGGCTCATGAATCGCTTCAATGCCTCCCGTAAACTCTTCTCATAGGTGGTTGCCACCTTGAGGAGCATCGTATCAAGCTGTCCCGTCTCCTCCCCGACCTTGATCATAGAGAGAGCAAGCGGCGGGAAGACGTGTGCCTCGGAGAGGGGGACGGCTATGCCCTTGCCTTCCTTGGTGCCTTTAGCTACCTTGTCTATTGCGGAGGCTATTACCTGGTTACCCAGAACCTCCTTCGCATTGGTCAGGGCCTGAAGGAGCGGGACCCCGCTTTTTATGAGGGTGCCGAGCGTCCTGCAGAAGCGCGCGGTCTCCAGCCGCCTGGTGACATCGCCGACCATGCGAAGCTTAAGGGCGTCCCACCTGTATCTACCTGCTTCCGATCTCACGTAGCTCCTGATAGGAAACCATCCTCCCATTACGATCAAGAGCACAATCCACCAGTATGACTTCAGAGCATTGCTCACTGCCAGGAGTATCTGTGTAGGAAGGGGTAACGCGCTTCCCAGTTCGGAGAATATTACGGAAAATCTCGGGAGGACAAAAGTCAGCATCACAATGATCGACGCGCCGCCGGTCAGGACGAGTATCGTGGGGTAGATCATAGCGGAAACCACGTGGTCCTTCAGCTCCTTTGACGTCTCCAGGAACTCGCCCAATTTATCAAGGACGACGTCGAGTGCTCCGCCAACCTCACCTGCCCGTATCATGCTTACGTAGAGCTTGGAGAAAATCTTCGGGTGTCGTTGCAAAGCGTCCGAAAATGCGCTTCCTTCCCTGATCGACTTGAGGATCGATTGAATAACACTCTTCATCTCCCTGCTTTCGGATATGTCGGACAGGATGTTAAGGCTCCGGTCAAGAGGCAAGCCTGCACTCAGGAGGGCCGACATTTCTGTTGTGAATGTTAACAGGCCCCCTTTTGCCGACTTGCGCCAGAGACGCCCCGCACCTTCTTCTTTGGGCGCAGCGAGCTTTAACGGGATAACCCCCGTACTTTTCAGCTTCTCGACAGCGCTCTTCTCCTCGGGTGCCTCTACCACACCTTCGACAATTGAGCCTTCCATCGTTGTTGCTGTATAGGAAAAGACGGGCATGCCGGTTAAGCCTCCTGAGTAACCCTGAAGATCTCGCTCAGGGTGGTCACGCCGGCTTTAATTTTAGCAACGCCGTCCTCGAGCAGCGTGATCATGCCTTCCTGCCTGGCCGTCTCCCGCAACTGACCAGCGTCGGCACTCTTGAGGATCAGCTTCCGTAATTCGTCGGTCACCGTCAGCAGCTCGAAGATGCCTGACCTGCCGCGATAGCCAGTGAAAACACAGTTCTCACATCCCTTGCCGCGGTAAAGGGTAACGGAGTCGCTGTTACCGATGATCTTGAGCTCTTCCTTGTTTGCCGGCGCCGGATCGACTTCTTTGCAAACAGGGCAGATCTTCCTGACAAGCCTCTGGGCCAGGATACCGCGTACGGTGGAAGAGAGCAGGAAGTTCTCGACTCCCATGTCAAGAAGGCGTGTGATCGCACTCGGGGCATCATTGGTATGGAGCGTGGAGAAAACGAGGTGGCCTGTTAAGGCCGACTGTATGGCGATCTCCGCGGTCTCGAGATCTCTGATCTCGCCGATCATGATGATGTCCGGGTCCTGCCGGACAATGTGGCGCAGCGTGGTGGCGAAATTGAGGCCTATCTGGGGCTTGACCTGGATCTGGTTGACCCCTTTAAGCTGATACTCGACCGGGTCTTCCACGGTGATGATCTTTTTGTCCGGGGAATTTATTTTGTCCAGCGCCCCATACAGAGTGGTCGTCTTGCCGCTGCCCGTCGGTCCGGTCACGAGCATGATGCCGTTCGGTTTATTGATAAGTTGATGAAAGGTCGTGAGGGTGTTCGGAGGAAATCCCAACGAGTCGAGGTCGACCATAATGCCTTCCTTGTCGAGGATCCTCATAACGATGCTCTCCCCGTGGACTATGGGGATTGAAGAGACCCTGAGGTCTATCTCCCGCTGCCCGACCATGAGCCGTATGCGGCCGTCCTGAGGCAGCCTCCGCTCGGCGATGTTCAATCGTGCCATGATCTTGATGCGTGAAACGATCGCTGCCTGCAACTTTTTGGGTATCGACTCTATATCGTGCAGCACGCCGTCAATACGGTACCGTACCTTCAGTTCATCGTCGAAAGGCTCGACGTGTATGTCGCTCGCACGCCCTTCCACAGCACGGGTGATAAGAAGGTTGACCAGCTTGACGATGGGTGCTTCCGACGCGAGGTCTTTGAGGTGACCAACGTCCTCTTCATTGTCGCTGACGAACTCAAAGCTTCCTCCGTCCATGTCTTCGATGATCCGGTCTATATTCTGCGCCTCCTGCGTGTAGAACTTGCTGATGTACTCCTCGATCATCTTCATGTCGGCCGTGTAGATCACCACCTCGCCCGAGATGGCGACCCGCAGTGCATCGATTGCTTCCCGATCGAGAGGATCCGCCATGAGGACCTTCAGTACGTTGTTTTTCAGCTCCAGAGGGACAATCCTGTTCTCGCGGATGAAGCGCGTCGAGATACTGTCGAGGAGGAAGGGGACCTTGGGAAGATCATCTTCCTGTAAGCGGGGTGTGTCTGACGGCACGTTTATATCCTCCTGGCCTACATAATGTACCACATCAAAAGGCCTAATGCACCAAACGTACACGCCGGATAGTATCCTTCTTCTTGGGTCCCGCGTTGCTCTCTCGACCGGCAAAGCAGCACGCGCGAGCGGAAATCTATCTCGCGGTATGTAGTCCTGCTTATAAGACAAAGTCCTGCTCGTGAGACTGCAAGTATAGAGCCCGGCTCCATATTTTTATGGCTAAGTGGTCTCCCATTCTGGCCTTCCTGCCAGATCGGAAAGACCCGTTCTTGTGGCACGGTTCTTGATAGTAAAAACTTACATGAATGAGATAGCGCTCTTTAGTCCAAGCAGAAATGATACTGAGAAGCGACTCATGGCGACGTTGGAACGCAGGGTCCCGCGGGGGAGTCTGAAAACCTACCGTGATCCTGATAGTTTGCGAAGGAGGTTGCTCCCGGGCGGAAGTAGCGCACCCACTCTGGTGATCCTTGCAGCAACAAAACAGGATCTGCTGGCTGTCGTGCCTCTTCGGGAGATGCTTTTGGGTTTTCGTGTCATAATGGTTCTTCCTGATTCAGATGATCTTACACTGGCAATGGGTTGGGGCATGTGGCCCCGTTTCGTGAGCTATGCTGACGGTGATTTTCAAGATGTCGCAGGGGTATTGAGTAAGATCGTCGGCACTGCCACTCATCAAACGAAAGGAGCTTCACGGCGGTGGCTCTCACTCAAGTAGAAAGCATAATTGGAACCAGCTTCATCCCCGATCCGGTGGAAACGGAGACCGTATCAGTGGGGGAAGCGGTGCGTGTCGCTGAAGTAAAGCAGCCCAATGGGCTTTACGAGGCCCTGCTTTTTGCCGTCTCCTTCATATTCCTTTTACTTGGTCTCTTGCCTTCTCAGAAAGAACAGCCGCCTGACACTGGTGTGCCTGGCTGAGAAACGGCAAAGGCCGTTTCCTCCTGATCCTCCATTCAGCACAGATAAAACGAAAGACGCGAGCCTCCACTGCTTGTTACGATGCCTCTTTGTCCTGCATAGAACAAACGTTGACGAGCCGGCTCTTTCCTCTCCCCCAGTCCTGTTTCTGAGACCAGTCCTGTTATAGAAGACATTAATTTCATCGCGCATAAAGCGCTTAGTCTCCCAACGTATTTAAATCATTACCCAATATTATTTTTGAGTCGACGGGCTCGGCAGGCATGTTTCTTGATAATAAGTATGCGCATGGCTCGGGGAAAGGTGATAATTCTTATTCGGGGGGACCGAGAGCTTCCGCATGGGCTTCAGGACATGCTGAACAGTGTGACCGTCTTTGCTGTGACGGAGATCGTGCGCGCCCCCGACAGGTTAATTCGCGAGAGGAGGTTTTAGGCATGATCACGGCTAGAGAAAGTGTTATTGATAAAAGTGCGGTGGCGATTGACGGTTTGATGAAATACCTCTCTGACATCACTAAATACCCGATGAAGGAGTATCTTTCCGAAGTGGACAAGTATCCCGTGCTGACTGAAGAAGAGGAGCAGACACTTGCCGAGCAGGTTTATAATGATGATGATGAAGTTGCCACCGAGACGCTGGTGCTCTCCAATCTGCGCCTGGTGGCAAAAATAGCCCTGGAATGTTGCGACAGCTCAGAGGATATTTTTGGTCCGGACCCCATGGATGAGGGAATTGTCGCCTTCTACAGGTGGTCAACAGGTCAAGCAGCCCCCGCAAAGGCGCTCACCTACAGACGGGCGCTCCCCGCTGTCGCAGGTGCATGATCCGCAAACATCTCAGATAACTAAGTGCTCTTCCTCACGCCGGTGAGGTTGCGACCGATTTCTTCCGGGAACTGTGGAGAATGAGTCGGCGTACAAGGCCCGTAGAGCAAGTCAAAAACGTTCGCAAAAAAATGTAGATGGCTGACAGGAAAATATAGATGGCATTGGCTGAAGAAAGGTATAATAGAAGATCGCGCCCATCAGAGACTCGGACGCTCGCCGCTCAATGTCTCGATGCGAGGGTTAGAGAAGTGGCCTACGTGCTTGTTGTCGACGACGACCAACTGATATGCGATCTGCTCGTTAATATCGCTGAGAAGTTCGGGCATCAGGCAAACTGCGCCTTCACGCTGGCGGTAGCACTCGACGAAGTTTCATCCAAGCCGTATGATGTGGTCTTTCTGGATATTAACATGCCTGACGGAAGCGGCCTCAATATTCTTTCGCAAGTCAGGCAGGCGGGGTCTGCTCCCGAAGTGATAATCGTCACCGGGTTGGGCGACCCTGACGGCGCAGAGATAGCGATTAGAAACGGTGCCTGGGACTACATTCAGAAATCATCATCAACAAAGGAGATCACACTCGCCCTCATCCGCGCCCTTCAGTACCGGGACGAAAAGAAGGCGCGGGTTCCGCTCAGTGTTTTGAAAACCGGCGGTATCGTTGGAAGTAGCGAGGAGATCATATCCTGTCTCGACATCATGGCCCAGGCCGCGAACAGCGACGCGAGCGTCCTGATCGCAGGAGAAACGGGCACTGGTAAGGAGCTCTTTGCACGTGCCATTCACGAGAACAGCTCCAGGGCGATGCACAACTTCGTGGTTGTCGATTGCACGGCTCTTCCCGAGACACTGGTTGAGAGCGTCCTCTTTGGCTACGAAAAGGGGGCTTTTACAGGGGCAGACAGGAGCCGCGACGGACTTGTCAGGCAGGCCCATCGCGGCACGCTTTTCCTGGATGAGATCGGTGAGCTTCCCGTGTCACTTCAAAAGACGTTTCTCAGGGTTTTGCAGGAGCACCGATTTCGCGCGGTGGGTGGGGAGAGCGAAGTTGAGAGTGACTTCAGACTGGTGGCTGCCACCAATCAGAACCTCGACAAGATGGTAGAGGGAGGCAGTTTTCGTACAGACCTCCTGTTTCGCATCAGGACTTTTGCCATAGAATTGCCGCCCTTGCGTGCTCGCAGGAAGGACATCAAAGAACTTGCGATCCATTTCATGACCAAGTTCGCTGAACGTTATAAGATCGGGATAAAGGGATTCTCTCCTGAATTTTTTGATGCCCTCATCGCGTACGATTGGCCGGGTAATGTTCGCGAACTACTCAGTGCGATGGAGTGGGCCATTACGGTCGCCAGGCAGGAACCCACTCTCTTTCCCAAGCATCTTCCCACGGAGATCCGAGTGAAACTTGCCCGTTCTTCTGTCAAAGCGCCCGTAAGTGCCGGAGAAGAAGATCTGACCCTGACGCTACGTCCGATAGAATCTTACCGTGATCAGATGGAATCGCAATACCTGCAAGAGCTGGTGGCGGCCACAAAAGGGGATATCAGGGCCGCGTGCCGGATCTCCGGGCTCTCCCGGTCCCGGCTCTATGCCCTCCTCAAGAAGCACAACGTAACTGTGTCCGGTAAGGGTAACAACTGAAATATCACCCTCTGTAAAGCTTAAACTCATAACGCAAGGATCATTCTCAACATTAATCAGCAACTTCTTCACAATGTTGATGAATAGCGGTCTTATTTCTGTTTAAGTCTTAACACCTCTTGCTTCTTGCCGATAACTGGAAGAGGAGGAGAAGCCTTCATGGATTCCGGCGTTGGCATGGGGCAGGAAACGTCTGAGGGACAAGCACAGGAACTTATCAGGAATACCACCTATTTCCCCAATGTGAAGCTTACTGTCGATAGTGAGAAGAAGGTCGTCTATGCGACCATCTCCGAGGAAGGCCCGTATCCTGCCGCAGACGATCTCATCGAAATCCTGCGCGAAACCGGCGCGAATTACTGGATCGACGAAAGGCTGATCCGGAAAGAAATAAAGAGGGAGGTGTGTGACGAGCCGTTCGCCGTCGCATTTATCCGCGATACTGAGGTCAATATCGTCATCGGTGACAACGAACGAAAAGCTTACCTGGTGCTGAAGTCAGCGTACGGGGGCAGAGAACTCACATTGGAAGACATAGAGGAGGCGCTTGCCCTCCACGGCGTTGTGACTGGGATAGACCGAGACGCCATCGAGGAGGCTCTTGCTGAGGGTAAGTATAACGAGAGAATACTCTGTGCACAGGCGAAGGAGCCGCTCCCCGGCATGGATGCTGAGATCTACGCCAATTTCAGAACCACCTTCGAAACCGAGCCCAAGGAGATTGATCACGATAAAGTGGACTTCAGAGAGCTCGGACGTTTTGCCACCGTGAGCAAAGAGAGTGTCGTCGCGCGAAAAAGGCCGGCCACGCCCGGAGAACCGGGAGTCACCGTCACCGGAAGACCGATCCCGGCAAAGCCGGGAAGAGATATTATGTTCGGCGCGGGCAAAAACACGCATCTTTCTTATGATGGTGTGCACATCATTGCAGACATAGATGGCCACCCAGTCCTCAAGGGGAAGACGTTTTCGGTGGAATCCATCTATGAAGTGCCGGGCGATGTTGATTTTTCGAGCGGCAACATCCACTTCGCCGGAAGCCTCCACATCACCGGAAACGTCATATCAGGCTTTACGGTCACAGCAACTGAGAATATAGAAATCGATGGTTTTGTGGAAGGGAGTACCATCGAAGCGGGAGGCAATATCGTTATTAAGGGCGGCGTGCAGGGGAGAGGAACAGCGAACATCAAGGCGGGAGGTTCGGTGGCCATGCTCTTTGTCGAGCATGCCCGTGTGGAGGCCGGCAAGGATATCGTCGCAGGGGAGGCTTTGCACGCAAACCTCTCTGCCAAAGAAAAAATCTTGATCAACCTCGGGAAGGGTCAGGCTTGTGGAGGCGCGCTGCGAGCCGGAAGCCTCGTAGTGGTTCGATTGCTCGGTTCAGAAATGGGCGTTCCCACGAAGGTGGGCGTAGGGTATGACCCCCACGTGAAGAGGCGGTTGGAGAGCCTGAAAAAGGAGAAGTTAGGGCTGGTGGAATACCTGGCAAAGACGGAGGGAGGGATAGCGGCTCTTGAAGAGTGCAGGCGGGAAGGCACCTTCACCACTCGAAGGGATGAGCTCTATACCCGGCTGCTGGCCACCCGGGATCAGCTCCATGCTCAGATAGAGCAAGCGGACAGCGAACTTGCTGAGATCGAAGGGGACGTGACCAAGGCAGTCGCGCCCGAGGTGAGGGTGCACAGTACTGTCTTCCCGAATACCACCATCACTATGAAGGGGAGCAGCCTTCTGATCAAGGAAGAGTGGCACCGAGCCACGTTCTATGAACAGGAAGGCCAGATCAAGGTTATGCCTCTTGTGTGAGCAGCAGAAAACATGTGATACCAAGTTGCATTCAAAAATAGAGCAAGGCGACCAGGAGGATAGCGACGGAGGCGTACTTATAGTACGTCGGAGTCGTGCCTCCGCAGGCAACGAAGCTGTATGAATGAAGGCAACTTGGTGTGATCACCAGTCGCGCATGAAAACCATCCCTTGGGCCACCTGCCGTGTCTTGTCTTTGTCGTATAATTGTTCAACGAGGGTCAGCGAAAACTCCAAAGCTGTGCCGGCACCTCGGCTCGTGATGGAGTTGCCGTCTACCACCACTGCAGTATCCAAAAGCTCCACGTTTGAGACCAGATGCGCGAAGTTCGGATGACAGGTGGCACGTCGTCCCTCAAGCAGGCCGTGCGGATAGAGTACGACAGCAGGAGCCGCGCAGATTGCTGCATAGAGACGCCCTTCCGCACGTTGTCGCTTGAGGAGCTTGATGAGCTCCGCAGAATCACGCAGATGCTCTGAACCGGGCATGCCACCGGGAAGAGCGATGAGGTCGTACACATCATCGAGGCAGGAGTCCACTAAACGGTCCGCGATCAGTTTAATGCCCTTAGAGGCGATCACCTCAAGTTTGCCGACTGAGGCGAGTATAGTGTTCGCACCGGCCCGCCTCAGCACATCGACGACACACACAGTCTCTAACTCCTCGCTCCCGTCTGCCACAGCGACCAAAACATTCCTTTCCACGTGGTCCCCCTCCTAGGTATTTCAAACAGTGAGTTTATGTACCACTATCTATCATGAATTTTCTCAACTTTCAACGCAGGACTCAACATTTCAAGCAATACCAAATTATTACAACAAATACCATAAAGATTCACAGACAATTCATATGTGAGTTCAACTTTCGACTTGTCCTTGGAGTCATAATGCGGTACATTGTGTCAAAAATCTGCTGGAGTGGAGGAGGAACAATGAGCAAGAAAACGCTTTACAGATGCGCGGCCGTTACGGCGGTCTTCGCTATTTGGCTGACCGGAAGCGTGCTATACGCGCAGGAGAACGTGTGGCGTATCGGTACTATTATGCCGCTCAGTGGACCGCTCGCGAAGAACGGCATCAAGAACTTCGACGGCGTGAAGATCGCAACCGACATGGTCAACGACGAGGGCGGTGTCCTTGGAAAGAAAGTGGTGCTGGTGAGTGCCGATGCACCTGATCCTCAGGCTGCAGCGAGTGAGGCCAACCGCCTCATTACGAATGAGAAGGTCACGGCCATTATCGGGACGCAGGCGAGTACCCTTTCCATGGCTGCGACGGTCGTTGCGGAAAAGGCTCAGGTCTTTTACCTCGAGAATGAAGGTATTTCTGCAGGCATCACGGGTCGCGGTTTCAAATACACCTTCAGGACCACCTTTGATAGCGACATGATGGCCTACCAGATGGTCGATTTCGCCGCAGAAGGCATAGCACCGAAGATCAAGAAGAATGCCAAGACGTTGCGACTGGCCATCGTGCATGAAGACAGCGCATTCGGAACAGCAACAGGCAAGGGCCTGACCGACAGGGCAAAGGCGCTGGGACTCAACGTCGTAGCGGCCGAGGTGTACAGCGCCAAATCCGTCGACCTTTCGGGCATGGTGATGAAGCTCAGGCAGGCGAAGCCGGACATCATTCTCGCCGCTCAGTACATCAACGACTCGATCCTTTTTCATCGCCAGGCCAAAGAATTGAAGTTCAAGGCGATCGTCATCGGCACCACGGCCGGCCAGGGCAATCCCGATTTCGTGCAGGCGTTCGGTAAGGATGCTGACGGGGTGATGGCGGGAGGCATCCCTTCTGAAATCTCTGTCGAAAGATTGCAGGCCCAGCAGAAGAAGGATGCGCTTGAATTCGTGAAACGGTACAAGGCGAGCCACAACGGGGAGTATCCCAACCCGACATCATTTGTCGGGTTTGCCGGCGCGTGGATACTCTACAAGTTCATCATGCCGAAAGCGGGCAGTCTCGACGCGGAGAAGCTTCGGGAGGCAGCGCTCAGCATTGATGTGCCCAAGGGCAAGGGCGTGCTGAACTGGGGTATCAAGTTCGCGAAGCCCGGCGAGAAGAATGCGGGTCAGAACCTGTATGCGTCTGCCGGTATTAATCAGTGGCAGAATGGGGAGCTCAAGCTGATCTACCCGAAAGAGATTGCTTCGTCAGATCTCACGTTGCCGAAATAACGTCGTTCTCGGGCACGCGAGCAGGCAGGGCACGAGGTTCAGACCTGCTCGCGAGTGCGCGGCGCAAGGCCAAGTTCTCTCATGGACCACACCCTCATTGTTCAATTGCTGATCTCCGGTATTCTGCTGGGAGGGATATATGCGCTGGGAAGTATCGGATTGACGCTGATCTTTGGCGTCATGAAGGTAGTTAATTTCGCCCATGGCGAGTTCTTCATGCTCGGCATGTACCTTACCTACTGGCTCTTTCATTATTTTCAGATCGATCCATATCTTTCAACACTCATCCTGGTTCCAGCCGTCTTCCTTATCGGACTTGTTACCTATTACGTCTTCATAAGACCGACTATCGGTTCGTCCGTGCTTGCGCAGATTTTTATCACGGTGGGTCTCTCTACAATCATTCAGAACACGGTTCTCCTGTTCTGGTCTGCTGATTTCAGAAGCATCTCCCTGAGCTACGCGACGGATGCGATGGTGTTTGGGCCTTTCCCTGCTCTGGGAGTGGACGAGGTTATGGTCAACCCGTCAAGGCTTATAGCCTTTAGTCTCGCCATCTGTCTTTCTGCCGCGTTTTACCTTTTTCTGAGGTTTTCATACACGGGAAAAATCATTCGGGCCACCTCACAGGATCGCTCCGCAGCCCTGCTCATGGGTATCAACATCGACAAAATTTACAAGCTCACCTTTGCCATGGGCATCGTGCTCACGGGCTTGGCAGGCGGACTTATTCTGCCCATATATTCGGTGCATCCTTTTGTAGGGTTTGACCTTGTGCTGATCATGTTCGTGGTGGTAGTGCTGGGAGGCATGGGCAGTGTCGTTGGTGCGGTGATCAGCGGTTTGATCATCGGCGTTGTGGAGGTCTTTTCCAGTTACTGGCTGGGCCAGGAGAACAAGCAGGTCATCTATTTTCTCGTATTCATCGCGGTGCTCGTCCTGCGGCCCTCGGGTCTTTTCGGGCTGAAGGAAGAAGAGGAAGTGGAACGCATTGAAGCCATTGAATGAAATTACAAAAGGAGACAGACTGCACCTGCGGTTCGTAGTATCGGCCGTGGCAGTTGTACTCGCATTGGTGCTGCCTCTGTTGATCGGGAACGACTTCTATCTCGACGGTCTTATTCTGATCTTCATGTGGGGCACGTATGCCGCAGCCTGGAATATCCTCGCAGGCTACGCCGGCATGGTCTCTCTCGGTCACAATGCTTTCTTCGGGATCGGCGCCTACACATCCACGCTTCTCCTCCTTCGTTTCGGCCTTACCCCGTGGGCCGGGATGCTTGTTGGCGGCATGCTCGCTTCCTGCGTAGGCCTCATCCTTGGAATCGTCTGTTTTCGTCTGCGGAGCCATTATTTCGCACTGGCGACCCTGGCCTTTGGTGAGGTGACTTATATCGTTGCGGTCAACTGGCGTTCCCTCACCGGCGGATCAGAAGGCCTGGCGTTACCGATCCAGCCGAGCTTCTATCTCTTCTCGTTCTCGAGTAAGCTACCGTACGTGTATATCGGTCTTTTCTTTCTGCTTACCGTAATCGGCATATCCTACGCTATCCAACAGTCGAGGCTGGGTTACTTTCTCCTGGCCTTTCGCGAAAACGAGGACGCTGCCCGGGCCCTTGGCGTCAGAACAGGCAGGGTGAGGTTGATCGCCATGGTGCTCAGCTCCTTTCTTTCAGCCATCATGGGTACGTTCTATGCGCAATATGCTGTCTTTATCGACCCAAGCAGTGTTATCCGCATCCAGCTATCTGTGCAAGTGGCACTCTTTGCCATCGTCGGAGGGGTCGGCACGGTGATGGGTCCAGTCATCGGAGCCATGCTTTTTATCCCCATCACCATAGCGCTCCGTGCAAAGATGGGAACCGCTCTGCCAGGCCTTCATATGATCGTTTACGGAATCATCCTTGTGCTTGTCCTTCTGTACATGCCGCAGGGCATCTCCACCAAACTGAAGGAGAAGGTGCCTCTGCTCACGAAGATCTGGAGAGGGTAGATATGCTTGAAGTGCATGACGTGAGCAAATGGTTCGGAGGAAACGCAGTGCTGAAGGGTGTGAGCCTGACCATCCGGCCGGGCGATGTGGTGGGCCTCATCGGACCAAACGGCGCAGGTAAGACAACGCTCTTCAACGTGATCAGCGGGTTTTGCAGAACCAGGACAGGATACATCAGGTTTAATCACACGGACATCACGAGAATGAGACCGGAAGAGATTTGTAGCTTGGGACTCTGCCGCACATTCCAGATTACCAAACCCTTCAGCAACACGACGGTAGTTAAGAACGTTATAATCGGTGCGCTGGTTCGGGAGAAAAGCCTCAAGAGAGCAGAGAAAAAGGCAGAAGAGGTGCTGGAATTAGTGGGGTTGCATGATCGGCGACACGTGCTGGGAAGGAGCCTCACCATTGCAGACCGCAAGCGGCTTGAGATTGCGCGCGGGCTGGCCACCTCACCAAGACTCTTCCTGCTGGACGAAGTGATGGCAGGGCTCAATCCAACGGAACTGCAGGAGATGATTCGGCTGATCGGGCACCTGGCTGAGTCAGGAGTCGCCCTTTTGATTATTGAGCACATTATGGGAGTAATCATGAGGCTCTCGCATCGGGTCATGGTACTCAACCACGGCGAGAAGATCGCTGAAGGAGAGCCTTCGCAGATCGCTTGCGACAGAGAGGTCATCAAGGCCTATCTGGGGGAGGAATACCTGATTGCTCAGGCTTAGCAGGCTGAACGCATCGTACGGTGATGTTCAGGTTCTACATGACATAGATCTTTCCATTGAAGAAGGAGAGTTCATATCGATCGTCGGAGCAAACGCGGCCGGCAAGAGCACGCTGCTCCGCTCGATCGCTGGTCTCCTCAAGAAGACGTCTGGGTCTATCGAGTTCCGTGGTAAGCAGTTGATCGGGCGCCCGCCTTACGAGATAGTCGAGACCGGCATTGCCCACATACCTGAGGGAAGGCGTGTCTTTCCACTTTCGAGTGTCCAGGAAAACCTTGAGGTGGGGGCTTACGTGCAGCGCAAGCAGATCAACCTCAGCCGTTCCCTTAAGGAAGTATACGAACTTTTTCCACAGCTCTACGAACACAGGAATCAGCTGGCCGGCTCTCTCAGCGGAGGGGAGCAGCAGATGCTTGCCATCGCGCGGGGCCTCATGGCCCGGCCGACCCTCATCACGGTCGACGAGCCTTCACTGGGGCTTTCTCCTATCATGGTGGAAAAGACCTTTCAGATGCTGAAGCGAATCAATGAAGAGCGCGTGACGGTACTGCTGGCGGAACAGAATGTGTTTCACGCGTTGAATATGTCGCATCGGGCGTATGTAATCGAGAACGGCAAGGTGGTATTGACCGGAGCAGGAAGTGATCTACTCACAAATGAGCACTTAAAGAAAGCGTATCTGGGCATGTGAGGCACATCCGGCAAAGGTCTGATGCGCTCGGTGCAGAAGGCTGGAGGATAGATCTATGAAAAGGGTGAACGAGCCGACATACGCGAAACATGTCAGAGGCACGTTTAAACAGTTCGACGACCGTCTGACAGGATTCAGTCGGGGTAGGGTTGATCCTGCGGGAAGCAAATATGACAAGATGCACCAGAGGAGCGTAGAAAACATCAGGAAGGACATCAAGGGGAAAACCGTGCTTGATCACGGCCTGTGGGTTGCCGGTAGAACCGTCGATTATGTAATGCGGCGCAACCAGTACGGAAGGGAAGCCCTAGCCCAGTTTAACCGCGAGTTCAAGGCACAGGATCGGTCTCCGAAAGAAATGACGCGGATCGTGAAGCGCGTCGCTCGCTGGCTGGGTGCTGATCTCGTGGGTGTTGCGCGGTTGAACAGGTCCTGGGTATACAGTCATTGGGGAGACCAGAACGCGCATTACTGCGGTGCAGCTCAGGCGGGAGATCCGATTGAGATCCCGGGTGCATTTCAGTACGTGATCGTGCTGGTCCAGGAGATGGGATATGACATGGTCAAGCGGTCGCCGGCTGTTGAGGCAGACACCGATCTCGTTTACGCGACGATGGGCTTCACCGCGTGTTCGCTTGCCACATATATCAGTGAGATAGGGTACCGTGCCATTCCTTCCGTCAATGAACTGGGCATCGATGTTGCGTTCGCGGTGGATGCGGGGTTGGGAGAGATGGGGCGCATGGGACTGCTTATGACCCGGGAATTCGGCCCACGATGCAGAATCGGGAAGGTTTTTACCGATATTCCCCTGGAGCCGGATCAGCCCATCGACATCGGGGTCCAGGGCTTCTGTGAAAAGTGTGAACGCTGCTCGGTTCACTGTCCCAGCGGTGCGATCAAATCAGGTGCGCGTACGGAAGAGCCCTGGGACGAATCGAACAACCGCGGCATGCTGAAGTGGCCTGTACACGCCATGAAATGTCTCGACTGGTGGGTGAAGAATGGGTCGCACTGTTCGGTCTGCGTTCGCGTCTGCCCCTGGAACAAGCCGAACACGCTCTTCCACCGGGGCGTGCGGTTCCTTGCGGAACGGGATCTTTTCACGCGGCTCCTCGTATGGATGGACGAGCGGATGGGCTATGGAAAACAGTCGGTCAATTTTTTTGACTGATAGAGAGCAGGGGCGAGGCTTGCCACGCCATACTTCGTTGCCTGCGGACTCGCGGCATGCTGAGCGTGCTGTGAGGTAAAACGGCGTGGCCCGGGACCGGAAATGGACGATCGATCGGTGTATCGGAGCGTAGGAAAAGAAGAGGATCTGACGCGCATCTCCAGGCGGGTCGGCCGGATCACGGTTTCAGCTATCAAGCAGATGCCTGTGCTTGCGAGCAAGGTGGCGGGTGCTGTTTCCCTCGGCCAGGGTATTCCCTCATTCGCTACACCCCCCTTCGTGACCGAAGCCGTGATACGCGCATTGAGAGAAGATGAGTCTGTGGGAAAGTACTCTCTGCAGCCCGGCCTGCCCGCGTTGAAGGAGGAGATCGCCAATCATCTGTTTCGCACCAAAGGCGTTCCAGTCGACCCGGACACAGAAATTTTCGTGAGTTGCGGTGCGATGGAGGCGCTCGCAGCTTCGATTGCCACGCTGGTGGACCGGGGAGACGAAGTGCTGATTTCCTCTCCCAACTATGCGTCCCACATTGAGCAGGTTCTGTTCGCCGAAGGAGTGCCCGTGTTTGTGCCGCTCGGAGAGGAACAGGGGTGGAGGCTGGATATCGACGGCTTCAAACGGGCGGTCACTCCGCGGACCAAAGCCATCCTTATCTGCAACCCGATGAATCCAACAGGAACCGTCTTTTCCCGTGAGGAGGTCAGGGCAATAGCAGAGCTTGCCATTGAGCGGGATCTTTTCGTGATAGCGGACGAGGCGTACGATTTTCTTGTCTATGAAGGGCTATGCCACGAGAGCTTCGTCTCCATTCCGGAATTGAAGCAGCGGCTCGTTGCAGCCTTCAGTTTCTCCAAGATGTACTGTATGACCGGCTGGCGTGTGGGCTACCTCTACGCCCCTTCGTATCTTATTGACCAGGTGCTCAAGGTGCACGACGCCTTTGCCATCTGTGCCCCTACCGTCTCACAGTATGGTGCGCTTGCGGCACTCAGAGCCACGAACGGAAAAGATGGTGAGGGCGACAGGTTCATTGCGGGGCTTGTGTCCGCTCTGGACGCAAGAAGAGAATTAATCTGCAACCGGCTCGACCGGTTGTCGGCACTCTTTGCGTACCAAAGACCACAGGGCGCATACTACGTGTTCCCGGGGATCGCGCTTCCCGGGGTGAAATCGATGGACCTCGCGCTCCGCCTTCTTTATGAGGCGAAGGTGATCAGTGTGCCTGGAAGCGGGTTCGGCCCCACAGGAGAGTCGCACATCCGCCTTTCTTTCGGAGGGACAGAGCATGAGATCAACGAGGGCTTTGATCGTATAGAGGCGTGGCTTCGGACCGTCTGATCAGAGCGGCCGCGTTTCGAAAACCGAAAGAGAATAAAAGATATGGAAGCTACATTGAATGCGAGGAGGAGTCGATGAAAATAACCAATCTCGATAATGTCCAAAAAGTAAAGATGACCATGGAAGGGGCAAAAGATGCCTTTAAACAGATCCCCATATCGGACGCGGATGGCACACCAAACCTTTCCGTGCGAGTCTTCACCATTGAGCCTGAAGGCCACACACCGTATCACACGCATCCTTTCGAGCATCTCAATTATATCATACAAGGTCGTGGCGCTCTCGTCACTGAAGATGGTACTGAACGGCCTGTCCAGCAAGGCGACTTTGTGCTGGTCCTTCCCGGAGAAAGGCACCAATATAAGAACAAGGCCGACGACCAGCCATTAGTCATGATCTGCGCGGTGCCAAAAGAATACGAGTAACGCAACACGCGCTGTCTTAAAGTTGCATTGGTTCTTTAACGCTCGGGCAAAATTCTCTGCGAGAATACGCGGCATATTGAAGGCGCTTTAAAGTAGATAGGCATAGACGGATGTACAGCTAATGATGGGAAGCCTTCGGCTCCGCTGTAGCTGACCCGATCTGTCATTGAAACTCCATTAAGAAATAGGGCCCGGCAAAGATCGCATTGTGATCGTCTTTGCCCGGCCCTCGGTTAAAACCCTTTACGTCTATAGCAATTTTTTTACGCCGTAGCAGGACGTACAGGCTCGACGCCCGCAGGTTTGGCTATTTTCTTCAAAATGAGCGCTCCGAGCCCGGAAGCGACGGAAGCCGCTCCAATAACTGAGCAAGCCACAGTCCATCCAATTTGAAAACCCTGCATCTTGGCATAGTACAGAGCAAGAGCTGTGATAAAGGTCGGCCCTATCAGGCCGCCAACGCCCTTTGCCGTGTACATAACGCCATAATTTGTGGATAAAAATTTCTCTCCATAACGGTCCGCAGTGATTGGGGGGAAGAAAGCAAACATCGGCCCCGTGCAGAAAAACGCGACCGTTACCACGATCAGGAACATATAAGGGCTCCACGCCACAAAAGGTATAAGAACATAGAGAAGCCCGCATGCCACGAAATCAATACACATAGCATTTTCCCTGCCGATCTTGTCTGAAATGATCCCCCAGACGATTCTCCCGATCCCGTTTGCCGCGGTGAATGCTGTGAAGGTAATGGTAAATATAGCGGCAGGTACCTTGTAGTCATTCGCCATCAGCTTGATATTCGGTGTAAGGAACATATATCCGATAGCCATAAGTACGAACATGCCATAGATAAGATAGAACTGCCCCGTCTGAAACATCTCCACGGGGCTGTAACTCTTGGTTTCAGCTTGTTTCGGTTTGGCGGAGTCGGCGGCTTTTGCGGTACTACCGGCGGCCTCAGGGAATCTGAGCACCTGCGCGACCAGGAGCAATGCCACCGCAAACCCAATGCCCGTCCAGAGGAAGGCGGTCTTATAGCCGTAGTTCGCAACAAGTATGGTGATGAGCCAGCCGAAAAGCGCTGCGCCGGAACCGAAGCCGCATGCCATGATACCGGAAGCCGTGCCTTTCTTTTTTGGGAACCACTTCAGGGACGCAGCTATGCCGCCCGTATAAATAAAACTCGCGCCGATGCCTGCGAATCCATAAAAAATGCACATCGGCAGTACCTTGTCCTGGAAGCCTATGCCGCCCCATCCGACTGCTACCAGTATTGCTGCAAGGGAAAAGAAAATTTTTGTGCCGAATTTGTCGATCAGGTAGCCGCTCAGGGGCCCGGCAAAAGTCATGCATGCCACAAACGTCGCAAATGCCGTCTGAATCTCCACCTTTGAGAATTTCGGATTAGCCTTAAGAATATCAGGGACAAACAGTGACCAGGCATACTGAAGGCTGGATATCATTACCATACCGAGAACACCGGCTGTTAACATTACCCACGGGCTATTCATGAAACCTCTCTTTCCGTTTACACCCGACCCGTTTCCCATTTTTTTCCTCCCTATCAATTAATAGATGGGTTCCTCGAGATCACACCATAGACGATTGAATCCATCGGTCACCGACAACGGTACCGCACTATTCATTGGCAACGTGTTTCTCCTTTGCGGTGATCGTACGATCAGTCATACTCGTTCCTTTTTTCGTGTTTTGAAAGTCCGCCTTCCCGGGTGGTTTCAGGGCGCCCGGCCGTATCGGCATGGTACCCTGAAACCAGTTCCCAAAAAAATCTTATCGTTGCTTACTTAGCCTTCGTTCTCTTCTTAGGCGTAGGCACAGGTGCCTCTACTGCAACCGCTTTGATCCTCTTGATCTTTTCGTCCACAAAAGCCTGCATCTTGGCGATGTGTTCGGCTTTTAGATGGGAGAAGCGGCCCTGCCACTTCATATACTCGCTCACCGGTTTGTATTCCTTCGGGATGCGCTGGTACTTGTACACGCCGTTTTCCCACTCGTAGAGCGTCCACATGCCGGTGTCAACCGCCAGGCGCCCCATCTCGAGGGTCAGCTTCTCGTCAAACTTCCACCCCTTGGGACAGGGCGAGAGCATGTGCAGGAAGGTCGGACCATCCACGTTCAAGGCCTTCCGGACTTTATTCATCAGGTCCAGAGGATACGAGACACACGTCGTGGCAACATACTTGACTAGCGGGTGGCCACCAATGACCAGCTGGGGCGGGTCCTTCGGGAAGAGGGTCTTGCCTTCAGGGATAAGCTTTCCCGGGGGGGTAAACGTGGTGTTCGCTCCGTAGGGCGTTGTCGGTGAGGTCTGGATGCCGGTATTAGCATAGGACTCATTATCGTAACAGATGAAAAGCGCATCATGGCCCCGATACATCATGGCTGACATGGCCTGAAGGCCGATATCGACTGTACCGCCGTCTCCCGCCATGACGATAACATTTGGAAATGGACCATCATATTTTCCTTTGCGGATCAGGGTCTTATAGGCCGCCTCAACTCCTGACCCAACAGCCCCACCGTTGGTGATCTGCGCGTGGATCCAGGAAACAGCATAAGGCGTGCAGAGATAGCTGGAATTGGCAACGTACATGCAACCTGTGGGTCCAATGAAGATCGTGTCTCGGCCCGCTGCTTTTGCCACGAGCCGGTAATTAAGGGCAGGCCCGCAGCCGGCACATGTCCTGTGCCCGGGAAGATACATCTCTTCTCTGGGTGCTCCCCGAAGAGATTTGATCGGTTCTAAAATCTGCTTTCTATAATCAACGTTTTGCATAATCCAACACCTCCTCGTGGATCATAATTTTAGGTTTCGTCTTCAAATCCTACCCAATAGACCTTCTGACGGGTCTTTTTCTCCTCCACCATCTGCTTGAGGATCTTCGCCATGTAGTAGAAGTCGTCCAGGAGAATAACGTCGCCGCCGAGGCCTGCCATGAAGGATGTGAGCAATGGTCTCTTATCCAGGTCATAAAGGCTTGCGCTGACCTCGTGAATCAAGTTTCCGCCCCTCGTGGCCCCGCCGTAAGAGGTACTGGTCTCCACGCAGGCCACTGCCTTTGTATTGGCAAGTGCTTCGGCGATCTGCTGTGTCGGCCACGGTCTTACCCAGCGTGGTCTCACCATGCCGGCCTTCAAACCTTGATCCCTCAGGTGGCGGATTGCCGATTTGCAGGTATTTGCGTGAGCGCCCTGAATGAAGAACGCGACTTCTGCATCGTCCATCATGAATTTTTCGAGCCACGGGGCCAGATTCCGTCCGAAGATCCTATTATAATCTGCCACTGCTTCTTCTATTACCTTGGGGACTACCAGGAAAGTCGCTGCCCGTTGAGCGTCCATCGGTGCTCCCTGGTCAGGCCTGATCTGCGGACCATGCGAGACAGGGCAGGCTGGGCTTAAGGGATGCGGTGCCTTGTAGGGCGGCAGGAACTCTCTCACCTGGGCAAGCTCCGGCAGTATGACTTTATCCGGAATATGGGAGAGGAAATAACCGTCCTGGCACACGAACTGGGGCAGCATTACGCGGGGATCTTCGCCAACGCGGTAGTTGATCAGTGTGTTGTCAAGAACCTCCTGCGGCGTAGACGCCCAGCCCATTAACCAGCCCTGGTCCCTTGCGGACATGGCATCCGTATGTTCCGAGCCGAAATCTCCCGGAGGGTCGAGGGTCCGGTCTGCGATCGCCATCTGGAGTGGATAACGGCCACCAGCGACCGGGCTGTACAACTCAAACGCGTACGTGACGCCGACACCTGCGCTTCCTACGTAAGCACGGGCACCACAGGCGGAAGCTCCTAAAACGATGGAAACCTGAGCATGCTCGCCTTCGCCGTGTACGAACTCGCAATCCAGCTCACCGTTCGCGATCATTTTGGCGAGCTCCATCATAATTGCGGTATAAGGGCGGATTGGATATGAAGCAGTGACCTCTATTTCTGCAAATTTTGCTCCCTGTGCTGCTGCTGCGCAGCCGCTGAGCATCATTTCTTTCGCCATAATCTCTCCTCCTTAAAAAGGTTTTTCCAGACGATGAACTCCGTCCTGAAAGTCGAGTTCGGGAGCCGCAGAAATGGCATCAGCAGGACATTCATAGATGCAAATCTGACAGCCTTTGCAAAACTTCCAGTTCCATTCCATTTTGTCTTCTTTCTCGTTGTAGGACCAGCAAGAGTCGGGGCACGAGGCGTAGCATGTGAAACAGCGGGTGCACTTCTCGTGGTCGATTATCGGACGGACGATCCGCCAGTTGGAGGTAATGAAAAGATCTTGCTGCTTCACCGGAGCCGGAGTGATTGCCCCAAATGGTACCTCTCTGTCTTTGGGAATCTTTATTGCCATAAGTCTCTCCTTTCTAAAGGTTTGGCGGTAGCGTACTGCCCCACCATTATTCTCACGTTCCCCATGAATATTCCACACGGGCTTTACGGAACTTCTCGAGCTTTACCTCGTTATAGCCGCGTTCCAGAGCAGCAACGTCGCTCACGATTTTCGCGAGGTTCTCTTTCTTCGCCATGCCCGAGACCCTTGCCAGCGCCCCGAGGATCGGGGCAGCAATGCCAGCTCCCACGCCGGCCGTGTCCACGCCGCCTTCAGAACCGGAGAAGTCAACGGTGCGAATCCCTGATATACCATCGGCATCTACTGTGGCTACGCAACCCAATACATCTGCATTGGGAATGAACTGCAGCATGTAGTCGATGGGCCGGTTGGTATTGATGAGCAGGAGACCGCCCTCAGGCATGCCTTTCAGCACATTTATGCCTTTGACGATCGTCGGCTCAACGATGACGACGACATCCGGATGTGCATTGGTGTAAAGATACTTCATCTCGATCTCTTCGTCGCTGATGCGGACATACTTCCTGGTGGTTACGAGCACGCGGTCGGGCAGGTCTTCATAGTTATCGAATGCCTGCACGAACTTGCCCTCCATTTTTGCAGCCTGCCCAAAGGCGTTGGCAACGTCCCTGGCCTCCTTGTCCATCACCACGCCCCTTGTCCAAACGGTGATCTCGGTTACCTTACCCATAAACAGATACCTCCTTCATAATTAGTTGATCAGCTCAACTGACCTGTAAAACTAGAATCTCGCTTTGCCGTTTCCATTTTGGTTGCCTCCATTCCCTCCTTTCTTCTTGAACAGAGTTTTTTCCACTCCTTCGAGATGGCGTAGCATGGCCTTCTTTGCTGCTGTGCCCTGGCCACTCCTGATTGCGGCCAGGATCTCCCGATGGCCCGTAATCGACTTTTGTTTTCTCTCCTGCGTCAGAAGGTATTTCTCGCGGGTCTTGCCAAGAAGGCCCACGAGGGCGGAAAGAAGACGCTCAAGAACCTTGTTTCCGGTCATCCTGGATAGTACTTGATGAAAATCTGCGTCATTGTGCAAAACAATCCCCTTCTTCAATTCCTTCTCCTGCTCGCTGATGATCTTTTCCAACTGGGCAATTCTTTCCGGGATTGCATGTTTAGAAGCCAGCTCCGCTACCTCGGGCTCAATGATTTTTCTCAAGGTAAAGATATCGATGATATCGTCCTTCTCCTGGAAAAGGGCCGCAGCCAAGGGCCTGATAAGGGCCTCCTCGCTGGAAGCGGTGACGTACGTTCCTTCACCCTGGCGTCTTTCCACGAGCTGCATGGTTTCCAACGAAAGAATGGCTTCCCTGACCGTGGAGCGGGACACATTAAAGGTATCAGACAGCTCTTTCTCATTGGGGAGTTGATCGGCCCTCTTCAGTTTTCCCTTTTCAATGGCACTGCGGATTTGTTCAACAATCTCTTGGTAGGCCCGCTTCTTCTTGACCGCTTTCATCGCCCCTAACATGCAGAAACTCCCTCTTTAGTCCGGACCCTTTTTATTGCTTCTCTAAAAAGGCTGGGGCCGATTCGAAGTTCATCTGATTGCGCCTTCAGTGGGTCATTGATTAATTCGGCAACGGCCATTATTGCCGCATTCCTACATATTGAGGCTATCTCTGAACCGACCATACCCTCCGTCAGTCTGGCCAGTTCAGTCAGATCGACGGTAGCATCGAGTGGCCTCCCCCTCGTATGCATCTGCAGTATCTCCAGCCGCTCAGCCTCGGTTGGCGGAAGAAAGTGAAGTATATAGTCGAGTCGCCCCGCATGCGTCAGGGCTGGATCGAGCACTTCTTCCCTGTTTGTTGCGCCAAGGACAATTACCTGAGAAAGGTCGCTCAGGTTGTCGAGCTCGTTGAAGAACTGACTGACCATTCGTTCTGCGACAGCCCCTCCTTCGCTCGTTACGGTTCGAGAAAAGCCGAGTGAGTCAATCTCATCGAAGAAAAGTATGCAGGGAGCTGATTGTTTAGCTTTTTTAAAGATCTCGTGAAGGGCCCTCTCTGATTCACCCAGCCATTTGGAAAAAAGGATGGGTACGCTTACTGAGATGAAATTAAGACCGGTTTGACCGGCCAAAGCCTTTGCCATCAAGGTTTTTCCCGTACCGGACGGGCCGGTGAAGAGGATCCCTTTTGGAGGCATCACCTTGGCTGAAGCAAAAAGGTGAGGGTATTTTGTCGGCCAGTCGACGATGGCGGTAAGGGCATCTTTGATGTAGCCCAGACCACCAACATCGTTCCAGCTCACCATGGATCTCTCCGTGTAAAACTCGCGAGTCGCAGTCGGCTCTACTTCCCGCAAGCCGGTCAGGAAATCTTCCATCGTGATCTGAAGGTGGTCACCCGACGCCAGTATGTCGCGGAGATGGTTTTCTCCTTCTGCGGAAAGGTAGCGTCTCAGCGCAACCATGCCCGCCTCTTTGCAGAGCACTTCCAGATCAGCGCCAACGAAGGCATGAGTGATCGCAGCCAGCCTGTCAAGGTCGACATCTGGCGCGAGCGGCATGCGGCGACTATGTATGCGCAGGATGGCCTGCCTTCCCTCAACGTTAGGCACGGGGATGACTATTTCTCTATCGAAACGGCCGGGGCGGCGCAAAGCAGGATCTATGATCTCCGGCATATTGGTTGCGCCGATGACGATCACGTTGCCGCGAGAAACCATGCCGTCCATCAGGGCAAGCAGCTGAGCCACCACTCGCTTCTCAACGTCACCCAGTACCTCCGCCCGCTTCGAGCAACCGCATCTATTTCATCGATAAAAATGACGCTTGGCGCTTCCCGGGCCGCTTCTTCGAAGATCTCCCGCAGCCGAGCTTCACTCTCGCCATAAAATTTGCGGATGATCTCAGGCCCGTTGACCCTGATAAAGTGGAGGTTCGTCTCGCTCGCTATTGCACGGGCGATCAAGGTCTTTCCTGTGCCCGGCGGCCCGTACAGGAGTACTCCTTTTGGTGCTTCAATCCCGAGTTTCTCGAATACGTCCGCATAGCGTAAGGGCAACTCCACCATTTCCCGGACAAGCCTCAATTGGTCCTTGAGCCCCCCTATGTCCTCGTAAGAGACTCGGGAGGATGGCTCCAGAGAGAAATCGGGTTTCTTTAGGATGAAGCCAGTCTTCTGATTGATGATTACCCCACCGGTGGGCGCGGTGGCTTCCACCAAAAAGAGGCGCTCTTTGCCGGCCAGGAAAGGGACATTGATCTTGTCTCCCGCCGTAACCGCCAGCCCCTGGAGAACCTTGGAGAATTGGTCGAGTTCATTTTCCTCAGGTAGGGCGGCCATGAGGTCAATGGGGGTAACAATGACTGTGGAGGCTGTTTTACGGACTACTTTCCTGACCCTGACCGCTCCCCCGACATTTGCTTTGGCATTTTCCCGGGTAATGCCGTCGATCTGGATGATTTTCTTGCCGTGGAATTCCGGAAGGGTCCCGGTGATGCGCGCTACCGTCGTCTTCTCACCGACGATCTCGATGACATCGCCGAGGACAGCACCCAGGGATTTTATGTCGTCCGGGTCGAGACGCGCGTAACCCTTGCCGACATCATCTGCATACGCCTCAGCTACTTTTAGATCGAAACTTACTTCCATAAAGTTTGATGTTATCGAATGTTACTGGTCGTATGGTCATCAGACCATTAGATCATATGTTGATACAATAACGTACCTTGATTAAGGTTGTCAAGGCAGGCCCGTTCGGCTGATGGAACCTTTACAATGGGACCAGGAAACAACACTTTTTACCGGCACAAAAGCTGGTTGAGAAAAAAATTCCGTGCTATAATCCTGCGGGGAACGAGAAAAACAAGTCGGTAAAGAAGTTGTTTGAATAAACTTTGGGCAAGGAGGTGTTATGAGCGATCGAAAGGTAACAAAAGAAGAATTGCTGGAGAAGGCAAAAAAACCGGCGCAGGATTCTCTGAAGATGCACCCGTTCTATAAGGGAAAGATAGAGATCGTCCCTAAGTGTGTCATCAGAGACGTCGACGACTTTGCCATCTGGTACACGCCGGGCGTTGCCGAAGCCTGCAAGCAGATCCAGAAGAATCCCGAGAAAGCGTTTGAATTTACTAACAGGGCAAACATGATCGGAGTTGTCACCGATGGCACCAGGGTTCTCGGCTTGGGCAACATAGGCCCTTTGGCGGCGATGCCGGTCATGGAAGGCAAGTGCCTGCTCTTCAAATACCTTGGTGGAGTCGACGCCTTCCCGATCTGTCTTGACACTAAGGACCCGGATGAATTTATCCGCACGGTCAAGCTCTTGCAGCCCTCCTTCGGCGGCATCAACCTCGAAGATATCGAAAACCCCAAGTGTTTCTATATACTCGACAAGCTGAGGGCCGAGGCAACCATACCCGTCTGGCACGACGATCAGCAGGGGACCGCGGCAGTCACCCTGGCCGCCCTCGTCAACGCATTGAAGGTCGTCAACAAAAAGATAAACGAAGCGAAGATCACCATGATCGGTATAGGAGCAGCGAATGTCTGCATCACCAAAGTCATGATCAAGGCTGGGGTAGACCCGAAGAAGCTCATCGTGGTGGACAGCAAGGGAATACTGAACCGGAAGAGGGATGACATTACCCCTGCGCATAAGGAGAAGCGCGAATTTGCGCAGATCACGAATGCAGAGAACAGGGACGGCGGCATCGAAGAAGCTATGAAGGGGCAGGATGTTGTGATCGCATTGTCGAAACAGGGGCCCGACACTATTCAAAAATCGTGGGTTTCAGGGATGGCCGACGACGCGGTGGTGATGGTCTGCGCCAATCCGATCCCGGAGATGTGGCCGTGGGATGCCAAAGAGGCAGGCGCCCGGGTGGTTGCGACCGGAAGGAGTGACTTCCCCAACCAGGTGAACAACTCCATCGGATTCCCCGCAATTTTCCGGGGAACGCTGGATGTCATGGCCACGACCATCACCGATGAGATGTGCATCGCGGCGGCGTACGAGTTGGCGAAGTGCGCAGAGGACAAGGGGCTGCGCGACGACTATATAATGCCGACCATGGATCAGTGGGAGGTCTTCCCAAGAGAGGCGGTCGCCGTGGCAAAGAAGGCTATGGAGCAAGGCGTGGCCCGGTTGAAGCTGAGCGAAAAGGAACTTTTCACCATCGCTGAAGCCAAGATAAAACGCGCCAGGGACGAGGTGGGCCTCCTTATGGAAAAGGGCATCATACCGCCTTACAAAGAATAGAATAAAAGGCAGCATCTGAAAGAGATTGTCGGCTTTGTCATAGGTCTGCTTGGCGGTTGCTTTGGGGGGCTCTTCGGCTTCGGTGGAGGTGCCGTCATGATACCGCTTATGACGTGGCTCGGCAAGTTGTCTCAGCATAAGGCTCACGGCACCAGCCTCGCGGGCATTATTTTTACCGCTATTGTCGGCGCCGGGACCTACTTCCTCCATGGCGCAGTCGACTGGAAGATTGCCGCGATACTCGCTGCGAGCGCCAGTCTCTTCGCGCGGTTTGGAGCACTCTATGCCCATTCTCTGCCGGAAAATAAGTTGAAGAAAGCCTTTGGGTTTTTTCTGGCCGTTGTTTCAGTCTTGGTCATCGTAAAGGTTCTGCTGCCGAGTCCGGGCCACCCACCGGGTTTCTGGGTGAATGTAGTGATCTTTCTTTCGACGGGCGCAGCGACGGGCTTTCTGTCGGGAATGATGGGTGTTGGCGGTGGGGTTGTGATGATCCCTCCCATGGTAATATTGGCGGGCATGTCCCAGCATCTGGCGCAAGGAACGTCACTACTCGCGATGGTCCCTGTAAGCGTCAGCGGGGCCTTGACCCATTACAGGCTTGGCAATGTCCAAGTCGATCTCGTGCCTGGCCTTTTTGTTGGGGCGGTGGTCGGTGGCTATCTCGGAGGAACAGCAGCCAACCTGCTTCCTGATCTATACCTGAAACTCATTTTCGCCGGGGTTCTCATCTCGATGGGGCTCAAGTATATGAGGAACTGAGATGAAGCGATGAAGCGATGAACCGATGAAGCGCATATGCGGAAAGGCAGAAAAAAGGATTCTGTATTCCCGCTTCGTCGCGGGAGGTATTGACGAATGAGCAGGCTCAAGGAGTTGCGCACGCCGGTCTTCTGGGCAGAAGGTCATCCCGGCAAGCTGGATCGGGAGGGCTGGAAAATTGAAGTAAGAGGGCTCTGTAAGAAACCGAAAACCTTGAGCTGGCACGATCTAATCGCGATGCCGAAGACAATTGCCGATGCCCGCCTGACCAGCGTCACGAGATTTTCAGTCCGGGGCATGTGGGGCGGCGTGAAGGTTTCTCACGTGCTCGACGCGGTAGATGCTGATGCGGCTGTGACCTATGTGCGTTTCTGGTCTGTGAAGAAGATTTATGATACTTCGATACCCATCGACATTGCGCGCAAGGAACGGATGCTTCTTGCTTATGAGTTCGACGGGGAATACCTGGAAGAGGATTACGGTGGCCCTGTGCGGGGATTCTGCCCGTACCTGTGGGGTTACAAGTCGGCCAAGAGCGTCCTCAAACTTGAACTGATGGATCATTACATCTCCGGGTTCTGGGAACAGCGTGGCTATCCGGACGAGGCTTACATCGAGGCGGGAAAGGTGCGGGACATGAATGAGGGCGGAAGGGTAAGGCCCATACCAGCGGGCGAGGTCATCAGATTCCTCGATGAGTAATGCCGATTTACCTTCAAGTGTATACCTTCGTTGTCGCTGCATCGCGCTTGTCGGCGTACTTCTCGTACGCCTCCCTCGGCTCCTCGCTGCCGCCTCGGTCTCCACCTTGAATGCAAATCGGCATTTCGCTTCGAAAGTACCACCTCGGTCTGCATCATGAATCCAACGTGTCACAACAATCTGAAACTTCGTTATTTTGCTTTACTTATATTAGTCCTCATACCACTCTGCTGGCTCGGGATATCCAACCATGGATTCTGGGGGACTGATGAGCCGCGGGTAGCCGAGATCGGACGGGAAATGGCGCTCAGTGGGAACTGGGCTGTCCCGACCCTGAATCAGAAACCTTTTCTCGAACAACCACCCTTGTATTATGGAGCGCTGGCAGTGACATTCAAGATTTTCGGGGTGTCCGATCGGGTTGCCAGAGTTCCATCCGCGCTCTTTTCGATGGGCGGCGCTCTCGCGCTCTTTTTTCTCGGAACCATGCTCTTCGGTCCGAAAGCAGGATTTCTTTCAGCTTTTATTCTTGCGACGAGTTTCGAATATTTCCAGATTGGCCACTGGGTGCTCGTCGACAGCGCCCTGACCTGCTTCGTGGTTTGCGCTATGACCTTGTTTATGGCTGGATACTTGTCTGGAGAAAAAAGAAAAAAGCTTCTCTGCTACAGTCTTCTCTATCTCTCTTGTACACTCGCCTTTTACTCGAAGGGATTTATCGGGGTGGTCATTCCCGGATTGGGGATCGTAACCTTTCTTGTCTTCGAAAGGAACCTGAAAGAATTATTGAGGATGCATGTCTGGTTGGGTATGCTCATCTTCATTGTATTGGTACTGCCCTGGTTTTTAGCGTTGTGGTATCAGGGTGGGGCAGAGCACTTGAGAGTCGTTCTGGTGGAAAATCATCTGAACAGGTTCATAAGGCCGGGTATGCTCGGCCACGCGCAGCCGTTTTACTTCTATCTTTCAGACTTTCCTCCTGGTTTTCTTCCCTGGATTGTTTTGATCCTGCCGGTCCTGTACCGATCATTCTTAAAGGTCAAGGAACTTCCGGAAACATCGCGTAGAGGGCTCCTTTTCGCGAAGTGCTGGTTCTTCAGCGGCTTTATTTTCCTGAGTATGGCGTCCGGCAAAAGGCTGCTTTACACGTTGCCTCTCTTTGCCTCTTTATCGATGCTGACCGCATTCTACATTTGCTCTATCTCAAAATCTACGACCGTCAAGAAAATTGAGAAGTTCTTTGTGTGGATTCTTGGGGCCTTTCCGCTTGCTGTCGGCGCTGCAGCCGGCCCTCTCTACAGCCATTTTGCGGAGGGGGATCTGCCTGAGGCTCAGCACGGCATACCCGCCACCATCATAGTATTGTCCGTGATTGCTGTGGGACCTTCTCTTGTTGCTCTCTGGTTCCTTTTGCGCGGCAACATGAGACGTTTTTGGTTGACCAATGGGCTGACGCTATTTGCCTTGCTGGTCCTGGTGCTGACCACGCTGGTGCCGATGGTCAATAAATACAGAAGCGTTGCCCCGTTCTGTGAGCAGGTCAGGGCTATGGTGGGGAATGACAGACCACTCTACGCTTACATAGCAGATGAAAGCCTCAGGGGCGCTATACCCTTCTATACAGGCCGCTACATCGAGGAAGTAGGAAGCCTGGAGCGCGTCAGAGAGATTCTTAGCAAAGGGGATCAAGTCTTCTTCGTAGAACGGGACGGGGGCGGTATGATTGAGAGGCAACTGCTTTCCACGGGCAAGTTGTCGGTCGTGATCCGCCATGACATGGGCTCACAACGATCATTACTTCTCCTTACCAACAAGTGATCTCGGGCCGGATAGACAGAAATCGCTTGCCTGTGGAAATCTATTGGTGGGGTTGGGCGGAACGATTATCAGGGCTGGTAAGACGCTGGGTGTCGACACGCCGTCACGCGGTCTGTTTATGGTCGATTACAAATGGAGGTATGCAGCCACGGGGCTTAAGCATCCGGCACGAGGGGAAATATCCAAGTGGCTCATTGACTTTCGCTCACAGTCTGATACAATCGTTTCTTAGACGTTTTCCTGAAACACGCATGTCGGTCGGTTATCGATAGTGTCGAGGCAGGATTCCAGGAGATGGAAGCTAAAGATTATTATCAGATTATGGGAGTGACACGAGACGCTTCTTTTCAGAGTATTAAGGAAGCCTATCGGAGACTCGCGTTCGAGTACCATCCGGACAGAAACCCTGGAAACGGATCAGCGGTTGAAAGGATGAAGGAGATCAACGAGGCTTACGCAGTGCTCTCTAACGCCGACAAACGAAGCCGATACGATCGTCTGAGACAGGAGTATGGCGCTTCTGCACACGATCGGTTCAGACAGGATTATTCCGACAATGATATTTTTCGCGGTTCGGATATCAATCAGGTTTTTGAGGAAATGGCGAAGGCCTTCGGTTTCAGAGGTTTTGACGAAATATTCTCGAAGGCATACGGCCAGGGGTATCGGACCTTTGAGTTTCGCAGACCCGGAGTCTTCGGCAAAGTAATCATTTTTGGGTCTAACCGTAGGCAGCGTGATGACCCGGGGATTGCTCAACCATCCGCCTTGTCAGGAGTCCTTATAAAACTGGCTGGCTACACTGTAAGGAAGATGCTTGGGCTGGCAACGGCACCGAGAGAGAAGGATCGGTATGATTTACTGCCCCTTGATCCCCAGTTCGCAGAGCAAGGAGGTCGAGTCACCTACCGCAGCGCCGCCGATTCCAGGGAGTTTGTTGTTAATGTCCCGCCAGGCATTCAGGACGGTCAAATTATGCGTCTCAGAGGCGGCGCAAGCGATGGCGCTCCCGGAGAGCCAGCAGGAGATCTCTACCTCAAGGTGCAGATCAGGAAGTCCCTTTTTCAAAAGATCAGAAGCCTCCTCAAGTCTTAGGGCCGTACCCCGCTCATCAATTGAACGAGAAAAGCTAGAAAAACCACAGAAACCAGACAAACCAGCTCTTAAGGATACGGTTGGGTTTCAGCGTAAAGTCTGTTATGCTCTTTGGGCGTGGAGAGGCCCGTATCTCTCGCGCGGTTCTTGTGTGGGTAAGAATCGGGGGCATGCCCGCTAAAGTCTCCCGCATGCCTGGGGGAGGTGATGGTCTCAGTCATAGTCCGGTTTCTTGAGCACGGTATCTGGGAAGTTCGCCTGAAGGATCTCTCTCCGGGTAGGGCCTTTCTGGTAAAAGATTTGCGGGTTCTTATCCTCGCGTTGCGTGGATTCTTCAGGGATACCTGTCTTCTGAGGGCATCGGCTCTCACCTATTACTCTCTTCTTTCGATAGTGCCTCTTTTTGCTTTGTTCTTTGGGGTTGCTAAGGGTTTTGGGCTGGAAGCGTTTGTCCAGAATCAGATAGTGCAGCTCGCTGAGCGCGCCAACTGGCCCCCAGACGTGGTGGAGAAATATGTACTGTATGCGGGCAGGCTGTTGGAGAGCACGAAGGGTGGCTTGGTTGCCGGTATTGGCGTGGTCCTTCTGCTCTGGACGGTTATCTCAATCCTCGGTAATATCGAAAGTGCTTTCAACGAGATCTGGAGGGTGAGGAAGGCGAGAACTCTCGTGCGAAAGTTCACGGACTATATTGCGATCTTGGTGATTGCGCCGATACTCGTCATCGTTTCAAGTAGCCTCAATGTTGTTGTGGCCAGTAAGGTTCATGCCATTGCGCAGAGAGTCGAGCTTCTGGGAGATTTGAGCCCCTACATCATACTGCTACTCAAATTTCTTCCCTACCTTTCTATCTGGATCCTTCTCGTTCTGAACTACATCGTCATACCGAATACCAAGGTCAGTGTTAGATCTGCTCTTCTCGCTGGAGTTGCAACAGGAACCATCTTTCAGGTAGTGGAGTGGATCTACATCACGTTTCAGATTGGTGTATCGAGATATGGCCCCATTTATGGGAGCTTTGCCGCTATGCCGTTGTTTCTCGCGTGGCTGCAGCTGAGCTGGATGATTGTGCTCTTTGGGGCCGAAGTAGCGGTTGCTGACGAAAATTCCGAAACCTACGGTTTCCACCCGGATTTCGCTCACTTGAGTTTCGCGTCGAGGAAAATCCTGACGTTAAAGATACTTCACCTTCTTGTGAAAAGATTTGTCCAGGGAGAGAGACCACTGAGCGCCGGAGAGATTTCAACGGCACTTGAGATACCCGCTCGCTTCGTAAGTCAGCTTCTCGAGGAACTGATCAATGCAAAGCTTGTGGTTGAAACAGCTCGAAACGGCAACGAAACAGTCTATCAGCCGGGCCAGGCTACCGAAAGGCTTACTATCCAGTTTGCCCTGGAAGCCTATGAACGCCAGGGCCACAATCCTGCTTGCCTGACCACTCCCGAGGACGAAAAGATAGCGTTATATATGAGGGCGATTAGTGAAGAGATCGCCAACTCACCAAAGAACGCCCTCCTAAAGGAGATATGAGGCCTGCGCAATGAGTTTCTCTCGTTCATCTGGTTTCTCTTGTTTCTCTTGTTAACCTACAGGACCGTAACGCTGTTGCTGATGGCTGATGTGCTATACCAATTTGCATTCAAGATGGAGACCGAGGCGGCAGCGAGGAGACGACGCAGGCGTACTCAGAAGTACGTCGAGGAAAGGCGACGCAGCGACAACGAAGGTATACGCTTGAAGGCGAATTGGTATTAGGTCCAGTACTCGGTCTGCGGCTGCGGCAACTGATACGTCATAAGCATCCAGATGTACCTGTTGAATTCATCGGACCCTTTGCTCTCCAATTTTGTTATCTCGGGCAAAATCTTATTGAGCAGGTTCTTATCCTCCAGAACGTCCAGGGGATATGGAACCCCTGGTGATGAGCGACGCAAGAGAGAGTACGCCTGCTTCTGTTCCTTGCTGAGAGCGAGGAATTTGTCGAGCTCTTCGAGCATTGCTTTCTTTTTCTCATCAAGATACCCATCAACCTGCATCAGAAGATTGAGACTGAAATCGGCACAGGAGAAATAGCTGTGCATTTCTTTGAGAGTGGCGACCAGCAGCCGGATCTCTCCGGCGATCTCGTCGTCGGCCATGGGTAGAAAGGTGCCTTCCTCCACCATGCGCTGCATGGGGGATTGCGGATGCATGGCAAAGGTACGTACCCTGATGAAATCCGGTTCAATAGCATTCAACAGCCGTGCTGTCTCGACGGCATGTTCTTCGCTCAGCCCACGTCCGCCCACACCGGGCATGATGTATTCTGAAAGGGAAATGCCGGATTCTTTCACGCGTATGCCCCCTTCGACCATTGCCTCAGCGCTGGTGCCTTTCTGTATCAGCTTCAGTACGCGTGCAGACCCGCTCTCCATGCCCGTATGTACCCTCGTCAGTCCGGCTTCTCTCAGCTGCTTATACTCTTCAACGGTCTTGCGCTTCATCGTATTGGCACGGGCATAGCTTGTGACGCGGCTGATGCTCGGGAACTTTACCTTGAGATAGTTCAATATTGTCAGAAGGTCCGCAGTGGGAAGTATGAGGCTGTCCGCATCCTGAAGAAAGGCTGTGGTGATACTGTGCCCGTGCGCACCGTAAGCCAGTGCCATATTGTCGATATCGCTTTTTACGTCTTCAACAGTCCGCTTGGAAAATTTCGTGCCCTTGTACGCGGGACAGAAAACACATTGGTTCCATGGGCAGTTCCTTGTCACGCGGATGAGCAGGCTTTGCGCCTCACTCGGTGGCCTGATTACACCTTGTTCGTAAGACATGAGTTCCCCTCCCCGAATACATTCTCTCATAAATTAATACGCCGCGCCTCAACTAACAACCAATCAAACCAATCAAACTAATAAAACTAGTTCGACATTTCATTATGCGGAACGACATTTTACTTGACCTGTGGACCTGTTACCCGTTATAAAACATAGAGGCAGTGTTGTGTCCAGCCGAGGGATTCTCTCGTCGCGACCCTAGCCCATTTTAAACCATTGGATGACCCATGAAAATACATCTTAAGTCGAATTTTGTAATGCCAGGAGTAGAGGATCGGGAGTATATCGAGTTTGCCGGTAACGAGATTACGCTGCGCCAGTTGCTGGAGGAGTTGCAGCGCCTGTCTGCGCCCATGCCGATAGAATACGTGCGTCCCGGAGCGCGTGCACTCGATCCCGACGACTGGGAAGCAGAGATTAACGATATCCCATACCAGAAGTGTGACCGGGAGCTGGAGACGCTTTTGAAGGATGGCGATACCGTCAACATCAAGATCATGTCTCTTGGCGGAGGATAGTCAGTTGCTTACAGATCAAGAAAGGAGATAAGGCACATGGCAGAATATTCGGTAGTTGGAAAACCAGTGGAGAGAACAGATGGACGTATAAAGGCGACTGGGGCCGCCAAATACGCAGCGGATCTCATTGCGCCCGGGATGCTTTACGGAAAGCTCCTACGGAGTCCTCTTGCCCATGCAAAGATTCTCAATATCGACACGCGCAAGGCAAAGGCATTGAAAGGGGTGAAGGCGATAGTCACGGGCAAGGATTTTCCGGGCATACCTTACGGCACCAGGCCCGACACGAGAGACCAGCTTCCCATGCCTGTCACCAAGGTACATCACTTCGGTGAAGGTGTCGTTGCGGTGGCGGCTGTTGACGAGGACAGGGCTGAAGAGGCGCTCGACCTCATCAAGGTTGATTACGAAGAGCTGCCCGTTATTCTAACGGCGGAAGATGCTATGGCGCCGGGAGCCCCCCTGGTCAATGAGCTCTCGAAGAGCAACATCGCTTACTTCTCTGATTTCCTTTTCGGTGACATAGAAAAGGGGTTCAAAGAGGCGGATTATATACGGGAGGAGACGTTCAGTTCGCAGCGCGTTACCGTCGGATTCATCGAGCCTCACGCGTGTCTTGCCGAGGTCGACCCGACAGGGAGGGTGCTGTTGCAGGGCTCCAAACAGAGCCCGTACATCACCTGGCGCCATATGTGCCGGGCTCTCGATATCCCCGTATCAAAGATGAGGATCGTCAATCCCTTCGTCGGCGGTGGATTCTCGGGAAAACATGATCCCTTCGACATCGATTTTGCGACGGTGAAACTGGCCCAGATGACGGGGCGACCGGTCAAAACAGTATTGAACTACGACGAAGTGCTGGCTGCGTATCGGCAGCGGAACGCGATGAACGCCAAGCTGAAAATGGGCCTTAAGAAGAACGGGCAGATTACAGCGCTGCGGACCGAATGCGTGCTGGAAGGCGGTCCTATCGCCGGTATCGGGCCATTCAACATTTACTATTTCGGAGCTTTTCAGAACGTTCCCTACAAGATCCCGGCCATCGAGTACCATGGGAAGCTTACCTATTCGAACAGGGCACCGTGCGGCACGGTAAGGGGCCAGGAGATTGTTCTGGCACAGTACTGTCTCGACTCCATGCTGAGCATTGTGGCCGAGGACCTCGGTGTTGACCAGGTTGACATCAGGTATATGAACGCTGTCACCAGTAACTGGCATGCCGCCAATGGTCTTATAATCGACGTATCAGGGTTGCCGGAATGCATAGAGAAATGCGGTAAGAGGATCGGCTGGAAAGAGAGCAGAACATCGAGACCAAAGGGCAGGGGCATCGGCTACAGCTGTGCCTCGCACCCCTCAGGTGTGCGGCTGGGCGGCCATTTCGGCTCCTCAGTCATGCTGAAGCTGCTGGAAGACGGAAACGTTGTCGTGACCCACGGTGGTACGGAAATAGGACAGGGGTCCAATACTATCTTCTGCCAGATGACGGCAGAGGTGCTCGGTATTCCTTTTGAAAGCGTCATCCAGGGCGTCAGCGATTCAGATACGACCATCTTCGATTCTGGTATGTTCGGCGACCGGTGTACTTACTGGAATGGGAATGCCACGATAGCCGCCGCCAAAGACCTGAAGCGCCAGCTTGCTGAAATTGCGGGCGCAGAATTGAAGGTCAATCCGGAAGAGCTCGAGTTCAAGAACAGCATGATTTTTCACAAGGAGAGAGCGGATGTCAAGATGGATTTTTTAACCGCCGTGAGAAGGGCGTATTACGAGAAAGGCTCTCCCTTATACGGCAGGGGTTACTGGGCCGCCACGGACATTGATATCGTCGACTGGAAAACGGGCCGTGGCAACCTTGCACACGGACTCGACTTCATAGCCACGGGTGTCATGGTGGATGTAGACAGGGAGACAGGGAGAGTGACGCTGATCAAGGGTATAAGCGCCGATGATGCCGGCCAGCCGATCCACCCGGTCATGCTGGATGGGCAGGTGAACGGCGGCAGCGCACACATGACGGGACATGCGCTGCTCGAAGACTGCCTCTATGATGAAAAGGGGCGCGTACTCAATCACACGTGGCGCGACTACAAACAGCCGACTGCCCTGGACACGCCTGAATACATAGTGGAGCATGTCCACACGCACGACCCCTATGGTCCCTTTGGCGCCAAGGGTGCTGGGGAAGCAAGCTCGTGCTCGAGCCTGGCGGCTATTGCGAACGGCATCTACGATGCGGTCGGGGTGAGAATCAAGGACCTGCCCATTACTCCTGAGAAGATCCTGGCAGCGTTGAAGAAAAAGGAGGGAAAGTGATGTTTATAAGAAGGCTACCCAAATTCGAACACCATGCACCCGCATCGGTCGCGGGAGCGCTGGGTCTGCTGAAGAAGTATGGTAACAAGGCCAGAGTTTTTGCCGGCGGCACCGATCTTCTTCTGGCAATGAAAAAGAGAGCTCTTACGCCTGAACACCTCATTAACGTGAAAAACATCAAGGCCCTTAAAGGCATCTCTTACAACGACAAGAAGGGCCTCAAAATAGGCGCGCTCGTGACTTGTGCTGAACTGGAGGAGTCGCCCCTCATCAAAGAGAAGGCGCCTGCCCTGTGGGACGCCGTTTGTGTCATGGCCTCTCCCCAGGTGAGGACGTTGGCTACAATCGGTGGTAACCTCTGCAGCGCCGTGCCATCCGCAGACACGGCCCCACCCTTGATTGCGATGGGTGCACAAGCCGTGCTCTCGGGGCCGAAGGGCGAGCGCACGGTGCTTGTTGAAAAACTATTCAAGGGACCCGCTGAGTCTAAAGTTGCCAGGAATGAAATATTGACGCATATTCAGATCCCCAAACAACCGGAGAGAAGCTGTGCCGCGTACCTGAAGCTGATGCGGCGCGCTGCGATGGACCTGGCGCTGGTGGGCGTGGCCGCGTATGTTTGTCTGGATAAAGATAACAGGACGTGCAAAGAAGTCAGGATCGCTTTAGGAGCGGTTGCTCCGACACCTATCAGGGCGCCGATGGCTGAACAGACACTGGCTGGGAACGAAATAACAGAGGCCCTGGCGGAGCAGGCAGGAAAAGTGGCCGGCACGGTCTGCAGCCCGATCACGGACCTTCGGGCTTCTCTGGGATACCGTTGCGACATGGTGGAAGTGCTCACGAAGCGGGCAGTCATCGAAGCCTGCTCACGAGTCAAGAACAGCACAAAGAGGTAAAGGGAGCGCACATGAGAAAAGTTGAGATTACACTCAGAGTCAATGGAGAAGAATATGATCTGGAGATCGAACCGCACCGGACTCTGGTCGAAGTCCTTCGCGAGACGCTCGGTTTTACCGGCACAAAGAAATCGTGTAACGAGGGAGAGTGCGGTGCGTGCACGGTCATCATGGACGGGAAGCCTGTGGCGTCGTGTCTGGTACTTGCCCTGGACGCTCATGGCAAAGAGATTCTCACGATTGAAGGCCTTGCTCAGGGTGAGAAT
>Ga0209039_10000328_pt1 | contig 45892 bp, 37 predicted proteins | sample BogFormECP12_OM1_FD_188238 | JGI IMG/M metagenome (GOLD analysis project Ga0209039, IMG submission 188238) | Bog forest soil microbial communities from Calvert Island, British Columbia, Canada - ECP12_OM1 (SPAdes) (version 2) | ecosystem: Environmental > Aquatic > Freshwater > Wetlands > Bog ...
GGGCTTGGGGCCACGTCGCGGAGCGCCCAGTTGTTGCCAGGTATCGCCTCGGATTATAGTTGGGTTGGGCCATGATTCCCAACGTGCTGACGATTCTCCGGATCTTTTTCGTGCCCCTGCTGGTCGCGGCGCTGGTGGAGCAGGATGTCGGCTTCCGTCTGGGAACTTTCAACGTGACCAACGAGTGGCTGGCGCTGGCGATTTTTCTTTCGGCGGCGGCCACCGACCTGCTGGACGGGTATCTGGCGCGGCGCTGGAAACAGGTCACCACCATCGGGACCCTGCTCGACCCGATTGCCGATAAGCTGCTGGTTTCGGCCGCCCTCATCTCACTGGTGCAGGTGCGCGCGCTGCCGGGGTGGATAGCCATTGTGATTATCGGGCGTGAATTCGCGGTCTCGGGGCTGCGGGCCATCGCGGCGGCCGAAGGCTACACCATCAAGGCCAGCGACCTGGGCAAGACCAAGATGCTGTCGCAGGTGGTGGCCATCTCATGCATGCTGCTGAGCGTGCGCCATCCGGCGCTGCGGCGGCCGGGCATGATTCTCATGTGGGGCGTGGTGTTCTTCGCTATGCTCTCGGCCGTCAGCTACTTCCGCAAGTTCTGGCACAAGGTGGACGAGGGCATCAAGAACCGGCGCAGGCGCGAATTGCTGGCCCTGGAGCGCAAGCGGCAGAGAGCGGCGGGGCGCCGTCACAGGGGATCGAGGGGCGCGGGAGGTTTGGGCGCGGCCACGATCTCGAACCCGCCCGAGGTGAACTGAACCGTTCGCACCTGCCCCTTGGGACCTACCGGGCCGACCGGTTTTCCATTCAGCGTAATGGCGACGCCGCCGGCGTTGCCCAGCCGCACAAGCACCGTGCTGGCGGCCTCGAAGGTGCGGCTTTCCTTGGCCTCGAGCGTTCCGGAAAAGAAGTACTTGCCATCGTTTCGCACCAGCACCCACACCGGTTCGTCGGCGGTCAATTCCACACGCACCGCCGCCCCGGAATGGGATGCGGAAACGCCGGCGGGAGCGGGCGCCTGCGCCGCGTTGGGATGGGACGCGGAAGTGCCGGCCGCGGCGGCGGGCGGCTGCGTCGTCGTCGCGGGAGGCGCAGGCTGCTCCGTCGAAGCAGCGGGAACGGGCGCTCCAGACGGCGGCTGAGTTCCGTCAGAAGCCGTGGCGGGCTGCGGCGCCGTCGATGGGGGCGCCTCGGCCGGCGCCGGCGCTGGCGCTGGTTGAACGGCCGCGACCGGGGGACTTTCATGCGCCGGCGGCAGACGGCGCGTGTGCTGCCACCAGGCATACAAACCCGAGCACACGAGCATCGCTACCACCACCAGCGCCGCGGCGGAGAGCGACGACGACCAGCGGAAGCGGCTCTGGCCCACCCCCTCCCACTCCTCCACGCGCGGCACGCGAATCGCGGGATCCGCGGGTTTGGGAGCTTCGATGAACTCCGGAACCTCCGGCGGCGGGTCGAGTGTGCGCTGCAATTCGCCGACAATTTCTTCTTCGTCCAGACCCAGGGCGCGGGCGTACTGGACAACGAAGCTCCTGGTGAAAACGCCGCCCGGGAGCTTGTCTAGCTGTCCGGCTTCAATGGCTTCCAGGAATCTCGACGAGATTTTGAGCTCTTGGGCGATCTGTCCCAGTTCGAGATTGCGCTTCAGGCGTTCGCGGCGCAGAGTCTCGCCAATGGAGGTCATACCGGTGGTGTTCGGCCCTTTAGACCAATGATACAACAAGCTCTCAGCTTTCAGCTTTCAGCTAAATCAGCCGCGGCGCCGGCCGTTGCCTTAGCTGAGATCTGACCGCTGATGGCTGACCGCTTCCTGCTAGCATAATCGGTTGATCTCCGTTGTGGTGGTGAATTGGAACCGGAGGGAGCTTCTGCGCGCCTGCCTGGCGTCTCTGGCGCGGCAGACGGGCGTGGAGTTTGAAACCATCGTGGTGGATAACGGCTCCGCCGACGGGTCGGCGGAAATGGCGGAACGGGAATTCGGCCGGCGGGTGATCCGCAATACCGAAAACCGGGGGTTCTGTGCGGCCAACAACCAGGGCATTGCGGCGGCGCGCGGCGAATTCATCGCCCTGCTCAACAACGATGCGGAAGCCGAACCGGGCTGGCTGGCCGCGCTCCTGCGCGCCTGTTCGGGGCGCGCCGACGTGGGGATGGCCGCCAGCAAAGTGCTGGTCTGGGAAGACCCGGGGCGCATCGACAAAGTGGGGCACCTGATCTTTCCGGATGGACAGAATCGCGGGCGCGGCAGCGGTACCGAGGACCGCGGCCAGTATGATCGCGAAGAGGAAGTGCTGTGGCCGGACGGCTGCGCGGCCATGTACCGCAAGGAAATGCTGGAGCGGATCGGCGGATTCGACGAAGAGTTTTTCGCTTACGGCGACGATGCCGAACTGGGGCTGCGCGCGCGCATCGCCGGTTGGAAGTGCGTGTACACGCCGCAGGCCGTGGTGCGCCACCACCGTGGGTCCACGCTGGGGAAAGATTCCGTGCGGCGGCTGGAACTGATCGAGCGCAACCGTCTGCTGTTGGCCCTCAAGCTGTTCCCCTGGAGCCTGCTCTGGCTTAACCCGGTGTACTTCGCGGCGCGCGTGGTGGCGGGCTTCGCGGCGGCGCGGCGGGGCGAGGGCGACACCGCGCATTTCCCCGGCCTGCGAGGCAAATGGGCGATGGCGGGCGCGCTGATTCGCGGCGATCTGGAAGCGTTGCGCCTGGCGCCCCGCATGTTGCGCAAGCGCGCGGACATCCGGCGCATCCGCCGGTTAACGCCGGGTGAAGTGCGGCGGTTGATTCTTTCGCACCGGCTGAGCCTGAGGGAAGTGGCATGAGCGCCTGCCTGGTGTGCGGCTGCGAGGGCTGGGAGCCGCTCTTCATGGCGTCGGACCGGCTGTACCACACCACGGCCAAGCGGTTCGCGGTGGTGCGGTGCCAGGAGTGCGGCTTGGCGCGGCTCTATCCGCAGCCCGCCGCCGACGAACTGCGCCGCTACTATCCCGAGAACTATTGGTTTGCGCCGGATGAAAGCGCGGCCAGCCGGATGGCGGAAGCCTACCGGCGATTGGTTCTGCGGGACCACGTGCGGTTCGTGACGCAAGCGCTGGCGGGCGCCCGCGCGCGTGGGCCGCTGCTCGACGTGGGCTGCGGCGGCGGACTTTTTCTGGGGATGATGCGGGAACGCGGATTTTCAGTGGTAGGGCTGGACTTTTCGCGCGAAGCGGCGGCCATCGCATGGACCCGCCAGCAGGCGCCGGCGGTTTGCGGCGACCTGGCACACGCTCCGCTGCGCGCCGGCACTTTCGCGGGCATCACCATGTTCCACGTGCTGGAGCACGTGTGCGATCCGCGCGCCTACCTGGCGGCGGCCCGTGAGCTGCTGGCGCCGGAGGGCCGCCTGGTGGTGCAGGTTCCCAACGCGGCGTCGTGGCAGTCCCGTTTGCTGGGGCGCCGGTGGAGCGGCGTGGACGTGCCGCGCCACCTTTTCGACTTCCGCGACCGCGACGTGGAAAAGCTGCTGGAGGCATGCGGCATGCAGGTGGTGCGGCGCAAGTACTTCTCTCTGCGCGACAACCCGGCGGGCTTGGCCAGCAGCGTGGCGCCCGGGCTGGACCCCATGGCGCGGTGCGTGCGGCGGGTGGCGGAGAGCGCCGGCGCGCGCCTGGCTAAGGACCTGGCGTACCTTTTGCTGACGGCGGCGGCGCTGCCCTTTACGCTGGCGGAAGCGGCCTTCCGCGCCGGCTCGACGGTGATGATGGAGGCGCGCAAGCGATGAGGTATTCCGCGCTGGCATTCCGGCTGCCACGCCCGCTGCGGCGGCACATTCTGCACTTCGAGGCGGAAATCGAAGATGCCGTGGCGGCTTTGGCGCGCGGGCTGCGGCGGGGCGCGCGGGTGCTCGACGCCGGCGCCGGGGAAGGGAAGTACGCGCGCCATTTTACCCGCCAGCGCTATTGCGGCGTGGACCTGGCGGTGGGCGACGCGGCGTGGGATTACAGCCGGCTGGACGCGATCGCCGATCTTACCGCGCTGCCGTTCCGCACCGGCGCCTTCGACGCGATCCTGCACATAGTGACCATTGAGCATCTGCGCGAGCCGGGCTGCGCGCTGGCCGAGATGGCGCGCGTGGCGGCGCCCGGAGCGTCGCTGCTGGTGGCGGCGCCGCACGAATGGGAAGTGCACCAGGCACCGCACGACTATTTTCGATTTACGCGCTACGGCATCGCGTACTTATTGGAGAAAGCCGGCTGGGAAGTGCGCGAAGTCCGCGCGGCCGGCGGCTATTTCCGACTGCTGGCGCGGCGGCTGCTCAATGGCCTGCAATTCTTCTCCGGGGGATGGCGCTGGGTGGGATTCATCCCCGCCGCGATCCTGCTGGCGCCGCCGGCGCTGATTCTGCCGTTTCTGGATTTTCTGGACGGGGAGCGGAATTTCACAGTGGGATACATTTGCACGGCAAGGAGAAAACCTTTCACCGCTGAGACGCAAAGACGCGGAGAAGAAGAGAAGAATAAAGTCAAGACTTGAGAGCGCAGAGGGGGCGGAGAACGCTGAGAAAGCAAGGACGTGGAAAGGCAACAATTGGACGGAGCCATCGTAGTCGATAAACCGGGGGGGTGGACCTCGCACGATGTGGTGAGCAAAATGCGCCGCATCGCCAGGACGAAAAAGATCGGGCACCTGGGGACGCTCGATCCGATCGCCACCGGCGTGCTGCCGCTGGTGCTGGGGCGCGCCACGCGGTTGGCGCAGTTCTACGTGCGCAGCGACAAGATCTATGAGAGCCTGGTGCGGTTTGGATGGTCCACCGATACTTACGACCGGGCGGGCGAGGCCACCAGCGAAAAGATGGAGGTCGAAATCGACGCCGCCGAGTTGGAACGCGCGCTGGAAAAGTTTCGCGGCGAGTTCATGCAGACGCCGCCGCCGGTTTCCGCCAAGAAGGTGGCGGGGAAGCGCGCCTACGAATTGGTGCGCGAATCCATAGCCGTGGACCTGGAGCCGGTGAAGGTGCACATGTACGAGATGACGCTGCTGGAAGCGAACGGCGCGTGCGCGCGTCTGCGGGCGCACTGCTCGGGTGGAACCTACATGCGCTCGGTGGCCCACGACCTGGGCCGGATGCTGGGCTGCGGCGCGCATCTCGCGGAACTGCGCCGCACGGCCAGCGGCGAATTCGAAATCGAGCAGGCGCGCACCATCGCGCAGCTTGAATCCCTGGCCGCGGAAGACCGGCTGGTTGAAGCCATCGTACCGGCGGCGAAAATGCTGCCGGACTTCCCGAGCGTGTTCGTGGACGATCTGACGGCTGCGCAGATTCGCAATGGCCGCGACTTCCCGGCTTCTCCATTCCGCTCGCAAACAGCCTCGCGGCACGTCAAGGCGGTGACGCGTGAGGGCGAACTGGTGGCCATCGGCGAAGCGGTATTGCCGAACCTGTACCATCCCGTGGTGGTGCTATGATCCCGGCAGCTTGATAAGATGGAATCGCAGATGTTGAAGCGCTTCATCCTGTGGGACTTTCCGCGCGCCACGTGGCAGTACGACGTGATGGTCGGGATCATATTGGCATTTATCTTCCTGACGCCCCGCGACTGGTTCCGCGATCAGCCGCGCATACCCAATGCCAGCAGCATCGCCATGCTGCCCTCGGAGAACGGGAGCCTGGTTTTCTTTGTGGACAGTGAGCTGTTGGATAAGATTCCCGAAAACCAGCAAGTGGAGAGGCTGACGGAGTTGCTGCGGACGCGCGCCGGCAATCGCCATCTGGCGGTGACCCGCGTGGAACCGATTCTCAATTCGGAGGAGGAGCGGCAGGGCTATTTGGCGTTCGCCCGCCCTTGACTGAATGATCGGGAAAGCGATTCTCGCCGCCATGGCTCTCTGTTGGGTAGCGCCCGCCGCGGATAGCTCTCTGGCAGCGACGCTGGCCCATATGGACGAGGCAGCCGCCAAGTTCAAGGGGCTCCAGGCGGATATGCAGAAGATTGCGCACACTGCCGTGATCGACGAGGACAGTGTGGAGGCGGGGACCATCGCGGTGAAACGCCCGAATCCGCACGATATTCGGGTGCTCTTCGATATCAAGCCGCCAAACCCCAAGAAAGTCTTGGTTGCAGGCGTCAAGGTGGATTGTTACTACCCTGGAATCAATACCGTACAGGAATATGACCTGGGCAAAAGCCGTTCCCTGGTGGAACAGTTCATGCTGCTCGGATTCGGCAGTAACTCCAAGGACCTCGGAAGCGCCTATTCCATTAGACTGGGGGGCCCGGAAACGGTCGCCGGTCAAAGCGCGACGCGGCTTGAATTAATTCCGAAGTCGCAGGACGTTCTCGCGCATCTAAAGAGAGTAGACCTTTGGATTTCCGACGCCATGGGAATCGCCGTGCAGCAGAAGCTTTTCTACCCAGGGGGGGACTACTTTTTGGCCACCTATACGAATATCAAGCTGAGACCCAACCTTCCGGATTCCGCGGTGAAATTGGACCTTCCCAAAAGCGTCAAGCGGGAGCATCCCCTGAAACCGTAGGGGTTTGAGTTTCACTCGGACATGAAGACCAAGACCAGTGCGCGCCGGCTTGAGTACCTCGACTGGGTGCGAGGACTCGGCGCCGTCATCATGCTCCAGGGCCACGTCTTCCATTCGTTTCTGAAGCCAGAGTTGCGCCAGGGCGGCGCGTACCTGTTGTCGCAGTTCGTGGGTGGGATGCCCCCGGCGATCTTCTTGTTTCTGACGGGCGCGACCCTGGCCTTTCTGATGGACAGCACCGAGCGCAAGGGGCTGGCTCCGCTGGAGCGGGTTTCGGCCGCGTTCCGCCGTTCGGGTTATTTATTTTTGCTGGCTTTTGCCTTCCGGCTGCAACTTTGGCTTTTCGCCTCGCCGGCGCCGTGGACCGACCTGTTGCGCGTCGACATTCTCAACTGCATGGGATTCTCGATCGCGGCCATGTCGGTAATGGCGCTGTTGCCCACGGCCCGGCGCGTGAAGTGGTGCGCGGCGGCGGGTCTGGCGATTGCGTTGGCCTCGCCCGTGATTTCACAGATCGGCTGGCCCGGCATGCCTGCGCTGGTGCGCAATTACATCGTCCCGGATTACGGTTCTTTCAGCTTTTTCCCATGGGCCGCGTACCTGGCGTTCGGCATGAGCGCGGGTAGCATCATCCGCACCATTCCCGCGGAAGCCACCGGGCGCGCCATGCGATGGGTGGCGCTCGCCGGCGGCGTCCTGATTCTGGTTTCCCAATACGGGGCCAGCCTGCCGTACTCGATCTATGCGAAATCGGAGTTCTGGCTGAACAGCCCGGCGCAGGTGCTCACCAAGCTGGGTGTGACGTTGCTGCTGGTGGCGGCCGCGTTCCTGTGGACGCGCCACGTTTCCAATGGCGGCTGGAGCTGGGTGCGGCAGCTTGGCATCACGTCGCTGCTGGTCTACTGGGTGCACATCGAGCTGGTTTACGGCCGCTGGCTGTGGTTTTTCAAGAACAACCTGACGGTGTCCGAGGCCATGCTGACGGCTCTCTCCGTGATTCTGTTCATGGTGGCGATTTCGACCATCAAGACCTACCGCGAGCGGGTAGCGATGGCGCTGGCCGAGATGGGCTGGTGGTTCACTCCGAAACCGGAGCGCGTGCCGGGAGACTAAGGGCGGTGGTTACCGTGCCTGATACGGCTGCCGCTCAGAGTCCGTTCGATTTCGATTTTGGCGGGCATTTGATCGGCGAGCGCTTGTACGTGGGTGATGATTCCGATCAGCCGCTTGCCGCCCTGTAACACCTGCAATGCATCCGCAACCCGGCTCTGGCTCTCGGCATCGAGAGTGGCGCAACAGCCGGCGTTGCCGGGAGCTCCTGCTCGACCGCGATCGCGTTCGGCAACTCCGCCGATACGCGCTGCGACAGACCGGGGATTCTGGTCCGGGCCCTGACCACCACCCGCAGAAAGTCGGCGCCCGCTTGGCCCGCGACGGATGCCAACTGGTCGATGGTCGTGACCACGTCGCGCAGCTTACGGCCCGAGACGAGAGGGATGCTCTCCACACCGGCTGGAGACTCCACCCTGGCGTCGACAATTACCACGCGCTTCTGCTGCCCGCGCTCCCCGAAATCCAGTTGCAGCGGAGATCCCGCGTAGACGCACCGCGACGACGCGGGCACCTCCTGCGGCTTATGGAGGTGCCCCAGAGCGATGTAGTGCGCCCGCGGCAGTTGATCGGGCCTGACCGCGAATGCCTCGGCGACGTGCGCCGGGCGCTCGGTCCCGCTGGCCTCGGCGCCATAGACGAACAAATGGGCCAGTAGAATATTGATGGTGTTGGCGGCGAACCCTTTTGCCAAACGGCTGCAACGTGCTGCGACATACTCCGAATAGACCTGGTTCCACTCGTTCTTGGGACGCAGAATCTGGCGGCTATCCACGATTTGGAACTCGGGGATCCAGGGCAGCATGGCGATTTTTGCCTGCTCCCCGTTTTTCGGGTACGAAATCATGCCGCCCTCGTCGCCTTCGCGCGCGCCAGGCCGTATGAAGATCTTCAATCGGGCAGCGAGATTGCGCAGAGCCGCCAGCCGCCGGTGATCGTGATTACCGCCCACGATCGCCGCCGCCATACCCGCGCCGGCAATCTCGGCCAGCGCGTCGCAGACCACACGCTGCGCGTCGGCGGTGGGAGCGGGAGAATCGAAAATGTCTCCCGCGAGCAACACACAGTCGATGCGCTCGCGTTTGGCGATATCCACGATCTCGGCGGCCACTTGCTCCTGCTCATCGAGGCGGGAACGTCCCTGCAGGGTCTTGCCGACGTGCCAATCGGCGGTATGCAGGAACCTCATCGGGGGATCAGCGCACCACCCGCGCCCCCTTGCCCTTCATCACCGATTCCACTTCCTTGAGCGTGGCCATGCTGGTGTCGCCCGGCGTGGTCATGGCCATGGCGCCGTGCGCCGCGCCGTATTCCACCGCCTGCTGCGGCGTCTTGCCGGCCAGGAAAGCGTAGGCCAGGCCGGAAGCGAAGCTGTCGCCGCCGCCCACGCGATCGTAGATCTCGAGGTTCTCGCGCAGCGGGGCTTCGTAAAATTCATCGCCGGTCCATAGGATGGCGCCCCAGTCGTTGATGGAGGCCGTCTTGGCATTGCGCAGGGTTGTGGCCACGGCCTGGAAGTTGGGGTACTTCTTCACCACCTCGGTGATCATCTTCTTGAAGTTCGCCGGGTCCAGCTTTGAAATGTGCTCGTCCAGGCCAGGCACCTGGAAGCCCAGCGCCGCGGTGAAATCTTCCTCGTTGCCGATCATCACGTCCACCAGCGAGGCGATCTTGCGATTCACCACCACCGCGCGCGCCGTGCCGCCCTGCGACTTCCACAGCGACGGACGGAAGTTCAGATCGTAGGAAATCACTGTGCCCGCCGCGTGCGCCGCCTCCATGGCCTCGATCACAATCTCCGAGGTGGTGGCCGAAAGGGCCGCGAATATTCCGCCGCAGTGGAACCAGCGCACACCCTCCACCTCGAAGAGCTGCTTCCAATCCACGTCGCCGGGCTTGAGCTGGGATGCCGCCGACCAACCCCGGTCTGAGCAGCCCACCGCCGCGCGCACGCCGAAGCCCTTCTCGGTGAAGTTGAGTCCCACGCGCGCCGCGCGGCCGATGCCGTCGAAGGGCACCCACTTGACGTGTGAGAGATCCACGCCGCCTTGCAGCATGAGGTCTTCCAACAGACGACCGATCTCGTTATCCACAATGGCCGTCACCACGGTGGTCGGCAGGCCGAAGCAGCGCCGCAGGCCGCGGACCACGTTGTACTCGCCGCCGCCCTCCCACACTTGAAAGGAGCGCGTGGTGCGTATACGCCCGTCGCCGGGGTCGAGCCGCAGCATGATCTCGCCCAGCGCGGCGGCTTCCCACTTGCACTGCTCGCGAGGTTTGAGGTTCACGCCCATGGCTACTTCTCTCCCCGAATCTGGCGGATCAGATCGAGCGTATTCTCCACTTTGGCGGCGATGCCCGCGTAGTCGCCCGCCTTGAGCAGTTCCTTGGTGACCAGGTTGGACCCCATCCCGACGCAGGCAACGCCGGCCGAGAACCAGGCTTTGAGCGAAGCCTCGGTGCTCTCCACGCCGCCGGTGGGCATGATCGAGACCCAGGGGCACGGGCCTTTGACCGCCTGGACAAACTTGGGGCCGCCGACCTCGCCGCCGGGGAATACCTTGACGATCTCGCAGCCCAACTCTTCGGCCTGGGAGATTTCGCTGGCGCTGCCGCAACCCGGCGAGTACGGAATCTTGCGCCGATTGCAGGCGCGCGCCACGTCGGGGTTGAGGATCGGGCCCACCACGAAGTTCGCGCCGCAGTTGATGTAGAGCGAGGCCGTGCCCGGGTCCACCACCGAACCAACGCCGAGAATCATGGCCGGGAGTTCCTTGGCGCAGTACCTTTCGAGTTCCGTGAACACTTCCCAGGCGTGGTCGCCGCGGTTGGTGAACTCGAGCAACGGGCAGCCACCGGCGAAAACCGCCGCCGCCACTTTTTTGGCGACCTCGATATCGGCGTTGTAGAACACGGGCACCATGCCCGTCTGGATCATCGTATTCAGGACTTTGAGTCTTGGGAATCGTGCCATGTGTGGTTTCCTTGTGATTCTGCTGGGATAACGATCACGCTACCAGACATATGCGCCGGATGCAATTCCGTCGCGGCTCAGCATACGGTTCAGACCGTCCATCACTTTTCAGTCGCGCACCCCCAGTTTGCTATGATTAAGGCGGTTCAAGAACACTGGAATGGAAGCCCCTCGCATGAAAGCGATCGAACTCATCGGCGATATCGACGAACAACATCGATTGAGAGCCAGCGTACCGGAGGAACTTCCCGCGGGGCCCGTGCGGTTAATCGTTCTTTTTTCCGAGGAAGATGAAGCCGGCACCGTCTGGGCCAATGGCCTTGCCCGAGAATGGACGGACGAATTGAGCGACTCACGGCAGGACCTCTACACGCTCGCAGACGGACGACCCGTTGATGCGACCCGGTGAGATCTACCTGGCCCAGTTCCCATTTGGGGACGTTCCTGGGATGAAGCTTCGACCGGTACTGCTCCTTACTGGCGCGGTGGGGTCCGTGCCGGAAGTCCTGGTTTCCTATATCTCATCCGTCATACCAAGCCAACTTCTTCCTTCGGATCTCGTCCTGGACCCTGCCAGACCCGAGTTCCGCTCGACAAATCTGAAGAGGCAATCCACGCTGCGTCTGCATAAGCTCGCAACCATCCATACCTCCAGCCTCGTGCGCTATCTCGGCGTTGTCGATGGACCAACCTTCGACATTGTGGCTAAGAAGCTTGCGGTATTCCTCGCTCTATAAGACCGGCTGTCCCGTGGGATACAACGGACGCGCCGCCGCCGATTGAGCCGGGGGCCCTCAGTGCGTCATCGCGTAAATAATATAGTTGATTCCGATCCGTATCCCCAGCGCGGAGAACTGTTGTGGATATTGCGGCTCGTCGGCGTTCTCCCAGGAGTCGCCTAGATCCATGTTGTGGCAGATGGCCACCATCAGCCGGCCGCGGTCGTCGTAGATGCCGCGCCAGCGCGGCGTCGTGCCGTCCTTTTCGTATACCCGGTGGCTGTATACGTACTGCATGCCGGGCACCTGATAGCGGTCGTCCAGGTCGAACACCGTGTGAAAGATGGGGTCGGCGTTCTGCAATTCCACAATGGCGCGGTCGGGGAACACTTTCTTCATGCTGTTGATGAAGACCGACCACTCGACGGTGCCGTGGAAATCGTCGCACATGAAAAACCCGCCGCGCAGCAGGAACTCGCGAAACTTGGCGATCTGGGAATCGGTCAACTCCCAGTGGCCCACCTCGACGGCATAGAGCCAAGGATAGTTGAACACGTCGTCGTCCTCATCCAGGTTGATGGGCTGCTCCGCGGAGCGGGTTTGGATGCGGGTGAGTCGCCGGACGGCGGCGGCCAGGTGGCGGTCGGAGCGGGGGTAATCGATGGTCCAGTTGGTGTTGCCGTGGGTCCAGTCCAAGCCGCGAAACTGCCAGTCGATGGGGATGTGGTAGGTGGGGTACATGAGGCGGGCGAAGGTCCATTCGCCCGGCTGGTTATAGTCCGGCGGGATGGGGAAATTGTTGTACTCCCAGGCCGGGTACTCGCGAAACGGCCGCTGCGCACAGACCGTACACACCAGTAACGCGCATCCCGCGGCCACCGCAAGCATCCGACCCATCCACATGTTAACCAGTATGTGATGGCGCCGGGGGTCTCCGCAAGAAAGAGCGGTTGTGCGTCACGAAGGTAGGGGCCGGGCACGTCGCGTGCGTACCGCATGCCCGGCCCGTACGGTTGTGCATGTGGGTCGGCTACACTAATGCTGTGATGAAACCACTCTGCGGTTTGCTCGTTTTTGCGGCGGCTCTGCTGGCTCCGGCTCTGCTGAGAGCGGCCCCCAGCCCATTTGCCGGCCGATGGGATATCACGGTGACCACGCCGAAAGAGTCGTACCCCGGCTGGATGGAACTGGTGGAAAAGGGCGGAACGGCCGAGGTCCGCGTCCAGCCGCGCGCGGGAAGCGTGCATCCGGTGACCGACGTGAAGCTGGATGGGGCGCACCTGACCCTCACTGTTTCCCCGGCGGACGCCAAGGCGCCCGCGCTCACCTGGGCGCTGGATGTGAAGGATGGCAAGCTTAGCGGCGTTCAGCATCGCGGTGATGCGGTGAGCCAGTTGGCCGGGGTGCGCGCGCCCGAATTGAAGCGCGATCCGCCGCCGGCATGGGCCGCTCCGGAACCGCTGTTCGATGGAAAAGATCTGAACGGATGGGAGCCGGACAACCCTTCCGGCAACCAGTGGGTGGCGCGCGACGGTGTGCTGCTGAACGTGAAGAAGGGCGCCAATCTCAAAACCACGCGCAAGTTCGACGATTTCAAACTGCACATCGAATTCAATTGCCCGGAGGGCGGCAACAGCGGCGTATACCTGCGGGGGCGCTACGAAGTCCAGGTGGAGTATGAACCGCTGAGCTTCAATGATGAATTCCATCGGGTGGGGTCGATCTACGGGTTTATCGCTCCGGCGGCCAATTTGCCGCGCCGGCCGGGCACATGGGAGAACTTCGACGTCACGCTGGTGGGACGCATTGTGACCGTAGTTCGCAATGGCGTCACCACCATCGACCACCAGGAGATTCCGGGAATCACCGGCGGCGCCCTGGATTCGAACGAGGCCGAACCCGGCCCCATCTATATCCAGGGGGATCACACGGGCGGGATGATTTATCGCAACATCGCGATTGCCCAACCGAGGCGCTGAGATGGAGAACAGTATGAGAGTCGCGCGGATCATCGCATTATCGGTTGTGGCCGCCGGCTTCGTGGCGGCGCAGCCTCAGGACGAAGAGTTCGCCAAGTTGGTAAAGGAATGGACCACCCGTCCCGAATTCATGAGCCCGCTGGTCGATCACCTGCCCAAGGTGGCCGGCGTGCCCAGTCCCAAAGACGTGCTGGGCTATCACATCGGAGCGCCCAAAAGGCTTACGCACGTGAGCGACATTGGCCGTTACTATGCGGCGCTGGCGGCGGCTTCGAAACGCGTCAAGGTGCTGCCAGCCGGCTTGACCGACGAAGGCCGCAGGTGCATTGTAGTGGCGGTTTCCGATGAAGACAACATCCACGACCTCGAGGTTTACAAAGGCTACCTCGCCAAGCTGGCCGACCCGCGCGGCATGGACGAACCCGAGGCCCGGCGCATCGTCGCGCAAGCCAAGCCCATCTACATGCTCACCGGGGGCCTGCACAGCGCCGAGACCGGTCCTCCGGAAATGCTGATGGAGCTGGCGTACCGCCTGGCGGTGGAGGAATCGCCGTTGTTCGACCAGATCCGGCGCAACGTCATCGTCATGATCGGCGCGGTTTCCGAACCCGACGGACGCGACCGGTATGTCGACTGGTATTACCGCTACAAGCTGGGCGAGGAAAGCGAGACGGACCGCGTGGCCGGGCCGCCCTATTGGGGCAAGTACATCTACCACGACAACAATCGCGACATCAATTACTCGCAGGTCACCATGCGCAACTGGCTGAGGTTCTACCTGGAGTGGCACCCGCCCATCATGCACGACCTGCACGAATCCGAGCCGTTTATGTACACCTTCAGCGGCCAGCCGCCGCAGAACCCGACGCTGGACCCCATCCTCTACGCGGAGATGCCGTGGTTCTCGAATTTCGAGATGACCAAAATGATCGGCTTCGGGATGCCGGGCGTCTGGACGCACGCCTTCGTCGATATGTGGTCGCCCGGCTATCTCGGGTACATGTCCTCCAACCACAACGGCATTCTGCGCATGTATGAGACGTTTGGAAACGGGGGCGCCAACACCATGAAGCGCAAGGTGGACGCGCCCGAGGAGGGAGGCGGACGCGGCGGCCCGGGCGGCGGCGCCAGCATGACCACGCGCGAATGGTACCGGCCGGTGCCGCCTTACAAAGAAGTCGTATGGTCCATGCGCAACAACGTCAATTACATGGAGACGGGTGTGCTTTCGGCGCTGGAACTGACTGCGGGATTCTCCAAGACGGTGCTCGAGAACTTCTATGACAAGAGCCGCAATTCCATCGAGTCCGGAAAAAGGGATGCGCCGTTCGGCTTTGTGATTCCGGCCGGGCAGCGCGACATGACGCGCGTCGCCTTCATGGTAAACGTGCTGCGGTTGCAGGGCATCGAAGTAGGCCGGGCCACCGCGGAAGTGAAGCTGCAGGAAGGCGCGTTCCCTGCCGGATCGTTCCTGGTGAAGCGCAACCAGCCCTATGGAAGGCTGGCCAAGATCCTGCTCGAAAAGCAGCAGTATCCGGACACCAACCTTCGCAGCTACGACGATACCGCCTGGACCATGGGCCTGATGAGTCACGCGCAAGTGGTGGAAACGGCCGACAAGCGGATTCTCGATGCGCCGGTTCAGCCCGTGGACACGCTCGCCATCGCCGGCACGGTAAAGGGCGATGGCCCGCTACTGGGCGTCGTGCACAATGGAGCCAACTCCCTGGTGACGCTGCGATACCGGTTGAAGGACCTGAAGTTCGAAGCCATCGAGCAGCCATTCAAGGCGGGCGATACGGAACTGCCGGCGGGGTCTCTGCTGGTGGAATCGAGCCCGCGGGTGAAAGGCGAAATCGAAAAGCTGGGCCTGCAGGCGGTCGCGCTGGCCCAAGCGCCCAATGTTGCGAAACACGCGGTGGACCTGCCGCGCCTGGCCGTCTTCAGCACCTGGGGCAGCACGCAGGACGTGGGCTGGGTGCGCTACGCCTTCGACCATTTCGAGGTGGGTTACGACCTGATCTATCAGGAGCGGGTTCGCAAAGGCAATCTGCGGAATTCCTACGATGTCATTGTGATTCCGAACCAGGGCCGCGCGGGCGCCAAGTCTCTGGTGTTCGACATCGAGTCGAAGGGCACGCCGCTGGCTTATACCAAGACCGCGCAGTTCCCCAGCCTGGGCGAGTATGGGGAATCCCCGGACATCACTGGCGGCATGGGACTGGCCGGCGTGTTGGAGTTCGAGAAGTTCGTGAACCAGGGCGGCGTGCTCATCACGCTGGGCGCCGCCAGCTTCTTCCCCGCCGAATTTGGGATCACCCGGACGGTGGACGCAGCGCGCCCCTCGTCGCAGTTCTACGCTCCCGGGCCGATTGTGCAGGCGGAGATAGTGAAACCGGCTCACCCCATTTTCTACGGCTATTCCGAGAAACTGGTCCCCGTGCGGTACGCCAACGGTCCGCTGCTGCGCGTGCCGGAGGAAGATCGCGGCCAATGGGTGCTGATGCAATTCCCGGGCACCGATCAATCGGTGCTCAGCGGCCTCATGAAGGGCGTGGCCGAAACCAAAGGACGTCCGGCGATTGCCGACGTTCCCACCGGCCAGGGACGGGTGCTGCTATTCGCCACCAACCCCTGTTACCGCTGGCAGAATCTCGGCGAGTTCAATATGCTGGCCAACGCTATTCTGCACTTCAAGAATCTTCCGAAGCCGGGCGGCCGGACGGCGGCGAAATAGGATCGGTTCATGACCTGGCGCGCCACGGAATTCGAATTTCGCAATCGCTTCTGGATCATCATGGGAACTTACTGCCTGGGATTCGGTTGCTACATATGGGACCACATGAACGTGTCCGTCGCGCTGACGCGCATGATTCTGGGCAGCCTGGATTCGCCGCTGGCGTACACCTGCTTACGGACGATTTTCGCGGTGGGCGCCGTGATTGTCACCCTGGTGGCGCTGATGCGGTCTTGGGCCGCGGCCTACCTCCACAGCGCGGTGGTCCATGACATGGAATTGCATTCGGACCGCCTGGTGGCCGATGGGCCTTACCGCCGCGTCCGCAACCCGCTTTACCTGGGGAACATTTTGCTGGCCTTCGGGCTGGGGCTGATGGCCAGCCGGACGGGTTTTCTGGTTCTGGTGGTCGGAACCGTCCCGTTCGTCTACCGTCTGATTCTGTGCGAGGAGGCGCACCTGCTGGAATCGCAGGGCGAGGGCTATCGGAGGTATTTCGAGGCAGTCCCGCGGCTCTGGCCGTCCCTCCGCCCGCTCGTCCCAGCCGGCGGCGCCAGGCCCAACTGGGTGGATGGCTTCGTCGGCGAAACTTTCATGTGGAGCTTCGCCATTGGAATGGCGGTATTCGATGTGACTCTGCGCTTGGCGCATTTCTGGATCATCATGGGCGCCGGCTTCGCGGTTTATTTCGTACATGCGTGGGTGCGGAAGAGAAGCGCAGGACGTTAGTGCGTCATGGCGTAAACCACATAGTTGACGCCGAGGCGTATGGCCAGGTCTGAAAACTTCGCGGGGTACCAGGGATCGTCCGCCCACTCCCACGCGTCGCCAAGATCGGAGTTGAAGGAAATCGCCACCATGACGCGGCCGTTGTCGTCGTAGATGCCGCGCCAGTGGGCTCCTTTGCCGTCGGCATACTTGTAGCCCAGCCGCAGGTGCGCCTGGCCCGGAACCTGGTACCGGTCGGTCACATCGTAGACCGTGTGAAAGATGGGGTCGTCGTCGGGGATGTCGACGATGGCCCGATCCGGGAAGGCGCGCTTGATGCGCGATTCGAACTCGCCCCACTCTTCGGCCCCGTGGAAATCGTCGGCCATGAAGAATCCGCCGCGCAGCAGGTACTCGCGAAGCGTTGTGGCCTGCTGGCTGGTGAGGCCCCATTCGCCCACCTGGACGGCGTAGAGCCAGGGCCAATCGCCGGCGTCGCCCTCGTCCAGGTTGACGGGCTGCTCCACGGAGCGCACATGAATGCGGGTCAAACGGCGCATGGCCTGCGAGAAATGGCGGTCGGCGCGCGGAAAATCTTGGGTCCACAGGGAGACGCCGACATGCCAGTCGAGGTCGCGGTTGCGATAGCCGTTCAAAGGGCCGGGCGGAAACATCAAGCGGGCGAAGGCCCACTCAGCCTTCTCCTGCCAGTCGGGCGGCATGGGGATGTCGCCAATGGAGTATTCGACCCCGTTGAACTGGCGGAACGGGCGCTGGAACGCATACAACGCGCCCAGCACCGTAAGGCCACATCCCAATCGAAGTAACACCCTCCCAAACATCCGTGCCCTCTACTTCGAGGATATCATTGGTGGCGCCGGCAACGCCGGCGAAAACCCACGCGAAATTCGGGGACAGACACCGGCGACAAGATCGCCGGCGCTACCTACGAAATGCGGAACGGAATGCGATCGCTGTTCCCCGGGGATTTCTCGAGCAGCGGCACGATGATACCCAACTCCCGCACATCCCCAGCGGGCGTGTAACTGCTCTCCACATGGAAATCGAGTTGGATCGCGCGCCTGGCGGAGAGGTCCGGGAATCGTCCGCGGAATTCCAGTGTCTCCGGCCTGGTACAGGTGATGGTCCCCGCCGGCGATCCCTCTATGGTGCAAGTCACTCGCACCCGGTCCTGTGACTCCAGGAGCTGCCCAGGCACCTGGAACCGCAGTGCGAATTCCGACAGCGCGCCGTCCGCCGGCGGCACCACTTCCAGGGAGAAAATCTTCGCGGTCCATCGCCATGCGTCGTTTTCGGGCGCATACCAGCCGTGCAATGCGCGGACCAGCAGGCCCGGATGCCGCGGCCGGCTCTTGAGCAAGACAAACATCCGTTCATCGGCCTCCGGATGCACGGGGTCGGAGTTCGACCGCGGCCCCGTCCGCTCGCTGCCAAACACCGTCCATCCCGCCCGGCATAGAAGCCGGAGCAAGCCAGCCGCGGAGAATATCCAGTAATTCGTCGGATCGTTGTTGGCCTCCCTGGCGTCCAGCAGATAGGCGACGGGGTCGTCCTCAATGGACGTGTGGCGCGGCGTAACTTGGGCGATCCTGGTGCTCAAGACGCACCAGTCGGCGTGCCATGCCAGGTTCTCCAGCACGTAGTAAGGATTCTTCAGGTGATACAGCGTGCCCAAAAAGAACGCGAACCTGTAATCGCAGCGCGGAAGCTGAAAACGCCCGTCGATGTCGATGTCATGAACATCCAGCGATAAGCCCAGCGCTTCCCGGAGTACGTGTATGCCCCGCATTTGATTGAAGCTGCTCTCCAGATGGTCTATGGCGTCCACCTGCGCGCCGAGGTGCGCGCAGAAGAGACCCAGGTCCCCGTCGGCGCACCCTATGTCGGCCACTGGACCCGATGCGAGGGCCGGGGCAACCTCTTCGAATACCGGTTCGATGAGCCTGGCCAATATCCCCAGCGCGGAAAGCGTTTCGTAGGGATACCATCCGTAGTCGGGCACAACCAGGCGGTGTTTGAGAGCCTGCAACTCGGCGCGAAACATCTCGCCCTGCCGCAGGAACTCGCTGGCGGTCATTGCCCGCGTCTTCCTCCACCGCCGGCCGTGAGGCGGCCGGGCATGTCGGCCAGCACATAGCCCATCACCGCCAGGGCGGCCACGTTCTTGCGAAAATCCTCGGGGTTGACCTTGTCGAGGGTGTCCGCGTCGGAGTGATGCCAGTCGAAGTAATGCGTGCCCACGGTGCGCTCGGAAAGGCCGGGCACTCCATCGCGGACCAGCGGCATGATATCCGCGCCGCCGCCTCCGCCGGTGATCTCGGCGGCGCCCACGCGCGCCAGCAGCGTTCCAATCTGTCTGAGCATCTCCATCGAATTCTGGTCGGCGCCGGCGCCGAACCCCAGCGGCGCTTCGGCTCCGCCGTCCATCTCGATGGCCGCCACGTGGCCCTTGATCCGGTCGCCGACAAATGCCCGGTATGAGTCGGCGCCGCGGCCGCCGTTCTCTTCGTTCACCCAGAACGCCACGCGAATGGTGCGCCGCGGCTGAAGTCCCAGTTTGTTCATCAAGGCCAGCGCCTGCAAACACGCCATGATGGACGCCCCATCGTCCTGTGCGCCCTGTCCCACGTCCCAGGAATCGATATGGCCGCCGATCACCACCACCTCTTCGGGCTGTTCGCGGCCGGGAATCTCGCCGATCACGTTGCCGCTGTCGGCATCCGGCTCCATGTGCGCTCCCATCTCGATATGCACCTTCACCGAAACGCCGTCGGCACATAGGCGGGCCATCATCATGGCATCCTCCGGAGACACCGCGGCGGCCGGAATCCTGGGCTGGTTCTCGTCATAGGCCATCTCGCCGGTATGTGGGGTCTGCATTGCGAGCGGCGTGGCCGACCGGACCAGCGCCGCCACCGCGCCCAGAGCGGCCGCGCGGGACGGTCCCGACGAACGATACATCCGCGTCGGGCCATAGCCGGTGTAAGGCTCGTTGTAGACCACGATCTTGCCCTGCACTTTCTCGCGGCCCAGCTTGGCCAGTTCGTCGAAACTCGCCACTGCCACCACGTCCGCCGTAATTCCGCCCGGTGGAGTGCCCACGCTCATCCCCAGCCCCAGCATGTGAAGCGGCTTGTCCAGCGGCGCCACGATCCGGCCCGATTCGCTGCCCCGTTCCCAGTGCGGCACTTTGGTGGGGATCACCTGGACGTTACTGAGGCCGGCGGCCTTCATCTGTTCCGCCGACCATGCGATGGCCTTCTCCAGGGCCGCGGAACCGCTCAGGCGGCTGCCAATGCGGTAGCACAGGTACGCCAGCCGGTTATAGCCTTCGGTATCGGCCAGCGCCGCGTCAATCAGCTTGTCGGCCACCGGGCGGTACTGGTCCGCCAGATCGGCCGCATAGCAGCCACCGGCCGCAACCAGAGTTAGAGCGATTACGGGAAAGCGCCATCTCATAAAGGACACTATCTCACGAAGGGCACGTATGCTGGGACTCTCTTCCGGTACTCTTCGAATTCCCGCCCGAAGCGCGAGGCCAGCAGCTTGTCTTCGGTGCGCACGCGGATCTCGGTCCCCGCCACGAAAAACGCCAGCGACACCGCCGCCCACCGCCAGGGAGTCAGCAGCAGAATCGTGCTCAGCAAGATGGCCAGCACCGAAGAGTAGATGGGATGCCGCACGATGCCGTACGGTCCGCTGCGCACCAGTTCATGGTCCTCGTACAGACCTGCGTTGACTCGAAACTGCTTTCCCAGGTGCTTCACCGCGGTCCAGGAAAGCGCCGCCGAGATCGCACCGGCGACTATCGAACCCAGAACGCGGACCGCTCCCGGCGGCTGGCCGGCCGGCAGCCGGAAGGCCACTGCTATCCCGACAGCCAACACTTCAAGCAGCAGTCCGGCGATCGTGGGGGCCATCGCCGTGATGGATGGGCGCTTCTGATAGTGCGGCGCGCGGAAAGCGTACGGCCACGCCCAGGCGAGCCAGCATACCCCCAGCGCAATCCGGTCCGCGGAGAGCGTCACGGCCTCACGATCGCCTTCATGATGAAAGCCTAACATGGCCTCCGGCCAGCCGAGATGCCGGAGACCCAGAGAAGCACCCCCTGGAAGCCTTTGCTACAATACTTAAGCAAACGCGCCCAAGGGCGCCTCATGGACTTCGACCAGCTTCATACATTTCTGGAGATTGTCCGGCTAAAGAGCTTCTCCAAGGCCGCCCTGACGTGCTACCGCACGCAGCCGGCGATCAGCGCGCAAGTACGCCAACTGGAGCAGGAACTGCGCGCCGACCTCTTCGAGCGCTTCGGGAGCCGTATTTCGCTGACCACCGCGGGCAAGGTCTTCGCGGAATACGCGGAGCAGATGCTGGAACTGCGGAAGCGGGCGCAGGACGCCGTGGCGGAGCTGGAAAGCAGCCCGCGCGGCGAACTGGCGATCGCCGCCAACGAAGCCACTTGTATCTACGTTTTGCCCAAGGTCTTTTCGCAATACCGCCAGCTTTTCCCCGCGGTGCAGCTTCAGGTGCTGCGGTCTTACGGCGCGCGGGTGGTGGAAGCGGTGATGGAGAACTCCGCGGATTTCGGCCTGACGCAACTGCCGGTGGAAGAGAAGCGCGTACAGGTGGTGAACATTTACCACGACGAGATTCGGCTGATTGTCCCGGCGCGCCATCCTCTGGCGGACAAGAAATCGGTATTGCCGCAGGACTTGGTGGACCACTTCCTGATTCTTCCCAAGCAGGGCAAGACGCGGACGCGGCTCAACGAATGGCTGGAGCCGGTGGAAGACGACCTGCGGATCTCCATGGAACTGGATTCCACGGAGATGATGAAGCGGTTCGTGATGGCGGGATTGGGGGCGACTTTCCTGGCGGTCTCCAACTGCGGCGAGGAAATGGCCGCGGGAAAAGTGCGGGCGATTCCCCTGGCGCCGGAACGGATGATCCGGCGGCTGGGTCTAATCTATCGTAAGGATAAGGCGTTGTCCAAGGCCGCCCTGGGATTTATCCAGGTGGTGTTGGAACATATGAGAGAGGAAGCCCCGGCAGCGCGATGACTTGCAGCCGTTGCGGGAAAGAGTTCGACGAAGCGGAGGCCCGATGCCCGCATTGTGGCGAGGCCAGGCCGGACGCCTCGGGTCTGTTCCAGACATCCACCGTGTTGATTTCCTCGGGCGGCGCCGACCTGGTATACCGCACCGTGGAGGAGGTCCCGACGGGCCTGCGCACGCGGCTGCTGAAATCCACCAGCGGGGGGAATTCCGGGACGATTGTGATCGCCGACCGCCGTGGACGGAAAGAAATCGCCAAGGTCGTGGGGAAGCTTCCGGGCGTTCGGAAAGGGCCAAGCCTGTCGGAGCGGCTGACGCGCGGCCGGAAACGCGGCATGGCGGCCGTGCTGGCGCTGCTGGCGCTGGCGCTGGTGGTGTGGGTATTCGCCCGCCACTGGCGGTGAGGGTGGAAACGCTATGAGCCGAAGAGCGGTGGTGTTGGGATCTGCCGGGCAACTGGGTGTCGAATTGCTTCGGGAACTCAGGGCGCGGGGCTACGCGGCCATGGGTTGGGACCGCGACGAAGTGGATATCACGGATGCGGTGGCCGTAGAGAGCGCCATTGCCAGGTTCGATGCCGAGGTGGTATTCAATGCCGCCGCCTACAACCAGGTGGATGTGGCGGAAGAGGAGCCGCAGGCGGCCTTCGAGGTGAATGCGCTGGCGGTGCGCAACATCGCGATGGCCTGCCGGCAGATGGATGCGCGGCTGGTGCACTTCTCGACCGATTACGTCTTCGATGGTTTTGCGCACCACCCCTACGCGGAGGACGATCCCACCCACCCGCTGGGGGCTTATGCGGTTTCCAAGCTCTCCGGGGAGTTGTACGCGCAGGCGTATCTGGACCGGGTGCTGATTGTGCGCACCTCGGGCCTCTACGGCGCCGGGGGCCTGGCTACGGCGCGCGGCAATTTCGTGGAGGTGATGCTGCGGCTGGCCGGTTCCGGGCAGCCCATACGGGTGGTGCAAGACCACGTGGCGTCGCCAACCTTCGCTCCGCTGCTGGCGGCGCGGACCATCGATCTGGCGGACCGGGGACTTAGTGGCCTGTTCCACATAGGGGGCGGGGCGCCCATCTCCTGGTTTCAGTTTGCGCGAACCATTTTCGAGGTGGCGGGGCTGACGCCCATGTTGCTGGCCACCAACGAGCGGGAATACCGCACGCGCGCCAAAAGGCCGAAGTATTCGGCGCTCTCGAACGCCAAGATGGAACGCGTCGGAATCGCGCCCATGCCGCCGATCCGCCAGGCGGTGGAAGGGTATTTCGAGGCACGCAGCCGGGTGGTCAGCGGGATTCCGGCTTGATGGCGTAGTATCCCTTGCGCGCCTGGGCCTTGAGGTCCTTGTTGGCCAGCTTGACGTCCAGGTGCCGGTAGGAGCCGTCCTTGAGGTCGTTGGTGGGCGTGTAGCCGATGGAATACTGGCTGCGCATTTCGTCCTGCAGCTCGCGGAAAACCATGTCGAGCGGGTGGCCGCGGTCTACTTTGTAGACGTGGCCGCCGGTCTCGTCGGACATCTTGTGCAGCTCGCCTTCTCCGCCGCTGCCGCCGAAGGTCATGAATCTGCCGTAGGCGCTGGGATCGTAGTATTCGATGCTATAGATGACGGCGTCGGCCTTCTGGGCGGCCTCGATGGCCTGGTTGCGGGTCATGCGGCTGCCCTGGTCCACGCCATCGGTGATGACCACGATCACCTTGCGGCCCACTTCGGTCTTCAGCTTTTCGGTGGCGGCCAGGTAGATGGCGTCGTAGAGCACGGTGCCGCGGGGCTGGCCCACGGTGGGCACCGGCCCGGGAGAAATACCGCCGACTCCGGAACTGACGCGCAACTCATTCAGCCCCTGGCTCAGCAGCCGCGCGGAGCTGGTGTAGTCTTGCAGCAATTCGGTCTCTTCGCCGAAGCTGATGAGGAAAGCCTCGTCCTTCTTGCGCAATACCTGGGAAAAAAACTGGGAGGCGGCATTGCGCTCGACATCGATCAAGTTCCGCTGGCTGCCGCTGACGTCCACCAGCAGGCCGATGGTGAGCGGGAGGTCGGTTTCCTTGGTGAAATACTTGATGGACTGGGCCTTGCCCTCTTCCAGAATGGTGAAATCGTCCTTCTGGAGGTTGGGGACGAGGGCGCCGCGCTTGTCGCGGACGGAGGCCAGAATGCTCACCACATTCACGTCCACGGTGATGGAGGGCAGGTCTTCGGGCGGTTGAGTCTGGGGCGGCGCTTGCGCCAGAAGCGCGGTGCCCAGTGCAAGAAAGATCGGTAGTCGCATCCGGATACAATAGAGGTGACGTATCCCCCGGCACGGTTGTTTCATCATGAAGGAAGCCATTCAGCACCTCAAGCGGCGAGACCCGGTACTTTCGGGGATCATCGACCGCGTCGGGGACTATGGTATCGAATTTCGCGACCCGGATTTCGAAACGCTGGTCAAGTCGATCGTCTACCAGCAGCTCAGCGGGCGCGTGGCCAACGTCATTTTCGGCCGCGTGGTGAAGGCGGCGGGTGGAAAGCTGACGCCCGAGAACATCCTCAAGCTGCGTCCATCGCGTATGCGCTCGCTGGGTCTCTCCGGGCAGAAGACAGCTTATATACGCGACCTGGCGCGGCACACGCGCGACGGCAGAGTGAACTTCGCAGAGCTGTTGGACCTGCCCGACGAGGCTGTGATCGAGCGCCTCACGGAGGTGAAGGGCATCGGCGTCTGGACGGCGCACATGTTCCTGATCTTCGCGCTGCGGCGCACGGATGTGCTGCCGCTGGGGGACCTGGGGATTCGCGCGGCCATCCGCAAGGCATACGGCTTTGCCGAATTGCCCGAGCCGGCCGAGATGGAGACGCTGGCGGCGCGCTGGCGGCCCTATTGCACGGTGGCGAGCTGGTACTTGTGGCGCAGCCTGGAACCAAACGCCAACCTGTAAAGGTATAATGTGAGACTTAGGAGAGATTCCATGCGCGCACTAAAAGTTACGCTTCCGGCGGCGATCCTGATGGCCGGCTTCCTGCTATGCACCTCGGCCACCTACGGCAAGCCCGAGTACGCCAAGAAGGAGAAACAGGGCTGCATATACTGCCACGTGAAGATGGGAGCCAAGGACCTGAACGACACTGGCAAGTGCTACAAGGATAACGATCACTCGCTGGCCAAGTGCAAGGCGCCCGAGAAGAAGTAGACGATCGAGCATCCGCTCCCCGACGGCCGCGGCTCGGAATGAGGCGTCGTACCGAGCCGTGAGCGTCAACGAGCGGTTGGCAGGAACACCATGAAGCCGCGATTCAACTTGATTGTATTCTTGGTGTGTTTAGGGCCCTTGCAGGCGCAAGAGCATTGGGTAGCGACCTGGACCACGTCGCAGCCGCTGGCCCGCTATCTGCATGTGAGAGGCGCTCCACCGCCGGGCGGGCGAGCGACACCGGCGAAGGCGCCGCCGCCGGCCCAGGCCATCGCGGCCCAGGGATTCAACAATCAGACGGTTCGCATGATCGTGCGCACCAGCATCGGCGGGTCCCGGGTGCGTATCAGGCTCTCCAACGCTCTCGACAGCACGCCAGTGGTGGTGGGCGCGGCGCATATCGCAATCCGAAGCAAAGACTCCGAAATCGTCTCCGGCTCCGACCGGCCGATCGCGTTTAGCGGCAAACCCGGTTTTACGGTGGGTCCGGGAATGGCGATTGTGAGCGACCCGGTGGACCTGAGCATCCCCAAGCTGGGCGATATCGCGGTGAGCCTTTACTTCCCCGGCGAGACCGGTCCTCCTACCTCGCACGGCGGCCTGCGTACGTCCTACGTCTCGAAGGAAGGCGATTTCACCGGCCAGCCCTCGATTCCGGATGCGACCACCACGGGGATGTATTACTGGCTCTCGGGCGTCGACGTGCTGGCGCCACCGCAGGTATCGCTGGTGGTGGCTCTGGGCGACTCCATCACCGAAAGCTTCCGCTCCACGCCGGACACCAATCGCAGTTGGCCGGCTTTGCTGGCCGCCCGGTTGGCGTCCCATAAGAAGACCGCGAACCTGGCGGTGGGCAACATGGGAATGGGCGGCAACCGGGTGCTGCGCGATGGCACGGGAGCCAGCATGTTGGCCAGATTCGATCGCGATGTGCTGAGCCAGCCGGGAGTGAAATGGGTGATTGTGCTGGAAGGCATCAACGATATCGGGAGAGTAGGCGCCAATGCCGCCGAGGCCCCAACCACGGAGGATCTGATCGGGGGTTACAAGCAGATCATCGAACGGGCGCACACCTTCGGCATCAAGGTCATCGGCGGGACCTTGCCGCCGTATGGGGGCGCCAGTTCCTCGCGGGAAAGCGGGGAAGCGGTTCGCGAAGCGGTCAACAACTGGATCCGCACCAGCGGCGCCTACGACGGCGTCATCGATTTTGAAGCCGCCACGCGGGATAAAGACAACCCCAAGCGTCTGCGGCCGGAATTCGACCCCGGCGACCACCTGCACCTGAGCGATGCCGGTTACAAGGCGATGGCCGACGCCGTCGACCTCTCCCTATTCGGGAAACGATAAACGCTTTAGAATCGTATTTGACCACCATGTCAAGACACCCCCTTCTCTTCCCGGTCACAGGCTTGGCCGTCCTGATCGGTTTCATGGCCGCCGCGGCAGCCGGCGCGGCCGAACCGGCGACTTCGTTCGCATTCGATTTCGGCATCGGCGCCGCCAAGCCGGGTTACGTCAAGGTGTTGCCGAGCGCCGTGTACACCAAGGAAGTCGGCTACGGCTTTGACTTGGGGACCACTCCGATGCCGTTCGCCGGCGGGGTCACCAGCGAGAAACCCTTCTTCTTCTCCGTCGCGGTGCCGGAAGGCAATTACAACATTGCGGTCACTTTCGGCGATGCCGCCGGCGCGTGTGTCGCCACCGTCAAAGCCGAGTCTCGACGGCTCATGCTGGAGGAAGTGGCCACGGCCGCCGGGAAATTCGAGACCCGCACATTCGTGGTCAACGTGCGCAACTTTCGAATCCCGCCGCCGCCCCAGAACGCGCCCGGCGGCGACCGGGTGCGTCTCAACGACCGCGAACAGGGCGTCCTCCACTGGGACGACAAACTGACGCTCGAGTTCAGCAACACGCGGCCGTGCCTCGACAGCCTGCTGATCGACAAAGTGGACAACATCCCCACCGTCTTCATCACCGGCGACTCCACCGTCACCGACCAGCCGCGCGAACCCACCGCGAGCTGGGGGCAGATGCTGACCCGCTTCTTCAAGCCCGATGTGGCGATTGCCAACCACGCCGAATCCGGCGAGACGCTCAAATCGTTCATCACCGGACTGCGGCTCGACAAGATTCTGAGCCAGATGAAGAAGGGCGATTACCTGTTCATGCAGTTCGGCCATAACGACCAGAAGGCGAACTGGCCGCAGACCTACGTCGAGCCGTTCACCACCCACAAGCAGTACCTCAAAGTTTTCATCGCGGAAGCGCGCCGGCGGGGCGCCATTCCGGTGCTGGTGACCCCCATGCAGCGCCGCAATTTCGACGACCAGGGGAAGATTCGCAACTCGCTCGGTGACTTTCCCGAGTCCGTGCGCCAGACCGCCAAGGAAGAGAACGTGGCGCTCATCGACCTGACCGGCATGAGCATCAAGTTCTACGAAGCGCTCGGCCCGACTAAGGCGCCTCTGGCGTTCAGCGGCGGCCGCGATGCCACCCATCACAGCGATTACGGGGCCTACGAGCTGGCCAAGTGCATCGTCGAGGGCATCAAGGACAGCAGGTTGGATCTTGCCAAATACATTGTGGAAGACTACCAGCCCTTCGACCCCGCGCACCCGGACCCGCCCGAGGCGTTCAAGCTCCCCGTCGACCCCGGCCGATCGAATGTGCCTCCGCGGGGCGATCCGCCTCCGCCGCCCGCAAAATGAAATATCGCTCCAAAAATGCAATCTTCGAATTGATTCGCTTGTAAACCCCCGCTGGCGAGTATACTCTTGGACTGAAGGTGATATTAAGGTCCCGAGGTGTTGTTCGATGAAGACTGCGATAAGGGTACTTCTCTTTTCACTGGGGGCCACCGCGTTGCTGGCGCAGCGGCCTTGGCAGCAGATCACGGTTCCGTCGGTCGGCGACGCAGTCGCGAATTTCAAGACGCCGCCGCGCGAGTATGGGGCCATTCATTGGGCCATCTGGGGTGGCGAGCTGACCAAGGAGAGGATCGTCAGCGAGTTCGATTCCCTGGTGGCCAACGGCGTCTACATAGTGAACTTCGGGCCGTCGCAGCACATGACTCCGAAGTATTTTTCACCGGAGCACCTGGCCCTCATCAAGTTCGGCATCGATGAGGCGGCCAAGCGCGGCATGAGGGTCTGGATCGCGGACGAAGGCAGCTACCCCAGCGGGTTCGCCGGCGGCTTGATCAGCAAGGATTATCCGCAACTCGCGATGCAGGGGATCGTGGCCGATACGCACATCGGCGTGGCCCCCGGCCAAACGCTTTCGATATCCGCGCCGGAAGGTGCGCTGGGCGCGTTTTACGTCGACACCGCGGGCAACGCGCAGGTTGTGCCCATCCAGAACGGTAAGATCAAGTGGGTCCCGCCGCCCCCGGGCGCGAACGGCCCGGTCCGGCCGGTGGAGCTGGTGATCGTTCGGCACGTGTATCGCAGCTCTCCCACGCGCTACATCAACCGCGAGGACGGCACTACGGCCAAGGACAGCCTCTACTCCCTGATCGACTACCTGGACGCCGATGCTACCCGCGCCTTCCTCAAGACCACGCACGAAGTCTACAAGAAGATGTTCGGGGACCAGTTCGGCAAGACCTTCCTGGGTTTCTTCGGCGACGAGCCGGATTACACCGGCTTCATTCCCTGGACGCCCAAGCTGCTGGATGAGTTCAAGCAACAGAAGGGCTACGACCTGCAGCCCTACCTGCCGCTGTTGTTCGCGCCCAAGATGACCGAACAGGCCTGGCGCGTCAAGGCGGACTACTACGACGTGTGGAGCGGCATCTTCCGCAACACCTTCTTCGGGGTGCAGGCCGAGTGGTGCGCGAAGAACAATGTCGACTACCTGGTCCACCTCAACCATGAAGAGTTGATGCTGAACCTAGCCCGGCCCGAGGACCTGATTCGCAACGAGGGCGACTACTTCCGCGACAACCGCTACGTGGAGGTGCCGGGCATCGACAACCTGGGCCAGCTTACCCCCAGCGCGGTTCACACGCCGGATGGGACGTGGGACGTCAACAATAACTTTCCCAAGCTGGCTTCTTCGGCCGCGCACCTGTTCGGCAAGCCCAAGGTCTGGACCGAGTCCGGCGGCGGACCGGGCATCGAAGGCAAGTACTCGTTGGATTATCAACTGGTGCGCGGGGTGAATACCTTGCAGATCCGCATCCCGGTAGGGCGGCCCGGCCCTAACGGCGAAGGCCCGGCCGGGCCTGCCCCCGCCGTGCCGCCGCAAGCTTCCATGCTGGCGTGGTACACCAATCGGGCCGGTTATCTGATGGCCATCGGCAGGCCGGCGGCGCAGGTGGGTCTCTACCATCCGGCCAACAGCATGTGGATGGGCGACGAAGAGGCCGACCGCAGCACCACCAAGCTGGGCTGGCAGTTGTACGAGCACCAAGTGGATTGGGATTATTTCGACGAGCAGTCGCTCAGCTCGGTGGCGACCATCGCCGACGGCGGGTTCAAGAACCTCAGCGGGCAGGTGTACCGGGCCATTGTGGTTCCCTCGACAACGGTGATTTCGCGAATCGGCCTGGAGCGTTTTCAGGCCTTTGTGAAAGCCGGCGGCAAGGTGATTTTCGTGGGCAAGACCCCCACGCTGGTGGTGGATAAGTCGTTCTTGGAGGCCAAGGGCGTACCCGACCTGAGCTTCGCCACGCTGATCGAGCCTTCGGGCGACATCACGCCGCGCGTGTTGGCCGCCTTGCCCAAACCGGATGTGAAGCTGGACGCCGAATTCCCGAGATTGACTTACACACATCGGAGTTGGCGCGACGCCGACTTGTACTACTTCTTTAATGAGAGCAACAAGCACGAGACGCGCATGGCGACGATCGGCGGCCACGGCCAGGCGCAGGTGTGGGACCTGGGTACGGGTGAGATTCATGCCATCTCCGGCGCCGTTGCCGAGGGTGATTCGGTCCGCTTTGGGCTGGCGCTTGGACCCTATGAAGCGAAAGTCGTGGTGGTAGGGCCACTGCCTGGCGGGGTGGCCGCGCCGGAGCCTTCTTTGGTGTCGGGCAACACCCTGGCGGAGCTGGATGGAGACTGGGCCTTGGATTTGAATGGCAAGCAAGTGACTACGCCGTTGAAATCATGGGAGGATTTGGGCACGCCAGCGTTTGCCGGCCCGGCCACTTATCGCAAGCAATTCACGGTTTCCGCGATGCCGGCGGGTAACCGGGTGTTCCTGGAAATCGCCGATGTCAACGACTACGCCAAAGTGAAGCTGAACGGAAAAGAGCTGGAGGGCCATGCCTGGCAGCCGTACCGTTGGGATGTCACCAACGTGGTGAAGGCGGGCTCGAACGATCTGGAAGTGGAAGTGCGCACGACGGCGGGCGGCCGCGGGGGCATGGGTGGTCCGCCTCCGGCGCCGGCTGGTGCTGCCGCCGCGGCTGGAGCAGGTGGCCGAGGCGGTCGAGGCGGCCGGGGGCAGGGAGCGCCAGGCGCGCCTGCCGCGGGCGGCTTTGGCGGCGGTAGAGGTCGCGGTAACGCTCCGCCGCCGGTTTCGGGCTTGCTCGGGCCGGTCCGCCTGGTGGCGCGCTGAACCGGGGTTGTTGTGGGGCAGGCGCTTTCGCCTGCCAACCGAAGGAGCTTCGTATGAGGAAGATGCTGAGTACGCTAGCGATCATTCCGCTGTTGGCTGCTGTCTTGCAGGCCCAGCGGCCGTGGCAGCAGGTCACGGTTCCGTCGGTGCGCGACGTGGCCGCCAACTTCAAAGCGCCGCCGCATGAGTACGGCGCTATCCAGCCGTTTATGGGTTGGAATGGGACGGATGCCAACGAAAGGAAGGCCCGGATCGTCCAGGATCTGGACCGGCTCTCGGCCAATGGCATCTTCGTGGTGAATATGTCGCCGGGGCGCGGCGAGCCGAAGTATCTGGGGCCGGAGCACATGGAGCAGGTGAAGTTCGTGGTCCAGGAAGCCAAGAAGCGCGGGATGAAGCTGTGGATTCAAGACGAATCCGACTATCCCAGCGGATTTGCCGGCGGCCTGGTCAGCGAGCGAGTCCCCGAACTGACCATGCAGGGGCTCGACGCCGACATACGCATTAGCGTGATGCCGGGACAAACGCTGAAGATGACGGTGCCGGTCGACACTTTGGGCGCGCTGGCGGTGTTTGAGCAAACCGGCGCGACTATGGTGGTGCCCATCAGCCCCAGCGGCATTAATTGGAGGGCGCCGGCGCCACCGCCCGGCGCAGGCGGCTACCCGAAACCGTGGCAACTGTTCCTGGTGAGGCACGTGTTCCGCAGTTCTCCCACTCGCTCTAACAACCGGGAGGATGGCACCCGTGCCAAAGACAGCCAGTATGCGCTAATCGACTATTTGAATGCGGATGCCACGCGCGCCTACATTAAGATCACCCACGAAACCTACAAGGCGGCGGTCGGGGACGAGTTCGGCAAGACCGTGCTGGGCTTCTTCGGCGATGAGCCCGACTATACCTGCATCATCCCGTGGACGCCCAAGCTGCTGGACAACTTCCGGCAGCAGAAGGGCTACGACATTCAGCCGAGCCTGCCGCTTTTCTTCGCGCCCAAGATGACCGACGAAGCCTGGCGCGCCAAGGCCGACTACTGGGATGTGTGGAGCGGGATGTTCCGCGACACCTTCTTTGGGGAGCAGGCGGCGTGGTGCGCGAAGAATAATGTGGAGTACCTGGTCCACTTGAACCACGAAGAACATGCGCTGCGGTTGGACCTGCCCGAGGACCATATCCGCAACGAGGGCGACTTCCTCCGAGACATGCGGCACGTGGAGGTGCCGGGCATCGACAACTTGAACCAGCTTGTGCCGTACGCGGTCCACACGCCGGACGGCGTCTGGGACGTCAACAACAATTTTCCCAAGCTCTCCTCATCGGCGGCGCACCTGTTCGGCAAGCCGAAGGTGTGGACCGAATCCGGCGGCGGATCGGGCATCGACGGCAAATACGCGTTGGATTATCAACTGGTGAGGGGCATCAACGCGATGCAGATCGGGATCGCGCGCGGTCCCGGCGGCGGAGGCGCCCTGCCGCCACAGGCGCCCATGCTGGCGTGGTACACGGACCGGGCCGGTTACCTGATGGCCATCGGCCGGCCGGCGGCGCAGGTGGGCCTTTACTATCCTTCGAACAGCATGTGGATGGGCGACGAAGAGGCCGACCGCAGCATGACCAAGCTGGGCTGGCAGTTGTTCGAGCACCAGGTGGATTGGGATTATTTCGACGAGCAGTCGCTTAGCTCGGTGGCGACCATCGCCGACGGCGGCTTCAAGAACCTCAGCGGGCAGGTGTACCGGGCCATCGTGGTGCCGGCCTCGACGGTCATCACGCGAACCGGCCTGGAACGTTTTCAGGCCTTCGTGAAAGCCGGCGGCAAGGTGATTTTCGTAGGCAAGACTCCCACGCTGGTGGTGGACAAGACGTTCCGGGATGCGGCCAAGGATGCCAAGCCCGACCTGAGCTTTGCCACGCTGATCGAGCCCTCGGGCGATATCACCGACCGCGTCATCGCGGCGCTGCCCAAGCCGGATGTGAAGATGGACGCCGAGTTCGCGCGGCTGACGTACAACCACCGTAGCTGGCGCGACGGCGACATGTACTTCTTCTTCAATGAAAGCAACAAGGCGGAATCGCGCATGGCGACCATCGCCGGGCACGGCCAGGCGCAGGTATGGGACCTGGCTACGGCCGAGATTCATCCCATTTCCGCTGCGACCGCAGAGGGGGATTCCGTGCGCTTTCCGTTGGTGCTCGGACCCTACGAAGCCAAAGTCGTGGTGGTGGGGCCGCTTCCCAGTGGAGTAGCCGCTCCGGAACCGTCCCTGGTATCCGGCAACACCCTCGTGGACTTGGGCGGGGATTGGACGTTGGACTTGAACGGGAAGCAGGTGACCACGCCGCTGAAGTCGTGGGAGGAGTTGGGCACGGCATCGTTTACCGGGCCGGCCACGTACCGCAAGCAGTTCACGGTCGCCGCGGCGCCGGCGGGTAAGCGGCTGTTCCTGGAAATCGCGGATGTACACGACTACGCCAAGGTGAAGGTGAACGGGACAGAGCTGGAGGGCCACGCCTGGCAGCCGTACCGTTGGGACGTGACCAGCGCGGTGAAACCCGGCTCGAACGATCTGGAAGTGGAAGTGCGTACGTCGGGTGGCGGGCGCGGGGGCTTTGGCGGGGGCGCTGCTCCTCCGGCTGCCGCTGGCGCGCCCGGCGCTCCGGCTGCGGCCGGCGCACCGGCGGCTGGCGGCCGAGGCGGCAGGGGCGGCAGGGGCCAAACGGCTCCGGCAGCCGCGGGCGCTGCACCCGCAGTGGTCATACCACCTTCTGCTGGAAACAGCGCCAGAGGGCGCGGTTCGGCGCCGCCGCCGGCTTCGGGATTGCTGGGGCCGGTGCGGCTGGTGGCGCGGTGAAGGAAGAGGGCGACGGGCAAGCTAAAGCGTGCCCTACCTCGAAGGAGTCACATATGAAAAAGGTGTTGAGTACGCTAGCCCTGATTCCGTTGTTGGCCGCAGTCTTGCCGGCGCAACGGCCCTGGCAACAGATCACAGTTCTGTCGGTGCGCGACGTGGCCGCCAACTTCAAAGCGCCGCCGCACGAGTACGGCGCCATCCAGCCGTTCACCAGTTGGAACGGTCCGGACGCGAACGAAAGGAAAGCCAGGATCGTCCAGGATCTCGACCGGCTGTCTGCCAATGGCATCTTCGTGGTCAACGTATCGCCGGGACGGGGCGTGCCCTATTACCTCACGCCGGAGCACATGGAGCAGATGAAGTTCGTGGTCGCGGAAGCCAAGAAGCGGGGCATGAAGATTTGGCTTCAGGACGAATCCGACTACCCCAGCGGGTTCGCCGGCGGCAAGATCAGACAGCAGTACCCGCAACTCGGTATGCAAGGCGTCGTCGCCGACATCCGCGTCCGCGTGGCGCCCGGCCAGACGCTCACCATGCCGTCGCCGCCGGACACTCTCGGAATCATGGCTACGGAGACCGCCCGGGATGGGACGCTGCACAACGTAGTTCCCATTCCGGTTCCCACCAACGGCCAGCTCAAGTGGACGGTGCCCAACGAAGGCTCTACTCCGAATGAGCCCAGCTACGCGTGGGAAGTGGTCTTCGTGCGGCACATTTACGTCAGCTCGCCGACGCGCAACTTCAATCGCGAGGACGGCACGCGCGCCAAAGACGGCTACTACACCCTGATCGACTACCTGGATCCGGAGGCCACCCGCGCCTTCATCAAGATCGTGCACGAAACCTACCGCCAGGCCATCGGCGATGAGTTCGGCAAGACCGTTCTGGGCTTTTTTGGCGATGAGCCGGACTATTCCATCGGCGGCTCGCCCTGGACGCCCAAACTGCTGGATGAGTTTCAAGCGCGGAAAGGCTACGATCTGAAGCCCTATCTGCCGCAGTTCGTCGTCGGCACACTGTCGGATGAAGCGCAGCGCGCCAAAGCCGATTACTGGGACGTTTGGAGCGGCATCTTCCAGAACAGTTTCTTCGGAGAGCAGGCTGCGTGGTGCGCCAAGTACAACGTGGAATACCTGGTTCACCTGAACCACGAAGAGACCATGACGGCCCTGGTTCGCAGCGAGGGCGATTACTTTCGCGACAACCGCTACGTGGAGGTGCCGGGCATCGACAACCTGAGCCAGCTTCTGCCGAATCTGGTCCACACGCCCGATGGAACGTGGCGCATCAACAACAATTTCCCCAAGCTGGCCTCGTCGGCCGCGCACCTGTTCGGCAAGCCCAAGGTCTGGACCGAAGGGGCCGGCGGACCGGGCGTCGATGGCAAGTATCAGGTGGATTTTCAAATGGTGAGAGGCGTAAACGCGCTGCAGATCCGGGTTCCGGTCCGGAACGGGTTTGGCGGAGATCCCTCCGTGGCGCCCGCCGGTCCACCGCCCGCCGTACCGCCGGAAGCGCCCATGCTGGCGTGGTACGCCGACCGGGGCGGCTATCTGATGGCCATCGGACGCCCGGCCGCACAGGTGGGTCTCTACCACCCTGTCAACAGCATGTGGATGGGCGACGCAGATTCCGACCCCAGCACCACCAAGCTGGGCTGGCAGTTGTACGAACACCAGGTGGAGTGGGACTACTTCGACGAGCAGTCGCTGAGCTCGGTGGCGACCATTGCCGACGGCGGCTTCAAGGATCTCAGCGGGCAGGTTTTCCGCGCCATTGTGGTTCCCTCCTCGACGGTGATCACGCGCACGGGCCTCGAGCGATTTAAAGCTTTCGTCAAAGCGGGCGGCAAAGTGATTTTCGTCGGCAAGACTCCCAAGCTGGTCGTGGACAAGACGTTCATGAGTGCCAAGGAGGCGCCGGACCTGAGCTTCGCCACGCTGATCGAGCCTGCGGGCGACATCACGCCGCAGGTGATCGCGGCGCTGCCCAAGCCGGATGTGAAACTGGACGCCGAATTCCCCCGATTGACCTACGCGCACCGGAGCTGGAGCGACGGCGACATGTACCTGTTCTTCAATGAGAGCAACAAAGCGGAATCGCGCATGGCGACCATCGCCGGCCACGGCCAGGCGCAGTCGTGGGACTTGGGCACGGGCGAGATCCATGCCATTTCCGCCGCCACTGCCGCGGGCGATTCCGTGCAATTTCCGCTGGTGCTCGGACCCTACGAGACGAAGGTAGTCGTAGTCGGGCCGCTTCCTAGTGGCGTCGCCGCTCCGGAGCCGTCATTCGCAACCGGCGACACTCTCGCGGAAGTGGGCGGAGACTGGGCGTTGGACCTGAACGGCAAGCAACTGACCACGCCGTTGAAATCGTGGCAGGATTTGGACACGCCATCGTTTGCCGGCCCGGCTACGTATCGCAAGCAGTTCACGGCCACGGCGCCGGCGGGTACGCGGGTGTATCTGGAAATCGCCGATGTGCGCGATTACGCCAAGGTGAAGGTGAACGGGAAGGACTTCGAAGCGCACGCCTGGCAGCCCTATCGATGGGACATCACCAGCGCTGTGAAAGCCGGCTCCAATGATTTGGAGATACAGGTATACGCGACCGGGGGTGGCCGTGGGGTGCCCTCTGGGCCCGGCGGTGCGCCTCCGGCGGCGGCTGGCGCGGGTGGCGCGGCGGGTGGTCGAGGCGGGCGCGGCGGCGCAGGCGGCGGCCGAGGCGGCAGGGGGCAGGGTGCACCGGGCGCTCCGGGCGCGCCTGCCGTATATGGCACCGCGCCGGCGAACCGTGGCGGTGGGTCGACGCCGACTTCGGGGCTGCTAGGCCCGGTTCGCGTGGTGGCGCGCTGAGAGGGTAGAAGCGGTAAAGAATCGTCGGGTTGACAGACGACAAAAGGTGATCGTCTGTCCCACCTTGGTTTTCGAAGGAGTCTTATATGAAGAAGGTATTGAGTACGCTAGCCCTGATTCCGTTGCTGGCCGCAGTCTCGCAGGCGCAACGGCCCTGGCAACAAGTCACGTTCCCGTCACTTCGCGACGTGGCCGCCAACTTTCGAGAGCCGCCACACTACTTCGGCGCCATCCAGCCGTTCATGGGTTGGAACGGGCCGGACGCCAACGAAAGGAAGAAAAGGATCGTCGAGGATCTGGACCGGCTCGCGGCCAGTGGCGTCTTCATGGTGAACATGTCGCCGGGACGCGGCGCACCGGAGTACCTTTCGCCGGAGCACATGGCCCAGGTGAAGTTCGTGGTCGCGGAAGCCAAGAAACGCGGGATGAAGCTGTGGATACAGGACGAATGCGACTACCCCAGCGGGTTTGCCGGCGGCCTGATGATCAAGAAATACCCGCAGCTCGCCATGCAGGGCATCATGGCCGATATCCACATCCGCGTGGCCCCCGGCCAGAGACTCTCGGTGCCGGTGCCCTCGGACACACTCGCCATCATGGCGCTGGAGACAGCCCAGGACCAGACATTGCACAACGTGATTCACATTCCGGTTCCGGCGGACGGCCAGCTCAAATACATCGTGCCGGCCGAAGGCACCACGCCCAACGAGCCGCGTTACTCGTGGGAGGTGGTTTTCGTGCGGCACATTTACATCAGCTCGCCGACGCGTGCCAGCAATCGCGAGGATGGCACGCGCGCCAAGGACGGCCTTTACTCGCTCATCGACTACCTGGATCCGGAGGCCACTCGCGCCTACCTTACGGTGACGCACGAAACCTACCGGCAGGCGGTGGGGGATGAGTTCGGCAACACCGTTCTGGGATTCTTCGGCGATGAGCCGGATTATTCCATCAGCGGCTCGCCCTGGACGCCCAAACTGCTGCAAGAGTTCCAGGCGCGGAAAGGGTACGATCTGAAGCCCTACATCCCGCAGTTCTTCACCGGCAAACTGTCGGATGAAGCGCAGCGGGCCAAGGCAGACTACTGGGACGTGTGGAGCGGGATTTTCCAAGACAGCTTCTTCGGAGAGCAGGCCGAGTGGTGCAAGAAATACAACGTGGAATACCTGGTCCACCTGAACCACGAAGAGACCATGATGGCTCTGGTTCGCAGCGAGGGCGATTATTTCCGCGACAACCGCAAAGTGGAAGTGCCCGGCATCGACAACCTGAGCCAGCTTGTGCCCAGCGCCATCCACACGCCGGACGGGACATGGCGGGTCAACAACAACTTCCCCAAGATCGCCTCTTCGGCGGCGCACCTGTTCGGCAAACCCAAGGTGTGGACCGAATCGGCCGGCGGACCGGGCATCGACGGCAAGTTCCAGTTGGATTTTCAACTGGTGCGGGGAGTGACCGAGCTGCAGATCCGCGTTCCCGGAGGCCGCGGTCCCGGCGGGGAAGGCTCCTCGCCGTCGCCGCAGGGCCCGATGCTGGCGTGGTACGCCAACCGGGGCGGCTATCTGATGGCCATCGGGCACCCGGCGGCGCAGGTAGGCCTCTACCATCCCGCCAACAGTATGTGGATGGGCGACACCGACGCCGACCTCAGCACCACCAAGCTCGGCTGGCAGTTGTACGAGCACCAGGTGGAGTGGGACTACTTCGACGAGCAGTCGCTGAGCTCGGTGGCGACCATCGCCGATGGCGGCTTCAAGGATCTCAGCGGGCAGGTTTTCCGGGCCATCGTGATTCCCTCCTCGACGGTCATCACACGGACCGGGCTCGAACGTTTACAGGCCTTCGCGAAAGTGGGCGGCAAAGTGATCTTCGTGGGCCAGACTCCCACGCTGGTAGTGGACAAGACGTTTCGCGATGCCAAGGGTCCGCCCGACCTGAGCTTCGCCACGCTGATTGAGCCAGCGGGCGACATTACGCCGCGGGTGATCGCGGCGCTGCCCAAGTCGGATGTGAAGCTGGACGCCGAGTTCCCGCGATTGACGTACGCGCACCGGAGCTGGAGCGATGCCGAGATGTACCTTTTCTTCAATGAGAGCAACAAGGAAGAATCGCGCATGGCAAGCGTCGCCGGCCACGGCACGGCGCAGGTATGGGACTTGGGATCTGGCGGAATTCGCGCCATGTCCGGCGCCACCGCCGATGGAGACTACGTGCGCTTTCCGCTGCTGCTGGAACCCTACGAAACCAAGGTTGTCGTAGTTGGGCCGCCTGCCGGTGATGGAGGTGGTCGAGGGGGTGCGGAGCCGTCCTGGACGTCGGGCACTACTCTGATGGAACTGGGCGGAGACTGGGCGCTGGAGTTGAACGGCAAACAGTTGACCACGCCTCTGAAATCCTGGGAGGATCTGGGCACGCAATCCTTCGGCGGCCCGGCGGTATATCGCAAGCAGTTCAGCCTGCCCACTTTGCCCGCCGGTAAGAGAGTGTACCTGGAAATCGCCGATGTGCGCGACTACGCCCGCGTCAGGGTGAACGGCGCCGTCTTCGAAGCCAAGGCCTGGCCGCCCTACCGCTGGGACATCACCAACAGCTTGCAGGCTGGCAACAATGATGTGCAGGTCAACGTGTTTGCGACGCCCTCCGGCCGCGGCCCTGGCGGTCCGCCGCCGGCCGCCGCTGGTGCTGCCGCACCCGGCGCGGCTGGTGCGGCCGGCGGCCGGGGAGGCCGGGGTGGCAGAGGAGGCGCCGCGGGAGCACCGGGAGCCCCAGGCATGCCGGCCGGCGCCCCGCCCGCCGGAATGGGTGGTGGTCGCGGCACCCCGACGCCGCCGTCTTCGGGCTTGCTCGGACCAGTGCGGCTGGTGGCGCGGTAGGTGGACTAAGAGTCTCCGCAAGAGTGCGGAGACGGCAGACTGAGAGTCTGCGCTACTAGCGGCTCTCGGCTTGGGCGCGCAAGGCGTACAGGTGCGGCTCCTCCGGGGCCAATCGGATGGCCTCATTCAGGTCCCGGAGCGCCGCATCGAAGGATTGCAGCCGAAGGTATAATTCGCCGCGGTATTGGTACGCCTGCCACAATTGAGGGTTGAGGCGGATGGTTTCCGTCAGCAGGGCGATTGCCTCATCCATCTGGCCCGATATTGCGAGCCGGATGGCTTGATCCAACATGCTCGCCGGGTCGGGAACGGCCCGGCTCCTGCGCCGGCCCATGAGGTGAAAATACGTGCCGAGGATGAGGAAGAGGCACGCGATTTCGGGCGCGCCATCGAATCCCCAGACGCCCAGGAAGAGCTTGCTGGCTGCCGGCATGCTGGCAAAGAGGGCGGCCATGGCCCATGCCATCCGGCTCCATTGGCGCGCCTGTCGCAATTCGACCACTTCACCCATAATATAGTTGAAACGTGAAACACCGATTCCTGCACGCGCTTCTGGCGGCGGCCGTCGCGGTCCAAATGGGGTGGGCCGCGGACTTGGTGTACGTCGGGACCTACACCAACTGGGAAGATCTGGAGCCGCCGCACCACACTCCTCCGGGCGCCCGGAGCGAGGGCATTTACGTCTTTCGATTCGACTCCGCTACCGGCCACTTGGAACCGCTCGGCCTCGCGGCCGCCACCGACAATCCCACCTTCCTCAACTTCTCGCCCGACGGCCGCTTTCTCTACGCGGCCAACGAACTTTACCATTTCGACGGCCAGGCCAGCGGAGCGGTCAGCGCATTTTCGGTGGATCGGGCGAGCGGCAAACTCACCTTCCTGAACCAAGTGGCCGCGCGCGGCACCGGCACTTGTTATGTGCGCACGGACCAGACTGGCAAGTTCCTCTTGCTGGCCAACTATGGCAGCGGCAGCGTGGCCGTGGCGCCGGTAAAGCGCGATGGAACGCTGGGCGCGGTGGCGTCGTTCGTCCAGCACAGCGGCTCCGGGCCGAGCCCCCGCCAGGCCGGGCCGCATGCGCACTCCATCAACGTGACGCCGGACAACCGCTACGCGGTGGCGGCCGATCTGGGCGCCGACAAGCTGTTCGTCTACCGGTTCGATGCCGCCACCGGCTCGCTCACCCCGGCGGACCCGCCTTCGGTGGCGCTCAAGGCGGGCGCCGGGCCGCGCCATCTCTCGTTTCACCCCAACGGCAGGTTCGCTTATGCCCTCAACGAAATCGGCAGCACCGTGACCGTGCTGGCCTACGACCAGGCCCGCGGCGTGTTCCGTGAACTGCAGACAGTCTCCACTTTGCCCGCGGATTTCCAGGGCGCGAGCACCGCGGCCGAAGTGCTGGTGCATCCTTCCGGGAAGTTCCTCTACGCCTCCAATCGCGGCCATAACAGCATTGCCGTGTTTGCCATTGACGCACGAGGGATGTTGAAACTGGTCGCGCACGTTCCGTCGCAGGGGAGGACGCCTCGCGGTTACAGCCTCGATCCCGAAGGGCGCTGGCTCATCGCCGCCAATCAGGATACCCATAACATTGCGGTCTTCCGGATCGATGCGAACACCGGAATCCCCGCTCCCACCGGGCAGAGCCTGGAGGTTCGCTCGCCGGAGTGCGTGAAGTTCCGGTAGCGCCTTTTCTGTGATAGTCTCGGCGCTATGTTCACCAAAATCCTTCTCGCGCTGGCGGTGTGCGGAATGGCACACGCGGCTGACTGGGTCCCGATCAAGGGTGGCGTGCTGCGGCCGGGCATTCGCCTCGATGATTTCGAGATGCTCGATCACCCCGTCACCAACGCCGAATACAAACTCTTCGTGGACGATGCCAAGTACGCGGCGCCGCCCTACTGGGACCGTGGCCGGATTCCTGCCGGCATGGAAAACCTGCCCGTGATTTTCGTCAGCCGCTATGCCGACGTGGCCGCCTATACCAAGTGGAGAAACGCCAAGGAGGGCCGCGTCTATCGCCTGCCCACCATGTCGGAGTTCGAGTACGCCGCACGCGCCGGCAGGCCGGACATTAAGTATGTGTGGGGCAACGAGGCGCCGGCCAACCACGCCAACTACTCGCCCGGCGGGCGTAATTTCGGCGAGTGGAAGCAGTACCTCAAGCCGGTCCGGGCCTACCCCGCCAACCCGTGGGGTCTGTATGACATGGCGGGCAACGTGTTTCAGATGGTCAATATCTACCCCGACTTCACGTTGGGCGGATTCATCTTCCGCATCACTTCACCCGACGATCGGGAGGGCTGGGCGATGGGCGGATCGTGGGCGCGCGGCGATTATTACCTGGGCATCGACGTGGCGGCCTATCAGTTGGAAGGCACGCGCCACCCGGACCTGGGCTTCCGGCTGGTACGCGAGCCGCTCGGCAGCACGCATTTCCGCCGCGAAATCCGCCGCTTGCTGGCCGCGCCGGCGGGCGATGGCAAGGTGTTCCTGAGCTGGCAGCTTCTGGCCACAGACCGGCCCGACGTGGGCTTCCACGTCTATCGCACGCAGTATCGCGACGCGGCCGGCGAGCGCATCACTAAAGAGCCGATTACGGAATCGACCAACTTCGTCGACCCGGCTCCGCCCCCGCCGCGCCCCCTGCGGCTGAAGGGCGGTCCCGACGAGCCGGAAGGCGAAGGCCGCGTCTACTACCGCGTGCGCGCCGTGGGTCCCGACGGAAAAGAAGGCCCGCCCACTCCCTGGACCGGCGTGGACCCGAAGCTGAAGAAGAGCGGACTGGTCGCCTATTTCGAGCCGCATGTGAAGCAGGGCGGCTTCGTGCCGATGTTCGGCGACTTGGATGGCGATGGCGTGGTGGACGCCGTGTTCCGGCTCGATAACGGCATCACGGAGAGATCCGCCGACCCCGGTGTGCCGGTCGAACTGGAGGCCTTCACCAGTTACGGCAAGAGCATCTGGCGACGGCCCCTGGTGCATCACGACCAGTGTTTCGGCAACGCCAACAACTCTCCGGCGCTGCTGTGGGACCTGGATGGCGACGGCAAAGCCGAGGTGATCGCGCGCGTGCAGGAAGGCGACGAAGTGTACCTCGCGGTGCTTGACGGCATGACCGGCAAGACGCTGCGGAAAACGCCGTGGCCGCCTCTGCTCTCCGATTTCTCGCGATCTTCCACCCGTATCAATATGGGGATCGCGTACCTCGACGGGAAGCATCCGGCGATCATCACGCAATCCGGGCTTTACGAGAACGAGACCTTCACGGCCTACGACGCCAACCTGAAAATGCTCTGGCAGTTCAAGAGCCTCGGGGAGACCAACGGCAGCGGCGCGCATTTCGTGGTGGCCGCGGACGTGGATGGTGACGGCAAAGACGAAGTGTTCGACGGCAGCACCTGCCTCAATCCCAACGGAACCGTTCGCTGGTCCACTTACAACGGGCATCCCGACGAAGTCATGATCAAGCACATTCTGCCCGGCATCTCAGACCGGCAGGTGTTCTACGCCGTCGAGGACAACGCCAATGCCGGCGCGTACGTGGTGGACGCCAAGACCGGCAAGGTCATCTGGAAGGCCAACCGCGAAATGGACCAGCGCTGGACGCATGCCCACATGGGGTGGGCGGCCGATATCTGGGAGGATTCGCCCGGTCTCGAAATCCTCACCAACCGCGACGGCCACGCCGTCCAGGATACGGTGCTTTTTTCCGCCGATGGCAAGATCCTCATGAACCCGTTTCCGCGCGGTTGGAATCCGGTCAACTGGCTGGGCAACTCGGTGCGGGAGCTGATGTCCGGCAATGGCCGGCAGCTTGGACGGTTTACGGGGAAGGCCATCGAGCCGATGCCGGTCTCCGGTCCCAACGAATTGCAGAGCGGCTCCTGCAATGTGGCCGCGGACTTGGGCGGGGACTATCGCGACGAGATCGTCTGCACCGGCCCTGCCCGCAGCGGCAATGGCCGCGCGGTGTACATCTATACCAATACGGAGCCCATCCGCAAGCGCGATGTGACCCGCCTGGCCAGCCGCGAGTACCTGGAATGGCTGGCCCGCAACCTCTGCGCCGGCTACGGATCCTATTTCGAATGGCAGCCCGGAGGCCCTGGAATGTAGGTCAGATCGTTCTTGGAATTTTGGAACTGAACTTGAAAATTAGCTTGAATTTAATCCTTGACACGAGTTTCGCCCCCGGCATATAATCGACCCCGTACATGGGCGCTGCATAATGCATAGCCGGCGCCCTGCAAGTGGCTTCGGGTGTCGATTCCGTCCGGAGGCGCGCCGCCGTCCCGAGGACGAGTCAAGGGTTAGGTTTTGGGCCGTCAAGGCTCAAGAGCAAGGAGGTTTCTCATGCGTTCCTACCTGCCACGCCGTGGTTTGGCGATGCGTTTAATCTTCGCGGTTCTGATAATTGCGGTGCTGGCGTTCGCCCAGACCGACCGCGGAACCATTACGGGGACTGTTACGGATCCGACCGGCGCCGTGATCCCCGGTGCAGCTCTTCACGCCAGGGATGTGGATACCGGAGCGGAGTATGACACGGTCACCACCGCCACCGGCAACTATACGATCCCTTCGCTCCTCGCGGGGAATTACGATTTAACTGTAACCGCGGCTGGATTCGAGAAGTATATCCAGCACGGCATCACGGTAGAGGTTGTCCAGGTCTTGCGTGTGGATGTCGTTCTGAAGGTCGGCGCGGCCACGGAATCCGTCACCGTCAACGCCGACGCGGCACTGCTCAGAACGGAGAATGCCGCGATCGACCACAACCTGAGCACGGAGCGTGTGGACGCGCTGCCCAACACTACGACGAACGTACGCGACCCGTTCGAGTTTTCCGGGATGATGCCGGGGGTGACCGGCGGCGTGACGGGACCCGCGGGTTCGGCCACGATCAGGGTCAACGGCTCGCCAGCCACGACGTACAGGGTTCTGCTCGACGGCCAGGACATTACCAATGCCAACGAGGACCCGTCGCACACGCTGGAACAGCAACCGGCGGTGGAGGCGCTACAGGAATTCACGCTGCAAGCCAGCAACTACGCCGCTGAATTCGGTCAGGTCACGGGCGGCCTTTACAACTTCACCACCAAGAGTGGCACCAATGGACTGCATGGCGTGGCGTTCACCTTTATTCGCAACGAAGATCTGAACGCGGGCAGAGCTTACACCATTTCGCCTATGCACCCGGACCAACACCTTAACCCCGTAGGGCGGGCCAGGAACTATGGCGGCAGCGTGGGCGGCCCGGTGGTGATCCCCAAGGTGTACAACGGCCGGAACAAGACGTTCTTCTTTGCCAACCTGGAACTGTACCGGACTTTCGGCGTGGGAAATGGCTATCAAACCATGCCTACGGTGGCCATGAAAAACGGGGATTTCAGCCAGGCGCTGGTGCAGAAGACGCTGGGCACCAACATCAATGGCGGCGCCATCCTGCAGAACATGATCTTCGATCCGAACACGAACCAGACGGTGAATGGCCAGGTGACGCGCACTCCCTTCCCCAACAACGTCATCCCGACCAGCCGCCTCAACGCGGTTGCGCTGACAATTCAGAAATGGTTCCCCGATCCCACTAATGGGAATTTAGTGAACAACTGGAACCAAATTACTCCGTCCATGGAGAAGCGGCACATCCCCAGTATCAAGTTCGACCAGAATATTGGCAGTAAGTCGAAGATTAGTATCTATGGGTCGAACTATCTGTACTATGCAAATGCCCGAGCCGATGCCCTGCCGGTGCCAATTTCTACGCAGCGCAACCGGAAAATTTTCGGCAACACTTATCAGCTTCACTACGATTACATGGCCACCGCCACCACGGTGTTGCACTTCGGGTTCGGCTTTGTACGCGTCGACCATAACGACAACTTCCTGCCGGACGCCCTGGCCTTCGTTCCAGGCTCGATTGGCCTGAACGGGAGCTATACCACGGGCATGCCGGTGATCGGCGGCCTTGGAAATGGGACCGTGGGCGGGTTCAGCACAGCTTACGGCATCGGGGTGGACTCCCCGGTTATTAACCTTGCCGACAAGCCTACTTTGAACCTGAGCGCGACCCACGTCCGCGGCAACCACACCTACAAGGCCGGTTTGCAGTGGAGACTAGACGCGACGATCAATAAGAACGCCATTGCGGCGCCCAGTTACAATTTCAGCCCCAACGAGACGGCTCTTCCGTATCTCCAGACTACGAGTATCGGGGGTAATAGCATCGGACTCCCTTATGCCAGCTATCTGCTGGGCCTGATGGATAGCGCCAGCGTCGGCCCCACCCAAGATCCCGACTACCGCAAGAAATCTATGGCGTTGTACTTGCAAGACACCTGGAAAATCACGCGCAAACTGACACTCGACTATGGCATCCGGTGGGACTACCAGCAGGCGCCGGAGGAAGTGTTTTACCGTGCCAGCATGTTCGGGCCGACCATTCCGAACCCGAGCGCCGGGGGTTTGCTCGGCGGGACGATTTTCGAAGGGTACGGGGCGGGTAAATGCAACTGCCAGTTCACGACCACGTATCCGTATGCGATCGGCCCGCGGCTGGGCATCGCTTACCAGTTCGCTTCCAAGATGGTGCTGCGAATCGGCTGGGCCCTGGAGTACGGCAACACGCCGGATGGCGCCGGGACGGGGGCGGTCGGGGAAGGCTGGAACAGCCTCAGCTTCACTACGACATCCTTCGGGACTCCCGCGGGAATCTTTGGCCAAGCCTTGCCGTACAACGT
>Ga0209039_10000329_pt1 | contig 45875 bp, 36 predicted proteins | sample BogFormECP12_OM1_FD_188238 | JGI IMG/M metagenome (GOLD analysis project Ga0209039, IMG submission 188238) | Bog forest soil microbial communities from Calvert Island, British Columbia, Canada - ECP12_OM1 (SPAdes) (version 2) | ecosystem: Environmental > Aquatic > Freshwater > Wetlands > Bog ...
AAATCGGGAAATTGCTCAATACCGTCTCCCCAAGCGAATGCACAAACTACTTCGCCTCTTGTGGATATGTAAGCACTTAAATCGAAAACGCTCTAGCGCCAGGTGTTCATGAACTTCAGGCTTGCCATCGTCGATGAATATGCGCGAAGCGCCTTGGACTGCGGCGGCTTGACGCCGCCTTTGCCTTCCTCCTCGGCGCTCAGACAAGGGGGATTGAGCCATGGTTTTAGTCTTCGAGATTGTTCCAAGGCGGCGTCGAGCCGCCGCAGTCCAAGGTGCCTCGCACAGCGATGTTCAGGAAAGCAGCCGTGAATGCCCCTGCGGCTAAGGGCCAAGGGAAACTTACCGGCTACGATACGAAAAATGTAGAATCTCCAGCCGGCGGTCAGAGACCGCCGCTACAAATGGACAACGAAAAGAACGAAATCGACGAGGGCAAGTCCGACACCACGCTCACGCGCCGCGAGTGGCTGCTGAGCCTGGGCAGCGCCGTGGTGCTGGCGGGTTATAGCGGCGCGCCCGGCGAGGCCGCGGCGGCGCAGGCGGAGGTACCCGGCGCGAGCACGCTGCCGCCCGGTCTCTTTTCGCCGTCCGTCGATCACCTGACCCACGCGTTGACCCGCGACGAACCATTCGTTTCGATTCCTCCCGGCGCCGAGACCGAATACGTCCGCCCGCGCTCGGGACCTTTCGTCCCGCAGGCGCTCGGGCGCGAGGAATTCCCCGTCATCCGCAGACTGGTTGAAATCATCCTGGGGGAGGATTTGAAGAACTCGGAGGAGACGCCCGCGCCCGGCGCGCCGGCGAGCATTTACGACGAAGTCGTCGAATGGATTGACCTGGTCGTCTCGAGCGCGCCCGCCGTGCGCAAACTCGCCTTGAACCTTCCCGCGGGCCAGCGTGCGCTGGCGGTCGCCTTTTTCGGTACCGACGAGCCGGTGCGCGAGATCGAGACTTTCGAGCCCGAACGGGTCTGTCGCGAGGGACTGGCGTGGCTCGCCGAAGAATCGCGGCGGCGCTATGCGAAGGATTTCCTGGACGCTGCCCCCGCCGAACAAGTCGAACTGGTGAGCTCAGCAAGCGACGCGCGCACCGATAAGGCGGCCACGAACGCCGGCACGCGCTTCTACGATTTCCTCAAGGCCGAATCGATCCGCGGGTTCTATACCTCGCGCCGCGGCTTGAAAGAAATCGATTACAAAGGCAATTCCTTCTATGCCGAGTCACCCGGTTGCGCGCTCACATCGCATCCCCAGGCAACCGAGGGTTAAACATCCTCCGGCACGGTATAGGGGGCACGGTAGCCGCGGTCGGCGTCGCGTAGCATCGCATCGGCTTCGGAGTCGCCGATGACTTGTTGAGTCTCGGGATTGAAATTCAACGTCCGGCCCAGGCGATAGGAAGCGTTGGCAAGGTGCATCAGCGCCATGGAAATGTGAGCCTCCTCGATGGGCGCATTCAGGTTCTCCTTTTTCCGGCTCACCACACAGTCGATGAAGTTCGCATAGTGGGCGAGTTCCGTTCCCGCATGAACGGGCGGTTGGGGATCTTGATCGGGGCCAAGCCAGACCCCGTAAGTATCGGCATCCTCATCGCCGGTGGCGAAATAGCCCTTGGAGCCGTAGAAGATGTCTCCAATGGTGTTGTGGCCGCCCGCCAAGGGGCCGAGCGCCGCGCCTCCGGTTTTGCGCCGGGGTTCGGGGGTTCCCATCTCCACCGTCCCAATTTCCGCTTCATGATTGGCGATCCAATGCCGGGTCTCGAAGGTCAACATTTTCCGCTTGCCGTCCGGCAGGTCGAACTGAAAGGCGCAGGTCAGGTCGTTGGGAGTTTCCTGATCGTCATCGAACATAAAGTGGCCACCGATAGCGCTCACCTTGTTGGGAAATCCCACCCCCAATCCCCAGCGCGCCACATCCATCTGATGGGTGCCTTGATTTCCCATGTCGCCGTTTCCGTAAGCCCAAAACCAGTGCCAGTTGTAGTGAAAGCGATTCTGAGTGAAATCACGGAGTGGCGCCGGGCCGGTCCAGAGATCGTAGTTCACTCCCGCCGGAACCGGTTGCACCGGCTTATGGCCGATGGTGTTGCGCCACTTGAAGCAGAGCCCGCGCGCCATGTAGATGTCGCCGATCAGCCCTTCATGGATTTTCTGAATACCCTCGCGCACTGCCGTGGCCGAGCGGATTTGCGTGCCATGCTGGACGATGCGGTTGTATTTTTGCGCGGCGGCCACGAATTGCTTGCCTTCCCACAGATTGTGCGAGCAGGGCTTCTCCACGTAAACGTCCTTGCCCGCCTGGCATGCCCAGATTCCCATCAAAGAATGCCAGTGATTCGGCGTCGCAATCGAAATGGCGTCGATCGACTTGTCTTCCAAAAGCTTGCGGATATCCACAAACGTTGCGGGCTTGGGAATGCCATGTTTCACCATTGCCGCCACGCGCTCCTGCGAGACATTCTCGTCGGGGTCGCACACCGCCGCGATCTCGACGTTTTTCAATTGCGCATAGTTATGGACGTGATCCATGCCGCGCCCATGCACACCGCAAATCGCCACCCGCACGCGATCGTTCGCACCGAATACCCGTTCCGGCTGGGTCATGAAAGCCACGCTGCTCGCGGCCGCGAGGCCAGCGGCGCTGGTCACACCGCTTTTCAAGAAACTCCGGCGGCTCAATTGCGAATCGTTGGACATGAGAAATTCTCCCTTCCTGAGGACTTGCCTTTTCTATCGTTCGTGGGTTGCATATTCCTGATAGGCCTCGGCGACCTTGGCTTGCTTGTAGTCTCCGTGATGAATGAAAACGCGATGACGGAACTTCAGCTCCTTGCCCTGTGGAACGGTCCAGCTCCCATCCTTCTCCGGGTCTTTATAGAATTCTCTCCAGCCGAAGGGATTGGCGGCGAGCAGGCCATAACCGCGCGCGTGCCAGTAAGTCGGATGGCGGAAACTCCGCGGACTGTCGAAGACGGCAACGCCCAGTTCCTCTCCCTCCACCGTACCGTCATAGTCGACCCAATCCGCGCGCTTTCCCCAGATGGCTTTTTCCCCCTCTGCGCCCGCCGAGTTTACCATGTGCGCGGGAGGCGAATTCAACTCTTTGGCCAGGCGGATCCCGAAGGTTCCTTCCTTGGTGTCGCCCATGGTCAGGTCCGAACCGTGATTGGCCACCAGGGTGATCTCGCAATCAATCCACCGGGTGTTTTGGTCGCCTCCGAAAACGAAGGATTGGATCTCGTCCGCGATCACCCTACCGCGCGGGCCCGCCAGTTCGAAAGCGGCGCGCAGCGCGCCGGAATCGGGGCCGCCTCGAATCTCTTCCAGCTTGCGCAAGGTCGCGTGCCCGAAAACCGTGCCATCACTATATTGGGGGAACGCAGCCTCGCCCCAGAAGTCGATGCCATCAATGTTTCCGTGGCCAAAGAACATGGGACGCTGATGGGGTTCCACGCTCGGGTCGTTCCGATACTCCGCCGGGAAGGTGTTGCCGGTGGGAAAGTTCCGCGTCAAGATGGTGCCTTGCGCGCTTCGCAGGGGTTGAAAGTAGGGCTTGGCGACGTCGGAGGAGAAGTAGTATGTCGTAAAGGGCTTTCCCCCAATGAGGACATCAACCTGATCACCCTTGCGCACGAGTTCGACCGCATCTCCGGCGGCAAACGCTACGGAAGCAAACAGCAACCCACTCATCAGCGCCGGCAAAATCGCCGGCTTGCCATGGTTCATGAACGCGCCTCCCTGAAAACGCTAAGCGAAATCTGCCACCGGCTGCACCTCGCGGGCCGGAGTCTATCCCAAATTCTTCAAAGTCTCTTCCATCAGCCGCTGGGTGCCCTCGTAGGGGTCGCCAGGTCCCCCGTCCCATTCCATCATGTAGTACCCTTTGAATCCGCTGGCCTTGGCGATGTCGAACAATTTGGGCAAGTCGACCTGGTAGGTTTTGCCGCTATCGGTCACCACCACGTCTTTGACGTGACACACGCCGTAAGCGTGCTTGAACATGGCGGCCACGCCTCGCTGGTTATAGTCCGCGTCGCCCCCGCCGAGGGTGTTGCCTATATCCGGCAGGGCGCGCAGGTAAGGATTGCCGACCTTCTCGATGATCTTCACGATCAAGAACGGATCTTCGTTAATAAGGTCGTCATTCTCGAGGTTGATCAGAGTGTTTTTCGCCGCCCCATATTCCGCGAGTTTCCCCAAAGATTGGGAAGCCAACTCAACGTCAGGTTTTGCGCCCCTCGACCCGCCCAGGTGTTGGCGGACGCTGGGAGAGCCCAAAGTGACGGCCAGATCGACCCAGTGTTGGCCATACTCCACCGCCGCTTGGCGCTTGGCTTGGTCAGGGTCCCAGAAACTGCGGCCCCCCAGCCCCAGATCCACCAGGTGGGAGCCCGCTTGCTCCACCGACTGACGAAGCTCCTCGAGATAGGTAGGGTCGGTCGAATGGAAGTGTCCCGCCAGCAGGCAAACGTTCTGAATGCCAAATTTCTTGGCAATCATTCCGGGAAAATCCTTGATGTCCATGCCGGGCTTTTGCCGGTTCCGATAGGGGTTGCCAGGAGCGTCAATAAACTCCCGGAATGGCCAAGAGGTTACCGCCAGGCGGGCGCGCGGGCTGGTGGGAAATTCCAAGTGGGGTTCTCGGGGAGAGGCCAGGGAATTTCGCAGCCCGGCAATCAAGCCCAGGGCGGCTGCCGATGCGCCCCTTAGGAAGTCGCGGCGAGATGAATTCAGGATGTGGGTCATATCGTTAGCTTATGCAGATACTCGTAACTTATCTTGGCGCTTTCGAGCGAGTCGCGATCGCATTCGTCCTGCTCGACGTAATAGTGCTGAAGGCCGCCCTTGGGCGCGGCTTTGAAGATCCGGCGCCAGTCGATGATCCCCTGGCCGACCTCGGTAAACGCTCCCGGACGGTCGTCGCCTCCGGTGCTGGGGGGAAAGCCCGGTTTAAGGTCTTTGATGTGAAGCTGCAAGAAACGACCGGGAAAACGATTGAAATAATCCACCGGATCCTTGCCGGCGCGCACGCACCAGAAGCAATCGAGTTGGAAATTGGCAAGCTTGGGATCGGTGCGCCGAAGGAGTTCGTCGTACTCGATCACTCCATCGACGCTGGCAAAATCGAAATTGTGGCCGTGGTAGAAAAAGTGGGCGCCGGCTTTGTTCGTGGCCTCGCCCACCTGGTTGAACCAATCGGCATCACGCTTGATGGCGTCGAGGGATTGCCGGTCCCGGTCATCGAGGCTGGACAAGCCGATGTACGTAATGCCGCACTCGCGGGCGTCCGCGATGCTTTTCTGGAGCTGGGTTTTGAGTTGCTCCGCGGTGAAATGCGTGCTGATCGGGTGGAGGCCACTCGCGTTGAGCAGGCGTTTGAGTTCCGCCGGCTTCTTCCCGTAAAAATCGAAGGTCCCGCCGATCTCCACATCCTTGTATCCAATTTCGGCAACGAGCTTGAAGGTGCCCGCCAGATCCTTTTCCAGATGGTCGCGGACGGTGTAGAGCTGTATTCCGATGGGCAATCCATAGGGATCGGCGGCAAGTTCGGGCACGCCCGAGGCCGCCAGCGCGCCCATTCCGAGGGCAGCCCGCGCGATAAAGTCTCTTCGATTCAGTCCCATGACGTCGTCACCCACCTCGTCGCTGAATTTGTGGAACACTGCTTTGTATACACAGCAGAACCTCATGTCAAGATGTTTTCCGTACCCACTTGGGTTGCAAGTGCCTGGAGGCGAGGCTTTACACCCGCCGCTCGAATGCAGTACACTCGCAATCTTTCCAGGGGATTGAACTAAACGCTGAAAACCCGGGTGGCGATTGCAATCGGTGGCGACCGGGTGTATCTTCTTGGTCGGGCCGGAGTCCATAATGGAAATTCTGGTTTGAACCGGTGCGCAGCCGATCATGGTGGGTGGGATGATGCAAATGAGCAATATCCGTTTAATTTAAGAGGAGGACCCATGAGAAAAAGAATCGCAATGGGTAGTTTGGCAGTAGCAGTGTTTCTGCTAGTTGCGTGCCCCACGCCGCTTCGCGGTCAGGCGGTGGCCAGCGCGCAGATTCAAGGCCTCATCACGGACCCAAGCGGAGCGGTAGTCCCGAACGCCAGTGTGACGGCCAAGCAAACCAACACCGGTTTCGTACGAACAACGGTGACCGGCGCGAACGGGACCTACGTGCTCCCGAATCTTCCAGTGGGACCTTACGACCTTGAGGTACAGGCCGGCGGTTTCCAAGCTTACGTGCAGACGGGCATCGTCCTCGAAGTCAGCAATAATGTCACGATTGATGTGGCGCTCCGGCTGGGGCAGGTGAGCCAGGAGGTGCAGGTGTCTGCCAACGCCAGCATGGTGCAGACAAACACCACCTCTGTCTCTCAAGTGGTCGATCAGGCGCGCATCCTCGACCTGCCCTTGAACGGGCGCATCGCCACGTCGCTGGTCATGCTTGCTGGCGCGGCCAACGATACGTCGCCGGTTTATAGCGATTTGACCGGTAGCAAGAACTACTTCAGCGCGGACTCGATTTCGGTGGCCGGCGGGCAGGCGGACGGGACGAATTACCTGATGGATGGCGCCGAGCAGATGGACGCCTTTTCCTGGGTGAATATGCCTTACCCTTTCCCCGATGCCATCCAAGAATTCAGCGTTGAGACCAGCAGCCTAGCCGCGCGCTACGGGTTCCAAGGCGGGGCTACCGTTAACGCGGTCACCAAATCCGGCACCAATCAGTTCCATGGCGACGCCTTCGAGTTCGTCCGCAACGGCGATTTCGACGCCCGCGATTTCTACGCTGCCACCCAGGACACGCTTCGGAGAAACCAGTTTGGTGGCACGATTGGCGGACCCATCAAAAAGGATAAAATCTTCGGCTTTTTCGGCTATCAGGGAACTCGCATCCGAACCGCTTCCGCTTCGAACATAGATTACGTGCCCACGCAGGCGATGCTGAGCGGGGACTTTAGCGCGCTGGGCTCTGCCGCTTGCGAATCCAGCGGAGGTGCGCAAACGTTTACCAATCCTGCGACAGGCCAGCCGTTTACGAATAACCAGGTCGACCCGGCGTTGTTCAACTCCGTTGCGCTTAAATTGCTCAAGTACGTACCTACCTCCAGCGACCCTTGCGGCAGGCTAGCCTATGCCATTCCAACCCCGCAAACCGAAGATCAATATATTGGGCGGGTGGATTGGAACCAGAGCGCCAAGAATAGCGTGTCTGGGCGCTACTTCATTGCCAACTACAAATCTCCCTCATTCTTCAACAATGACGTGCTGCTGACAACACAGCGCGGAGTACTGGACCGCGCCCAATCGGCGATCCTCAGCGATACCTATTCAATTACCCCCACCACTATCAATTCCGCCCATATCGCCTGGACGCGGCTGGCCATTACGCGCGGTCCCGCGGCCAATTTCATCAATTTAACGAGTTTAGGCTCCCAAATGTATTCCGCTGTGCCCAACTTTATGGACATCGGGATTAACGGCTATTTTGGCGCGGGCTGCGGCACCTGCGCACCGGTCACCCTTGACGGCAACTCCATGCAGGCTTCCGAAGATGTGGACATGATGAGAGGCCGGCATCACATCTCATTCGGTGGGGAATGGCTGCACTATCAATTCAATTACGCGAATGTTTACCAGAGTAACGGCAGCCTCGCTTTTAACGGCTACGCTAGCGGCAACGCTCTCCTCGATTTCATGCTGGGATTGCCAAGCGACCTTGAGCAAGGCACTGAAGACTTTTACAGGGGAAGACAGAACTACTTTGGGCCCTATGTCGAGGACGACATTCGGGTGAGCAAGCGTTTGAACGTGAACCTTGGCTTGCGTTGGGAGCCTTACTTGCCCACCAACGAGAAGTTCAAGCATATGGACCACTGGGACTACAACGCGTTCCTTGCAGGAAAGACGTCAAGCATATACTCCAATGCGCCCGCCGGCTTATTTTTCCCCGGCGATCCCGGCATCCCCACCAAGGGCTTCACTTATAGCCGGCTGGCGGATTTTGCCCCGCGCGTGGGCTTGGGCTGGCAACCCGGCGGAAACGGGCAGCAGGTGATTCGCGCCGGCTTCGGCGTCTTCTATAACGTCATGCCGACCGCCTATTCGGAAGACCAAAATCAAGGTGCTCCTTGGGCCAGTGGGGTGGATTTGCCCAGTCCTCCAGGAGGGCTGACGAATCCCTGGTCAGGATTCCCCGGCGGCAATCCCTTTCCCCGTCCTGCGGGGGCACTGACCTTTGTCCCGGAAGGCTTCTATTTTAACTATCCGCTGGATGTCAACGCAACGAGCGTCGATGTGTGGAACCTTACCTATCAGCGTCAGTTCGCCAGCAACTGGGTCGTCTCGGCAAGTTATATAGGCAACAAGAGCACTCACATTTGGACGGGAGAGGATGTCGATCCGGGCATCTACATCCCCGGGATGTGCAATGGCGCGCCCTGCTCGACGACTTCAAACACCAACCAAAGGCGGCTGCTCTACCTGCAAAATCCCGTCGCCGGAGCGTCTTACTCGGACATCTACCAGGCCGACGATGGCGCCAACGCGGAATACAACGCGTTTTTCGGGAAAGTGGAGCACCGGTTCACTGAGAATTACACCATTCTTGCCAATTACACCTACTCGCATTGCATCAGTGAAGCGGACTTCGGGGGCGACCTCGGTGGCGCCAACACTGAGCAACCTTTCAATCGAAATGCCGACCGGGGCAATTGCGCCTTTGATTTGCGTCACAACTTCAATTTATCCCTTGTCGGCCTTTCGCCCCACTTTGCCGGCGTGTGGACGAACCGGCTGCTGGGCAACTGGCAATTCGCTCCGATCATTTCAGCTCACAGCGGAACGTGGTTTCAGCCCGTGACTGGCCTGGACAACTCCCTGACCGGCGTCGGCAATGACCGGCCGAATGTGATAGGAAATCCTTACATCAGGAGCACCACGGGCAGTCTCCAGTGGCTGAACCCCGGCGCCTTCACCCCGAATGCTCTAGGCACCTTTGGAAACGCCGGGATGAATTCGCTACTCGGCCCCCGGTACTTTGATGTCGATGTGGACGTAAGCCGCTACTTTACCATCCACGAAAAGCAAAAGCTGGAGCTCCGCTTCGAATTCTTCAATTTAGGGAATCATGTAAATTTCGGCGGGCCGGACAATAATCTGCAGGACAACACTTTCGGTCAGATTCTTGGCGACGTGGGTCCGCGCATCCTGGAGTTTGCGCTGAAGTATACGTTCTGAACTCCTTGCCTGTCATCCAGAGGAGTCCCGCTCTTTGGGACGACGAAGGATCCCCGCAGTTCGTGATCGAGAACAGGATCTGCAGGGATTCTTCGGCCCCAAGGAATGGTGCCTCAGAATGACAGGATGATAATGCACCGCCGTAATTTCCTCCAAAGCGCTGTTCTGGCACTGGGCGCCGCATGTGAGGCTCACGGCGAACACGGTTGGGGTCTACCCGCAGCGCCACCGAGCCGCTTTAAGCTGGCAGCCATCAGCGACGGCTTCACGCAGGATTTCGAGCAGGCGCTGAAGATCATGAAGGGCTACGGACTCTCTTGGGTTGAGATCCGCGGTCTCTGGGGGAAATACAATACCGAAGCGACTCCGGAAGAGATCCGCCGCGTTAAGGACCTGCTCGATCAATACAACTTCAAATGTTCGGTAGTTGATTCCGGCTTCTACAAGTGCGTTTTGCCGGGAACCAAACCGGTCAGCATTGAGGGCGGCTACCACACCCCCCACTCGGGCCAGATGGATCTGCTTAAGCGCGCCATGGACCGGTGCCATGCCTCACTCGCCAACCTGCTCGAAGGGGACATTTTGGGTCTTGACAGGCTCGCCAAAATAGGCTACCATGTTTAAGAGGTGCCGGTACCGCATGTCTTCCCCAAGGTTTCCTTTCTTATTACTCTTCCCTCGACGGTCATCCCTGGGCCTCGGTCCGATCATCGCGGCGGAGGGGAAAAGTCGCGTCCGGAGCGCGCCCTGAAAAAAAAGATGTTAATAAAAGGCGAACGAAGCCGTTATGTATATGAAAACAAACAAACAGATGACAATTTGCCCGACGAAAAAGCGGACATTTCTGCAAAATGGAGTATCATTTTACACAAAATGACATACATTTGCACAATTCAACGACCTTTTTGCCATTATTCGAGCGCTGGGGAACGAATTCCTCGCTGTCTGCTGGGCATTTTCCTGGCGAGCCTGTGTTTGGGGTCAGCGCTCGGGCAGGAAGTAAAGGTGGTGGTCTCGTCGAATGCGGGAGACCGCTTGACCGTGAAGCCTCCGGTTCATTTCCAACCCCCAGCGAAAAGTGGCCGTCCGGCTTACAACATCGAAACGGGGATGATGCTCCAGAGGATGGAGGGATTCGGGGCATCGTTTCTGGAAGCAGGCATGATCTGCCTGGGGGATCTTCCGCCCGCCGATCAGGAGGCCGTCCTGCGATCGCTCTTTGATCCGGTCGAGGGAGCTGGCTTTTCCGCGATGAAAACTCCGATTGCGGGAACGGATTTCATGTCGGCGGGACCATATTACACTTACGACGACACTCCGGGCGACGTGGAGATGAACCATTTTTCAATTCAGCGGGACCTTGGACCGAACGGGGCCATCACCTACATCAAGCGCGCCCGCAAATATGGGAAATTCGTGCTGCAATCACCGATGGATTACCCTCCCGACTGGATGCTGATCGATGTGGAGAAGCATCAGGACGTCGACCGGAAGTATTATGACGCCCTCGCACACTATTACCTACGCTATCTCCAGGAGTACCAAAAGCAGGGAGTGTTTATTGATTACCTGAGCTTGTTTAACGAGCCGCGGATCGGTGAAGGGGGATATACCACGATTTCTTACACCGAGATCCGTGATCTCCTGAAGAATCATGTTGGGCCGCTTCTCAAGAAGGCCGGGGTGAAAACCCAGATCATGCTGAGTGAAGCCCCGTTCCGTTGGCAAGCCGGGCAATACTATCCGACTGTTCTGGACGACCCGGAAGCTCGACAATATGTGAAGGCGCTTCCCTATCATGGCTATGATTACCTACAGCAGCAAAACAACTTCGACAAAATCGCGCGTCTCCGCCATACCTACCCTGACCTGCCCCTATGGATGACGGAAGTGTGTTTTGTCGGCGATGCCAGGATTCCGGAGACTTCACCGTTACCGCAGTACGACTTCGCGGATGGCGCCTTCTGGGGCAGCATGATCTTCTCGGACATCCAGGCGGGGGCCTCCGCATGGGTCTACTGGAATATGATTCTGGACCAACATGGCGGGCCCTGGATGGTGTCACCCGTCCACCGCGATCCCGACCCCAACGTGCAACAGCCCGTTGTAGTCAGTAATCGTGAGACCAAGAAAGTGTATTACACGGGGCTATATTACTATCTCGCGCATTTCAGCAAGTTTGTGCGGCCCGGCGCGGTACGGGCCCAGATGGATGGTGACTACCCGGGGCTTCAGGCGCTGGCTTTTCTGTCCCCCGAACCGCACGGAGGATGGTATTGGGTGGTGCAATTGTTGAACACCCGACCGGCAGACGCGAAGGTAAGGGTGAACTTCGGAGGCCGATCCCTTCCGCTGAACTTGCCCGGTGCCTCAATAACCACGTGCCTTTGGAAGCCGTCCCCGGGTTCGGTCGGTAATATGCCCCCACCTTAAGGAGCCGCCCTCCTCTTGCCCTCCGGGGGCGTCGGGGGTAAGATACGTGCGAGAAGAGACGGTAGTCATCATGCCCTTCTTCAAGAGGGTAGTGATATGAAAACCTGCCTGCGAGGATTTCTTTTTTTTCTGTTGGTGGGTCTTTGGTCCATATCCGGGATGGCCCAGGCAATCGGACCTATCAGCACCGCGGACAATAATCCTTATCGGATGGCACGGACAGTTTGGCCTGTGGCGGGGAAGATAAAGACCGTTCGTGGCGAGCCCGTGCGCGGCGCCATCGTGACGGTGGAACCCCTTAATGGCACGGGTTATCGGAATCTCGCCACCGATGCGCTGGGAGAGTTCAGCACTCAGTATGAGTTGCTGGGCGCGCAGGACACCGAGTTCAGCGTGATCTTCATGGTGAAGAAGAAAGGGTTTCAGACGGCGCATGCGTATGTTAATTATGGCCGCGCCGGCAAAGCCTGGGCGGTCCCTTTGACGCTGCATGAACTCCATGATGAAGACCCCGACCTGCTCTCATCGGCGGATTTGATCGCCGGCTTGGCGCCCAAGCTAAAACAACTCGGGGTAGCGGACGGGCTGGCGACGAAGAGCGCGAAAGATTACACGCGGGGGGTGGCGGAATTTCTCGACCAGCGCAGTCCCGAGCGCGCTGTGCCGCTCCTCGCGAAAGTCCTGGGAAATAACCCCTCTTGTATCGGGTGCCAGACCATGTTGGGCCTCGCCGAGCTGGGTTGGTCCGACTGGGACGACGCGAATAAGTCTTTCCGAGAAAGTGTGAACGCGACGCTGGCCAATCGAAAAATGGGACGTCCCGAACCCCTGGTGGCTTACGGAACGTGGTTAAATTGGCAGCATGATCCGGAAAAGGCGGAACCCTATTTTGAAGAAGCGCTCAAGTTCGCGCCCCAGGACGCCCTGGCTCTTCAGGAGCTTGGCCGCACCCTGCTGCCCCAGCAAAAGTCCGAGCTCGCGACCGATGTGCTAAAAAAGGCCCTTGCCGCGGGCGCAGGACCGGAGGCGCGCCTTCTTTATGTCGAAGCTTTGTTAGGCGCGGGCCGTGCCGATGAGGCCACCGCCGAAATGAACCGCTATCTTGACGGGCACGATGTGAAGAAAATGCCTCTGCGGGTTCGCCAAGTGTGGGCGAACGTTCAGAATCAGGAAAAGGTCGAGGCCACCTACGTCAAGACCAAGCCGCCGAAAGGCCAGGAGCAAGTCGACTTCCTTGGGCACCCTCCCGCGGACCTGATCCGCGGACTCGAACCCGCCAAGGACCAGGAACAATTGAGTTCCATCCTCGACGGGGTGGGCGCGAGGATCTTGGAAATGATCAAGAATTTCCCTAATACGAGCTCGCTCGAAGCGATCCATCAGGAGAAACTGCGCCGCAAGGGGGGAATCAGCGACACCCAGAATCAGGAGTTTCGGTATTTGTGTTTGGTGCCGCGCGAGGCTTGGGGGCCAGGCTTCATCGAATATCGGGCGGACTTTGGTGGAAATCCAGCTCTGCCCAAGGGATTGACCGAAGGGTTCATGCTCACAACAGGGTTTGCCTCGGCGGAGCTCATTTTTCATCCGGCCTATCGCTCCGAGAGCACTTTTCGTTACCTCGGGCGACAGAATATTAATGGCCAGAATACGTTTGCGGTCGCCTTTGCGCAGATTCCCGGGAAAGCCCACTTGTTCGGGAACTTTCAGAAGGGGCTGACCTCGGAAACAACGTTTTCCCAAGGGCTGGCTTGGATCAACCCCGACACCTACCAGATTATTCGCCTCCATACCGACCTCTTGGCCCCCTTACCCGAATTTCGGTTGGACAAGGAAACCTTGAATATCGACTTCAAGGAGGTACACTTCACCCACCTGAAAGAAGCATTTTGGCTGCCGGAGAAGGTCACCTTGACCCTCAATTGGGACGGCAAACTGCTCCGGAATCAGCACGAGTATTCCGACTTCAAGATCTTCAATGTGGATACTTCGGAAAAGATCGGGAGACCGAAGGACTCCGCGGAGTCTTCCAAGGAAGCCACGGAGACCACGGTTACGCCGTGAGAGGCACGTCTATTCCCTAACCTCAATCCAATCGATGTCATACGGACGAAGGGTTACCCGAAGCGGGTGGCGGTCAAAGTCCGCAGCAATCAAGGTTTGACGAGGGTCTTTAAACGTTCCACTAGACTTCATCCGGAACGACGTACGGAGCACGATAGGTACCCCGCAACAGCTTGTTCGCTTCGTCGTCGCCGATGACCTGTTCAGTGGCAGGGTCGAAGCGTATGCTCCGCCCCAGCCGGTATGATGCGTTGGCCAAGTGGACGAGGGTGCAGGAAATATGCCCTTCATCGATCGGCGATAGCAGGTTTTCCCTCTTGCGGCTCCGCACGCAGTCGATGAAATTGGCCCAACAATTCCCCCCTTCGTGCGTGGCCGTGGGGCCGTTTTCCTGCCCTTCGCCGAGCCAGGTGCGGTAGATTTGACGGGGCCCGGAGTCCGTCGTCGCCATGTAGCCTTTCGAGCCGTAAAAGATATCCCCCACCATCCCTTTTTCAAACACCTGCCGCGGGGGCCCAGACCGGGGGGGACCGAGGAAACCTGGGAGCTCAATCCCGAAGCCCGGCGTGCGGATGTCCGCTTCATGGTTGGTAATCCAATGGCGGACCTCAAACTCCATGAGCTTGCGTTTGCCGCCGGGCTGATCGAACTCCCAAACACAGGTGAGAGTGTTGGGAGTCTCCTGGTCGTCGTCGAACATGAAATGGCCACCCATAGCCGAAGTCCGGTTGGGAAAACCCACACTCAGTCCCCAGCGCGCCACGTCGAGCTCGTGGATGCCTTGGTTCCCGACGTCGCCATTGCCGTAATCCCACTGCCAATGCCAGTTGTAGTGGAAGCGATTGCGCGTGAAAGGCTTGACCGGCGCCGGACCCATCCACAGATCGTAGTCCACGCCCGCGGGAACCGGTTCAACCGGAGTGTGCCCGATCGTGTCACGCCAGTTGTAACAGAGGCCGCGCGACATGTAGACATCGCCGACGACGCCGTCGCGAAGCTGCTGGACGGCTTCGCGGATGCAATCGCTCGCCCGCATGTTGACGCCGTGCTGAACCATCCGATCATATTTGTGAGCGGCGCGCACCAGTTGGTGACCGTCCCACCAATTGTGTGAACCGGGTTTTTCGACGTAGACGTCTTTTCCGGCCTGACAGGCCCAAATGCCCATCAGCGAATGCCAGTGATTGGGCGTGGCGATGGAGACGCAATCGATGGATTTGTCTTCGAGCAGCTTGCGGACGTCGCTGTAAGTCGTGGGCTGCGGCAGCGCCATGAGAGCAAGATCGGCCAAGCGTCCATTCAGAATGTTTGCATCGGGGTCGCAGAAGGCGGCAATTTCCACGTTAGGAATCATGGCGTAATTTTCCGCGTGAAAGAAGCCTTGCCCGCGCAAGCCGCAGATGCCTACGCGCACGCGGTCATTGGCGCCGAAGACCTTTGCGGGCTGCGTAATGAAAGTTATTCCCGCGAGGGCCGCGGCACTTGCACTCAGCTCGAGAACTTCTTTGGTGGCGTGTGTCGCGTCGTCCGATTTTTCCTCTGGCATGGATAACACTCCTCAACCTGGAATACCTAGACTTCTTCCGGAACGACGTACGGCGCACGATAGGTACCCCGCAACAGTTTGTTCGCTTCGTCGTCGCCGATGACCTGTTCAGTTTCCGGATCAAAGTTGAGCGTCCGCCCCAGCCGGTACGAGGTATTCGCCAAATGGATCAATGCGCAGGAGATGTAGCCCTCCTCGATAGGCGCATTCTGCTGTTCCTGCTTACGGCTGCGGACGCAACTGATAAAGTTCTGCCAGTTATTTCCTTCGCGGGAGCCGCTGGGACCGCGCTCCTGCTCCTCGCCCAGCCAGGTGCGGTAGGAAGGGAATTCCTCGTTCGACATGGCCATGTAGCCTTTCGACCCGTAGAAGATATTCCCGACGGAACCGGAGACTCTCTCTCGTCGCTGGCGAGAAGGATTTCTCCGAGGAGGACCCAGGAATCCCGGCACGGCGACTCCAAATCCGAGAGAACCAATGTCTGCCTCCTGGTTGGTAATCCAGTGCCGCACTTCAAATTCCAGGATCTTGGGCTTGCCCTCCGGCTGAGTGAATTCGAACGCAGCGTTGAGAGTATTGGGCGTCTCCTGGTCGTCATCAAACATGAAGTGTCCGCCTACGGCCGACACCTTGTTGGGGAATCTCACCCCCAGCCCCCAACGGGCCACGTCAATTTGGTGCGCTCCCTGGTTTCCAATATCACCATTGCCGGTATCCCAGAACCAATGCCAGTTGTAGTGAAACCGGTTGCGCATGAACGGGTGGAGCGGAGAGGGTCCTGTCCAGAGATCGTAGTTCACGCCCGCCGGGACCGGCTCCACCGGACTGCGTCCGATCGTATCCCGATCGTTGAAGCAGAGACCGCGGGCGAGGTAGACGTCGCCGATCAGACCCTCCCGCATCTTCTGGATGCCTTCGATAACCGCCCCTGCGGAGCGGTTGTTGGTTCCATGCTGAACGATGCGGTTGTATTTCTTCGTCGCCCGCACCAGTTGCCGCCCTTCCCACAAGGAGTGGCAGCAAGGCTTTTCGATGTAGACATCCTTGCCGGCTTGCACCGCCCAGATTCCCATCAAGCTGTGCCAATGATTGGGTGTCCCGATGGAAATGGCGTCGATAGAGGAGTCTTCCAGGAGTTTGCGCACGTCGGTGTAGGTTTTGGGTATAGGTAGAGCCATGCGGTCCATGTCCGCTAGGCGCCCGTTCATGATGTTTTCATCCACATCGCACAAGGCCGCGGTTTCCACGTTCGGCATTCGGGCGTATTCCTCAATGTGTTGGAAGCCTTGCCCCCGAACCCCGCACACACCAACCCGCACACGGTCATTCGCGCCAAAAACCCTTTGGGGATCGGTAATGAAGCTTATTCCCGCCAGGGCGGCGGCACTTGGGCTTTTATCAAGGACTTTTCTGGTGATGTTTCCCGCGTCGTGCTTTTTTTCTCCTAGCATTGTGGATACTCCAAGAATGCCCGCTACTCTCCGTTAATGGTTGAAGAGCCCTACAAGTTATGAACAAAGGCAGGGGATGTCAAGCGGACAAAAAGCCCTCAGCCGGACGGCAAGCGCGCCGCTTATGACTTATTGTCAGCTTCTCAGCTTCGAGAGTCCTGGCGTTCCTTGCAATCCCTACACCACCGGGTCCAGGGCACAGCTTCTAAGCGCGCCTTGCTAATGGACTGGCCGCACTCTTCGCAGATGCCGAATTTCTCGTGCCGAATCCTCGTTAAGGCATCCTCAATGGCGCGCAGAAGCTTGCTGTCCGTCTGTTGCAACCGGATTTGCGTGGCGGCGTCGGTTTCATTGGCGGCCATGTCGATCGGGTCCCCACGAAGCTCACCCGCGGTGGTCATCGAACGGACCAGACTCTTGCTGCTAGAGACTTCTTGCCGCTTCGAGAGCAGAAGGTTTTCATAGCGAAAAAGGTCGCTCTTGTTCATTGCAGCCACCCTATTCCCCTCGATTGCCGTGAAGGCATAGTACCAATTCCCAAATTATACCGCCAGAGATTTGCGGCACCAGCGATATTTAGTGTATTCAGTGCCCGTGCCACCGACCCCTTGACTCGGCTGCACGTGCACCTGTAATGCTAGGGTGAACCGGCTCGCCATTTTATCTGATCCGGTGAGTACAAATAACCCGCAGGCCTCTTCTGTTCGGGTGTGTTAAGCTGCACAGGTTCGAATCTGATCGCATCGATGGAGGAGGATCACCATGGAAACTCTGCAAGGCATTCTGAGCGTGCACCCGTTTTTCAATGACCTGCCCGCGCAGCACCTCACGACCATCACCGGGTGCGTTTCCAACGTCCGCTTCAAGGCTGGAGACGTCATTTTCCGGGAAGGCGAAGAGGCCAATCATTTTTACTTGATCCGCGAAGGAAAGGTGGCGCTGCGGATTCATTCCGATCGGCGTGGCCCCCTTACGATCCTGACCCTCGGCGAAGGCGATATCCTGGGGTGGTCGTGGCTTTTTCCTCCTTACCAATGGAAGTTCTCGGCCCGTGTCATCGAGGACACTCGGGCCTTTGCCGCGGACGGCAAGTGTCTGCGGGAAAAAGCCGAACGCGACCACGACCTGGGGTACGAGCTCCTGAAGCGATTTGCGCGGGTGGTCGAGGAGCGCCTGGAAGCCACACGGCTACAGCTCTTGAATGTTTACCAGGATCAGTGAGTGATCAAAACTCAATAAGCGAGTCGATTGTGTCACGGTGCGGTTGGATTGGTGAATGAGGCTAGAGAGACCACCCACCTGAGGGACCACGCTTGACTGTGGGGCGAGTTCATGTTACAGAACTTGTAGCAGATCCACGCCAAGGCTTAGAAAAAGGCGCCCCGGCGCGCAAGGCCTCGACGGCGGATCGGCAGTTTGCCCGGATTGGTAATGTTCGGTGGGTGGAAGGGTGCTGCGAGTAAGGTTTCTCACTATGAAAGTGCGGCTGTGGGTTCTCATCACGGTTCTCCTCTTGGCAGGCACGAATGCCCTTAGGGGAGCGGATGATGATGATGAAGATGCCCGATGGCTGGGGGTCTTGTGGACCAAAGGCGCGGTGTTAGTGGGAGACGCCAAAGCCACCAGTGGGACGACAGTTCTGCCTCGTGACGTGATAACGACCTCCGAGGGTGCCTCTGCATGGGTGCGTTACCGATCCCCTGCTTCGGCGATCCTGCTGGCCGACACGGAAGTGGTTTTGTTCGCCAGTGACCCAGCGCCGAGTCTTCTGCTGCGCCGGGGAACCGTGGTGGTTGACGAAGGGGTTGCAGATCCGGCCCAAGTCACAATCCCCGGGGGATTCGTGCTGGTACAGGGAGCCCCACAAGCCGAGGCAGAGTGTGAGATAGCCGCCATCGACAATGCTACCACCGTTTCGGTGAGACGCGGGCTGGCGGAAATCCATGGTCAGGGCGCGCCGGTGATTCTGCGCCCGGGACAGTCGGCTCGTGTGGATGCCGGACCGCAAGGGGGCCAACCGGATGCCGGAAGAATCAACCGGGCAATCCCCAAAGGAAAAATTGTGCGGGAACTCCAGGAACTTCCCCTGAAACAGAATGACCCGGTCAAATTGAACGACTTGGTGCAAACGCTCGATACGGGCCGGGCGCAGATCAAGCTGCTGGACGGCTCGACCTTGAATGTGGGCATCCGTTCGCAGATGAGAATCCTCAAGCACGATCCTGAGAACCAAGTGACGGTAATCGAACTGGTCACGGGAAAAGTTCGGGCGGACGCGCAGAAGGTCACCAAGCCGGACGGGAAATTTGAAATGCACGCCGGGAGCGCGGTCATTGGAACGGTTGACACATCATATGTGGTGGAGATCGATGACAAGAAAACGCGGGTCTGCGGGGTGAAAGGCACCACGGTGGTCAAGAGCTCCAACCCGGCTATTAAAGGGGAAGTTATATTACATCGGAAGCAGTGTACGGTGGTGGTCTTCGGCGCACCTCCCACCAGCCCGGTTTTCGCCCCTGCCCAGATGGCGAGCATGCTGAATCAGACGGTAGTCCAGACGGCGGGAGGAATTGGCGGCCTAAGCACGGGGGCCGTCGCGGGCATCGCCGCAGGCGGTGCTGCGGCGGCGGCCGTCACCGGGGTGGTGCTGGCCACCACCGGGACGACCTCTCCTACCACTCCCTGAGGTCCCCAAAGGTGCGCAGTAGTTTGAGATTTCTGTAGTTCCGCTCTCCTGCGATGCGTCCTGAAGGCAGGTGGCGACGCATTTCCTTTCCCCGGCAGCGAAGCTAATCCTACTCATGTTCGCAAAGCTTGCACAATTCGCCTCCCGGATGATCCGGTTTAGCCAGCAGAACCGCGTCCCTTTTCTGCTGAGCGCCGCAATCTGTATCATCAGCTTGGGACTCTATGCGGCCGTCTACATGCTCCCCCATCCCAATGTTGTCCTCCAGCTCCTGGACAACATCGAACTGAAGACGCTCGACGTTCGCTTCGAATTGCGCGGGCCGCGGATCCCGGGACCTGCCGTGGTTATCGTCGCCATCGATCAAAAGAGCCAGGACGTTCTCGGCCGCTGGCCCTTTCCTCGCACCTACTTTGCCCAAGCGGTTGACTTTCTCCGCGAAGCCCATGCCCGCGTCATCGCCTTCGACATCAATTTCCCTCAGCCCGACGAAAACTCCGCTCTTCAGGCGCTGCGGTCGATTCGCGGGGACTACAACCATCTGGTCGAACCGCCCTTGCGCACCCCGGCCTTCGAATCAACATTGAAGTCAAGGGAGGCCGCCGCCGACAACGATAAGCAGTTTGCCGACGCCCTTACCCGCTTCGATAATATCATCCTGGGTTATTTTATGGTTTCGCCGGAGGAGGCCAAGTCGCAGAACCAGGAACGCCTGAAGGATTTTCTGAACCTACTTACTTTCCAGGCCTATCCGCAGATTGTCCACCCCAAGTACGCGGAGAATTTCAATGGCCCGGAAGCCGAGGCGATATCTCCCAATCTGCCGCAGTTTGCTTCCAATGCCAAGAACTTTGGGTTCTTCGATATCTACCCGGACCACGATGGCGTCGTTCGCCGAGCGCCCGCCGTATTGTCCTTCCAAGACGCTTTCTATCCCTCCCTGGACGTGGCCGCCACCTTGGCCTACACTGACAACTCGCTCGACCAGGTCAAGGTCATTTTCAACCCGAGCGGAGTGGAAGAGATCGTTCTGGGACAGCTCACCATCCCCACCGACCCCCAAGGCTTCGTCCAACTTGACTATGACGGCGGCGCCGGCACCTTCCCCACTTACTCGTTGGCGGACGTCGTCCAACGCAAATTGTCACCGGAGATCTTCCGTGACCGGCTGGTGTTAATCGGCCCCACGGTGACCGGCATCAGCGACATGGCGCTCACGCCTTTTCAACAAAGGGGATTTCCCGGCGTGGAGATACACGCCAACATGCTGGATGATATTCTTTACCAACATTTTATCCGGCGTGGGCTGCGCGAGTATTTGATGGACATCGCCTTTATCATTCTGTTCAGCCTGGGAGCGGGAATTCTGTTCAGTGTCCTCAATCCCCTGCGCGCCACGCTGCTCCTGAGCAGTTCCCTGTTTCTGTTTTTCGGGCTGACCTATTATTTGTTCGCGCATTACCAGTGGTGGGTCACGGATTTTCCGCCCATGACGACCCTGGCCGTCACCTATGCCGGAATCGTCAGTTACCGCTTTTTCTTTGAAGAGGGCGAAAAAAAGAAGGTCCGCTCGGCCTTTTCCCAGTACATGCATCCCGCGCTCATCGCTCAGATGCTCAATAGCCCGGAGGGCCTCCGGCTGGGAGGGGAGGAAAAAGAGCTCACGGCTTTATTCGCGGACATCCGCGGTTTTACGACCCTTTCCGAAAAGCTTACACCTGCCCAGTTGGTGGAGTTGCTTAACGAATATCTGACAGAAATGACCGAGGTTATTTTCAAGAATTGGGGGACCCTGGACAAATACATGGGCGATGCCATCATGGCATTCTGGGGAGCCCCCTATCCGCAGACCGACTCGGCCTTGCGTGCCTGCCGGACAGGGCTGGAAATGCTTCAAGCCTTACAGCGCTTGCAAGAGGGTTGGAAGTCGCGCGGTGTGCCTCGAATCGACATCGGTGTCGGCATTAATTCCGGGCCTATGCTGGTGGGAAATATGGGATCGAAAAGGCGAAAAAATTTCACCATCATGGGCGACAGCGTCAACCTGGCATCACGCCTGGAAGGCATCAACCGGCAGTTCGGGACCCACCTCATCATCAGCGATGCTACCTTCCTCCAGGTGAAAGATGAGGTCGTAGCCCGCGAGCTTGATCTCATTAAAGTGAAAGGGAAGATGCATCCCGTCAAGGTTTACGAACTGCTCGGCCTCGCAGGGGACGCCCACCTGCACAGCGATTTGGTGAGCCGCTTTGAGAAGGGCCTGCAAGCTTACCGGAGCGGCCAATGGAAAGCCGCCATCGAAATCTTCCAGGGACTGGTTCGCGACTATCCGTTAGACGGCCCCAGTCACGTCTTCATCGAGCGATGCCATGACCTCGTCGCGCAGCCCCCGGAAGGCAGTTGGGACGGTGTCTTCGTGATGAAGAGCAAGTAGGGAACCGCATCTCCATGGTTCAGCCTCGTCACTCACAGCGGGGCTGCCGGCCGCAAGCCCCTGCGTCTTGTGCATCGGAGTTCGATGCGGGGGCCTTCATGCGGGCGCAGCCCGCCTTGGAGTGCGGTAGCAGCAGCTACCGCCTTCCGCCTTGCCTTCATACTGCCATCGCGCAAGAGCGAGAAAGGCGGTAGCTGCTGCTACCGCACTCCAAGGCGCTTCGCGCAGGCTCAAAGCATGCTTGGTCTTAAAGGAACGAGACAACGCACGGGAAGACGCTGGCTGATCCTTCTGGCCGTGCTGGCGCTCCTGGCCGGCTCGGCATTCTGGGCCTTCCGCAAAGTGGGACGATGGCTGGTGGCCCCTGATGCACTCCAACACGCGCGGGCGATCGTGGTTCTCAGCGGCAGATTGCCCTTCCGAGCCATGGAAGCCGCGGACCTTTATCGGCAGGGTTGGGCGCCGGAAGTGTGGTTGTTTCGCGACGAAACCGACGAAGCCGATGCAGCCTTCGCCAGGCTCGGCATCCCCCATCCCTCCGAAGAGGAATACGACCAGCAGGTGTTGATGCGGCTCGGTGTGCCAGCGGCGGCAATCCGCATCCTGGAACCTCCCACCACCAACACCGTGAGCGAAGCTAAACTCATCGCCGAGGAGTTGCGGCGACAGGGTGGAGACAAGGCCATTCTGATGACCTCACCGTTGCACACCCGGAGGGTGAAGACCATCTGGCGCCTCGTCGTGGGAGATCATCCCCAGGCCATTCTGCGCTATGATTCCTCTGAACCCAGCGATCCTGACCACTGGTGGCGCGCCACCCAGGACGTGGAAGCCGTGGTCCACGAACTTCTCGGCCTGGTCAACGCCTATCTGGGTTTTGTGGCTGAGCCCCGGAAGCGATAAGTTCATGGCGGCGCTTTGGCGGTGAGGGCTCGGCCTCGTGGGTCCAGGAACTGAGGAATCATGCCTCGAGACCTCACCCCGGAGGATCAACTCTGTCTGTTGCTCGCTCGCGGGCGCTTTTCGCCCGACGTGGCGAAGCGGGCAGTCGATCGGCTGGAATCGGGACTGCTCTGGGACGTGCTTCTCGAACGCGCCCGAACCCACGGCCTGATTCCCCTGCTCTATCACCGCCTCGGCGCGCTCGACTTTCGAGGCGTCCCCCAGCCGGTCCTCAGGAAGTTGAAGGACACCTTCGGAATTAATGCTATTCGCAACATACTTCTGTCCGAGGAGCTAGTCCGGGTGCTGACGCGGCTCGGAGCGGCGGGAGTGCCCGTGATCCCCCTTAAGGGCGTCACTCTGGCAGAGTCACTTTACGGCGACCCCGCTCTCCGTACCTGCGCCGACCTTGACATTCTTGTTCCCCCAATATACCTCGCGGAAAGTCTGCACCTCCTTCAGGCATCTGGATATGAGTCGCGCTTGCGCAAGCCTTTTTTCGTCGGCCTCCTGGCTCGCTACGGCAAAGATTGCGCGCTGATGCGAGAGGAAGCGCGGTCGGTTTACCCGTTGCAAGTTCATTGTGGATTGATATGGGGGGGGCCGGCAGAGCGCGGTCTGCTGGCCGAGATCTGGGCTGACGCCGCTCCCCGATCTTTTCACGCGGCGCCGGCCTATGCCATGAGCCCCGAATGGGAATTCCTTTACCTGGCGGTGCACGCTGCCCGCCACGGCCTGTTCCCTTTCAAGTGGCTGGTCGATCTTGACTGGCTCTCGGTCCGGGGCGCCCTGGATTGGAAAAACGTGCAAGAAAAAGCGAGGCGGCTGGGTTGGGAGAGCGCTGTCCAGTCGTGCTTTGCCGCATGCTCAGCTTTGCTTGAGACACCGGTTCCCGAGCCTTTTGCGCGGGCCGCGATTTCCAGGGCGACGAGGTTTGGATATTCTGCCCCGGGGCCTCTCCAGATTGCCCGGGAAGCGCTCTTCTCCATTCGGCTACTGCCCACCCTGTCCCAAAGGCTCCAGTTTCTCGCCATCCGGTTATTCACCCCCACCCCGGCGGATGGCGAGTTCATTCGCCTTCCCCCCCCGCTGTTCTTTCTCTATCACTTCTTGCGGCCCTTACGCCTGATGGTCGCAGTGGCAGGATGGTTCGTTCAGGCGGGCGTTGCCAGACTCCGCCGGGTGTTTCGCCGGCGCACATCATAAGTCCATGTGAATGCATAGATTTTAGGGGCGATCTATTTACCGCCAAAGTGGTCAATTTGGAACAGACACGTTGCCCCCGAGAATGCTCCAATCGTCGTGTGTAATTAAAAGGGCTTAGTCGGCAGCCAGGGTCATTGTTCAAAACCAAAAACCAGCAAGGACACTAGGGAGGTGCCTTATGAAACCAATCGGTGCTTTCGTGTTAGTTCTGTGCGCGTCTTTCGTGACGCTCCTATCCCCGAGTAACGTGGTCGCTCAAGTCCGATATCCCCCCACCACCACCGGAGAGTGCGATCTCAACAAGATGAGCTATGTGACTTCAAGTGCCACTGATGTGACGCCAATTACTTCCAGCTTTGTTGACTTGCCAGACATGCAATTGGGCTTCACAGTCGATGAGGGTCAGTGCGTGAAAATTGAGTTCTCCGTTCTTCTGGCTGGCCCGCCCTCCAGCAAAATTGAGATAAGAGCCCTGTTCGACAGCAATCCGGGAGTCACCTTGCCGGAGGGGATTGAAGTTTCCCCCACTGTTGAGCCTCAGTACTACGTATTTTCGTTTCTGGTACCTGTAGAATCTGGTCTGGGCCCGGGGGGTCACAATGTGGACATGCAGATTCGAGCAAATACTGTTGGGTCTGTGGTGACGAAGAACCGCAGTTTGACTGTGCTCCACAATTAGCCTCGTCGGGAGAATCTGAGCCCGGCCGCGCACATGCGAATTCGCCTTCACTGAATAGGAATTCAAGAAGCTCGCCGGTATGCCAGATAGAAAGGCTATAGTGAATCATTGAATGATGTGAAGATGGTATGACGCTACTTGGTTAACAGCAAGGCGGGAGCCACAAGCGGCTGCAAGCGCGTGATCTGTACCAGGCGCGCGCCCCCCGAAAAGCTTTGGGGCGTAGCGGCTTTGGCCAGCATGTTGGCGGAGGGGATGCCGGTGCGGGCGAAAGACTTTTCGCAATCTTGCGTCGAGGGCCCACGCATGTTGCCTTCCATATAGGCCAATCCCGGGCAGCGGGTGCAGGCGCCCAGGTGCGAACAGCTCGAGCAGGTGGGTAGATCGCGGCCATGAATGGAGCGGACCTCGTTCATTTGCGGCGAGTGTTTCCAAATCTCCAGGAACTTCTGTCGGCGGACGTTGCCGGTAGGCAGCGGGAACTGCACGCAGGGGTAAACCTCTCCGTATGGGGAAATGTAGCAGAAGGTGTGGCCGGCGCTGCACGGCACGCCATCCAGGATGTCGTCGCCCACGGCGGGGGGCGGGGCGCAGAATTCCTCCACGTTGCCGACCAGTTCGGGGGTGCGGAAGACCTGGCGCAGGTCGGTCGGGCTGATTCCGAGGCCGAGGATCGAGCGGTCACCGTCCATCATGGGGGTGATGGTGGGATCGAGAGTGTATTCGGCTCCCAGTTCTTTGGCCAGCGCCACCACTCCGAAATAGTCTTGGAGGTTCTGCCGCATGAGCACGTTGGCGATGATCGTCTTCATCCCGCGCTCACCGAGCAAACGAATCCCGGCCAGTGACCGTTTCAGCGAGCCCGGCAGCTTGGTGATGGCGTCATGCACTTCCGGGCGGTGCGAGTAGATGCTGACTTGCACGGACTGCACTCCCAGCTCACACAGGCGGTCCGCTTCTTTCTCGCCGATCATGAATGCATTGGTTTTGACCTTGACGCAGAAGAGCAGGGCGCGGGCGTATTCCAGGATGCGGAAGAAGTCCATGCGCATCAGCACTTCGCCGCCACTGAAGGAGAGGACGAAAACGCCGGCCTGGGCCAGTTGATCGAGCACGTCCATGATCTCCGCGGTGGTCATCTCGCCGTGATCGTCGTGGTCCAGGTAGCAGTGGACGCAGCGCTCGTTGCAGCGGTGCGTCACATCGAGCTGGACGCCCAGAGGCACACCCGCCTTCAGCGCCCGTTCGTTCAGCTCCTCCATCAAAGTGCTCATGCGCGCCCCTTAGGATTGCCGATTGTCGATTGCCGATTGTCGATTGAATTCCCAGGCGCGAGCCTGAATCCAAATCACACAAATCAAATCCCGTGTTCCATTCGCTTCAATCGGCAATCCTCAATCAACAATCCTCAATCGCCAATCGAAAATCGTCAATCGGCTATCGCTTGGATGGGCTGATCGGATAGGAGCATGATTCCGTGCTCAGCCAGCTCCCGGACAAAGGCTTCCGCGTCCTTGAAAGCCTCGGCCGGCTCCACCTCAAAGTCCACGCAAATCTTCTGTGCGACGATCTCCTCGAGCGAGGTCGCGCCGTCCGCCGCCTGCCAGATGATCGTGCCCAACTCGTTCAGGTTGAACAAAGTCGAATCCCGAACGGACATGATCATCATTTCGCCGGCCAACTCGCGCGCGGCAATTTCACGGCTTCGGGCAATGTAGAGCGGGCTCACGCGATCAACTCCCACACGCGCGCGTCCTTAGTGAACACGAGCCGGCGGACCGGGACGCGCCTCACAAAATCGCAAACGGTCTGGAAGATTATCCCCACCAGTTCCTCGTCATGCGCGAAGAAAAGCACGTGCCGCAGCAACTCCCGCCCGGCTTCGGCCTCGCTCAGCGGTTCGATGCGGTTCTCCGGACCTTGCTTCAAAAGGAACAGCGCTGCCAGGGGCGCTCGCAGTCTCTGGCCGATGCGCGCCAGTTCTCCGGCGAAGGGCGTGCCAAAGGCGGAAAAAGCAGGTGATAGGTTACAGGTGACAGGTGACAGGGGATCGGGACACGGGACACGGGACACGGGATTCGGGATACGGGATTCGGGACTGGGGAGATTTTCGATTGTCGATTGTCGATTGTCGATTTGCGATTTGCAATTTCCGATTTGCGATTTGCGATTCTCCCCACTCCGGTTTCCTAACTCCTGACTTCTAGCTCCTGACTCCTGACTTCCGACTTCTGACTCCTGTCCCCTGTAACCTGTAACCTGTAAACTATTCCGCACGTACGAAATCTCATCGGTGAGCAGCGTGACGTCCGGCGGAGCCAGGCGCGCGATGGTGGTTTTTCCCGCGCCCGAAACCCCCGCAAACACAAACGCCCGGCCGTCGCGCACGGCACTCGCCGCATGCACCAGGAATCCACCCTCGCGGGCCAGAATGAGCGAGTGCAGAATGCGCAGCACCCCATCGAGCGCGTAAGGATTCGCGGTCTGGCGCACCCAGCCCCGGTGGCATTGCGGTTCCCATTCCGCACGGAAGTCGCCCCTCTCCATAACCCAGCGTCCCGCCTCCCGGCGCACACTTAGCTCTTGGTCGTACTCGTCGTCTTCCAGGGTCCGAAGTCCGGGGTCTGGAGTCCGGGGTCCGGAGTCCGAATCCCCAACCCCGAGCCCCGAGCCCCGTGTCCCGTGTCCCGTGCCTCGAACCCGCTGTCCCGGCTCTTTCACCAGTTCAATCTCGAGCACAATCGCGGCGTGCGGGGTGGCCGCAGTTACAAATTCGCCGTAGCGGTCCTCGATCATATGAGCGAATTCAGTGTTATCCGTGCGCACAAGGATCGGCATGCCGCCGATGTCAATGGTCAGTTCCTGAGTCGTAGTCACAAGCATGTGAAAGGAGTCAGGAGCCAGGAGTCACAAGGAATTGGAAATCATCGCAAATCCCGAGCCCCTGGTCCCGAATCCCAAGTCCCGGGTTTTAGAGTCCCAACAAGATCCTTATTCGATCTTCGACTTGCTGCATGGTGCTCTCCGATACCCGGCCGCGCAGGCGTTTCACCCTTCGTTTTGAAACGGAGCGTACGTTTTCACACTGGATGAAGCTTTCCGCCACAAGCCCGCCTTCGGGAGGTTTTATCGGCACGTGCCAGCGTACCTTTCTCTCTGTCCGTGTGACGGGGATAACTACTACCAAGTCCGCCGGACCTTCGTTGAAAATATCCACGGACAAAATGAGGGCAGGTCTGCTTCCCGCCTGTTCGTGTCCTATTGTAGGGTCGAGGTTGAGATCCCAAACCTCTCCCCGCGATGGCGCAGGCAGGGTCATTCTTTCGCCAGCCCATCAGCCAAGGTTTGCTCCCAGAGCTTCCTTTCCCGGAGTTCTTCCTTCCATGCTCTGGGGTTATATCTTAGTGCTTCAAAATCGGCGTTGGCCGCGCGCAAGAATTTCTCCCGCCGATAGCCTTCGAGTGCCCTGTCTATAACCGACTGCATGGACTTCTGCTCTTCCTCTGCCATCTGGCGTAGCAGTTCGTGAGCGCGAGGACTGATTCGTACGTTGGGAGTGCGGTTCGCGACCTTCATGATTCACATTTTAGCACGAGTGCGATCAGTCCCGTTTCCAGAATCCCCAGCCTTTAACCCAAAGCAGCACGCGGGTGGCAAAATCCGACCGGCGGAGAATCCAGGAGATCAGGCGGCTTGCGACCGACTGATGCGGGGTGAGCCGGCGAGAGCCGCGCTCGATGGCAGTAACCCGCCCCAACAATTCGTGGCTTGAAACTGGAGCGTCGTTGCCGCCCGCGCTGTCGCCGCGCGTCACCCATAGAATTCCATCTTGGCTTGCGGTCCGTTGCAGTACGCGGTGGGCTACCAACCTGCCCTGGCGTCCGAACAAAACGATGTCACCCGGCAGGGCTTCCAGGGCGTCATGGCTGCGGACGGATAAAATGTCGCTAGGCCAGATGGCCGGCAACATGCTAGCGCCGGTGGCTCGCAGGCGCAGTCGTCCCGAGGAACGGAGGACCTCCGCCGCCAACTCACATCCCAGCGTTTCCCGGCTAGGGGTTGGGGGCTGGGGGCTGGGTTCTAGGGGATTGTCCCTAGCCCACAGTCCCCAGCACCTAGTCTCCGAGCTGGCCATGCCACCATTAGCTGTAACGGCTTTGGTCATGATGTTTTTCGATTAGAATGGCACTGTGCCTGGGTGCTTTGCACCTTGCCACAGCTCAAGGCCCGGGTTTCGAAGACCCGCTCGTGTCACACTTCCGGTTTCCGGTACGGCCTTCGCTCCGCCGGTTGCGCCTCCGCGGGGCTAGCGGGCCGATCCGCGTCTTCTCGCTGCCTCTTTCATTATAACCTCCGCTGAAGAAACACGTTGCAATGAGAAAAAGAGCGGCAATTAGTTTAGACCCGACTGTGACGCCTGAATCGCGCACCCCCCCGTGCCCTGGCCCGTACTCCCAACTCCGTTATTTCCTGCGCAGGCTTGGTTAGCCAGCGGTGAGAAGTAGACCTGGGAGGCCCCTGCGAGGATACCCGATCCTACCGCGTTATCGATGGTGATTCCGCTCGTGCCACCAGGTTCCAACGCGGTGGCGGAGGTTGCTGTGCCAGCACTCCAGCCGCTGGCGCTGGTCACGTTGAACGACATGATGCAGCCGTTACCACTTGGACAACCAGGCGGGCTGGTGGTGAGATTGTTGGCTTCAACGCTCAGGAAAATCGAGTCGGTTGACCCGTTCAAAAACTCGGCTACCGGCGAGCAGTCTGTAGTGGTCGAGGCCAGAGCGGGGCCGATGACAGGCGTTTGGAGCACGCTGCTCAAGATCGGCACCTGCCATATCGTGGGGGTCTGGCTGCCGGTGGCGCGTCCACAGACATAAAGATTGCCAGTTGGAACGATATTGCCGTAATAGATGTTGTCGAACGTTCCGCTAAACAGGTTGCCGCTCAGACTACCCTGGCCCAATGTCACCTCAGTGCCCATCGCTCCAGAACCAAAGCTCGTCGATAACTGCCAGACGGCAGCGGAGGTTCCAGCAACGTCTTCGTTAACAAATATATACACCGTTGCCGCCGTGGAGTCGACGACGGGGCCATCGGCATATTCGCTGGTACCACCCGTGGCGGCCATTTGACCCGAGCAGGTGACAGCGCCGGTTGACGATGCAATGGAATAGAAATTGCCGCCACCAGCTCCGGTGGCTGGGCCAACAAAGACATTTCCAGATATGGCGTCATAAACAGGGTCGGACAAAGGTCCAGCGGCTACCGGAACCGGAAAGCCGCTGCTGCTTTCGGCGGGCATCCCGTTGAAGATACCGGTGAATTGATGCAAATTGCCATTGTCCTCGCCAACGTACACCGTGTCGAAATAATAGTCGTAATAGGGGGAAGAGCGTGTGTCATTCGGTATGGAAGCCGAGCCGCCGAAGGGTGTTGTGGCGGCAAAAGTGAGGCTGGTCATGCAAGGCCCCGTACAGCTTGCGTAGGCGCTCGGGCTCACACATGTCGGCGCCGTGAGGGTGGAGTTATTACTCCACCTCAGGACGACCAGTTGGGCCTGGGAGCTGGCATTGGTTTGTATGAACGCCACCTGGGTCCCGTCCGGCGAGATGACGGGAGAGGTCACGATCGTGCCGCCGGTGTTGTATTGCCAATAGATTTGCGGGTACGGGGCGGTACAGCCCGAATAGAGATTATCGTAGGCAATAATGCTCGCCTGGGTGGGGCTGCCCGCGATCCCGGTGTTATAGATGATGTAGTCCGGCGTGGCGGCATCACCGCAACTAGCGGTGGTGGTGTAGAAAGAATACTTTGCGGGGTACACCGCCGCTCCCACGGTGGCCGTTGCGCCGCCGGCGAGGGTGGCGCCCGCCCAACTGAACGTCGCCATTGTCTCGGTCAAGGTAATGCTGTCCCCCGCCGGTCCGACGGTCTTGTGGGTGACGGTGACGACCGCCCCACTCGAGGTGGCCGTGAGGGCCAAGACATTGGTGTTGATCGCGCTGGCTAGCGCTGCCGCTTCGGCAGCCAAGTTCGTCGATTCGGTGGCGCGGTCGGTGCTCGTCGAGAACTTCGCAGCCGAGGTTGTCCCGGCCGCGCCGCCGTTTAGGTTACCGTTGAATGCGGCTCCTGTGAGTCCCGACGAAATTGTTGTCGCGACATTGATGCTGTTGCCCGCGAGGCCAGTCAGCGTGGCGGTGATCTTTACGAGCCCGCTTCCATCGGTGGCTCCGACTCCCACGGCGTTGGCCGTCCCGATCGCGGTTTTGATGTTGGTCGCGACTGTCGCTGCGGTCGCCGCAGTGTTTCCGTTCCACCACACAAAGTTCGGGCTTGTGCTCGAGCCGTTCGTCCCCGCGGTCTTGGTAATGGTGGGCTCATTCGTTCCGGCCCGCGCCGTGGTGAACCCGGTGGTGCCCGGGGTATTGGCCGTCACGATCACGTCGGGGCTGCTGCTTCCCGTGACGGTGACCCCGGTGGTCGCCGACTGGGAGGCGGCGGACCCGCACTCCCATGTACTTGTACCTGAGCCCGTGTTCGCGCTGCCCGTGGTGATCGCCGAGGCCAGCCAAGAAACGATAGAGGTTTGGCCACCGGCTCTGTTGATATAGCACGTGGTCGAAGGTTCGCTGCCGGAGGTCCAGCCGGGCGTCTCAAATTCGTACTCAATTCCTGCGATTGTGACGTAGGCGTTGTTGCTCGGCTCAGAACTACTGACGGCGAGCGTGTCGAATTGCGCAACGGGCGCGCTGGCGGTGAGGACTAAGGGCGAACCGACCATGGGGTTCGTGATGGTTATGGTATCGCCGCTCGCCACGCCGTTGGTGCTGACGGTCGTGCTCTGAGACGCGGCGGTACCGGCGCTGGCCGTTAAGGTAACGCCAGCCACGACCGCTTTCCCGGTGCCCGAGGACGCGGTAAAGGTTCCCGTTTGGCTCGCCGCGACGCCGCCCATGTCCATGCTCCAGTCCCGTTTCAGGGTCTGTTTCGCGGCTCGCCTTGAGGCCGACGAATTGGCGCCGGGATCCGTGCTTGGCGCGCTCAATCGGGCTGCTCGCGTCGCAAAATCCGGCGCTGTTGCCAACGCTCGCTGCGCAAGGTTTCGCTTCATCTGCTGCATCTGGAAGCGCGGGTCATGGGTGATCTTGTACCACTGCTTGAACCGGCCCTGCGCCAGTGCTTCGGCGGCCGTGCCGGGGTCGGAGAAGACCAAGTGGTGGTGGGTCCAATCGTCAGGCACCCCCACGGCATGCTTCGAGGCCGTTTGCCCGTGAATCAAAACCGAAGAGGCCAATACCAGGCAAAAAACGGCCCCAGAGAGGAACCTCTTGCATAAGGAACCCTTCTTGGCGCTCATGGTCTCCTCCTTCAAATCTCCCTTGGCGCGAAGAACTCCAAGTGTTCTTATCCCTTCACCCGCTTCCTCTCTAGCCTATATATTGGCATGAGGTTGGAAAACCCTGTGCCCCCCACGCGTTGGTGGGCTGCCGGCAATTTCGCCCCTCGTGAGTATCTCCTCCTGTTACCGCTGCGACTCCGCTTTGCCTAACCAGCCAGTGTTTATAGTAATGTACTAGCCACGATGCGTAAAGAGCACCAAAGTACTCGAAGTGCTTCGGGATCGTCCCCGCGAGAGTTCAGGTGGCTCGGCCGCCTTGGTCATGATGCTTTTCGATTAAAATGGCACTGTCCCTGGGTGGTTTGCACCTTGCCACAACTCAAGGCCCTGGTTTCGAAGACCCGCTCGTGCCGTACCTCCGGTTTCCGGTAGGGCTTTCGCACTGCCTGCTCCGCCTTCGCGAGACTGGCGGGCCGATCGGTGTCTTCTGGCTGCCTCATCCTTCAAAACCTCCGGCTCAGGGCGCCGCTTGTGTCACCTGAATTGCACACCCATCCGTCGTTATCGTGCAGGGAGATCCATTCGTCGTCGCATTCGTAGTAAAGTAGAGGTTGCTCCCGTTTGACGCCGAATTGTCCACAATGATGCCGCTCGTACTGCCTCCGGTTCCGGTGTTTTCCGGGATTTGGAACCCATAACCGGGAGCGGCCGCTGTAGTCCAGGTATACCCCGAGGACGTCCCCACTTGGAAGCTGTAAAGGCAGGCGTTGGCCGCGCCGTTGGCACACCCACTGGGCGCAGTACTCACGTCCGCATGACTGGCGACGCTCAGGAATATATAGTCGTCACCGTTGGAGGAGAGGATTTCGGTCTGCGGGGAGCACCCCACAGCGGCGTTAGCCACTTCCTCGTATACGTCGCCCGTAACGCTGGAGTAAAGATTTCTCCCACTCTTAAAGCCCGAAATTGCAATAGGATTGAAGTATACTGTCGCACCGAAAAAGTTGCATGTCGAGATGTAGCCCGTCGTGCTCTTTCCACTAACAGCGTAGTGGGAGTTGTCGAACGTTCCGGTGAATACAGGTACGGTTGTGGATCCACCACCAAAATAGACTTCGCTCACCGTTGCCAGGGGATGGTGTAGAAATCTGAGTCACGCCGGAGTCACCGGCAGTGTCATAGCCCACGGAAACATACAACTCCGAATTGACGACATCCAGGAGGGCGCCGTCAGTAATACCCAAGCCTCCCGATTCCGTGAGCGCAGCGCTGGTGGCATATTTTGCCCCCGAATTGGCGACAAAGGCATACATTAATCCATTCGCGCCACCCACATAGACGTACGTGCCATCATAGACGGGGCTGGTAAGCGCCGTGGTGGCTCCGGTACTCGCCCAAGGGGTACCCACTTCCCCCGTGGCCCCGTTAAAAACTGGCTTGAAGGCGTGGATATTTCCGCTTGAGTCACCAACCCATAGGATGTCACTCGTATAGTCGTAATATGGCGACGAGATGGTGTCATTGCCGACAGTGAACTTCAATCTGAGCAGGCAGCTTCCAGACCCTGCCTTGCAGGTGACGTAATTGGAGCCCGTGGTGGAGATGGTGGCGGGCGCCACCGGACTGCCGTATGCAGTTCCATTACCACTCGTGCTTTCGAAACGCAGGAGATTTAAATATGCGGAGGTGCCGTCGGTGCCAATGAAGGCGATCTCGGTCCCCGCAAACGAAAACACCACCGACGTGGTGATTTTGTCGCCCGTGGTTGTCTTGTAGGCCCAGGCGACCGTCGGGGAGCCGCTGCAATTCAATTCGCCGGCGGGTGCGCCGCCGTAGAGGTTCGTAATCCCCATCACCGTGGCGGACGTTGCCGATCCTGCTACGCTCGTGTTGAAGACAGCCAGATCACTGCAACTCGAAGCGAAATTAAAGCTGTATTTAGCCGGAAAGTTCCCCGAGCCCACCCCGATGGGGCCCACATTGACGTTCCAGTCCTTTTTCAAAATCCGTTTCGGTGCTTCCTTCGCGTTCGGCAGGATGGGGTCGAAAACGTTGATGGGCGGCTGCAAGAGGGCCATGCGCGACGCAAAATCCGCCGCCGTCGCCATTGCTCGCTGCATAGGGTTCCGTTTCATCTGCTGCATGATGTAGCGGGGATCGTTGACGATCTTGTACCACTGCTCAAACCGCCCCTCCGCCAGCGCTTGGGCGGCAGTGCCGGGGTTGGTAAAGACCACATGGTGGTGCGTCCAGTCATCCACCACCCCCACGATGGGCCCCGGGGTCGGTATCCCGGAAATCAGAACATTCAGGCCCGCGAGCAGGCCTATGGCCAGCCCGAACGCCCCCAGGGCAACAGTCGGCTTGAAAAACCTCCCGCCCACGCGGCTCATGGCTACTTCCTCCTGCCTACAGTCCTTGCCCCGGAATCATCCCCGAAATTCCGTACTGGTTGCAACTACCTGGCATTGGGATATTGCCCCATTGTCCTTGTCGAATCAAGTCGAAAGGGAAGCATTGCCTGAACAGTCAATGAGCGGGAGCAGGGGCTATCAGTTCAGCCCGGACTGCGTGGCTTTGACCAGGTTCGCCCCGACCTTCGTGGCGTAGTAAATGCTCGAAGCTTCGGTAAGGCTGCTGTTGTTATCCACGATGATGCCAGTTGTGCCTCCCGTGGCGGCCAGCGCGGTGCTGTGGTCATCGACGGTTGGAAAGCCACCGGTGATGTCCAAGCTCATGACACAGCCGGCGGTTCCGCCGGCGTTGGTAGCGATGCAGTTGTTCGTGACCCCCACGAAAATGTAGTCCTTCCCGAGCGAAGCGTTGTAAAACTCCATAACCGGCGACGAGTCCGCCGTGCCGGTAGCCAGAGCCGCCGTTGTACTGTTGGCGACCGTGTCCATCACGCCACTGCCGTTGAACCCGACGCTGCAGAGGGTCGGAATCGTCCCGGCGCCCGTTCCGGCGACGTACATGAGAGGTATCCCCGATCCGGTGTACCAGGCATTGTTAAAGTCCACACCGTTCGGCGCTGTGTAGGTTGTGCTCGCCGCGCCCACGGGTACGGAGACGGTGCTCGCCAGACTCGTGGGGGCTTGTACGACGAGGGCGTTGGTCCCGTTGGAGTTGAAGGAAGCGTAGACCATCTGATTGGTGCTATCGACAATGACGGGATTCTCGGACGTGGCGCCATTCGCCACAACCGCGCCATAAGAAACCGACGATGACGCGCCAGCGTCGGTCACATAATCGATCCGGCCGCGGCTATCCGTGAAAAAGACCTTATTCGATACCATATCGTATACCGGAGTGGAGGGAACGGCATTGATGGGGACGCTCCAAAGCAACGTTGGGGTTGCGCTGCCGTTGAATACGTTGCCGATCTTATAGAGGTAGCCGGAGCCGGAGCCGCTCGTCGTACTATAGGTCGTGGCGTAGGCGACATCGTTGGCATCGTTCGGCGCGTAAACGACGAAAGCGGCGTTCGTGGAGCTTTGGTTGGTGGTGCCGCCGTCCGGCGAAAGCAGCACTCGCTGATCCACGGCGTTGTTCCCCCCCGCGCTGCCCGGCAGGACGGCCGCCGTCGCGCTGGTCCCGTTGGTCCCCGTGGTGCCAAGGGTCAGGACGTGAAAGTAGGAACTGCCCGTACTGAGATTCTCAATGTAGGCAATTTGCTTCCCACTCTGGGAGATGGCCACGGGCGCCGGCACCTGTCCGCTGCCTGAGGCGTAGGCGAACATCACCGCTGGTCCGCTCGTGCCACAGAGTGGGGCAGGCGATGACGCGCCCTGGGAGCTATAGAGATTGTTGAATCCCATGATGTTGGCCTGACCGCCCGGCGCGGGGTTCGCGGGGATACCGATCACCACGAAGTCGTTCGTGCAGCTTGGAGCCGCGGTCACGTCAAACACAAATTTGGCGGGATAGGTCTGGCCCCCGCCAGGATCCACGCTTAAGGTGAATGAGGTATGATTATCATTATATATGTTGGTATAACTATATCCATCATAATCATAAAATGTATACTCATCGGGATCGGTGGCCCACAGGTTGATCTCCAGACCGTTGCCGACGAAGAGAGGCCCAGCGGCATCATCAATCTGGAAGTAGCTTGAGGGGAGGAAAACATTATCGCACTGGAACTTCCCGCTTGGGCTATTAAATATACTTGGCCCACCTGGACAGAGCGGGTACGTGCCCATGTCATTGTTGCCAGTCACGGTGAGGGTGCCGCCGGTGCCGAGGAGCCCACCGACATTGCCGTAGGGCTCATTATCGGGAATTTCTGTGGTGTTGACGCTGCCGTACCCCGTCATTTCACCGATGGCGAAGGTAAAGTCGCACAGCGGCCCAAAACCGGACATGCCCAAGGACACGCTCCAGTCTCTGCGGCTACCCTCGCCGGGCTCGCCGGGCTCGCGGGGGTGTTCCGGCCACCAAGTCTCCAGATGGCGGAGATACCAATTCTGCATCCAGCGGGGATCTCTTTGGATCTGGGCCATCACGGAATTGTTGTGTGAATCCGGGTAGCGGACATGATGGTGCGTCCAATCCGCAACGATTCCCCGCGGAACGTGCCGCGCGGCCGGTTGCCCGGTCATCAGAACTGAAGACATCATCACGATGCAGAAAACCACCGCAGCGATGGACAGCTTGTAAAAGGATGGTATTTTGGCGTGCATGCTCTGCTCCTTTAAATTTCCCCTACCGAGAGAAACTCCAGACGGTCTGATCCGTTCAAGGGCTTCATCTGAGTCAAGTGGCACGGGCGTCCCGCCCGTGTCCAGTCATGGCCAAGATGGCCGGGGCACAAGTCCCCGTACTTATCTTAAGGCATTCGCCACAATAATTAAAAAGCACTAAAGTACCGGTATTGCCTGGTAAATCTTATATTTGTGGTGAATATCCGAAGTGGCATGGCCATCTTGGCCATAATTTGACACGGGCGGGACGCCTGTGCCACGGCTTGTAGAGCCACAGTCCAATAGCCTTGGCATGTTAGCTGACATGTTCGCGGAGGAAGGTCCCGCCGGTCATCAGGGCGCGCAGGCCCAGGAGCATTAAGCGGGGTTGGTGCAGGCAAATGCGCAAGAGCAGGCTGCCGGGCTCGTCCCGCGTGTGCGCTTCCAGGTCCTGGCGCGCGCGGGCATTCAAGAGATCCACCAAATGCGAGTAGTGCGCCTGGGTGAAACCGTGAATCAGCTTGCGGATCAGCAGGTGAGTATTCAACTCACGCCGTAGCGCACGCAGCTTGCCGCTGGATCCGCCGTTCAGGATAGCCTCCGCCACACCCAGCGCCCCACGGAAACCCGTAACAATTCCGCCCACCGTCGTCACCTTGACATGGCCGGCAGCGTCTCCAACCAGATAGACATCGCCGCCCGGCAACTGGCGGCGGACGGGAATCCATCCGGTATAGATGGGGATCCTGGCCCCCTGGAATCCTCGGGGCTCGAGGTGACGCCTTTCCAGGAAACGTTCCAGAATCGAGCGCGTCTCCGCTCCATCTTCGCCGATGAGGCCGACAACCCCCTCGGTGGGCGAGTGCGGGATGAGCCAGTAGAAATAGCGAGTGTCCTCAGGGATGAACCAGACGCGCACCGTGTCCGGCGTCATGCCGTGGGGCAAATCCACAATGGCTTGCAGCAATGGGACGGTCCGCGGTTTTGGCCAACCCGCTGCCTGCGCCACGCGGCTGACGGCCCCGTCCGCGCCGATGACGGTTCGAAACTGTGCGTCCTCGGTGCCCCCGCCCTGCGCGCGCTCCATCGTCAACGTCAAGGTGTGATGATGTTCGTTGAGAGCGAGGAGTTTCTTGCCAAACAGAACGCGCGCTCCCGCCGCTTGCGCCGCGCTCGCCAACTCCTCGATCAGGGTGCTGCGCTCGATGACCAGATCGGGACGGCGGAGCGCGATTTTCGCCACCCGCCCGTCCGTAAATAATTCGAAACGGCGGATCTCATTGACCACCGACTTCTCGCCCAGTCCCCCGAGGATTTCCCGCATTCGATCTGTGACGATTAGCGTGCGGGGGGCCGAGTCCAGCCGGTCCCGGCCTTCGAAAACCCGCGCCTCGCGGCCGGCGCGGGCGAGCAAATAGGCGGTAAAGAAACCTGCCGCCGATCCGCCGACAATCCCGATTTGCTGGTGGGTCCGTTGATGCCTAGCCAATCATCCTCATCCGCTGACGCCCGCCGCCGTGTGCGCGGGCAACCTCAATTAAAGGTTTCATGCGATTCCCTGCCCCTGATGGACCTGGGCAGGCAAGGTAAGGCATTTCAGTATAACCCAATTTCCGGCGGGCAATGCGAATATACCACGAAGTAAAGATTTCACCACCGAGGCACAGAGGCACAGAGAAAAGGCGCGGACAAAAACTTTGGGGCAATGCACTATGCAACCGTAACCCCTGCCCGCCCCAGCAAAAAGGGGTTTTCTCGACCTCTCTGTGCCTCTGCGCCTCTGTGGTGAGCTTTCTGTGCGCAGCCTTTTAAGGAACGTTCCCGGGCACATTCTGGCGCTCATAGGGAAACCGTTCCAGCATGGCCACCGCGGCCAGGGCCGCTGACGCCACAACGAAGGCCAAGACATAGGCGAGTTCGACGGATAACCTGCAAACCAGCAGGGCGAGCAGACCGGAGGCCGCCCCTACCGCGTAAAGCGCCAGCACAGCGCCGCGCTGCCCGAGGCCCGCATTCGCCAAACGGTGGGCGGCGTGGTCTTTCCCGGGAGAAGCAAAAGGAATCAGTCCGCGCCGCGCGCGCGAGATGGAAACCAGCGTGGTGTCAAAAATGGGTACGATTAGGAGCAGCACCGGAACCATGCAACTGGTAGCCTCCGGCACATCGGCAAGGCGCAGTTTGAGCCCCAGGGTGGCCACCATGAAGCCCAGAAACATGGCGCCCCCGTCTCCCATGAAAATCTTGGCGGGATTGAAATTCCAGATCAGAAATCCCAGGGAGCCGCCGAGCAGGGCCGCTCCCAAGGTTGCCACCAAAACCTGGCCCTCGCGAACCGCCAGGATGGTGAAAAACAGTGAGGCGATGGCGGTCACTCCGCTGGCAAGACCGTCCATGTGATCGAAAATATTATAGGCGGCGGTGATTCCCACGATCCAGAACAGCGTGAGCCCGATGTCGAGGATGGGACCCACGGGGCCGGGCAAAAAGACCGTGGCCAAGTGCGTCCTGACCCCCAGCGCCACCAGCGTCAAGGCGGCCAAGGGGATGGCGACGAACAACTTGACCTGATGGTGCAGCAGGTGGCGGTCGTCGAAGATGCCCACCACCAACAGTAACGTTGAAGCCGCGAGAATGCCGAAAATCTGGCCGCGCGCCGGGCTCTCCACAAACCCGGCGATGGAAATAACCGTCCCGCAGTAGATGGCGACCCCGCCCAATAACGGAATCGGGGTGCGGTGAATTTTGCGCGGGCTGGGCAGGTCGACCATCCCCCAGTGAAGAGCCATCTGCCGGATGGGGAACGTCAAGCCCCAGGAAGCCGCAAAAGCCACCGCGAACGTCAGCACTCCACCGAGCATAGACCGTCCTTGCTCTCGACCTTCATGTCACCCCCCTAACGACGCCGGAACCCGGGGCTCCGTCAAAGCCCCGGACGTAGCGTACCTCCAGAGCTATGGGTATATCACCCACGAAGGGACCCCTCACCCACCGCCTTGCGGTCCCCCCTCTCCCCAATGGAGAGGGATAGAAATCAGAATCGAAGCCCTCTCCCCGGGGGAGAGGGGGGACCGCAAAGCGGTGGGTGAGGGGTCTATTTCATCCCCCGTCGGACTTTGACCGATCCCTGTTGGGACTTGCCCCCTTGGGGGAATTCATGTTACGTTGCCGCAAGGAATGTTAACCGAGACAAAACTCTTAGCCAGGAGGCAACATGTCGCGACCCGCGCGCACTTTTCTCTGCGGGGCAGCGCTCCTGTTGAGCGTGGCCGCTCTGCCTTTGACGTCCAAGGCATCAACCCTCACCATCTATTCCAACTTTAACTCAAACCCCAGCAACCTGTATAACTCCAACGTGGGTTGGGCCGAACTCGGCGGAAATCCCCTTGCTTATATCAGTGCCATGGCCTTCACGCCGGGCGCCAGTTACGACCTCACCCAAATCGACTTGGCAATGTTGTACGCTTACGGGACGAACAGCTTCACCCTCGACCTGGAGACTGGGAACGGGGGCGTACCCTCCAACACGATACTTCAGTCCTGGACGGTCAACAATATGCCCGCGAGCGGATCCTGCTGTGGCGTTGACACGGTCACGTCTCCCGGCATTCACTTGACAGGCGGCGACCCATACTGGCTCGTCGTGCAGGTCCCTAGCCATAATACTCGCGCGGCATGGAACTGGAACAATACTGGCGCTAAGGGAAACGTCGCTTCATCCCAAAACGGTGGGAGCACTTGGCAATCGGTGGGTGGCACGCTCGGCGCTTTTGACGTTCTGGGTCATAAACCCGCGGTGCCGGAGCCGAGCGTCGCGGCGTTGCTGGGGACTGCCTTGGCAGCCTTCTTGGTTTTCTTTCCCTTGGGATTCAGCACTCCGGCCCGGGAAGAAGGTCCAAAAATTCCAATCCCGCATGACCAGCTTGGGACGAGTCAGCCCTGCCCACCCAGGCGATGCGGGCTTTAATGAAACAGTTGGGAGCAGTACCGAGAAGGAGGCCCACCGGCTGGCCTTGGGCAAGGCTGGCCTCGGATTGCAGGCACAAGCCATGAAGAGAGAGGTCAACGGTATTCGCGAGGTATTCAGCCTCGTCACCCTCGATCACCAGAGTCACAGCCATTTGGACCCGCCGACGCTCCGGCCGGCGCTTAACAGATTGTCTGTCGTCGGGCATGCCTTAAGAATACACGGAGATGGACGGATAATCAACGGCCCTCGTTGGGGATTGAGGGCGTGACGGAAGCCCTACTGAATATATTCGATTGGAATGGACCTGGTAACCGTCGCTCCACCGGGTGCGTTAGAAGTAATGGTCAGAATCAGATCCCCGGCGTCATTCGGGATTTTCTGCGATGCTTGTACGCGCAAGTTGGCGGTGCCTGCGGCGGTAGTCGAGAAGCTAGCCCCAGGCACAGGCGTAAACGATACCCCGCTGGGAAGTACGCCTTGTGTCGCCGCCGTTACCGTATAAACACACGCCGGTGATACGGTCATAGTTATCATGTTGCTCAAATACCCTGCTGCCAATTTCCACCTGAACTTACTAGGTGAAGAAAGGGTAATGGTGGGCGTCGGGGTTACCGTGATGGTTCCCGAAACGACCACCTTGGCGCCGGTGGCGTCGCTGCCTGCGGCAGTGATTGGCCAGGCGCCCCAGTCATTGCCCTGAGGGGTTCCGGTGAGAGTGATCGCCGTCCCGCTATCCGCGATCGTGAGCCAGGGCGGACCACTGGAACTGGTCATGGAGCCTGTCACCGGAACGCTGGCGGTGTAACTATACGGGACGCAGATCGTTGCGGTAGTGGGGCCTGGATACGGTACGGTAGTCGGCCCCGGCGTGCTGGGGGGGCAGCCCCACAGCGCGAGCAAGGCGATGCAGGGGATCACACAAAACAGGTAATTTTTTCGTTCCATAGACAGGAACCTCCTTCCATTTTGATTTCAGCGAGGAGCCCTACCGCGGTCTGACTGGGAATTTTAGGAATAAGCCAATTGCCAGGACATTAAATAATGCAGACGATGGTATCGCACAAAATGTCCGTCGCTGTCAACAACTATTTTTCCGCCGTTTCTCCTGAACCTGCTACCCGCTTGAATTCGGAGCCCGCCAGGTGTAGGTTAATAGTCCTCAGGGAAATAGAATCGCAAATTCCGTGGTGAAAACTCCAAAGGGGCCACGGACTTCGACTTCTCCTTCGATTTCGAGCCGGTCAATGCGCCACCCCCCGGACAGCCGCCGGCGGGAACTACCACCGTGACATTTTCGAACGCCAATAAAGCAATCATTGGGGAGGGTACCGGGAAGCTCTAGCTTAACCCACGCCGATGAAGCTGTGAAGAAATAAACCATTTCGCGCAGAGACGCAGAGGCGCAGAGGTCAAAAAGAAAACAAAGCAGTTGTTAATATTGAATCTCTGCGCCTCTGCGTCTCTGCGCGAGATGCTCTTGCTCGTTCAGCGGGTAGCTACGGTCAGTGCTTTCCTGACTGTGGCTACCCCTTATGGTTTGAACCAAGGAGGGGGGGCACTTCGACCAAAAACCGAAGTGCCCACTTGGTTTTTGAGGCTGGACTTCAGGGGGTTATCCTGAACGGTAGTGGCATGCGGAGCATCATCACTACTCCGCATTTTTAAGAGTTCGGCTTGCGCGACTACGGTGTCTCTGCTCATTAGATTAAGGTCATTGTAACGGATGTAACATGGACTGTCTATCCTAAACTGTACAGCGGGGTAGCGCAGAGGGAGGCGTACTTTGCCTTCCTCTCCCGGTTCGCAATCCCGGCCCTGTTCATTGCCGCGCAATGAAAAAGGGCCGCAGAGTAATCCGGCTCGGAGCCGGATAACTCTGCGCTCGCTCGACCGCTGCAAGCGGTATCAGCACGACCCGCGGGTCAGACAGTTTCTCACCATAGTGAGGTCCTGAATCACATACAGAACCGGGCTAGTGGGATAAGCAACGACGTAGAGCAGGCCGCGCGTTGAATCGACTCCCATGCCCGCGACCGCGGAAGGCAGCGAGATGGTAGCCAGGAGTACACCCGTCGTGTCGTTCCTCACTTCGACGGTGCTCGCCGCCGTGTTGCTCACATAAAGGTGATCCAGGGCCTTATTGACGACTATGGGGCCGGGGCTGTACGTCAACGTGACAGTCTTCAGAATGGAGTCCGTGGCCCCGTTAACGATTTGAAGGCTATCTCCGGAAACTGCAAATAGGCGGTTCGTGGCGTCGTCCACGGCCTGGACGCACCCGAACGGCGTTGACGTCACTTCAAAGGTTGTTGGACTGATCTCTTTCGGGGCGCCGGAAGGGCAGATGTAAAGCTTTCCGGACTGCGGATTGACGATGATGGGGCCCTGGACGCCTCCGGAGCCAATGGGGCCGGCAATCGTCTCGAAGTTGTTAGCGTTGTAGACCCAAATCGGATCATCATCTGCTCCGCACTGCGCGCCCGCCCACACCCGGCCGAGCTTGCAGTCGAAACTCGTCTCGCCGGGGCATCCACTAGCCCCAAGCGTTTCCAGCAGGTCGTTGGTTTTACCGGCGAAAACCTGCACCGTGCCTCCATACAGCGTGGCGGCCCAGTAGTTATCATTCTTCATGTCGACGCTTACGCCGCCGTCCGTGCTGGAGACCAGCGAGGCTGTGTAAGTGCTGCCATTCACGACCGCGATGTTATCCCCGGATGTAAGGAACGAGCTCGAGACATAGATCAGGTCAAGCGCGGGGTTCACGGCCACGCTGCAACACGCACTTGCATTTGGCAGTGGTACCGTGGCGACGATCTTCTGTGCTTTGGCGTCCACCGCGGGCCAGACGAGGGCGGCGAGTAGAGACAAGCAACAAACGATTCGGCTGAATTCATTCCTCTTCCTTAACCAGTTTCGCGTGGCTGGCAAGAAACACCTGGTCCGCATTCCTGGTTTGGGTAATGATTGCCCATGCAGAACGCATCCCGATACCATCGTGCTCCCGGCAGATCCATCATTCATCACATCCTCCTTCTCGGATTCGGTGGTGAAATGGTAATGCCGCCGGTTCTCCGAGGGGCATCTCGAACCACCACGGTGAACCCGCTACCAGAAACCCCGCACGAGCGATTACCCTCAGCGTCCACTAGAGATTTCAAACTCGTGGTTCTGACCGTCCCGAGAGGTGCATTTTGAGGTGACTGGCGTGTCTGCACAATAGTACAGGCGTACTGCGGATGTCCCAGTTATTCCGGTCCGACCGGAATTACTTCGAGGCCTTTCGTTATCGGGTATTAATAGGTATGTATACGTTATCATGTTAAGAACCGCAGAGGAACGCCAACTACGCGTACCTCTGCGCTACCCCGCTTCGAAATTGCGACCCTTATCTACTGTTTTTGTAGCGACATGCTCACTCCGCCAAGCCTGTCCTGGCCCAAGATTCAGGAGGGCTTTGCCGAGATGGAACAACGCTACGGGGCCACGATACTGAAGCTCAACCGATTTGCGTCACTTGCTTATCAGTACCATGACCGGGAAATCGCGAAAAGCGCATTGGCCCGGATTGGTGACCGGTGGGACATTTCAGTTTGGCAGGACCAAGCCACCTTCGACCTTGCGAGATCCTGGGCGGGGCTCACGAACCCTTAGTCGGTAGCGCGGACCTGCTTTTTAGGTCCGCGGCTTTTTGCTGTTATTTGGGGACGAGCCGCGGACCTAAAAAGCAGGTCCGCGCTACTCACTTTTGCCTTTTGACTTTTGCGCTTTGCGTTTTGACTTGCTTTTCCGGCCCCGCCCCTCCGTGCTTCCTCAAGCCACTTCCTCAATGACCTGCCGGAAGAGTTGAAGCTCTTTGTCCTGGGCAAATTCCCCCGCGGCCTGGAGGGCTCGCTCCGCCATTTGAGCCAGACGCTGGCGATTGTGGGCCAGTTCTTTGACGACGGCGGCCAGCGCGGCGGAATCGTCGGGGTCGATCACCACTCCGCAGCCATAGCGACGCACTATGCGCGCCGCATCGCTTGCCTCGGGGGCCAGCGCCAAAACCGGCCGGCCCGCCGCCAGGATTGAATAGAGTTTGCTCGGCACCACGACTCCTTCGAGACCGCGCTTGATCGTCACCAGATGCAAGTCTCCCGCGGCCAGCACATAGGGTACCTGATGAGAAGCACGAAATGCCTGAAACCTAACATTGCCCACGCCCTCGGCGAAGTCTTCCACCTGGGAACGCATCGCCCCCTCACCCACGAAAATAAAGCCGACCCCTTCGTGGCTCAGAAGCTGAGCCGACTTAATGACCGTTTCCCAAGCTCCGTAAAAGCCCAGGTTGCCGGCATGAAGCACCACAAAAGGAAAACCGCTCCGAACCTCCTGGATGACGGGATGGTCATGAGCCGTCACCGGCGCGGCCACTTGCGTGCCATCCCGGACCACCACTACGCGCGCGGCGTCTATTCCTTTGGCAATGATGCGCTGGCGCGTGTCATCCCCCAGAACGATCACCCGGCTGGCCCGCCGCAGCGCCCGCCGGTGGAGCGCGTCCCACATCCGCACCCACCAGGAGGGGCGCACGATGTTTCCGGCGAGCGCCATCTCCGGGTAGAGGTCGCGAATATTGTAAACGAACGGTTTCCGTTTGAGCCAAGCCACGAAGGCGCCCACGATGCCCTCGAAGGGCGGATCGGTCATGGCAAGGACCAAGTCTGTCCGTACCACCAGGGCGCGCGGGATCGAAAGAGTTACATAGGAGAGGTAATTCCAAAGGCGCTGCCGCATCCGAAAGCGTGGGAACGTGGTCGAGCCCACACGCTCCACCACCGCCTGGCCGCGCCGGTCACGCCGGAAGAGGTAAAAAGGGTGCCTTTCGGAAGGATCGTACGAAGGACGGCCGCAGAGCACGGTGACTTGATGGCGTTCGGCCAACGCATCCACCACCACCGCCGCCATGTGCGCGGTCGCCGCCGTGTCGGGGGGGAAATATTCGTTCAATAGAAGAATGCGCAATCAGTGAGCTGGTGGCCGCTTACAACCCTGGCCCCAAAGGGGCATAAGCGTTAACCTAAGGGTGGAAGCGTCGCAAAGCCCGCGAAGCGGGCACCGTCATTTGGCCCACGGCGAGCCAGCCGTGGGAAGGCCGCAAGGCAGAATGAAGGTTTAAGCCCCGGAGGGGCGAAGTCATTTAGCCCACGGTGAGCCAGCCGTGGGA
>Ga0209039_10000330_pt1 | contig 45859 bp, 35 predicted proteins | sample BogFormECP12_OM1_FD_188238 | JGI IMG/M metagenome (GOLD analysis project Ga0209039, IMG submission 188238) | Bog forest soil microbial communities from Calvert Island, British Columbia, Canada - ECP12_OM1 (SPAdes) (version 2) | ecosystem: Environmental > Aquatic > Freshwater > Wetlands > Bog ...
CATCGATGCCGTGTCCTTTCTAACCCGGATCATCGGCATTGGCATGGTTTCCCTGGTTCAAGAAAAAATTAAGTGAGGTGGATGAATCTCATTTAGTGAGTATGATTAATACCAAGTATGCCCCGGCAGGCCGCGTGTCTCAACGCGAGATCGAGCGGCAAGCCTCTATTTTTAGTGAAAATGGTGTCCTGGAGCTATTTCTCGGAAGAATTCCGGCCATATTCCTTGTCATCAACCAGCAACGACAGATCGTGTACATGAACAAGGGCGCCCTTGATTTCACCGGTCTTCACGAAGTTTCCGATGCAATCGGGAAGCGACCAGGTGAATTGATGGACTGCATTCATGCACAAGAGGAGCTAGATGGTTGCGGGACATCGGAGGAATGCACGTATTGCGGCGCGGTGAATGCCATTTTGGACGCTCAAAAGAACGGTGAAATTGCCGTGAGAGATGCGAGGTTACTGTTGGGGAATGACCATTCGGCATTTGATCTTCGCATTTACGCCGCACCATTGCAGATCGATGAAGATACATTCACCGCCATCACGATCGAGGACATCCGCCACGAGAAATGGCACACGTTTCTCGAACGAATTTTCTTCCATGATATCTTGAACACGGCGAGCGGACTCGTAGGCACTATCGAGCTGGCGAGAAAATACAAGGGAAAGGTGAACACGGACGAATTGCTCGCGCGCGCTGACGACATGGTCCAAAATTTGATAGAGGAAATCAAGTCGCAGCAGTTGTTGACCGCTGCCGAGGCAAAGATCTTGTCTCTCAATCTCCGATCTTGCAGGACGAAAGATGTGATCGAGGAAATCCAGAAGTTGTATTCAAGCATGGAGATTGCCAATGATAAAACGGTCCAGCTCGACGCCGGGGCCGAGGACATCGAAATGGTCACGGATATCACGTTGTTAAAGCGCATCCTCGGAAATATGGTAAAAAATGCATTGGAAGCAGTGCAAGAGCAAGATACGGTCACGATCGGCTGTAATCTCGTCGATGACAGGGTGCAATTCACCGTGCACAACCCGGGGTTCATTCCTCGGAACATCCAACTCCAGATTTTCAAGCGGTCATTTTCCACCAAGGGAAAGGACCGGGGTCTGGGCACCTATAGCATGAAATTACTTGGCTCGTTCTTGAATGCCAGCGTGTCATTCACTACGTCGAAGGAAAACGGAACATTGTTCATCTTGGATTGCCCGATCGAGGTACCAGAGAAAGATTCCGAAGTAACTTGAACCTTGTCGCAGGGGGCTAGTTTCTTGTCAAAATACCTCGAACCAGCACGGGAAATCGATGTCGCCAGGACATATGACGTGATCGTGGTCGGTGGTGGCGTTTCTGGTACTGTCGCGGCGATCGCCAGCGCTCGGAACAAGGCGAGAACGCTCTTGATCGAGCAATTTGGCTTCCTCGGTGGCACGGCAACCGCGAGCTTGATGAACAACATCAATGGCTTTCGAAACCAGGTCGAGCCCGACGCTACCCAAACCGTGAAAGGCATCGCGGAAGAGATCATCTTGAAACTCAGGGATATCGATGGCCTTGGCAAGAGCCCGTACGCGCAAAAAGACTTTTCAACCGAACCAGGCCAATTATCCTACTCGTATTGCATCGACCCCGAGAAATACAAGCATGTCGTGCTTGATATGGCAATCGATGCCAACGTGGACATCTTGTTTCACACCTTTTTTTCCCAGCCAATGATGGAAGAAAACGTTGTGACCGGAGTCATCGTGGAAAACAAGTCCGGCCGCCAAGCAATCGCAAGCAAGATCACCGTTGATGCTACCGGCGACGGGGATGTCGCTGCTCGTGCCAGCGCACCATTTTGGGAAGCAATGCATGAGGACAAGAAGCTCGTTGATGGCCTCATGTACAAGATATCTGGACTCAAGGAGATACCATTCGGGAACTGCCGGTATGGCGAAAGCGCGGTCGTGTGGGGTCCTTCCATGGTGTGGGGACGCAACGATGGCTGGGAAATCTCGAATGCAGAGATCGCCACTCGGTCAGAAGTGTACAATCACTTTGATCACTTGGTGAAAGCAAATCCCGCGCTAGAAACAGCAGGAGCATATGTTGCGGAGACGCCGGCCATGATTGGCATCCGGCAAACGCGATTTATCGAGGGAGAATACAAGCTCACCGCGGATGATGCCATCAGCGGCCGCCGGTTCGATGACGTGGTCGCGATCAGCTCGGCACCCATCATCAATTATTATGGATATAGGCGATTCCTTGAACACGAGGGGTACGACATTCCCTACAGGTGTCTCGTCCCGAAGGACATAGATAATTTGCTCATTACCGGTCGCTGCATTTCCTCAGAGCAACAGCCCTTCGAATCACACCGTTCCCAAGCACCCATGATGGCCATCGGGCAAGCCTCCGGAACAGCGGCGGCCTTATGCGCCATGCACGACGTGCCGCCACGACAGCTTGACGTGAGTTTATTACAGCAATCGTTGAAAGACCAGGGCCAAGAATTAAGAAGGTAACGTGATGGAACCATGAACCGCTGGATCCTCTCTTTACCCCCGAATCGCGCGCGTCGAAATTATCGCGGCGGCAAATTGCTAGATCGATTCGAAGCAAAGAAAACCTGCAAGGATGGCATTCGCCCCGAGGATTGGATCGCCTCCTTGACTCCTGCCAAGAATCCCGGGATGCCGGTGATCGAGAACGAGGGCCTAGCAACCGTAATCAATGATGATGGCCAACCAATATTGCTAAAAGACCTCATCGAAAAGGATCCTGTCCACTTTTTTGGTGAACAATACATAAACGATCACGGGACAAGCCCGACGTTTTTGCTAAAGCTGCTCGATTCGGCAATCCGGCTCAACGTTCAGGTTCACCCGACCAGGGAATTCGCCCAGCAAGTCTTGGGCGCGCCGTACGGAAAACTCGAGTGCTACCACATCATCGACGTGCGCCCCGGCATAGATCCCTACATCCGGCTAGGGTTCCAACACCCGCCGAGCCGGGAGGAATTCAAACGCATCGTGATGGAGCAAGATATCTCGGCGATGGACGCGTGCTTCGAGCCCGTGCCCGTGCAAAAGGGTGAAACATGGCTGGTGCCTGGTGGCTTGCCGCATGCAATCGGCGAGGGCCTGTTTCTCATCGAGATCATGGAACCATCGGATCTGGTAGCACGTTTCGAATTCGAGCGTGCTGGCATCGTTGTGCCTCCCGAAGCGCGCTTTCTTGGACGCGATGTCGATTTCGCGCTAGATATGCTCGATTGTTCCCAGCTTTCCGCGAGTGCCGCGAGAAAAAAATACGAGATCAAGCCTAAGATCACCAGCGATGAAGAAGTTTGCAAGGAGGAAATGCTTATTGACGAGGATCGCGTTGACTGCTTTCGCGTGAAGAAGATAAAGGTTACTGCTAAATCAACGTTATATAAGGATCCGCAATTCCTTACCTGCATCGTGCTTCAAGGAGTTGCCAAGGTCGACGTCCACGGTGACAAGGTGCGCGTGCAGAAAGGAAGCAAGTTTCTCGTGCCTGCAGCCGCGGAACAATTGAGCATCGTCCCCATCTCGGACGAGCCATTGATTGCAGTTGCTTGCTTTCCCGGAAAAGAATAAGACAGACCCGTTGCTTTCTATCTATTCCGCATCGTCCTTGAATCATGCCTTTATTCACTATAAACGAAGTCAACAATGATCATGAATGAAAAACGCGATTTTTTAATCATTCCCGATTTAACTGCAAGGGAATTGCGCTCGGTCCTCGATCTCGCGAAAACCATGAAAGCCGATCCGAAGCGATATGCCAAGGCGCTCGAGGGGAAGGAGCTCGTCATGTTGTTTCAGAAGACATCGACGCGGACTCGTTTGTCGTTCGAGGCCGGGATGCACCAACTCGGGGGAAACGCGATTTTTCTTGATTGGACGAGAACGAATTTAACCCTTGGAAGCCTCGAAGACGAATCCAAGTCGATCGCAAGATACGTCGATGCGATCATGGCGCGAGTCTACAAGCACGAGGACCTGGAAGCCATGGCAAAGGCATCCCGCGTTCCGGTGATCAATGGCTTGTCAGACACCGCGCACCCATGCCAGGCACTCGGTGACATGCTCACGATCGAAGAATATTGTCCAAGTCCCCTGGATATCAAGGTTGCGTTCATTGGCGATGGTACCGACAATGTTTGCATGTCACTCATAGAGATCTGCGTGATGCTCGGCGTTCGACTAACGGTCATCGCACCGCCAGAATATACAGTACCCGAAACCATGCTCGCGTGGCTAGAAACCACCGATCTCGATCATCTTGTAACGGTTACGCCGGACATCGAGACGGGAATATATGGGGTAGACGTGATCTACACCGACACATTCGTGTCGATGGGACAAGAAGATCAGGCGGAGCAAAAGATTACCCTCTTGAAACCATACCAGCTGAACCAGGCCATCGTGAATTTATCGGGGAAAAATCCATACATCATGCACTGCCTGCCCGCGCATCGCAACATTGAAATAACATCGGACGTGCTCGATTCTACACGAAGCATCGTTTTCGATCAAGCAGAAAACAGGATGCATGCGCAAAAAGCATTGCTGGTATTCTTGCTAAATCCCGGCTTTGAGCCGTGAAAAAAAGAATGCTTGGCTATTTTTGAGATTCTACTAGTATCGTGTTACCGTGGTGTTATCCATGCTCATAGGAACTAGGATCGTCGTGGATATCAAGGTGCATCAGCATGGATTCATCACGATACAATCTCATGAAAATCTTGTCAAGCAAGGAATCCCTCATCCAGGATAAAGGAAACTGGTATTGCCGAACGGTTCAAAAAGCGCGCTTCGACAAGCTGGATGTCGTCATCGAGACATTTGAGAAACTTTGATGGAATTTCGACTTTCTCCTTTTTTACATCCCGTATTTTTTTAAAAGACATTCGTTGCTTGATGCCGTTTGCAAATTCCCGTGTTAATAATTGGACGACCTTTACTCAAATATTAAATATCCGGATTTTATTCGTAATTTATGGTCTCACGGCTCAGTCCGGTTTCGGATGACCAGGCGACCGCGAAAATGATTCTCGGGGATATTGGAATTCAAATACTCGATGCAATTCGCTTTGGCCCGATCGATAGAGAAATTATCCGAGTCATGACCGGCGTTCCCATGTCTTGCATCGAGGGACGGCTTCGCGTGTTAACGGAAATGGAACTGATCCGCGAGGATGAGCGGGGATACATCTTGTCGCAATGTGGCATGGATTTCCTGAGCTCGTGCCATTAAGCATTTAACGAATTTTTTAAAAAAAAGATTTGCCAGAAGCAAGAATTTTGTAATATCTTAAAAATTTCACGTGTATTCGAAGGCATCTTTCAATCGTATATCACGCGATGAGCTGCCGATGAGGATCTTGAATTCACCTGGCTCCGCGATCCACTCATTCTTACCATCGTCAAAAAAGGCGAGATCGTTCCTGCCAAGCTCGAACACGATGGTTTCCTGGTGGCCCGGATCGAGAAATGCCTTCTTGAACCCCTTGAGTTCCTTGAGCGGTCGAGGCACCGTCGATTCCACGTCTTGCATGTAAAGCTGGGCCACCTCAGCACCCGAACGCTCTCCCGTGTTGGTGATGTCAAACATGATCGCAATTTTTTCATCCCCGGCGAGCGTGTTCGTGCTCAAAGAAAAGTTATCGTATTGGAATGGCACGTAGGATAGGCCATAACCGAACGGGAACAATGGTTCGATGTTACGCGTGTCAAAGTGCCGATACCCGACAAAGACGCCCTCGTCATAATATATCTTATTTGTTTTGAAATCCCCTGGAAAGGTTCTTCGTGACGCGTGTGCGGGTGAATCCTCCAGCTTCTTCGGAAACGTGATGGGCAATTTTCCAGATGGGTTCACGTCACCGAAGAGGATATCGGCTATGACATGCCCTGCTTCCATGCCTCCATACCACGATTCCAGCACCGCGGGAACTTTATCGATCCACCCGTCCATGGTTACCGGACTTCCATTAACCAGCACGACGATCGTTGCCGGGTTTTTCGTAACCGTTTCCTTGATAAGTGCCACATGCTTTTCTGGCAATTCCAATTTCTTTCTATCAGCCCCTTCGGAATCGTTGCCAAGCATGTGGTTTAATCCTACGATGACCACTGCAGCATCTGCTCCGGCTGCATCGTTCACGATCTTGACTTTACCCTTGCATTTTTCCTTGATCCCGCGCAAGGGTGTGATCTCGTACGGCGGCATCACGTGGGAGCTACCGCCACCCGCGAGGATGTTCGCAATCCCGAGGATGCTGAGGCGGGCCGTGTTCTTGTTTGCATTTGGCCCGATGACTGCAAGGGTCTTGATCCGTGACGTGTCGAGAGGCAAGAGAGCGTTGTCATTCTTGAGCAAGACCATGCCCTCGCCAGCGATTTTGCGTGCCAAGGCTTGATGGCCAGCCGTATTTCTTGCCCCTTTGGGCAACGATGCAGGATCATCAAACATGCCAATAAGGAACATAACCCGCAACAAGCGCCGGATGTTCTCGTTCAAGGTTTCCTCGGTGAAATCACCTGCCTTAAACGCCTTGCTCATTTTACCCGGCGTCATCTTGCCAAGAGGATTTTTCCCGGGCATATCGACGGAAATGCCGGCATTGACACATGCACCGGCGCCTTTCGTCGGGGCGGTGGCATTCCAGTCGGAAATCACGCACCCCTTGAAACCCCATTGATCTCGCAACCGGGTTGTCATCAAGTCCTTACTTTCGGACGCGTAGACTCCGTTGATACGGTTGTAACTGGACATGACCGTCCACGCGCCACCATCCTTGATTGACGCCTCGAACGCCGGAAGATAAATCTCTTGAAGCGCGCGTTCGGACACTTCCGAGCTCATCCTGATGCGACGAGTCTCGGAATTGTTGCAAGCGAAGTGCTTCGCGCACGCCGCGACACGTTGACTTTGAATGCCGCGGATCGTGGCAGGCGCCAGTTTCTTCGCGAGAAATGGATCCTCCGACAAGTACTCGAATGTCCTGCCACACAGCGGGCTCCGCATGATATTCATGCCAGGCCCAAGTTGCACGTGCCGATTGCACGCGCGGGCTTCCTGGGCCACGGCGGCACCGAATTCTTCCAGCAATGAAGGATTCCACGTGGCACCCATTAGAATCCCACACGAGAAGAATGTGTTTCGCTTTCCCCCCGTTCCATGGGGTCCAACCCCGTGCGGCCCATCCGTCGTGCCAAGACTCGTGATACCCAACCGCTTGATGGAATTGAGCAACGCGAAGTTTTTACCATGGCTGAGCTTGAACTTTTCCTCCAGGGTCAACTGCTTCAAGAGATAATCGACACGCGTATCCAGATCCAGATTATTATCACGAATTGGAACAATCCTTTCATTGCTCATAGTTTCAAGCTTCGTATACGATAGATGTCAAATAATTGGGAATGAGACCATTTAATAATACCATCATTGACATCGTTTTGCTAGTTTTAGTATGTCTATGCAGTTATTACCAAATCAATAAATATCGAGGGACTCGTGATTTTACCCAAGAAATGTTATTAAACCGGTCATGAGCAAGGTCGTAAGGAGCATGGTTCGAATTGAAAATAAAAAGGTTGTACCTATAATTATGGTAGTATTCGCGTTAATCTTGTTCTCTTCACAATTCAAGAATTCTTCATTGCATGACAATGCAAATGGAATGAAAAACCTGGGAGGCATAGCAGTATCTGCCAACCCGCCAGTTTTGACCAACTCCGGCGTGGTTCCCAGCATTGGTACCCACACCATGTCTTTTAATTTTTCTACAAGATATAGCGACGCGGGGGACAATCCACCCGTGTTCATCAATGTCGTGATTAACAACACCACTAATCACATGTCATGGAATAACCAAACTGGCAACAATTACACGGCAGGCGTGGTGTATTACAAGGTAATTTCCAATTTCACGACCGGATACTATGTGTTTTACTTCTCGACGGGAGATGGATCGTTAAACACGACGACGCTGACATACCACGTTAACGTGACCGACACCCCGCCTCGATTATCCAATTCCGGTGTAAATCCTGCTATTGGCATTCCATCTGAGGCCTATAATTTTTCGACGCAATACAGCGATGTATATGACCACGCACCCGCGATCATCGATGTCGTGATAAACGGTATCACGCACGCTCTTTCATGGAACGCCCAGACGGGTAACAATTATACAAGGGGCGTGGTTTATTATTACAAGGTTTCCAATTTCACGGCCGGATATTACCCGTTTTACTTCACGACGGGGCATGATTGGTTCAACACGACGACGTCGACGTATCACGTGAACGTGACAAGCAGCCATCCTCGATTATCTTACCCTGGTGTAGTTCCTACCATTGGCACTGACTTGCTCTCTTATAATTTTTCTACGAGGTATGGCGATGTTTATGGCAATGCGCCCGCGTTCATCGACGTCGTGATCAATAGTGAAACACAACATCTCACGATGAATGCTCAAACGGGCAGCAATTATACAAGAGGCGTTGTTTACTACACGATAATTTCCAATTTCACGGTTGGATACTATTCGTTTGTCTTCAAAGCGGGAGATGGTTGGTTCAATACGACAACATCGACGTATCACGTGAACGTGACCGACACCCCGCCTCGATTATCTAACCCTAGCGTGGCTCCTGCAATTGGTATCCCCTCGCAATCGTATAACTTTTCAACACGATATAGCGACGTGTACGGTAATTCCCCTGCGTTCATCAACGTGATGATCAATGGCAACACGCAACATCTCACGAGGAACAATCAAACGGGCAGTAATTATACAAAAGGCGTCATCTATTACACAATCATTTCCAATTTCACGCTTGGATACTACTTGTTTAACTTCACGGCAAGCGACGGCTGGTTTACCACGATATCATCGACATATCACGTGAACGTGACGAACACTCCGCCCCGATTATCCAATTTCGGAGTAAACCCAATAGTGGGAAGTCCCTCGCAAGCGTATAACTTTTCGGCTCGATATAGCGACGCGTATGGCAGAACCCCCGCATTCATCGACGTCGTGATCAATAGCTCGACGCAGCATCTTTCGAGGAACGTTCAAACGGGCAGCAATTACACGCGGGGTGTTGTCTATTACACGATCATTTCCAATTTCACGAGTGGAAATTACACGTTTTTTTACAAAACGGGAGACAATTGGTTCAACACGACAACGTCGACGAATAAGGTGACCGTAAGATTTCCACCCCAATTGTCCAATGCCGGTGTAACTCCAGCTATTGGCATCCCCTCCCAAATGTATAATTTTTCTGCTCGATACAGCGACGCGTATGGCACGGCACCCGTGTTCATCGACGTCGTGATCAATGGCTCTACGCAGCATCTATCAAGAAATGTCCAAACAGGCAACAATTACACGCGGGGCGTCGTTTATTACACGATCATCTCCAATTTCACGACCTACTATTATCCATTTTACCTCACGACAGGCGATGGCTGGTTAAACTCGACTACCATCATATACCACGTGAACGTGACTATTACCCCGCCTCGATTATTCAATCGTGGCGTGAATCCTAGTGTTGGTGCTGTCTCCATGGTCTATAATTTTTCATCCAGGTACAGTGATGTCTATGGATTGGCCCCGGTGTTCATCGACGTCGTGATAAATGGAACGACGCAACATCTCTCTAGAAACCTTCAAACGGGTAACAATTACACGAGAGGTGTGGTTTATTACAAAATAATTTCCAATTTCACAATTGGAAGTTACACGTTTTTCTTCAAGACAGGCGATGGTTTGTTCAATACAACGACATCGACAATACTTTTAAAAGTGGTTCCAGCATATCCTATAACCTCTAGTAGCTCGTATTTCCAGGGTTTTAATTCCAACTATAATTCAACAACTTGGAAATGGACGAGCACGACCAACCGCAATGCATGGACAATCTCGACCACTACATATCACTCAGGCAATTCATCAATAGGCATGCAAGGAGCGGGAATACCCATCACCAATCCTCCTGTCGAAAATGGCTTACTGATTTCACCGCTCTTTGATTTGACAAAGAATTTCCAGTACGAACTCACGTTTGATTACTTATTATATCTTGGCGTGAGTACACTCGAAATCCAGGTGAACATGTCTGGAACGTGGGTTGTTGTTCCAATAGCACTTGGTACAACAGGAGCTTGGCAACAAATTCAGCAGAACATGTCCCAGTACAAGGGATCCTACGTTCAAATCGGGTTCACGTTTACCGGGATTGCCGGGACGTATCTCTATCTCGATGATTTCTTGATCCAGACCATGGGAAACGCAACCATCACTTACGCGGCGGTAACTCCATATCAGGGCAATCTTTACGATGTTTTTCAACTCGAGATTGAATATCAAGATTCTCATAACATTCTACCTAATAGCCTCTACCTTTCCATATGGAATGGCAATACCCCGAATGTCATGCAAATCAACTTTACCCAGGACAACTCGAGCATCTTGACCGATATCAATGGTAAATTTTATCACTGCAATTTTCAAGTCATCGACATTGCCAATCCCGTGCTCTGGGTAGATAGCGACCATGGCTCGTGGTGCGTGTCAAAAACCCCGTTTTTTGTCTCCATCGATCAAACTATTCCACTGGACACCACGGGATTTCCCCTCACGCTCAATTTTGAAAATAGTTCGTATCCGTATTACACTTTGAACAATTATGCGTTTTCCAGTACTGGCGTGAATATCGACACAATCGGAGGAAATAACACAAACCATTACTTTACGACGGGAACTTATGCAGGAACCACGAGTGGCACGAAACAATCCGTGAAACTTGGTTTAGCAACTTACTTGATATCCATGTATTCCGATGTTGAAGTGTTCATTCATTTTGATTCCCAAACTACGATCATCGGCGGCACCAACAGCTTTTCCCTGGACATGACGACCGACAACGGCGCGACGTGGACAACCTTGTGGCAAACAACGGCAGCTGCCACGGGACGCATCACGGTGAACTTGACCTCGTCAAAGAACCAAACAGCAAGCTTCCGCTTCATGCTCCAGACCTCGACCCTCGGCGGTATCATAGAGGCAACATGGATTATCGACAACATCAGCATCTACGAGGTTGACACCACGCCGCCTACTATGTCAATTAACATAAGCCCTGGTCAGGTTCTTCAAGGTACCGTGCTTGTGAACATGACGATCCACGTCCCACATCATTTTAGAGTGGTTGAAGTGATGATCCTTCTCGATGGCATATCAATCGGCAATATAACAACGTTCAAGAATAACGTAGCGAGTATAATGCTTGACACGACCAAGTTCTCGAACGGGAATCATACGCTGACCATCGTGGTTATAGATAACAGCGGAAACCAGAAAACATACGCGGTATCCGTTAATCTCGATAACACGCCCTATTTGTTCTATATTATCATTCTTGCCGTAATCGCCGCAGCTGTTATCATCGGGGTGATCGCGATCAAGAAAAACACCCGGCGCCTTCGCAACATCCCGCTGTATTTGAATAAACGCATCATGCTCAAACAAATCAAGCCAACGAAGGAGATTGCCGAGAAGATACTCCTGATCACGGGCATTTTCAGGCGTATCACGGCCGCCGAACTTGCAAGAAAACTTCAGCTTCCGAACGTGACTCAAAGCAACGTGCTCGGTTACCTTCGGTTCATGCTTGCTGAAAATATGATCCACGGAAATATCGATGATTCCACAAGTACCTTCACTCGAACTTTTCCGGAAAAGATGAAAGTAACATTAGATGGTAAAGAAGGAATAATACTCGATTATCTAAACCACAACGACCGCGTAGAAATCGGAGATCTCATCAAAGATCTGCAACTTGAGAACGTCACCCGCGAGGCATTGGAAGACTTCATCCTGGGCCTTGTTATGGCGAGAAAGATCAGCTGTTACTTTGATGGCAATACCATCATCAAGGAAAAAGCACCAACCACAATGACAAAACCAATTACCGTGAAACCGGAACATTCCGAGGTAACGACCACCTCGTTTGAAAAACCGGAAAAACAGGATCGAATGGCCACGCCCGCTTCTAAACCAACCAAGAAGAAAATACTTGCCGAGAGTGAACGGCAGGTCCTAGAGTACTTGTCGGGTAAAAGCCGTGTTACATTCGATGAATTGACCGAGGAAATGCAGCTCGAAAGCTTCGATCGTGACACGATTGAAGATTTCATCGTCGGCCTTGTTGGTAACGGAAAAATCAAATGCCATTTCGATGGCGATGTCATCGTTAACGATGTTATTCTTTCGGAAAAAACAGATGCATCAGCGCAAGGTTCTGATAGTATTATGGATGTTACCACTGCGGAACCGATAGCTGAACCACCGATCGAACCAAGCCCTCGTGATTTAACCAAGATCAAGCCCCAAAAACTCAAGACTCCAGAGGAGAAGATGTCCATCGCAGATAAAAAGGACGAGTTGATCGAGCTCGTCGCGGCCCGTGAAAAGATTTCGTTCGACGAGATCAAGGACGAGCTAAGTCTCGATGAATCGACCGATGCCATCGAGGACTTCTTATTCGACTTGATCAAGAACCGTGAAATTAAAGGCATCATCCAGGACGATTGTTTCCTCTCCATGTAATATATTTTATGCCTTTTTGTGGTTTTTCTCTCCTCTTTTTTCCACCGCCGGTTCAGATTATTGTTTTAATAACATGGGGTTTTAATTTCTCTGAACTAAGGAGATCTTGATAGATTGCCGCTGAAAGTTAGCGAGCACCATGACCAGCAACGATAATAGGCTCCTCCTGGGCGACTGCAGGACATTATTGACGTCGTTGGATGACGATTCCATCGACACGTGCATTACATCCCCACCTTACTGGGGCTGTCGCGACTACGGCATCGACGGCCAGATCGGCATCGAACTAAACCCATTTGATTACGTGAACGAGCTCGCGGGCATCTTCTCGATCGTGAAAGCCAAGCTCAAGCCCGAAGGAAGTCTGTTTGTCATCATCGATGATGTCTGGGTCTCGAACTGGACCCGGTGTCGCAAGAACACGTGGATCTCATCGAAGGACGGGGATGACGAGGGAGTCTCGAACGAGAACATACCGGACAAGTGCAAGATCCCACGCAATTGGCCCAAGACGCTTGGCATGGATTGGTTCAAGGCCAAGCAAAAGATGCTCCTCCCTGAGCGATTGACCATCAAGATGCAAGAACAGCAAGGTTGGTTCTTTCGCGAGAAATTGATCTGGTACAAGCCAAACGCGGGCAATTACACGAACATCCGAGACCGGTTCGCGCATGCATATGAATACGTGCTCCACTTCACGAAATCGCAGTATTATCACGTGAACATGGAGGCGATCAAGGATCCGGTAACGGGAAAACTCCAGCGCGATGTGCTTTCCATTCCCATCGAACGATCGACCAGCGAGCATTCTGCCGTGTTTCCCAAGGCGCTTGTCAAGCTTCTAATCGAATTTTCGTGCCCTCCTGAAGGTATTGTACTGGATCCATTCTGCGGTACGGGAACCACGCTCGTGGTCGCAAAAGCCTTGAAACGTTCGTATATCGGCATCGAGCTTTCGGAGGCGTATTACAACGTCGCCAAGGACCGCATTAAAACCGGCGAGGAGATTCGAGGCCATGGGAAAAATTCGAGCTTGCTGGAGTGGACTTGATATATGAAGGAATTGCTTGGCATCCGAGGCATCATCACGGTCTTGAACACACCGTTCACGGCCGATGATGAAATCGATACAGAATCGCTGAAACGCAACATCAACGAGGCGGTTCATGCGGGAGTGGCAGGTTTTTTAGTGCCAGCAATGGCGTCGGAGGTCGAGAAATTGTCCGACGCGGAGCGTGATCTCGAGATCACCACGGTCCTCGACGAGGTGAGGGACAAGATCCCCGTGATCGGTGGTGCATCGGCCCCAACTCCGGAAGCTCGGGCAATATATGCCCGGGCTGCTATCGACGCGGGATGTGACGGCATTCTCGTCAATATCCCGTATGAACAAGATATCCAATATGCCGCTGACGTAGATGCCATTGCCAAGCTTGATCCAGGTTTCCTCATGCTCCAGGATTGGTCATCCTCGGATTATGGCATACCAGTCCCCTTGATCGCCAGGCTCTTCGAGGAATTGGATGCTTTCCGTGCATTAAAAATCGAGGTCGTCCCGGCAGGCGCAAAATATTCCGAGGTCATCGAAGCCACGGGCGGGAGATTGCACGTGTCGGGCGGCTGGGCGGTCATGCAACTCATCGAGGCTCTCGACCGGGGCATCCACGCGTTCATGCCGACGGGCTTGCACCACGTGTATACCCGCATTTATGGATTGTATAAGGGTGGTGACCGGGACGCGGCACGGGAATTATTTGACAAGATACTGCCCGTGCTGGCATTCTCGAACCAGCATCTTGACATATCGATTCATTTTTTCAAGCGACTCATGTTCAAGCAAGGAATCTTTTCAACATCGAGGATACGGTTCCCGATCTTGCCGTTTGATGGGATTCACGAAAAAATCGCCAAAGAGTTGATTGATCTTGCCATTGCATTGGAACATGAGACGAAAAACAAGTAACATTTCACGGCGGTACAATGACAATAACGATGATTTACGTGGATTTCGATGGGTGTCTTGCCCCGGCAGTGCCCGGCGAAACCATAGACCTCGACTTGATCCATCTCATCCGCGGGCTCAACGCGCGATCCCGCGAGACAGGCAATGGTCCCCGAATTGCTATCAATTCAGGTCGTCCTGAGGCGTTTATCGAAGCTCATGCCCAGGTTTTTGATATCAAGGATTTCTGCGTGTTTGAAAACGGCGCGGGAATTTTCCGGTTCCCATCGAATAGCATCGAAATGTACCTTGATCCGAACATCCCGCCAACAATTCACGAGGATTTTAGCATCATGGAAAAAATGGTCAAGAACGAATTTCAAGTGACGAGGCAACCGTGCAAGGAATATAACCTTACGTATCTGCTTCCCGAACAAGACCCTTCTATCGATCAAATAGCCGAATTTCTCCGGGATCACGTCGCGAGTATCAATCTACCCTATTATATCGAGACAGGCATCAATTTTGTCAACGTGATCGTCGCCGGTACGAACAAGGGAACGGGATTGAAAATGGCCGCAGAATACTCGGGCTTGAATACTTCCGAGTTTGCGGGCATAGGGGATAGCATGAGTGATCTTGATTTTCTTGGCTTGTGTGGTTTTACGGCTTGCCCATCAAATGGGGCTGCAAAATTGAAAGAAAAAGTGGATTACGTGTCGCCGTATCCCGTTGCCAAGGGAACGATCAATATCATCGAGCACCTCCTCGAATCTTGTTAGATGCCTGCTTCGGTGAGCCAATCGAGAATTTTCACGAGGATCATGGTCTCCTGGCATCGCAAGGGGTGATCGCCCTTCTCCGTCAAGAATACGTGATTGTCCGGGAGCTGCAAATCGGCGATGATCTTTTCCGCGCTGGCCTCGAAAAGCACGAGCTTATCATCCTTTGCATGGATCAAGCGCACTTTTTCCCTTGCATCGTCGCGCGACAGCTTGTAGAAATAGAACTTGGGAGAAATTTGTTCATTGACTTTTTTCAACTTTCCCGGATTGATGTAGAACCGTAGAAAATTCTTCGAGAACCACTCCTCACTCAAGGGCTTTCGACTGCGTTTGGCTTCCACCAAATCAACGAACGAATAAAAAGCACTCATGGGTATAACTAGCTTTACCCGTGTATCGAGTAATCCTGCCGTGAGAACAGTTGCTCCTCCAAGACTGTGCCCGATCGCGGCAATGCGGGCCGTGTCAACATCAGGACGAGAGCACGCGTAATCCACGATGCGGTGAAAATCGGGGATGATACCCGTGGTTTCGGTGATGTACCAATCATCCATTCTCGCCTTCCGATTGCGCTTGGCGCTGTCCCCGTGCGCTCGGGCATCGGGAAGGAGCACGATGTAGCCGCGCATCGCGAGCGGAACAGCAAGCCAGAGCAATTTCCGTCCGTACCCGCTCAACCCGTGATGCACGATCACCAGCGGGTAAGGCTTGTTGTCGAGTCCGGGCTCTTTCAATACCCGACCGAGAATGCTAAACCCATCTGCGATGGGAATGTCAACAATTTCCATTTTCACGCGCGATAGATCAAGATTGTTTTCCCAGTCACCATCGAGGATGCGAACATAGGCGAATGCTAATATCAAGAAAAATATCAAGAAAAGAATGGTACACGTTAGAAGAATCCATGGCCAATACGCGCTTCCTACAATAATTGCAGCTGTGCACCCGATTGCCTCGATGATGCCAATGCCGATTGCGAGCTTTACATAATTCCAATACATGACCTTGGTTAAGCAAAAGACAATTTAAGGATATCAGTAACCGCCAAGTGAAACTCGAAAACTATGTTACATCGATTATCCAATAAAGAACGACTTTATCGAGATTCTTGCATAAAAAAGAGAGAAATAGCCTCCATTATCGAAAAGAAGGAATTATCTTGGTTAAATTCGATGGAGGATTGAAAGTGAATAAGCATATTTTACTCGCGAATTTGAGGATGAATTGAATTAATTTATTAAAAAACGGTTATAAGATTGATATTGTCAAATTAGAAGTATTCAAAGATATAACGAGCATGAAATGCCATGATCTATTCAAATTCCTGGGAATTCTGGACAATTTTTTTTGCCACGGTAGCGGTCGTCATCATGAAATTCTCCATTGTCGTGTACCTTGCGGTAAAAATCCGTGTGAGGAAAAAGGAAGGTTCGCTCGCCGTCCCGTTCATCCGGGGCTTTATGTTGCTGATCTTGTTCCTCTTAATATCGCGTGTCTTGTTCATGATTTTCGATTTCTATTACACGCAATTTAACATGGCATTGTACTCGAATCATCCAGGTGTTTGGTTTTGGCAAGCCGGCATGTTCATCTCGAGCATCGGCCTTGCAATTATTGTTTTCGTCACTGACAAGCAACTTATCAACTTCAAGTTCAAGGGCCTTTTTGCTTACATCGTGCTTGCAGGCGGCATCTTCGAACTCGTGTATCCAGTCAACAATTTGAATGATTTCAATTTTCTATCGACGATCAGCATTCTACCCGACATTTCCTTGTTAGTAACCTTCTTATGCCTTGTAAACATTGCCTGGAAAACAACGGGAACCGTGCGACGCAATGCGGGTATCCTCATCCTTGCCATCGTGTTCTACACGATCTCCGCGCTCGTCGTGAATTCGGGCCTTATTACTGCGTTAAATGCTATCCTTGGTTTTGATGTCGATGTGTATTTCTACCTATTGCAAGCCATCTTGAAGATCACCAGCATTGGTTTGATGGCATGGGGCGCATCGCACTGGATGTAATTTGTCAAATATTTTTTTAAGCTTTTCTGCAATTTGTAATTTCAATCGTGATAGAACCTTTGTGATATCACATTGTGTTGATCTCTTCAATGTACCTTGCTTTCCTATGAACTCGGCGGGAGAGTAAGGGATGAATTTATAACAAGCGAGAACAAACCCGTGATCGTTGGATTCGAAGGATGCAAAAATGTCAAGAGCTTGAAATTCGATGATCGTTCCAAACTCAATCCAATTCTGGATTATATTTTATGCAACGTGTGCGCTCGTTATTATAAAAATGGCTATAGTTGTCTATCTCTCGGTGAAAATTCATAAAAGGAAAAGGGAAAATTCACTCGCCATCCCGTTCATGCGAGGGTTCATGATTTTGATTTTGTGTTTATTTTTGTCTCGAATTTTTTACATGATTTTTGATTTCTATTTCACGACAGGTCCAACTCAAGCATTCGACCAATCTCTGTATGCAAACCACCCAGGAGTGTATTTCTGGCAGATAGGCCAATTTATTGCTTCCATTGGGCTTGCCGTGATCGTTTTCATGACGGATCGTCAATTACTCGGTTTCAAGTTTAAAGGATTATTTGCTTATATCGTGCTCGCGGGCGGAATTTTCGCGCTAGTTTATCCTGTTAACAATTTAAATGATTTTAACTTCGTGGAAACAGTCGGTATCTTGCCTAACCTCGGGTTCATCGTAACATTCTTGTGCCTTGTTAATATCGCCATTAAAACGACAGGTGTGGTGAGACGGAACGCGAGTATTCTTATTTTCGCCATTGTATGCTATGTTATTGCTGCGCTCATTGTCAACGCGAGCCTCATCAACGCTTTAACCGCCATGTTTGGCATTGAAATGGATGTCTATGTTTATCTACTGCAAGCGATCCTCAAGATAATCGGTATTACCATGATGGCATATGGTGCATCGCGCTGGATGTAGTACCGAGATTATTGATTGAATTGCCACGACTATTTGTTACCATAAATGTAATGCAATCTTTTTTCCCTCCTAAATGAATTAGGTATTACCATTAAAATTAGCAACCACTCTTCCTTCAATGAACAAACATGGCAAAAAATGCTGAACCTACAACCGAATTCGAGCACGATCCGGTAACAGCCAAGCAATATTTTGGATACAACCTTGGCGCGCTGCCTGGATCGTTTTTTGGATCATTCATGGGCCAAATCCAAGCCTTTTATTTCAAGTGGATGGGGTTGGGTTGGGGCTGGATCGTGCTTGCACAAATCTTGTTCGCGATTTGGAACACAACCAACGATCCTTTATTTGGGCTCCTGCAAAATCGCACCCGGACGAAAAATGGACGCTACATTCCCTGGATCAAGTGGAGTGCCCCGTTCTTTTCTGTCGCTTTCATCATCGTATTCTTTCCTCCAGATACATGGAGTAGTTATGTAAGCGGCGCGGCGTATCAATTCCCATTATTCATCTGGTATCTCGGCTCGCAGTGCTTGTATGATACATTTTTCACGATTATTTACATTGCCCATGTCTCGTTGCTGCCTCAAATGACGTTTGCGATGACGGAACGCACGAAAATTTCGGTTTTATATGCGATTCTATCGTTGATTGGAGGCCTTGCTTCCGGCGTTCTCCCGCTCATCTTTCTCACGAATCCGACCAATGATTCGATATTCTCGTTCAAGATAATGGTTGTTATCTTTGCCGTTCTAGCCTATATCCCGTGGATTTTGCTGGTTCGCTGGGTCAAGGAACGGCAAGAATTCTTGATCCCGAAGGAGAATGAGGAATCGATGGCGACCATGATCAAGTACGTGTTCAAGAACCCTTCGGGGCGTATTTACATCCTGTACGATGGCATCTCGGTGGGTATAATGAACATCCTTCTCACAGCTCTCACCTTCATGTTCGAATGGTTACTCGGACTTGTTTCGGGATATCCAAAATGGGATAATAACTGGGGTATCATCAACATCATCCCGGAAATCTTGATGATCGTTATCGGGGCTGTTGCAGGTGCCATTGTCCAATTGCAAATTCCTAAAAAATATGATATCAAGACCGCGATCGAGGTTGGCTTGATTTTCCAAGCGATCGGATTTTTTATCGCATTCCTGGGTGCAATGCCTAACCCTAATGCTCCGCACGGCATTTACAGCTTGCCCAACAACATCTTCCTCATGGGTATTGGCCTTGGGATCGGTTTCTTCGGCTTGGTTACAGATTTCATCTACCACAATCCAATGCGTGGCGACACCATAGATTACGATGAATCCACGACAGGCGAGCGCCACGAATCCATTTACGCGGGCATCGGCTGCATTTTTAGCAAACCCATGATCAGCGTGGCGCTCGCTATCGTCCCCACGATCATCAGTTTATACGGGCTAGTTTCGGCGAATCCGAGTGACCCCACGTCAACAAGGCTTTGGGTTCCAAGCGGGGATTATGGTTCGGCCGTCATGGGGGTGGCAGTTGCGGCGCTCCTGATCCCGTCAATCCTGGCGATGATCGGTGCTATTATTTGGAGATTTTATCCGCTTACAAGAAATAAACTGGTGGAAATGCACTCTGTTCTCGAAAAAATGCACGCGCAAAAACGCGCCGAGCGCTTGAATGCCGATGGCCAGTCGATCTATATATCGAATAAAGATGATTCAAACCTAACCGAGCGTTCCCGCCTTTCCGGGACCGCAAGTAAACCATCCAGACCTGAAACAGAACAAGAACGCTTTGATAGACTAGGTAATAACTTTAAATTCACCGCGCAAATGGAGATTCCCCAAATTGCACAAGTATTGAAAATGGGTGAAGATCAAGTCACGGTATATCTCGTAAGTCATATGGAACAAATTAAATTCAAGATAAAAGGAAATAAAGTGATCTTCAAACCAGGAGACGTTAATGCGTTCTTGGAATGGTTAAAGAAGGAATTCACGGGACGGAATCAAACATCCGCTGAATAAGACAATAAAATCTTGAAACCGGGTCTATCATTATCTTTTTTTTCTAAAGCCTCATTTTTCACGATAACAAATTAACTTAGTTGCTTCACGTAATCCGGCTCGTGGCTGGTCTTGAGAAGGTTCGAGCTTGCCAAAGCGACGATAGTTCCATCTATCGTTTTCAATTCTGCTTCGGCATGAACGATATTACGGCCTTCGCGAGTCACGTGACCACGGGCGATGACAGTCTCACCAACTCTGACCTTTCCGAGATAACTCACGTTCAAGTCTATAGAGAGCAAGAAGCCCTTGTACCCGAGGGTGGCCGTCATCATACCGATGACGTCGTCAAGCATGGCACATTGCATCCCGCCGTGCAACAGACCTGTCGGATTAGCCATCTCGGGCCGGACAACGTGTTCGACCGTGACATCGCCTCGATCTGAGGTGATGATCTTCCCGTTGAGCCATTTCGTGAGTGGTGGCACGGGATAATCTTCCAACGCTTTTCCTTCTATTGCCTTGAAAAGTTCCAGGATTTTTGATGATCTTTCGTCGATGTTTGCTTGCGATTCAGGTTCGTTACTCGTGCCCTTCATGGCTCATTACCAACCTTGTTTAACCTTTGTTGAAACCCGTTAAAATCCATGTTGTTGCAAATGTGACATAATGAATTTCTTGACCTTTTCCTTGCCCTGGAACACGCCAAAATGGCCCTCGCACAAGAAATCGGCGTCCAGGTCGAGCACCATCATCATCGAATTTGCCCAGTCATCGACGGAGGACTTGAATTCCGGCATGAACGGCCCGTGGATGTCTTGGCCGAACAAGATGGTTTTTCCATCATCGACGACGGTCGCGACGATCGAGCCGGGTGTGTGTCCTGGTGCATGATGGATCACGATGCTCGTGCCACCCAAGGACAATTCCTCGGCAGGGTTCTTGATGACGGTATCTATTTTCACGGGCGTGTATCGCGCACCATACCAGGATGCCGCGGTCAATCCTTCCGTGCCTGGCACGCCCTCGATCGCGTTCGCGTCGAGCTCGTGGGCGATGATCTCGAGGCTGTCATTTTTTTCCTTGATTTGCCTTGCGGCTCCGATATGGTCGTAATGGGCGTGTGTCAGGATCAAGTGCGACACGAGCACGGTGAAACCAGCCTGGTGGAGGTTGCGGAGGATCGCATCTGCATGCGACGTGCCGGCATCGATCAAGCACGTGGCGCCGTTTTCAAGGCGAATGGCATACACGCAGCAATCATCGAACCCTGAAAGATCGCTCGATCCGACCATGGCGACATTCGTTGTTACCTTGTCTTGCATCTCGATTCAATGAAGATTGGTGCACGTGCTTAAAGAATCTTTGACCGGCGCTTTCGCGGTAAGAAAACGCGTTTTCATCTCTCTAGAAGAATGCTTTTATAGGGAGTTGGTGGCAGATTTAGTCAACCAAGAGCTATCAATCTTCGGGTATTCGATTGAAAACGGGAACTCGGGCGATAGGGTTGTTTATCCTTCCGAGAATGTGATGCATTTCCATTCTAGTTGGGTCGCACAACACTTATAAAAGATATTAGCTCGTGAAAAACAAGGAGAATGCCAATCTATGTTAAACCAGCTCGATCCCTTGATTTTTAATATCAGCATGTATTCCACATTGGTCGTCATTGCGTGTAAATTCACGATTGCCGCGTTCATCGGCAGGCGAGACTATCTCAAGCCGAAAGCGGAAAAGAGACACCGGTTCACGTTCATGAGCGCGGCATGCCTTCTTCTCTTGTGCCTTGGCATTTCACGCATAATTTACTTCTATTTTGATTTCTTCTTGACCAAGTTCGATCCGAATTTGTTATGGATCAAGCCAAACGTGTATTATTGGCAAACTGCGACGTTCATAGCGGGACTCGCCGCGGCGTTCTTGCTCTTCGTGCTAGAACGTGATATTTATCGTTTCAAGACGAGATTGATTCCGACCGGCGCTGTCATAGTTGTTGCGATAGTCCAGTTATTCTACCCGATCAATACGCAAGCAGATTTCAATTTCGTCTCGTCGATCGGAATCGTTGGATCGCTTGCAATGCTTCTGGCAATCTTCACTTTCATCTATTTAGCCATCAAGAGCACGGGACACTTGCGAAGAGTTTGCATCGCGTTGATGATAGGCGTTTTTTTATACGCATTCGCCGGCCTTAGCATTTCCGAGAACATTCTCGGCCCGCTCAACGCGATGATACCCGGTGCTAGATCATTCATCATCGTGGCGAATCCGTTCATCAAAATCATAGCATTCATTATCATTGGCTGGGGTGCCGTTAACTTCGAGTTGTGAATTCGCGATAAATTTAACGGGCTCATGACTTGGAATGCAGCGGAAAAATACCGTGCATCATTATTCAAAAATATCTCTTTGAATATCTTAAATCTATTTGAATTCGACACGAAACGGGTCATTTACGTGCGTGGAAATTTTTTGCATTCTACCACGCCAACGTTTCTTGCAATGGTGTTAAAAAATCATGCGTTTTTTCTTCAGCAATCATCTATTTATATTAAAATTGCTGAAAAGAGTCTTGATTGATCATGGACATTCTCGGTTTTTCCATTCCATCAGGCTATGAATTACCATTCATTTTCACGTTGATCATTATTGCAGTCAAGTTCATCTTGAGTCTTTTCCTCTCGTACAAGATCGTGAAGAAAAGGAAGGCAGAAAACGCCGTGGCCGCTAGCTTCTTGTCGGGCGTGTTCTTTTTGATCATTTGCTTGCTAGTCTCGAGAATACTGTACGCCAACTTCGATTTCATCCTTACGAAATTTGATACCTCAACATATGCTGATTTTCCCAACATTTGGTATTGGAAAACCGGATCCCTCATTTCATCATACGGAATTGGCGTCCTCTTGATTATCATAGATAGAAAAGTAATGCAAAACAAGTTTAAGGGAATTTTCGGCGTCATCGTTTTCGCCGCAGCAACCACGCAATTCTTGTATCCTGTCAACAACTTTGCTGATTTTACCTTAGTTTCGGACATCGGAACGCTTGCTGGCCTCTGTGACCTCTTGATTCCCATCTTATTTTTCTGGATTGGAGCAAAAACGCCTGGGTTACGAAAGACATCTTTTTCCGTGGCAATCGGCACGATCATTTACGTCATCGGAGGGGCGTCAGTGAGCGCCACCTTCATTAATCTTTTTGGCACCACACCAGATGTCATGTATGCCATTTCGACCATTTTAAAGACGATCGGCTTGGTAATGATTACGTACGGGGCAACACATTTCGCCGGGTAATTTATTCACTGAAAACCTTTTTTCGTGCCACGGGGAATAAATCCCTCCGGAGTTTTTATTGCTTGATTTTGATGCCGTGCACATGAAATGCGAGAACTCACGATATCATCAGGGGACATGGATTCCTACTTGAAGGAACTTGAATCGTTTCTTGACGATCCATCCTCCAAGCGAATCGTGCTGATGGCACATGCAAAAGCCATCAGGATGCTGGTTGACGTGGTTCTTGCATTCAGGGATAATAATCCTAAACTCGTGCGTATCGATGATATTTCCATCGGTACCGTGCGCTCGCTCACGATGCAACGAGATCGCCCGAAAAACGTGTCGTTCATGAAAATCGTGGTGACCAAGCATGAACGGCTCAAGGAATGATGCTCCCGCGAAAGACTCGTCCTTTTTTTCTTGGTATTCGTAACTGGTGAGACAATTTTTAAATTCGATGCCACTTAATCGCCATTTAATAAGCTGGATGCCAGTTACTTCATATGAACGACGGAATTGCCGTGGAGGTACCCGTTCCAAAAAAGGGGAGCAAGCTCAAAGCCTTAATCAATAAAATCGGCAAGAGATTTTCTTCTGGCAAAAAAGTCATGCTCGAGGCTGCAAACGAGCGTGAGGAGCTTTGGAACACCGTGGGATATCATCGAATCACGGGTGGCTTTTTTTACTCATATATATTACTGATTGGTGGAGCTCTCATTGGCTTGTTAACGATATCGGTCATACTTCCAATCTTCATGCCTTATCCCGAGATCAATGGTTATATCAACATCGTCAATGGCACGATTCTTGGAATGTGGATCAGCATGTTTGATGTCGGGATGGGGGGTGGTGGTGGAGTATCGGATGGTATCACGCGTTTCATTGGACAATATGCCGACACCAATCCCCGACGATCGTTGAAATATCTCTCGTTCTACATCTGGTGGGAGATGTGGATGGGGCTCGTGAAAGTTACCCTTTTCATGCTTCTTGCAACCACGTACTTCATCCACACGAACTTTGCTTACCTCATTGCGTTCATCATCCCTCAAGTTCTCGTCAATTACCCGGGCATGTGTGGCATCACGAAAAGCGCCCTGAATTCCTTCCAGAGGGGTGATAAAACAGCATGGCTTGGGTGGTTAAATGACACTATATTCTCGGTTTCGATACGACTCGTATTTCTCGTCATTGGAAAGTGGTGGGGTGACGTGAACCCGCAGTATGGCGAGCTCATGGGCATCACGATCTTTTACTGCATAAGCGGGCTCATCGATAATTTCGTACCATTCATCATCGGGGCGGTCATGTTCAAGAGCGTCTTGAAGAAACGTGGTCTCAGCCTGAGGGAAATGTTCGATACAAAGATGGACAAGGAAATAATCAAGCAATGCTTATCATATTCGGGCAAGCAATGGGTCGCAGGGCAATTGATAGGCGTGTTCAATTATTTCCTCGGCCTATGGATTTTTCTTCAATTGCCATCATGGAGCACCTGGCTTGGCTTGATGTCAATCGCAAACGTATTCGGAAATCTTGCGGGAATGCAAGGCGGGATGATGGGATCCGTTGTGCCGGCGTTCAGCGAATCATATAACAACGGAAAGAAGGAATTGTGTCGGTATTTCATCCACGATTCTCTCAAGTATTATACGTTTATCACAGGTTTCTTTATGGTATCGCTAGTCGTTCTCTCCAGCAACATTATCAAGTATCTCGTGATCGCTTTCCCTTCCTTGCAGTATTATATCTCTGCATCGGTTCTCGTGCCATCGGTTATATTAACAAGTGCTATGGGACCGTTAACAGGGTTGCCGGACAAGATATTCAATGCATGCCATCGTCCACTCTCACCTTTCATATTAAACTTGATCTTGACGCCATCGGGATATGTTTTCACTTTCTTGTTCTTGTATCTTTGCGTGTGGACCAACACTTTGCCAGTTTGGGTATACATGATGTATCCGGGTTTCATAAACAATATTATTCGCACTATTATCGCTTTCGCATGGATCCAGAAATCCTTGATAAAAATCAATTACCGGAAGATATTCTGGCAGGTGATTGCATCCCCCGTACTCGTGGCTATTTGTTATGGCATGGTGCTCTGGATCGTGTCAATAACCTTGTGGCCGTTGATGAACGATTCATTTGCTAACTTGATCACCTTGCTTTCACACGATCCAAAGGCTGGCGCCCAGTATGGCGTGCTCGCCGGCTCGCTTATCATGTTATTCGCGGTGCTCTTCGTTTTTCCCGGCGCGGTTTACGCCCCGTTCTCGGGACTTTGGGGGGCTTGGGATAATTTCACGCTGGAAGAATTTCGCAAGTGCGCTTTGATAAGTGGCCCATCGAGAGGGATTTGCATGTTTCTCTACAAATCCTTCAAGACTTTTTCCCGAATAAGTCCGTTGTACAACAAATTTCCGATTGCTAATTATGATCTCGTGCAAAAAGAATTAGAGGATCTCGTGGCTGAAGGAAAAGCACATGCTCTCCTTCGAAAGTGATTAAATCATGCATTTTTTCTACTCTATTTATTAAAAATTCTTCATATTACATGCAGCGATAAAGTTAACACTGCTAACGGACATTAAATAAAGATCCGTTCGTGCATCGATTATCTTGCTCAGGATGCAACGAGATCGCCCGAAAAACGTGTCGTTCATGAAGATCGTGGTGACCAAGCATGAACGGCCCAAGGAATGACGTACCTGAGAAAAAATATTCCTTGTTTTATCCAATCATGTATAATCAAGGTGGGATTATTCGATGCGAGGCATTCAAGGCCCGCTATTAATAGGCTGGACGCCAACTACCGTACATGACTGACGAAATTCCCTTGGAAACACCTGCGCCGAAAAAAGAGAGCAAGGTCAAGTCCCTCCTTAACAAGATCACAAAAAAATTCGCCTCAGGCAAGAAAGTCTTGCTCGAAGCTGCCAATGAGCGGGAAGCCTTGTGGAACACCGTGGGTTATCACCGAATAACGGGAGGCTTTTTCTACTCGTATATCCTCATGATAGGCGGTGCCGTCATCGGATTGATTACTATATCATGGATCATGCCTATTTTTCTACCGTATCCGGAAATCAATGGGTATAAAAATTTGGTCAATGGCACGATTTTAGGTTTCTGGTTTGGCCTTTTCGATGCGGGTTTGGGTGGTGGTGGCGGCATGTCTGATGGTGTTGCCCGGTTTATCGGGCAATATGCGGATTCCAACCCGTATCGCTCGATGCGATACATAAATTTTTACATTTGGTGGCAAATGTTAACAGGACTTATACAGGTCACGTTATTCGTCGGATTGGCATGCTTTTTCTTTATTCACACAAACTTTGCTTATCTATCAAGCTTCATCGTCGTCGCATCTTTAGTTCAATACCCCGGAATGCTTATGATCATGAAAAGCTCGTTGTGGGCGTTCCAGCGAGGGGACAAGACCGCATGGCTTGGCTGGCTCAATGACACGGTTTTTTCGACAACAACCACAGTCATATTCCTCATCGTTGGAAAATGGTGGGGCGATACAAATCCCGCGATTGGTGAGCTTGCTGGTATCATTTATTTCTATATACTATCTGATATGATCGGTCAATACTTCCCCCTGGTGCTTGGCGGATGGATGTTCTCGAAAGTCTTGAAACGGCACGGCATCCGGTTGCGAGAAATGTTCGACCCGCATATTGACAAAAAAGTGGCGAAGGAATGTCTTTGGTATACAGGGAAACAATATATTGCTGGCCAGATTGGCGGGTTTGCTGGTTTTCTCGTGAACCTATACATCGTCAGCATTTTCCCTTCATTCACGAACTGGTCTGGTTTGTTGAACATCGCAAATATTTTCGGGAACCTGGCTGGTGAACAAGGGCCAATGATGGGACAAGCAGTGCCAGCATTCAGCGAATCGTACAACAATGGAAAGAAGGAGCTGTGCCGATATTTCATCCATAACTCCCTTAAATATTATGGTTTCATCACGGGATTCATGGCCACTTCTCTTGTCGTGCTCGCGAGCCAGATAATCAAGTACATTACTATCGCATTCCCAGGATTGCAATATTACCTCCTCGCCTCCGTGCTGGTTCCGTCGGTGATCCTCACGTCTGCGATTGGTCCACTTACGGGCCTTCCTGACAAGATCTGGAACGCTTGCAATAGACCGTTAACGCCGATCGTATTGGGATATATCCTCACGCCGCTCGGTTACGGCGTGCAGTTTCTTTTCGTGTATCTTTGCATCTGGACCAACACGCTGCCCATTTGGGTGTACCTCATCTATCCAGGTTTCGTCATGAATATCATCCGCACGATCATCGCATATGCCTGGATTCAAAAGACCTTGTTAAAGATCGATTACAAGAGAATCGCATGGCAAGTCATCCTAGCTCCCGTACTCGCAGCAGCGAGTTATGGCTTCGTGCTGTACATTTTGACGTTGACATTTTGGCCGTGGATGAATAGCATGTTTACTTTGGCTATCGGACCAACATACGGGCTACAATATGGTGTGTTAGCAGGCTCGCTTATCATGCTGTTTGCCGTGCTTTTCGTGTTTCCGGGTGCATTGTATGCCCCGTTCCTCGCGTTATTCGGGGGTTGGGATGAATTCACGCTCGAGGAATTCCGAAAGGCTGCGTTGATTTCCGGCCCAAGCAGAGGCATCACGTTGTGGATATACAAGTCATTTAAGATATTCTCCAGGATCAGCCCGTGGTACAACAAGCACCCGATTGCTGATTATGAGATCGTGCAAAATGAAGTGGAGGACCTCGTGGCGGAAGGAAAGGCGCATGCCCTTCTTCGAAAGTGATAACTTCTAACTTTTTTCTCCTTTCTTTATTTAACTAATATCTTATTGCATGTTACATCAATGATATCCATTGCATTCAATGCCAAGGAGGTGCTTTTAACTTAAATCTCGATGCCAGCGTCCCTCGCTATTTCCGGCAAAATATCGTGCAATTTCTGGAAAAGAATCCCCGTTGCCGCGCCGCCAAGTAAGTTCGTATATTGATCCTCAATGACCTGGCAAGCCGTTGCCATGAAACGCTCGATTTTATCTGTTTCTCGCGGATGGATGGCACCCTCGAACATGGCGACGTAACACGCCTTGGGAGTTCCAAGGAGGAAAAAGTGGTAATCGTTCGAATCGACGCGCTGGAGCGTGCCCTTAAATCGGTCGGCACCAGAGAGCATGTAATATTGACCACGTGCGTACGTCTCTCCAAAATGGGCGATGAGCGTGTTCGTGTTGTTGAACGCCTGACGGAAGATCACATTGCTCGGCAGCCCGTGCTGGATAATCACGAAGACCCGGAATAAATTCTTTGAGAAGATCTTCTTGAAGCAATTGCAGCACGGGATGCCGATCGCGAGCTTTCCATTTGAATACACTTGATCAAAGTCTGTGGTTTTCTCGATCAAGCGGACGAGTCTGTCTCGCAAGGCAATTTTCTCGGGTTCGGTTCGAAAATAGAAATCTTGCAAGTAAGTATCGTGGTTTTGCTCGCCACAGACGGGACACCGCGAGAATAGCTTCATGAACCGCTCGTACGTCTTTCGCTCCTCGGGAGACAATTTTTCGGCGAGCTCGTCCCCGGGCGAGACGCCGAACACCCGTTCGAGGCGACGCAATTCCGCTAGCATATCTTGCCGCAGCGACAGGAACCTTGCTCGTCGCAACCTGATAGGTGGCGCGGTATCCGTATGCTCGATACTCGGCACGGCTTCCCCGCGCAAGACGTGCTTTAACCTGTCAAGTTCCGCGAGCATTTCTTCGCGTAACGGTATTGGTTCATCGGCAACAGCTGATGCGAGTGAAGAGCGCGCTTGCTTCGGCGAGGTAAGTTGCGGTAACATACTCTCCGGCGGAAAATTAAGCAGTGAGTTTGTCACGGCCTTGGGTGACGGCGCCGTGGTGCGACCGTTCATGATTCCTCGCAGCCGCTGGAACTCCTCGGAAACTAACTCATCCAGGCTGCGATTAGCGCCACGTGCTCGTCTTGCAGAAGCCATGTTATCACGTCAGTTAACTCGTAGACTGCCTATAAAATTGTGGCACGTTAAATAAAATACATGAACATCAAAACAGTCCCTCTTTCCAATGTCAAGATCACTGGCGGTTTCTGGGAACTGCGACAACGCATCATGCGTGACATCTCGATTGCCGCAACCTATTACCAGTTGAAAGTTACCGGGCGCATCAATGCGTTCAAGCTAGATTGGCAGCCTGGCATGCCTAATCCGCCACACGTGTTTTGGGATTCCGACACCGCGAAATGGGTGGAGACCGCGTGCTATTCGTTGATCACGAAGCCGGATCACCAGCTCCGAGAGCAAGTCGACGAGCTCGTTGCCTCCATTGTCTCTGCCCAGCAGCCCGATGGCTACTTGAACACGCACTTCACGGTTGTTGAACCAGACAATCGATTCACAAACCTCCGGGACTTGCACGAGCTCTATTGCGCCGGGCACTTGATGGAAGCAGCCGTCGCGCATTTCCAAGCCACGGGCAGCTCGGGTTTTCTCGATGCGATGTCACGGTATGCTGGATTGATCGATGCGACCTTTGGCCCGGCCGATGAAGGCAAGAAACCGGGCTATTGCGGCCACCCGGAAATCGAGCTCGCGCTCGTGAAGCTTGCCAAGGTGACCGGAAACGAGAAATATCTCAATCTCGCCAAATTCTTCATCAATGAACGCGGGAATGTGCCGTATTATTACGAGATCGAGGCGGAACAACGTGGCGAGCCGCCGAAACCTCCGCTACAAGTTTTCAAGGACCGGGAATACCGCCAATCCCATGTCCCTATCCGCGACATGGAAGACATCGTCGGCCACGCGGTGAGGGCGCAATACTTGATGGCGGGAGCCACCGACATTGCCCTCGAGACCGGAGATGCCGAGCTTGCCCGCGCTTGCCACGTGCTCTGGGACGATGCCACCGTGAAAAAAATGTATATCACCGGCGGTATGGGCGCTCGACCGGAAGGCGAGGCATTCGACGATGCTTACGAATTACCCAACGACACGGCTTATGCCGAGACATGCGCGGCGATTGCCATGTTCTTGTGGGGTCATCGCATGATGCTGCTGGACACAGATGCACGATATGCCGACGCCATGGAGCGGGCATTGTACAACGGCATCTTAAGCGGCATTTCTCTTTCCGGAGACAAGTTTTTCTATGTGAACCCGCTTACCGCTAACCTGGTGAACAAGAGCTTGGAACGCACGACATGGTTTGGTTGCTCGTGCTGTCCCAACAATCTCACGCGGCTCGTGCTATCGCTCGGGCAATACGTGTACACAACGACGGACGATGCATTGCAAGTCCACTTTTATGTCGAAGGGGAAGCGAACACAGCTATCAAGGAAGTACCGGTCACGATCAAGCAAACGACGGCATACCCGTGGGACGAGAACGTCGCCATCACGCTCACCATGCTCTCGGAGGCTGAATTCACGATACAGGCTCGAATTCCAGGGTGGTGTCGATCGTATTCGATTTGGGTCAATGACACAGCACTAGATACCACACAACTTCCCGTGGAAATGGGATATGTCGCGCTCACAGGCGCGTGGCATGACGGGGATGTCATCAATCTGAAATTCGACATGCCCGTGGAACGCGTGCACGCCCATCCTGCCGTCGCAGCGGATCGCGGGCGGGTAGCACTTCAGCGCGGGCCCATCATCTTTTGTCTCGAGCAAGTCGATAATGGCCAAAACCTGGAAAGCATCGTGCTCCCGGCGAGCAGCGATCTGGATGCAAGTTTCGAACCATCTTTCCTCGGCGGCGTCGTGGTGTTGCAAGGAAATGCCGTGAAACAAGATATCGATGGATGGAAAGGTAAATTGTATTCAACCCATGCGAGCGATGCAAAGACGATTGCTCTCAAGGCGATCCCGTATTTCACGTGGGGCAATCGAAACCCGCGTGAGGAAATGATCGTGTGGATTCGCGAATCGCCGTGAACGGCCTGCAAATTGGCAATAAGCGGGTGGAAAATAAAATATTTAATACGAAATAAATTTGCTACATGCAATTCCCTGCTCGCCTTTTACGCAGTAAAAGAGGTAGAGCTCGTTATTTTCCACGAAAATGGCTGGATCACGCAAAGCATTTGCCGGACCAGTGGCGCCGTACGATGAAGGCTCAATCGGAAGGTCGTTTCCTTCCCATGGAAATTCAGGTTCCAGCACGGGGATCGGCGGGCTAATCGTCCAGGAATTCCAATCTGTGGAAAGGTCGATGCTCGTGACCAATATCCGCTCCGGCGCGTCGCCCACCCGCGAAAAAAATATCCAGAGCCTGTTCCCCTTCTCGAGCACCGCGCAATGCCTGAACCCGTCTATGAATTCAAGTCCACGTTCGAATTGGGTCGTGCCATCTGGGGATCGTAAGAAAACCCCGTTCTTGTTATCATTCTTGGCAATGCCATAAACATAGTTGTCGTGATGGAAAACACGCAAGTAAAACGGTGCCAACGCGACTTTCCCCGGAATGAAATGGATGCCATCTCGCGATCGTGCAAGGAATGTCATTTGCTTTTGATCCTTGTAGATGCCCTTGCCTTTGAATGGCGCGTGAAAATACATCCAGAGTTCTTGTGTCTCGTTATTGGCGTGAACATCGGGAGATGCCAAGTGGAAGTTCTTTGTTTTTTTCGTAACTTGGGATGTATATAGGGTTCCGGGTGAGTATACCGTGTAAGGACCTTCGATATTCTCTGCATAGGCAAGGCGAATGAACTCCCCCGCGTGGTGTGCAAAATACAAGTAATATCTTCCCAAGGGATTAGCCAGCCAGGAAGGCACCTTGATAATGCTCGGGCCATTGATGTTCTTGCCAAGTTCGCCGTTTAAACCAGGCAAACTGGGATATATAACCGCGGCATCTCCCACGCGGGTGAAAAAACCACCCAGCGCGTCGTTTACCTTGGCAAGTTCGTTCTTGTTCATGATTTCCCAGGCTTGCTCGATTTCAAATCCTTCCAATGAATGTAGTGTTATGTATTTTACATCTGCAAATCGAGTAATATTCATTTAAGCAAGATCAGTTGATCTCCATGAACGCCATTGAAATCACCAATTCAAGATTGTTCTCGAAAATCTGGGGTTGCTTGCTTGGCAGCGCGATCGGCAATGCCATGGGCTCGATGGTCGAGAACTGGGATTACCATCGCATTGAAGCCACATACGGCACGATAGAAATGCCGTTAATGCTCAATCGAGTCAAATCTGAAGACGACAACCAGATCGCGATGCTCTATACCGAGACGTACTTGAAGTATCGCCGCGCCCTCACGCCCGAGGATCTCGCAGATGTGTGGAAAGAACGGTTCAAGGATGCTGACAAGTTTTTCTGGTGCATGCGCAATAGCCTTGAATTGTTGCGACGCGGGATTTCGCCGAGGCAGACTGGATTGTACAACATCAATACCGGTAGCGCTATCATGGCCATCTATCCTGTTGGCATTTACAACATGTTTGAACCGGATAAGGCATATGCCGAGGCACTCGATCTCGCGTACATGTATCAGCCCGAACCGGATGCCCAGTGCGCCGCGGCAATGGCAGCAGGATTTGCAGAAGCTTTTTCGCCCGAGGCAACCGTCGACAGTATCGTCGCAACCATCCATGACCATACACTCGATAAAGACATGATCTACTGGGATGATCGGAAGGTGAACAATCTCAAGGTGGCGGTGGACATAGGAATAGATATTGCCGAAAAGTACGGGAATGATTGGCGATCGGCACGCCAAGAAATCACCGATAGGCTTGGCCAGTGGAATGCTATCGAACCCATCGAGGTCTTGTCCATCACCACGTGCCTGTTCAAGATGGTTGACGGAAATTACACGGAAGGCGTGATCTCGGGAACGAACAATGGCCATGACTCTGATACCATAGCAAACTTAATCGGGGGCTTGTGTTGCGCCATGCACGGGATCGAGGACATCCCCGAGGATTGGCGTGAGGGTGTTCAGGAAGTCGCTGCGGATGCATATGATAAGTTTCGCAATGTTTCGCAGGATTTTGCCATGCTACTCGCGGATAAATTTGATCGTTACAAGAAATTCGGGGACTTCAAGGACAGCTTGGTATAAACCTGAAAATACATTACTTTTTTTGGATTTATAAGAGATAAAAATAAATTCACATTCTTGGTTGCAACCGGAAATTAACGCCAGTGCCATCCACGTTGGACAAGTAAACCACGGGCGGGTGCATTTCAGGCTGGAAGTATGTGTATACGCCACGATCCACCTCGCGGTCATCGAGAACGCCCCCGTTATCAATCACGAGGGCTTTCATTTCCTCGAGCAAGTTTGCCGCCGCATCATTGCCTTCGCAAGCAATGGTGGTGCTCCAATCATAATAAACGATGTAGGATCCGCCATAATCAACCGACGTCGCATTGCACGAGTTCAGGTACTCCATATACACGACCGGCACGTCCGGGCATCGCAGCTCGGGGTACACATCCAGGAGTTGCGCCACGGTCATCATGTCCCCGGGTTCTTCTAATTCCACCTCGAACAAGAGATACCCGCCAGCTCGTGGTTCACGCGAGCCAACGAACCGCGCGATGCGCTGGATGGTGCATTTTTGCTGGATCGACCCGCTATCCTTGATCATTTCAAAAGCATTGGTATAATCTGGTTCCTTAGTCATCTGGAACCCGTCGCTCAATAATGGTTCTGATATTCTACTCACGACATCTTCTGGAGAGCCTTTTGCTCCAAATTCGCTTAAAAACCACGTGAGCACGTGCTTGCCATTCTTGTACGAATATCCGCAAGAAAAACCCCAATTGATGGGTTGCAAATTCAGCAGCATCTGGCGGAATGATGCTGGTGCCTTGAATATTGGCTCCTGCCTGGCTTCTTCAAGCAATTCCTTGAATGCCGGATCTGGCTCTACCTTCGCGAGCTTGAAAAGTGGACTAAGGGGAGATTGCTTGCTTCCCGATTGCTTGATTTGACGCTTCATGGGACAATCTTCTCCCCCGTGCCTTAATAAGCAATCCAATCAACCATTTATCATGGGTTCGCTGGAATTCGATCTCGGGGCGGCATCGCCTCTTGGAAAAAAATGCTTGGCCGTGCTCCACGAAGCACTTGAACGCGGTCTTGGTACGAGCGAGAAGGTCAAGGCATCGTTTAAAGCCTGGGACGATGCATTCACGCGAGCTCATGGACAAGTTTTGTCCAAGGAAACCGTCATCAGCAATTTTAGAGAATTTTCTCGCAAATATCTCGAAAATGAATCCACTGATGAATCACGGAAGATCTTGTTTGAATTGTACACGTTTTACTTGCTCGTGTTGAAGATTCTTGCCGTTCAACACTTGATCTGGAATGAAAAATCCATCGAGCTAACCACGGATGACCGGGAAAATGCATTGCTTGCCATTGAAAACGGCAGGTTTTTCGAAGAAACATTGAACATCACCAATTTTCCAAACGACGAATATTTTTCCTGGTATCTTCACGTTTTCGATGCGACCATGAATGACATGATACTCTCGATTCACGATGCCATCCACGCCATCATCGAGCATGATCTCGTCAATTCCCAGGACATGTTCATGGACGTGCCCGCCGCTATTTTCCAGGCGCTCATCCCGAAAAAGATACGGCACGATCTCGGGGAGTTTTACACGCCGCCATGGCTCGCGCGGCTCGTGATCGAGGAAACCGGGTTCACTGGACGCCCCGATCAGAAAGCATTGGATCCTGGTTGTGGCACGGGCACGTTCCTCGTGGCGATGATACACCAGATCAAGTTGCAAAATCAAGGAGAACCTAACAACGTGATTCTTGACATCATCTTGAACAACGTGATAGGGTTTGATGTTAACCCCGTAAGCGTCATTGCTGCAAAAGTCAATTACTTGCTTGCTATCTTGTCGCTTCGACCTGAAAACCTCACGCGAAAAATAGAGCTTCCAGTCCTAGAGTGCGACGCGATGGTGGACGAACCTCGAGTCAAGGACGTCGATTTTATCCTTGGTAATCCACCGTGGATCAAGTGGGATTTCTTGTCCAAGGAATACAAGGAAAAAATTGACAAGCTCTTGTTTCATGACTACGTGCTATATTCCTACAAGGGCATGAAAAGTGGGCTCGGGTTTGCACACGACGATATCTGCATCACGTTCACCTACCTGTGCATGGACAAGTTCTTGAAGCAAGGGGGCATCCTTGGCTTTGTCTTGAAACAGACATTGTACAAGGGCATCGCCGCCAGGGAATTCCGGAAGTTCGCGATAGAAAAACGCGAGGCATCGGGTCTTGCATCGATTCCCGTGAAGGTTCTCGTTGTTCACGATTTGCGCGCGTTGAAACCATTCAAGAGCAGCGCGGCTGCTGACGTGGAAGCATCCATCGCAATAATCAAGAAAGGAACGCCCACGACCTATCCCGTGCCGTATATAACGTGGAAACCGGCGCCCCGCTCGCGAATAGATGACAGGATGGATCTCGACAACATCAAGGCAGCTGCTACCACGGAACTATTTGAGGCAATGCCCGAACCTTCAATGGATGACATCATGGCACCATGGGTGCTCGTGAATAAAAGTAATGCCACCGTTGTCATCCCGCGAGGAAAAAACGCTTACGTGGCACGCCACGGCGTCGTCAATGACTTGAACAGCGTGTTTTTCATCACGATATCACAGAAATCAGAGGTACTCCTGACAATTCAAAACCAGCAAATTGGCAAGAAAAAGGTACAGCAAGTCTCGGCAGATATCGAACCCGACTTGATCTACCCGGTACTCAAGCCACGTCACGTGAAACGCTGGTACGTTAATGGCTATTATTGCATGATTGTCCCGCATTGGCAACACGGACAAAGCAACGAAACTAATTTGAAGAACAACTTTCCGAAAACATACGAGTACTTGCTCTCGTTCAAGAACAACCTCCTCGGGCGATCATCCCGCTGGTTCAGGGGAAACAACGTGCCTTTCTATGCCCTCTTTGGCATCGGCGAGTACACGTTCAAGCCGTACAAGGTCGTGTGGTCATCGATCGGGGCGATCCACGCATTTGCCGTCGCGGGACCCGTCACGAATGCATGGTTTGGAACAAAGCCCGCGATCCCGGACAACACCATCGGATTTTGTTCCTTTGATGCAGAGGCGGAGGCGCATTACGCATGCGCAATCTTGAATTCGAGCGCCGTCGGTGCCGTGCTCTCGACACGATCGACAGGCAGCAAGTGGGGAACATCAATCGCCATGATCAACGAAATCCCTATTCCACTCTTCGATCCCTTGAATCCCATTCATGACGTGTTGAGCAAGCTTTCCTTACAGGCGCACGACCGGGCTGCTCGGAAGGAAAGCACGGAACAATTCCAACAAGATATCGATGAAAGTGTCAATTCTTTGTTCGCTGCACGTCATGAATGATGTCTAGCCTTTAAATGGCACGTTTACATAGCAATTTTCAACCTTTTTGCCAGGGCAATGACCAGGGGTAGCAAGAACCGTGGAATGCGCGGCGCAAACTCGACCACCCAGCCTAAAAACCGCGTGAAATGGGAGCGCATCCCGTTCTCGAAGATTGGCCATGTCAACCCCCCGACGACACTGGGTGGCGGGCCCAGCGTCTTCACAGGAATAAATCCGGCTTCACCACCAGCCCCGGTATCACACACCCAGGATGAATCGGATAGCACGCGTTCCACACTGCTATCGTCGAACCGTAGTTCCAAGAAGAAATTGAGCAAGAACCAGGAATTCGTATTATTCGAGATGGCAATGTCGATGGAATTTTCGCCCGCCTTGATGGTACCTGTCACCTCCCAGGTTTTCACGCACTTGTCGAGGATCATGTAAGATAACGTGCTCCTGAATTGAACCCACCCGATCTCCTTGCCGTTTATGGATAACGCCGCGTGGTTTATGGCAAAGACTTGAACATGAGCAGCAACAGGTGCCGTGGCGACCGTGAACTTCTTCAAGAATCTGACAGGAACATCGTTGGAATGCTTCACGTCAACATAAATATATTCGGATGGTATGCACGGTGAACTGAATGGTTTCGATGAGGTGATGCTTTCACGAATCTCCGTGTAAAACCCAGCCATGCGATCGTACTGGTTGAGTAGGAATGCGTTGCACACGGGCTTGTTGTTGATTTCCCAGACCTGCCGGTAAAGTTCTTTCGTGGTGGTAAACTCCTTGATCAGTTCATCGACATGCCAGAGAACGCCTTCTTGAATATTGGGTTTCACCTTGGTTGGATCGATTTTTCGAAGCATATTCCCGAGCAGTACCTTTTTACAGTACATAACATGCAGTTGAAGGGCAAGCTTAACCGCACGGAAGTAAAACCCGTGATCGACGCTCGCGCCTTCGAGCTCATCGCACAAGGCCATACCTTTCAAAAACATCTCGATGGCTGCCGGATACTTTTTGCTCCGTTCGGTTTTTAGAAGCTGTAACGGGTGGGTCCACAATTTAGGAAACAAGAGGATGTACCCGAGCCATGGCTTGAAGTCTTTTCCATCCTCGATGCCGTGGACGATCGTGTCCAGTTGCATCGCCTTGGACTCATCTGCTACCCAGAAGACCTGCTTGTAAAATCCCTGCTTGAAGGATTGCAGCGGCGAGTACTGCTGATGTGATTTGTTGGTGAATGCAAGCCACGGTTCAACGTTCCAAGATACCGTGGCGGAGAGAGCATACCCGTACATCCGTAAATCCCGCTCGTTCTCCGATCGAAAATCACCCCACGTCGTGTTGACCTGGCCCTTGAATAATTCAGGTTTCCTATTCGCTTGGGCCGCGAGATAAGCATGCTTGATTATATTAATGATGTTTTTTTCGGAGTTGGAGAGCGATGGAAAAATGCGCTGGTAATCCATAACAGAGGGAGAGACAATGAACTCAAGGCCATGCTTCAAGATCGTGTCGACCGCGGGATATTTCTCGCGCGGCGTGTATTGCCAAATATTGATGATCAAATTCTCGCGTGGTAACCCCTTTAGAACCTCGGCATGATGGATCAAGATGTCGTGATAAATGAATATGCGAAAATTGTTCTTGCCGTGCTTTTCTTCCAATGCTGCCTTGATGATGTTGTAACAGCGCGTGTAATGATCGAGATATGCATTGCCGATGCCCTTCTCGATGGTCAGTTTTCGTGATCGTCCCTTGCCAACATCCCACGACTCGTCGCATGCCATGTGAAATGATTGGCTCAAGTACCACGCGTCGACTTCCTCGCCTACAATGTCCGAAATGTAATCGTAAATTTTTGGATTGAAGATGTCAAAACACATGGCGACATTCTCGAACTCGGCTAGATGCTTGTATTCCGGCAGATAAAATAGGTTATCGAGATGGCCACACGCACTTTGAATAGGCGTGACCTCGACATAATAACGCGCGGCGTAATCCGATAACTCGCGCAGCTCATCCCACGAGTAACATCCCCGCTCGTCATCGGATGATTTCGGGTGTTTTTCGCTGCGGAACATGTCCTCCAGGTTCATTTGAAAGGTGTTCATCTTGAGCAGGGCGATATAACGACAATATGCTTTTAACCCTTCCACGGATCCAGCTTGTCCTCGTGCATTCTCGTCCGACACGCCTCGAATCTCCATGGTGGGCCAATCGAGCACTGTACAAGCCGGCACTGCCCTGCCCGTGCCTGCAAGTTGAAGCAATGTGGTGATCCCGTAAAAGATGCCTCGCGGGTTGTTCGCGATGATCGTGAAAGTTCCCCCGACGATCTCGAGATAATAGCCCTCCTTTTCGAACAATTGCTCTTGTTCGCGTGGAATCCTGGTTTTCAGTGCCGAGGGAATCATGTCATCCCGTGCTGCGTCGCAACCATCATGAATGAATGGAGCATCGTCTAGCCGCCATCGTCGCGCAAGCTCAACGACTAATAATTCACCGAGATAATGGAATTCGTCCGGCAATGATGATTCGATCTTGATCGTGCTATTAAATTCGAAAAGAATGTCCATAACTTCGATTATTCTAGGCACGGGAATCAACTGCGATGTAGTACCATTCCAGTGGCCCCCAGTGGCTTGGAGATTCGTGATCTTGAGGATGTGCATCGTGGTTTCACTACCATATACAAGGAATTCAGGTTGAAGTTACATGAATGCCGTTTTTATGGATGCTTGGCTGAAAGGAATTCTCTGAACAGCAAGATGGAGGAACGTAAAAACGAGGGCAGACTCTTCAAAAAAAAGTAAAAAATATCTAGACATGAATCATTTCTTCATTTTTTTCTCTAGCTTGGCATAAAGCTTCTCGAACCACTCGAGTTTCTTCTGCCTTTTCTTAATGTCTTTCTCGTCGAGTCCCGAGGATGCTGCATTCTCGATCAAGCTTTTCAGGCTCGATATAACGAGGGGCATCATGTCGTACATGAATGTTTTGCACCGAGCCTTGTAAGATTTCTTATCCTCGCTGGAATTCTTTTTATCATAGACCAAGGTTAACCGTGCCATGTTTGGGGGCCGAATTTGCATCGAAAATTTCATGAACATGTCAACATCGCTCCAGGGCACGATTATTGGCCCAGATTTCTTCGTGTCCCAGATGACGTTTTGCTCGGTAAGTAACATGTGGGTCTTGTACGTTGTTGCGCCACGCATGGCAGCGCCAGCAATGCCGCCAACCACAGCAGCAGCGATCTGCATTTTCATATTCCTGAGTAACACGGTCGCGCTATAGAAAACGGTTTCCCCTGCAGGGACGACCGTGGAAGCTGCAGAACTTTCTATAGGCACGATAATCTTTTGTTCTACCATATTGTTCCTTCCATTCGTCAATTGTAAATTAATATGCATTCCAAGTTTCCTTGGGCGCGTTAAAATCTATATTTCTCATGCGCGCTTACATAATTAGAATATGGATTAAATTAGCATTTGGGTCAAAATCAAGAAAGGATGGTGGAAGGTTCAAGTATCGATCCGGATCAAATTGGGTCCTACCCTGAAGATTTCCATCGTGAATTCTCGAACTATGTTAGCAAACTTTTTCCCTTCGTACGCGAAAATGAACCCGAGCTTGAGCCGCCGGTGGTCAATTCCAAGGCCTTCAAGCATGGCGTCCATTTCTTCCATGCGAAACTCGGCAAATTGGTTACCACGAATGTAATGGCAATCGCCGACCTGGCAGCCAACGATCAACACTCCATCAGCGCCCCTCGCGAATGCTTCGAGGACAATGTCGGGGTGGATACGTCCAAGACACATGACCTTCACGACGCGAATCGATGCGGGATATTGCATATGCATGGTACCAGCAATGTCAATGCCAGCATACCCGCACCAATTGCACGTGAGCGCGAGAATCTTCGGTTTGAATGGCTTTTCACTCACTTGAATCTCGTCATCGCTTTCCATAACCATTTCATCTTCTCCTTTGTTCATGGTTCGATCCTCCGCGCCTTGTTATTTGCGGTTTCTACAACAGGAAACAACGCCTTGACCATGTTTGATATCTGTACGTTTCTAAAATTGAGTTGGTCGATTGCATGAGTCGGACAACCACCGACGCACGATCCACAACCCTTGCAAAGCACCTCATTCACGTGTGCCTTGAGCATGGTGACCGGTTCGTTTTCAATCTCCGTGAATATCTTGATCATCTCGATTGCCTCGAACGGGCACCGTTCATAACATTTCTTGCAGCCGACGCAAATATATTCGTCCACTTTCGCAACGAATCCTTCTACGGTGATGAAACCACGGCTCAAGAACGCGTTGGCACGGGCAGCTGATGCAAGTCCGTGGGAAACCGCGTCGATCAAGGTCTTCGGCCAATGTGCATCACCGGCGAGGAACACGCCATCCACGATGAAATCATTGGGCCGGAATTTAACGTGCGCTTCCAAGAAAAAGCCCGCTTGCATGACAGGAACCTTCAAGAGAGCACCGAGTTCCCGCGTACCCTCGGCAGCACGATATGGCGTTGCCAGAATGAGGGCATCGAGATCCAGGTCCAAAGTTTCTCCCGTGTTTTGTTCCTTGAAAAATACGCGAACTGATTCTCCCGCTGGTTTTATTTTCGGGTACTGTTCGGCGGAATATCGTTCGATGCAAGCGAACGATTGCACCTTATGATAATAAGCCTCGTTATACACCTCGCCTGAAAGCTGCATTCCTCGCTGGATCACGTGGATCTCTGCATCGGGAACGAGATCGTGAATCTTGATTGCTTGCTTGAGGGTGATCTTGCAGCAAATACCCGAACAGTTTTGAAACTCGGGATCGATGTTACCATCTGCCCGCTGGTTCGTGCATTGGATGAACCCAAATCTTTTCATGCCTTGCAAATCACCCTTGATTAACAATTGCTCGAATTGCTCCTGGTTGAAGACTCGCGGTGATTCACCTTCGATCACGTTAGCATAATTGGGATCTTCCGATGCACCAGTAGCGACAATAATACATCCAGCACGAATCACTTTTATAGCACTGGCATGGTCTATTTTCACGCGAAAATTCCCGACAAAGCCTGAGACTTCCTTGACCCGCGCGTTCGTGAGAACCCGGATAAACTTGTTGGTGGGGAACCCGTTGATGATGTTCGCCATTTTATCGAGGATCACTTGCTCGTCATCGAGGAGAAATTTCTTTGAAATCTTGTTGGTAGCACCGCCAAGCATGCTCTCGCGTTCGAGAAGATAGACCTTGATCCCCTGGCTCGCTAAATTATCGGCTGCAAATATTCCCGCCGGACCGCCTCCGATTACCAAGACTTTCTTGACCATTGGTACTTGCTTGTTTTCAATGTAAGAGTAATCCTTGAATTTTGCCACGGCCATCGTTAATAAATCAATGGCCAAATGGGTAGCTTCCTCAGGCTCGTCTTGATGAACCCAGGCTACTTGTTCCCTGAGATTTACCATTTCAAGCAAGTTAGAATCCAGCCCGGCTTCTTGGACGGCATTCGTGAAAATAGTGCCAAAAGTTCGGGGGGAACAAGCTCCAACGATGACCCGGTTGAGATTCTTTTTCCGGATGGTTTTCTTGATAAATTTACTTGATTCCTCGCAATTTTCAAAAACATGTGCTTCAAATACCTCTATGTCTGGTAATTTATTGATCTCCTTTCCGATTTTTTCGCCATCTAATATACGACCAGAATCTGCATCACAAAGGCATAAAAACACACCAATGCGCGGTCTATCAACGATCTTTCGACGCTCGACTGGGGCGGTACGAGCTGCTTGTTTAACTTGCAACGTGTGAATCAATCGGCGAGAAACTTTTGCAACCGATGCATCCGCCGTGATTATCGATGAAGGAATGTCCATCGGATGCAGGCAATATCCTGCGAAGAAAATGCCCTTTTCTTCGAGATCTTCCATCACCTGTTTATCAAAATACTTGTACTCGTTCAGCTCGATGCCTAATAACTTGGAAATCTCCTCCGTGTTGGGAATCAATGCGGTAGCTAGAACCACGAGATCGACGTTTATGGATTTAGTCGTTCCGGTCTCGATATCCTCGTATTCGATGGTCAATTCCGCCGTTTCTGGATCGACACGGACTCCACCAACCCTTCCTTGCACGAACTTGACGCCGTGTTCTCGCTTGGCCCGGAGATAATATTCATGAAAACCTTTCAGGTATGCCCGATTTTCAACGTTGAATATAAACGTTTCACATTCCGGATCTTTTTCCTTTGCCATATCTGCTTCTTTAATTGCATACATGCAACAGACCGTGCTGCAATACTTCATCCCCCCGGGACGAGAATTCCGAGAACCGACGCATTGGATAAAGGCGATGCGCTTTGCAGGCTTGTGGTTCGAGAGACGAATGATTCGGCCATTCGTTGGACCATTATCGCTGGATAGCCGTTCAAACTGCAAACCATTCAAGACATCGGGATGGTGACCTAAAAATTTATCATAATCGAACGAATGTGCTTGGGTAGCACCAGTTGCAAAGACGATTGCCCCGACCTTAATCTTGTGATATTCTTTCTTGAAATCAAAGGTAACTGCATCATTTGGGCAAACTTCCTTGCATTTGCCGCAACTTTTATCTTGCACGTAAAGGCATCTATCTTGCTCGATGGAATGCACAGGAGGGATTGCACCAGGAAAAGGAATATTGACCGCACGGCGCGTCGCAAGACCCGCGTTGAACCAATTAATATCTTCGTCGAAACGAACAGGACAAGCATCATAACAATCACCACAATTGCTACATTTGTCCTCGTCGATTCCAAGAATGTTTTTCTCCACGGTCACGAATAAATTACCACCTTCGAGATATTCTATGCTCGATACCACGGTGTTTTGGTAAATCTTGACTCTGGGATTGTTGTAGGTTTGCGTCGTGTAGTGGCACTTGCCACAAACACCATGCTGCATTTGCAAGCAAGCTTTTCCCCAAGTGTTTTCGATAGCATATATTGCTTCGGTGCCAATGCAATCGTGGGTCGCGTAGGTTTTATCGAGCTTGGCAATCAAACCGCCAATGTTCTTGTTTCGTTCGACCAGGAATACCTTGAACCCTAGTTGTGAAAGATCGAGACTTGCTTGGATACCTGCTGCACCACTCCCGACAACGAGCACGGAATCCGATAGGTTTTTTTTATCATCAGGCAGTAAATCTTCTCCTGGCTTGGTAGTGGACATGTCAATCCTTTCCTTTTTCATTAAATTCTCAATTATCATGAATATTTTCAATATTAATAGAAGTGAAATAATCGGGTGCCCATGAACGTGGCAAGATCGTAAACTCTTAGCATTTTCTCTGGTTGTTTCCCGCTTGGCAGCACCATCGATGCCACCGCGCACGTGTAATGGGAAACGCAGGATGGGCACGTGGTAACCAGCGCGTCAGCTCCGAGTTCACGAATTTCCTCGAGGCGCTCGTGGCGCAGGAATAACGAACCGTCATCACAGCCTATAAAAGCAGTAACCCCGCAGCATGGAGCAAATTCTCTCTCGTAACGCGATTTCACGAGCTTGACACCGGGGATGTTCTCGAGAAGAATCCGAGGCGAATCGTAAATCTTGTTCAAGCGCCCGAGCTTGCACGGATCGTGATAGGCTACGACGAGTTCCACGTCGAGATAAGCTTGCATCCTGAGCTTATCGACGATACCTTTTTCGACAAGATAGTCCGTCCAGAATATAACTTGTGCAGGAAGGTCCCCGACGTACTTTGGGTACAAGTTCTTCAACGCGTGGTAATCTTCGGGGTTTACGACTACGAGGGTCTCGATTCCAAGCTTTTCGATAGCTTTCAGATTGTATTCAGCGAATGACAAGAATATCTCTTCATCCCCGCCATAATACGCATCATGCCCGCTATCCTTCATGCCCGCTGGAATTGCGGGTTCAATTCCAAGCCGGTTCATGGCTTCGAGAATTGCACGCAACCCCGTTATGAATTTAAGGTCATAATTATAAAGAAGATTATCCCACATGGGCATCATTCCCGTGTACAGCGCGAGACGTCCTTGCTCTGTGAATTTTTGATAATTAAATGGCCACTTGTTCGTGACAGGTGCTATCGGAGATGTGGCTTGAATCTTCTGCGCGAGGGAGAAAATGCGCCTGTGACCCGTTTTAGTCACTGGAGGTGGATTTCGATTCTTGAGAGCATTGATGCGGGCGAGCAATACCATGCCCGGTATATCGATGGACATCGGGCATATCATGCACGCTTGACAATTTTTACACATCCACATTGTCTTATCTTTGGATATTTTGTGTATTCCATCATTAATTGACGATAAAATGAATGCGCGTGGATTAAACTCTCCGATCCTAAATGCCGGGCATACGCTATTGCATTTACTACATTGATAACAAAGGAGCGTTCGTTTTTGTAGCGCTGCATATTGTCGCTGCAGTGCATCATGTACACCGGTCGTCATTTCGGTCATGGTAATATTTTCCTCATGTATCCTTTTTACTATTTTAATGTGTGCTTGTTCACGCGTTTCTTGCGTGGTTTTACCTGGCATTTTTAAATTGTTGATTAAATCGGAGTTACCCCGTGCTCGGTATTTCCTCGTGATGTTGCAAGATTTTCAAGTACATAATAGGTAATCGTGAAAGCCAAACAATACTTGGCAAATTATTTCCTGGATTGAATAAAATTTGCTCGAGATAAGGCTTGCAAGCCTTGTCCTCGCACGCGCGAGCTTTTAGCATGCGAATCATCCTGCTTTACTCGAGTCTGCGATTTCTTGAGGTGCACGCGACGCGAATAACGCG